>Ga0080006_1166767_pt1 | contig 41941 bp, 35 predicted proteins | sample RS3BMetagenome_FD_69209 | JGI IMG/M metagenome (GOLD analysis project Ga0080006, IMG submission 69209) | Ferric oxide microbial mat and aquatic microbial communities from Rainbow Spring, Yellowstone National Park, USA - RS3B (SPADES... ...
GCGACGGAGCGGGCCCGGGCGGCTGCGGCCCCGGCGGCGAAGGCGCCTGGCCGTGGTGGCGCGCGGCGTAGATCGCTCCGCCCGCGACCGCTCCCGCGGTCACCGCGGCCAGCAGGACGACGGCCGCCGGCGGACGGCGGCGTCGATCGGCAGCGGTGCGACGCGCCGGCTGGCGGGTCGACACCACGCCGCTCGCAGGGCGCGGCTCGGGCGAATGCGCGACGGGATCCGGCGCGCCGCCGCTCGCGTCGATGAACCCGTGCCCGAGATCGTGGAGGAACTTGTCGGCCTTCGCGTCCTCGGCGGCGAGATCGAAGCCGTGGCGCTCGAGCTCGCGGTCGACCTGCTCGGGGCTCATGGCGAGCACCTCGTCGATGGCCTGCTCGCCGGCCTCGTCGACCAGCTGCTGCCAGACCTGCTTCGCGGTGCGCTTGGCCATCACGAGCCCTTCCCCTCATCTTGCGTCAGGCCGTTCTCCGCCGCCAGCAGCTCCGCGACGATGCGCGCGCGGCGCTTGCTGGCCGCGTAGAAGTCCTGCACGTCGCGGCCGCTTTTTTGCGCCATCTTGCGCATGTCAGGCACGGCTCCTCTGCAGCGACGCACCGCTCTAATTGGCTCGCGGAGCGCTTGGCACCGGTGGTGCGCCAACAGCAGCGAGCCACGCATCCCTTTGCCGCGGCGGAGGGCGATCCCGGTTCGTTCGCGAGCGCCTTCCCCTCGGTCAGGCGCTGCTGTCGTTCGTTCGCGTGCGGCTGTCAGGGAGCCGCGCACCTCCCTTCCTCGCCCACGAGAGGGTCTCGCTCGGCCGCGCACCGCTCCGCTTCGTTCGCTCACGGCTTTCGCTCGGCGGCATGCAGGCACCGTTCGGCCCTGCGCGGCCGACCGTCGGTGGCGCGCGGCGCTGCTCGGCGGTGCACGGCCGTCGCTCGGCCGCGCGAGGCTCTCCCTCATCCGCACGCCGCCAAACTTTGGCCGTGCGCCGCTTTGGTTCGACCGCACGCGGTCGTGGCTCGCCCGTACACGGCTCTAGCTCGGCCGCGCACGGGCGGGCTTCGTGCGCGCGCGCCTCTCGCTCTCCCGCGCCTGAGTGGGCTTCGTCCGCGTACTGCTCTCGTTCATCGGCACGCCGCCATGCCTCTCCCCTGCACCGCTCTCCTTCGCCCGCACACCGCCGAGCCTCGCCCGCGCGCCGCTCTCCTTCGCCCGCACGCCGCCGAGCCTCGCCCGTGCACCGCTCTCCTCCGCCCGCGCGCCGACGAGCCTCGCCCGCGCACCGCTCTCCTTCGTCCGCACGCCGCCGAGCCTCGCCCCCGCACCGCTCTCGTTCGCCCGCACGCCGCCGAGCCTCGCCCCCGCACCGCTCTCCTCCGCCCGCGCGCCGACGAGCCTCGCCCGCGCACCGCTCTCCTTCGTCCGCACGCCGCCGAGCCTCGCCCGCGCGCCGCTCTCCTTCGCCCGCACGCGGCCGCGCCTCGCCCCTGCACCGCTCTCCTCCGCCCGCGCGCCGCCGAGCCTCGCCCGTGCACCGCTCTCCTCCGCCCGCACGCGGCCGCGCCTCGCCCCTGCACCGCTCTCGCTCGTCTTCCCGCGGCCACCCCTCGCCCCTGTGCGGCTCCGTGTCGCCCGCGCGCCGCCCGACGTCGGCGGTGCGCGGCCGTGCGTCCGCGGCTCGCCGACGAGCGAAAGGTGCGCGCCGCCGACCAACACCCGCGAATGATTCCGCACGGTTGTCGTCGGGCCGACGCAAACCCCTTCCCTTTCGCACGGCAGCAGCCGTTATCCTGAGCGAAGGAATGCTGGACCTTCCCGTCCGCATTGCAGGCGTCGACATCGGCGAGGAGCTCGGACACGGCGCCTACTCCGTCGTGTATCGTGCGCACCAGGGTGACACGCGCTGCGCGCTGAAGCTGCCGCGCGTGCGGGGCAAGTGGACGCGGTGGGTGTACCGCGAGGCGGTCGCCCTCGCGCGGGCGCGGCACCCCGGTCTGCCGAAGGTCCTCGAGGTCGGCGAGGTCGACGACCTGCCCTACCTCCTGATGGAGCTCGTCGAGGGCGAGACGCTCGCGGAGCGCCTCCTTCGCGGGACGCTGCCGCTGGGCGAGGCCGTCGAGGTCGGCTGCCAGCTCGCCGAGGCGTTGAAGGCGGTGCACGAGGTCGGCCTGGTGCACCGCGACGTCAAGCCACGAAACGTCATCCTCGACAAGGCGGGCCGGGCGCGCCTGGTGGACTTCGGCTTCGCAGCGCCCGCCGGGGCGATCGCAGCGCACGACGCGGCCGGCACGCGCCGGTACTCGGCCCCCGAGCAGTTCCTTTCGCCCGATCGCGTCGATTCACGGGCCGATCTCTACGCGCTCGGCCGTGTCCTGTTCGAGTGCCTGACGGGAAGGCCGTCGGACACCGCCGACGTCGCGCGCGTCGTCGTCGCTCTCGGCGACGCGGACATCCCTGCGCCCGCGTCTCGCCTGATCGCGGGCCTCATCGCCGAGATTCCCGGCGACAGGTACCCCGACGCCGTCGCCGTGCTCGCCGAGCTGCATCGCCTGCGCGCCGGCGGCACGCCCCGCGGACCGGCGGCCTTCGAGCCTGCGCGCGTGCAAGGCCCGCTCGTCGGGCGCGACGCCGAGCTCGAGCGCTTCGTGCGCTCGTGGCGCGACGTCGAGCGGTCCGGAGGTCGCGTACTCTTCGTCGAGGGCGTGCGTGGCTCCGGCAAGACGCGCTTCTTGCGGACGTGCGCCGCGAGGGTCGTCGAAGAGGGGCGTGGCCGCGTGCTCGAGAGCGTCTGTCGCCAGGGCGACGCGCCTCTCTCCGCCATCCGGCAGATCTTCGAATCGTACTTCGCGTCCCTGCGACGGCTGTCGCCTCCCGAGCGGGCCGCGGCTCTCACCGCGCTGCGCGCATCGGCGGCGGGGCCGCTCGCGTCGCTCGCCCGAGTCGTCGCCCCCGGGTTCGCCAAGCTGCTCGGGGCTGCCGACGCGACCGCCGGTGCGATGCCCGACGCCTTCGCCGAGGGCGCCGCGGAGCTCATCGTGCGTCTCGCCCGGCTCGCAGGACCGCTGCTCCTCTCGCTGGATGACCTGCAATGGATGGATCCGGCCAGTGGAGACGTGCTCGCGGCCGTGGCCCACCGGGCGAAGGAGGTCCCGCTGCTCCTCCTGGCTGCGGCGAGGCCGTCCGAGGCGGCACCCGCGTTCGCGCGGTTCGGCGCTGGGGGCCCTGGCCACTGGCACCGGGTCACGCTGGGGCCGCTCGACATGCGCCAGAGCAGCGCGTTGATTGCGGCGCACCTCGGGGTCTCGACCGTCGAGCCGGCGCTCGTTCGGCGGGTCGTGAGCACGGCGGACGACACTCCGGTCGGCGTGCTCGAAGTGCTGGGGGCCTACCTCGATGCCGGCGCCCTGCGCTTGCGAGGCGACGCGTGGAACATGGATGGCGCGCGAGCCGACCAGGTCACGCTGCCGCGAGGGGCGCTCGCGTACCTGGGACGGCGCGTGGCCGAGCTCCCGCCGGCGACGCGACGCGTGCTCGAGGTCGCGGCGATCCTGGGTACGGCGTTCGAGGAGGCGCTCCTTGCCGACGTGCTCGAGCTCGACGGCGAGACGGTCGGCTACGCGCTCGGCGACGGGCGACGCGCGGGGTTGCTCCAGGCGCTCGAGGGCAAGCGGCACGGGTTCTGCCACGACAGCGTCCGCGAGATGCTCGCAGGGAGCCTCGACGAGGGCGTCGCGCGGCGCTGGCATCAACGCGCCGCCGAGTGCCTGGCAGCGCGCGCCGAGTCGGATCCCGACCTGCTGTATGCCTGCACCGCGCATTTCGAGGCGGGCGAGGTCGGCAAGACGCCGGCTGTCGCGTACCGGGTGGCGCGCAAGGCGGCCGAGGGTGCGTTCGCGCGGTTCGACAACGAGACGGCGCTCCACCTCTTCGGCGTGGCTCGTGCTCGCGCCGGCGATGCCGGCATGTCGCTCGACGCGACGTTCCATTCGAGGATCGGCGAGGTCCACCTGAGGGTCGGCGCGCTCGACGAGAGCTTGCTCGCGTTCGAGGCGGCGCTCGCCCTGGCGACGGAATCGGCCACGCGCGCGACGGTCCTCGGACGGATCGCGTGGGTGCGACGCGCGCGATCGGAGCCGGACGAGGCGTGGGCGGCGCTCGATCGCGCGTTCGACGCCGTGGGCGTGAGGATGCCGACCGAAGAAGACGCGGACACCGCGCCGGCGGACATCGGCCTGCCGTCGAAGGTGGAGCGAACCGGCACGCGCGACGTGCTCCTCGAGCTCTTTCACCAGCACGCGCGCCTGGGGATCGAGTGCGGAAAGCCGCTCCGGTCGCTGCGGAGCACGCTGCAGTTCCTCGCGCTGGCCGGCGAGGACGGTCCCTCCCAGGCGCTCGCGCGCGCGCAGGCGACCTACGGCGCGGTGCTCGGATACCTGGGCCGACGGGCCGAGGCCGACGAGCGCATGGCCGTCGCCGAGGCGATGGCGACGAAGACGCAGGATCCGTCCATCATCGCCTTCTGCCTGTCGCGACGCGCCGTGGCGCTCCTGTTCCTCGGTCAGGTCGACGCGGCGCTCGGCGTCCTCGCCGAGTGCGCCGAGCAGTACGGGCCCTGGCTGGAGGCGGCCCAGTTCTGTGACACGGTGCTCAACGGCGACTTCGTCGAATCCATCCGCGGACGCGCCGTGGAGGCATCGCGCTGGAGCTCGCGTGCGGTCGACCGACTCCGTCGAGAGCGGGCTGTTTCGAGCCTCCCCAGCTACGTCGTTCACCGCGCTCGCGCGGCGCTCGCCACGCTGGGGCGCGACGGCCCCCTTCACCCCACGCTGATTGCTGGCGCCGACAGCAGGGACAAGACGGAGAAGGCGTTCTACAGGATGGCGCGCTGGGGCCCGCAGGCCCGGTTTCTTCTCGATGTCGGCAACCTGGGAGCCGATTTCGAAGACCTCGTGCGCCACTTCGAAGCGGAGGCGCACGACCCCGCCACCGCGCATCCGGCCCTCGTCGAGTACTACATCGCCGTCGCGCACGCGCGAATGAACACGTGCCTGCGCTCCGCGCGCGACGAACGGTCCACACGTATCGCGACGCTCCGAAAGGCGGCCGCCGATCTGCACGCGGCCGCGAAGCTTCCGCTGTACCGGGCGCACGGCGTCCTCGCCGACGGCGTGCTCGCCTGGATGGAGGGCAACGCTCCGAAGGCCAACCGCCTGCTCGCAAAAGCCGACGCTCTGGCCCGGCGCGAGACCTGCCCCTGGGTGCTCTGGGGCGTCGCCCGCGCGCGGGCGCACATGCTTCGTGAGCAGGGAAAAACCGATGCCGCGCGCGACCAGGCGCGCATCGCGGAAGCGCTCGCCACCGAGCACGGGGCCGAGCCGCGCGCCCGCCTCGTGCGCGAGGAGTTCTCGCTGCCGGCCCGCCACACCGCGGCGGCCGGCGCACCGAGCGTCACGAGCAGCCGCCGCTCCTCCCAGCGCGCGCGTCGCCAGCTCGCCTCGCTGCTGCACGTGGCGCGGGCTCCGCACGGCCAGCTCCGGCGAGGACAGCATGCGACGGCCATCGTGGACGATCTCGTGCGCGAGCTCGCGGCCGATCGAGTGTTCCTGCTCTTCGAGCCGATCGACGACGCGCGCGCGCGGCTCGCGCTGGGGCGGACGCGCCTCGGCGAGACGCTCGGCGCGCCCGAGGGCTCGCGCGAGCGGCTGATGCGCGCAGCGATGACCGCGGGGGACGGCTGGACCTTGCCGTCGGAGGGCGACTCGCGACCCAGCTTCCTCTTCGACCGGCAGCGAGTCTTCTCCGTGCCGCTGCTGCTGCACGACCGGGTCGTCGGCGCCGTGTGCGTCGAACGCGCGACGTCGGACCCTCCGTTCACCGCGGACGATCAGGAACTGCTGTTCGTCCTGGCGCACCAGGTCCCGCTTGCGCTCGAGCTCGCGCGGCTGCTCGAGCAGCGCGACGAGCTGCAGACCTCGTTCCAGCAGATCCAGAAGATGGAGGTCGTCGGCCAGCTGGCCGGCTCGGTCGCGCACGACGTCAACAACATGCTGCAGATCATCCAGCACGGGCTGAACGGCCTCGAGGAGAACAACGGTCTCGACGACAGCGCCCGGGAGGATCAACGCCTCATCGCCGACGGACTGATGCGCGCACGTCAGCTGACGGCCAAGCTGCTGGCCTTCTCGCGCCAGCAGCCGCTCGCGCTCGTCAGCACGGATCTGAACCGCTGCATCACCAGCCTGCAGCCGCTGCTGCGCGGGCTGACGACGAAGCTGACGGGCGTCCGTACCGAGCTGCGCCTCGATCCCGACACCCACCACGCGCTCACCGACGAGGCTTCGCTCGATCAGGCGCTGGTCAACCTGGCCGTCAACGCCCGCGACGCGATGCCCGGCGGCGGGGCGCTCACCATCTCGACACGCAACGTCGTGCTCGACACCGACGCCGTCCGGCGCGGCGCGCCCGGTCCCGGCGACTACGTGATGGTCGAGGTGGCCGACACCGGACACGGCATCCCGCCCGAGGTACTTCCTCGCATCTTCGATCCGTTCTTCACGACGAAGCCCGTCGGCAAGGGCACCGGCCTCGGGCTCTCGACGGTGTTCGCGTTCGTCAGGAAGTGCGGCGGCTTCGTCGAGGTGTCGAGCGAGGTCGGCCGCGGTACGAGCTTCCGCCTGTACTTCCCGCGCGCCGATCCCATCCGAGCCGAGAAGCGCCCCTCCGCGCCGCTGCCGGCCCCGCAGGGGGCGGTGCCCGCGATGATCCTCGTCGTCGACGACGACCCGAACATCCGCGAGCTGACGCGCGTGCTGCTCGAAGACGGCGGCTACCGGGTGCAGACCGCCTCGGGCGCCAGCGACGCGCTGCGCGTGGCGCAATCGCGGGGCAAGGAGATCGCGCTCGTCATCCTCGACCTGAACATGCCGGAGATGAGCGGCCCGGAGCTGCGTCGCAGCCTGGCCGATCTCCAGCTGCCCGCCGAGGTCCTGTTCGTCTCCGGTTTCGGCGCTGACGTTCTACCGGACGGAACGGGGGTGAGCGACGAGCGGCTGCTGCAGAAGCCGTTCACGAGCACCGATCTGCTGGGCCGCGTCCGCACGCTGCTCAGCTGAAGTCGAGTGCCCGCGCGCGCTTCAGCGCGCGATGCCCGCCAGGAGCGCCGCGACGGCGCCCAGCACGACGAGCGCCGCCAGCGCCAGCGCCGGGGTTCTCCACGATCTCCGGGCGACGCGCGACGACACGACCGCGTGCGACGGCGGCGGGGCCTCCGCCGGGGGCGGCACGGCGTCCCCGCGCTCGCCCTCCACGACCTCGACGACGGCCTCGGAGATCGGGATCGCGGCGAGCACGCGCGGGTCGCTGGGGAGCGCGTGCGCCTCGAACGTGGGCGCGTCGGCGGGCGCGTCGTCGTCGAAGGCGAGCGCCACCTCCTCGTAGCGCAGCGTCTGCGCCACCCGGCCGCCGGAGGAGTCCGCCGACTCGGCGCCCGGCACGCGCTTGACGGTGCGCTCGAGTGCCGGTTTCCACAGCTCGAGCAACCCGGCGAGCTCCAGCCAGCCGGCGCCCACGTCGATGCTGGTGCGCACCGTCTCGGCGAGCTGGGCGGCGGTGATCGTCCGCTGGTCGCGCTCGGGCGTCAGGGCGCGCGCGACGGCGTCGAGCAGCGGCTCCGGCAGATCCGGGCGCAGCACGGCGAGGGGTTTGATGCGCGGCTGTCGCATGGCGCGCAGCAGCTCGTATTCGTCCTTCTGGTGTTTGCCGAAGGGCACGCGCCCGGTCGCCAGGCGCCAGGCGAGCAGCGCGGCCGCGTAGACGTCGGCCCGCTCGTCGACCGCCTCGCCGCGCGCCTGCTCGGGGGCCATGCACCCCAGCGTCCCCTTGACGATGCCGAGACGCGTGCCAGGCGAAACGCCGAGCACCTTCGCGATCCCGAAGTCGGCGATCTTGACGCCTCCGCTCCAGTCGAGCAGGACGTTCGACGGCGACAGGTCGCGGTGGACGATGGGGGTCGGCTGGTTGCCGTCGTCGCGGAAGCCGTGGGCGTACTCCAGGGCCGAGAGCACGCGCTCGACGACGTGCCACGCCGCCCGGTCGGGCAGGCGCACGCCGTTGGCGTGGCAGAGGCGCAGCACGCGCGCGAGCGCCACGCCGGGGACGTACTCGAACACGAGCCCCGCGAACCCGGGCTCCTCCAGGAACGCGCGCACCTGCACGATGCACGGGTGCCGCAGCCGCACGCACACCGCCGCCTCGCGCGCGAACGAATCGGCCGACCCGCCCTCGCGGTGGCCCGCGAGCGTCTTGATGGCGACGAGCTTGCCGGCGCGGCTGCGCGCGAGGAACACCTCGCCCACCCCGCCGGCACCGAGGCGCTGCAGGATGTCGAAGCCCGACAGGGCCGGCGGCAGCTCGCGGGGGAACACGCGCGCTCCAATGTGGCGCGGAAAGGCCGCCGGAGGAAAGAGGCGCGCTGCACCCCGGGCCCGTGCGGGCGGAGCCCCTTCGGGTAGAATCCCGCCCCGTGCCGCCCAGGCCCCTGCCCGCTCCGCCCGCGATCCGCGTCTCGGTCGTGCGCGACCGCTCCGCCGAGGCGCGCGCGACCGGCGGCTTCCTCGACGTCCGCCGGCTCGAGCTGGTCGTCCGCCACCCGGACGGTAGCCAGAGCGCGCCCTTTTCCTACGACGTGTGCGCCCGCGCGGCGCTCGACGCGGTGATCATCGCGGCGCACTACGTCGACGCCGGCGTGCGCCACGTCTACCTCCGCTCGTGCGTGCGACCGCCGCTCGCGCTTCGCCCCGTCCCGCCGTCGCACGACGGCTCGCTCTGGGAGCTGCCGGCCGGACTGGTCGAGCCGGGCGAGGATCCCGCCGCGTGCGCCGCGCGCGAGCTGGGCGAGGAGCTCGGCTTCGCCGCCGACGCGCACGACATGAAGCCGCTCGGCGAGTGGATGTACCCGGTCCCGGCGATGATCGGCGAGCGCCACCTGTTCTTCCACGTCGAGGTCGACCCGCGCGCCCGGACGACCCCCACCGAGGACGGGTCGGTGCTCGAGCGCCACGCCGCCATCGTCGCGGTGCCGCTCGAAGAGGCGCTCGATCATTGCCGGCGGGGCACGCTGCGCGACGAGAAGACGGAGCTGGCGCTGCGAAGGCTGCTGGAGCTCGTACCGTGAAGCCGCGCGTCGCCGTCGTGCTCAAGCGCTCCTCGTGGCGCAAGTGGGTCGAGGAGGAGCGCGACGCCCGCATCATGGAGCTGATCGAGGCCGACGACGAGACGGTCCGTCGCATGCGCCCGGGCCACGCCGACCACAGCGAGACGATCGACGAGACGCGGCGCGCGCTCGAGGACCTCGGCGCCGAGGCGACCTGGTTCGATCGCCCGCACTCGTTCCAGGTCCCCGCCGGCGAGCGCTGCGACCTCGTGGTCACGGTCGGCGGCGACGGGACGCTGCTGGCGGCCTCGCACGGCATCGGCTCGGGCGTCCCTCTGCTCGGCATCAACAGCGCGCCCAGCCACTCGGTCGGCTTCTTCTGTGCGGCCCGGAAGGGCGGCGTGCGCGAGGCGCTCGCCTCCGCGCTGACGGGCGCGCTCCCCCGGCGGGAGCTCGCGCGCATGCGCGTCGAGCTGAACGGGCGGGGCCTGCACGACCGCGTGCTCAACGAGGCGCTGTTCTGCCACGCGTCGCCCGCGGCGACGTCGAGGTACATCCTGCGCATCGTGCAGCCCGGCGCCGGCGGCCGCGTCGAGGAAGAGGAGGAGCAGCGATCGAGCGGCGTGTGGGTCGGCCCCCCGGCGGGCTCGACCGCTGCCCAGCGCAGCGCAGGCGGGCGGGTGCTCCCTCTCTCGTCCCAGAAGCTGCAGTACGTCGTCCGCGAGCCGTACCTGAGGAATGGCGGGCTCTCCCTGCGGATGACGCTCGGGCTGGTGGAGGAGGACCGCGCGCTCGTGATGAAGAGCAAGATGCGCCAGGCACGCGTGTTTCTGGACGGCGACCACATCATGCACGAGGTCACCGTCGGCGACGTCGTCACGATGCGCCGCTCGGACGAGCCGCTAGCCGTGTTGGGGCTCACTCGAAATGGCGAGCGCAGCGCCAAGCGGCGCGGTGCGTAGCCCGCTTCGCTGCCCGGCAGCCATTTTCGCAGTCGACTCGAATTGTCCGCCGGCAAGGTTCGTGGTTACTTGGGCCCAGAAAGCCCGCAGCATGGCCATCACCGACGCAGGGGGGCCGCATCCGAACCCCGCAGTTTTGGGGCCGGGGCCCCAAAACAACCAGCCTGGCCGAAGCCGAGGGCCTTCCAGTGCGCACGGCAGTGCCGCGCTCTCGCACGCGCTGCCGCTCGCGGGCGATGGCGCCACGCACGTGTCGGCGACGTCATGGGTCCGCAACTGGGCGTCGCACGACTGGATCATGGTCGGCTACTTCACGCTGCTCGCGTTCGCCCTCTGCATCGGCACGGGCCCCAACCGCCACACGTGCCTGATCCGCGTCGCCGCCGACTTCGGCGTCTTCCTGTTCGTGCTCGCGCTCGTGCGCGGTCAGGTGTTGCGCTGGGGCAGCGCGGCCAGCTCGCTGCTCTACCGCACCGTGGTCATCGGCGCGCTGCTGGGCTCCTTCTTCCAGCTGCGCGAGATCCTGCCGGCCGTCAGCCCCTGGGCCGACGACGCGCGCATCTACGCCCTCGACCTGCACGTCTTCGGCTTCGAGCCGAGCGTCGTCTTCGACCGCTTCGTCACGCCGTTGACGACGGAGTGGTTCGCCTTTTTCTACTTCCTCTACTTCCTCATCCTCTGCGTGCACGTGCTGCCGATGACCTTCTGGAACCGCGACACGCATCTGCTCGGGCGGTTCGCCACGGGCGTGCTGCTGATGTTCCTGACCGCCCACGTCCTCTACATGATCGTGCCCGGCTTCGGGCCGTACTGGTACCTCAAGGACAATTTCCACCACGAGCTCACCGGCGGGCCCTTCTGGAAGCTCGTGCGCGAGACGGTGGAGGTGGGGGGGGCCCAGAAGGACATTTTCCCGAGCCTTCACACGGCCGCGCCGACCTTCTTCGCCATCTTCAGCTTCCGCCACCGGAAGCACTTCCCGTTCAAATACACGTGGCCTGTGATTGCGTTTCTCGCCACGCAGATCATCATCGCCACGATGTTTCTGCGGTGGCACTACCTCATCGACGTCGTGGCCGGGCTGACGCTCGCGACGACCGCCTCGTTCCTCGGGCAGTACGTGGCCGACTGGGAGCGCGCCAAGCGCGAGCGGCTCGGCCTCCAGCCCGCGTGGACGCCGCTCGTCTATCCCTGGACCCGGGCCTCCGAGGACTGAAGGAACGCGATGCTTGGATTCGAGATCATCGGCACGGGCCACTACGTGCCGGGCCGCCCCGTGTCGAACGACGATCTGTCGCGCGTGATGGACACGAGCGACGAGTGGATCTTCAAGCGCTCCGGGATCAAGCAGCGCCACTTCTGCCCCGAGGGGTCGGGTTGCAGCGACCTGGCCGTCGAGGCGAGCAAGCGCGCCATCGAGTCGGCGCGCATCTCGCCGGCGGAGATCGACTACGTCGTCTTCGCGACGATGACGCCCGACTACGTGTTCCCCGGGTCGGGCGCGCTGCTCGCCCACAAGCTCGGGCTCGACGGGACCCCCGCGCTCGACATCCGCCAGCAGTGCGCGGCGATGCTCTTCGGCCTGCAGATCGTCGATGGGCTCATCAAGAGCGGGGCCGCGCGCACCATCCTGTTCGTCGGCGCCGAGGCGCACGCCGGCTTCATGCCGTGGGAGGACTGGGATGCGCTCGACCCAGCGTCCGGCCGACAGGCGACGCCCGAGCAGCGCGAGCGCGCCAACAAGCACCGCGCCCTGGCCATCCTCTTCGGCGACGGCGCGGGCGCGCTCGTGTTCCGCGCGACCGACCGCGACGCCGGCCTCAAGGGGCTCAAGCTCTACACCGACGGCGGGGCAGCCAAGCTCCTCTACGTCGAGGGCGGCGGCTTCCGGACGCGCCCGTACTGGAAGCACACCGACTACGACGAGCAGAAGTACATCCCCACGATGGACGGTCGCGAGCTCTTCAAGTTCGCGGTGACCAAGCTGCCCGAGGCGGCCCGGACCCTGTGCGGCGAGACGAAGACCCCGCTCGCTTCGATCGACTGGTTCCTCGCCCATCAGGCCAACCAGCGCATCAACGAGTACGTGCGCGAGCAGCTGGGCGTGCCGGCCGAGAAGCTCCCCTCGAACATCGATCGGTTCGGCAACACGAGCGCCGGCACACTGCCCATCCTCATCGACGAACAGATGCGCGCGGGGCACGTCCGCCACGGCGATCTCTGCATGCTGCTGGCGCTCGGGGCCGGCGTTCACTGGGGGTGTGCGCTCGTCCGCTGGTGATCGCGTGCTATCGTAGGAGTCGATGTCGGTTGCACGACGCTGGGTGCTCGGCGCGTTCTTGCTGGGGATGCTGCTCGTCGTCGGCGACGCGCGCGCGTCGGTGTCGATCGCCGTCACGTGGGACGGGCTGCTGCGCGAGTCGACGGCGGCCGCCATCGTGACGCCCATCGAGGCGCGTTCCGTCTGGGAGGACGGGCGCATCTACACGTACACGCACGTGCGCGTCGAGCGCCCGATCGCCGGGGACCTCGGGGCCGGCGGCGACGCGTGGGTGCGGACGATGGGCGGCGTGGTGGGCAAGATCGGCCAGATCGTCGACGGCGAGCCGGTGCTGGTGCCCGGCCAGTCGTCGCTGCTCTTCCTGCACGCGGGCCCCGTCGGCGCCTACGAGGTCACCGCCCGCGGCCAGGGGCAGTTCCCCGTGGTGCTCGACGATCCGAAGAACCCCGCCACGGCGCACTTCGTCCGCAGCACCTCGGTCGGCGCGCTGGTGCTGCCGCGCGCGGCGACCTCGGCGGCGGGGTCGACCTCGGCGTCGCCTCCGCAGCGCCTGGCGGCCGACGTGGTGCACGGCCGAGCCATCGACGACGTTGCCCACGAGATTGCCGACGCCTGGAAGCCGACGCATGCGCAGTAGGCGCCGAGCGACCGCCTCGGCGCTCGGCGCCGCGGCGTTGCTCGCTCTCGCCTCCGACGCGCACGCGTTCTGCCGCACGATGACCTGCCCGCTCCCGCCGGACTTCGCCCCCGGCCCCGACGGGTGCGTGCCGGCCGATTTCGCGTCGTTCTGCGCCTCGCTGAGCCCCCCCGCCAAGCCGCTGCCCGTGTGGTGGCGCAACGCCTGCGTCGGCTACGACATCCAGAAGAACGCGAGCAGGCAGATCGCTTACGACACGGCGTCGGCGATCGTCGCCGCCGCGTTCGCGAAGTGGACGAGCGCCACGTGCGCGACCGAGGGCGGCGACGCCGGCTCGTCACGAGTCAGCATCGACGTGCGCGACCTCGGGCCCGTCGACTGCGACGCGGTGCAGTACAACTCCAACCAGGGCAACCAGCACGTCATCATCTTCCACGACGACGTCTGGCCGCACGACGACGCGAACAACACGCTGGGGCTCACCACCGTCACCTTCGACCCGGACACCGGAGAGATCTACGACGCGGACATGGAGATCAACGCGACGGTGCCGCTGTCGGTCGGCGACCCGGTGCCGCCCGACGGCTACGACTTCGAGAGCATCATCACGCACGAGACCGGTCACTTCCTCGGCATGGCCCACTCCGGCGACGACCGCGCCACGATGTTCGCGCACTACACGCCGGGCACCACGTCGATGCGCGTGCTCACCAACGACGACGTCTCGGGGATCTGCAGCATCTACCCGCCCGGCGGGATGCGGGCCGTCGACAAATCCGCCTCGCCCGACGGCAGCGGCATGGTGGTCGAGGACGCGTGCGATCCGACGCCGCGCCACGGGTTCTCCTCCGAGTGCGCCAAGCCGCCCAGCAAGGGGTGCGCGGTGGCGCCGTCCGCCGAGGGGGGCGGCGAGACGGCGGCCGGCGGCGGGGCGCTGGCGGTGCTCGCGTCGTCGCTGCTCGCCTGCGCGCGCCGGCGGCGGCGGCACGCCCATCGCTCCACGCCGGCGTGCTGATGCAAGCGTCCGACGCCTCCTTCGCGCCGCCGGTCGTCGCGACCGCACCCGACGTGCGCGGCTTGGTCCTCGAGGCAGCCGGCGCCCGGCGCCTGGCCGTCGATCTCGAGGCGAGCGGCATGTTCAGCTACCGCGCGCGAACGTGCACGGTGCAGCTCGCGTGGGACGCGGGACGGCGCGTGACCATCGTCGACGCGCTGACCGCGCCGGTGATGGAGCTGGCGGGCCTTCTCGGCGAGCGCGGGCCGGTGAAGATCGTGCACGACGTGGCGTTCGACGCGCGGCTGCTCGCCGAGAGCGGTGTCGAGCTCGGGAACGTGCACGACACGGCGGTGGCGGCGCGCATGCTCGGGCGCACCGCGACCGGCCTCGCGTCGCTGCTCGGGGCGGAGCTGGGCGTGCACATCGGCAAGGACATGCAGCAGCACGACTGGCGCGTGCGCCTCCTCGACGCGTCGATGCTGGCGTACCTGGCCGGCGACGTCGCACACCTCGAGGCGCTCGATCGGCGGCTGTGGGACGAGGTCGAGGCGCGCGGGATCGACGCCGAGGTGCTCGAGGAGACGCGCTACCGTGTCGCGTGCGCGGTCGCCGCCGCGCGCACCCCGCCCACCGGGCCGGCTTACCTGCGGATCAAGGGGATCGACCGCATGGCCGAGCGCGAGCTCGCCGTCTTGAGGGCGGTGGCCGACGTCCGCGAGCGCGAGGCCGAGCGGCGCGACGTGCCGCCCTATCGGGTGGCGAACACCGACGCGCTGCTGGCGGTCGCGCGGGCGAGGCCGATGACGCCCGGGGAGGTCGCACGTATCCGCGGGATCGGCGTCGGGTCGCCGGCCGCCCGCGCCTTCGCTGCCGAGGTCGCGCGCGCCGTCGCGTCGGCGGGCGAGACGCTGCCCTCCGCGGAGCGGGCGCGCTTCGAGCGACCGCGCACGCCCGCAAGCGTCGTGCGCGCGCGGCGAGAGCGCGAAGGACGCCTGCTGGCGTGGAGGCGCGCCGAGGCGAAGCGGCGAGGCGTGGACGAGCAAGTGGTGCTACCGGGACACTGCGCGAAGGACATCGTGGAGACCGAGATCGCGACCGTGCCGGATCTGGCCCGCGTGCCGGGCATCGGGGCCTTCCGTCTGGAGCGCGACGGGCAGGCGATCGTGCGCGCGCTGCGTGGCGACGGGGATCCGGCGGCATGACGTTGCTGGTCGTGGCCGGAGAGGCGTCGGGCGATCGCGCAGCGGCCGCGGTGGTCGGGCGGCTGCCCGGTGTGCGGACCTTCGGGCTGGGCGGTCCGGCGCTCGCCGGGCGCGGCGTCGACCTCGTCGACGACATGCGGTCCTGGACGGCGCTCGGTATCGGCGAGGCGGGCGCGCGCGCCGGCAGAGTCTTCCGCGCCTGGCGCGCGGTTCTCCACGCCGCGCACGCGCGCCGGCCCCGGGCCGCGCTGCTCGTCAACTACAGCGAGTTCAACGCGCACCTCGCGCCGAGGCTGCACGCGGCGGGGGTGCGCGTGCTCTGGTACGGGGCGCCGCAGGTTTGGGCATGGCGCCCGCGCCGCGCCGAATCGCTTCGCCGGTCGATCGACCGCATGGCCGTCATCCTGCCGTTCGAGGAGGACCTCTGGCGGCGCGCCGGGGTCGACGCGCACTACGTCGGCCACCCGTCTCTCGAGACGACGCCGCTCGACCGCGAGACCGCCCGCCGAGCGCTCGGCATGACGCCGTTCGCGGCCGCCGTCGCCGTGCTGCCCGGCAGTCGCCCTCACGAGGTGCGCCAGCTGCTCGAGCCGCTGCTCGACGGCTACGAGCGCGTCCGAGCCGATCGCGCGAGCGTCGACGCGCGCGTCCTCGTCGCCGGCAGCCTCGACGAGCGCACGCGGGCCTGGATCCGCGCCGTGTGCGAGGCTCGACACGTGGAGACGTTCGACGTCGACCCGCACATCGGCGCCACGGGCGTGCTGTGCGCGTTCGACGTCGCGCTCTGCGCGTCCGGCACCGCATCGCTCGAGGCGGCGCTCGCGCGCGCCGCCCCCGTCGTCGTCTACCGCGTCGGGCTGGCGACCGAGCTCACCGCACGGGCGTTCGTCCGGACGCCGAACATCGCCCTGCCGAACGTGCTCCTGCACCGCGGCGCGTTCCCCGAGCTGCTGCAGCGCGACGTGCGCGGCGACCGCATCGCGGACGCGCTCGCCGACACGCTCGACCGCCGGGCCGCCCTGGTCTCGGCCTGCGACGAGGTGGAATCGGCGCTCGGCGAGGCGCGGACCCCTTCCCTCTCGGTGGCGCGCATGCTCGCCCCCTGGCTGGGCACGCGCGCCCGCGCGGCGTGACCGGTGCCGCGGATGGGCACGCGAGCGCGACCGGGGGAGCACGTCGAGCTCGGCGCGCTGCTGGCGGCGTCGGCGGCGCTCCTCTCGGTGCGGCTGCTCGCCGCGACGCGCGTCGGCTTCGGCGATTCGGAGGCGCTCTACGCCTGCTACGCGCTGCACCCGCAGCCGGCCTACCTCGATCACCCGGGGCTCGTCGGCGTGCTCGCGCGCGCCATCGGCGGCGGGACGGCCCCGACGCCGGGGCGCGCGCACCTCGTCACGGCGGTGCTGGCGACGCTCGTTCCCTGGCTGATGGCGCTCGCCTGCCGGGCCTGCGGCGCCAGCTGGAAGCGCGCCTGCGCCGCCGCGCTCGTCTTCGCGCTCGTGCCCGAGATCGCGATCGGTCTGTTCGCGATGACGCCCGACCTTCCCCTCGCGATGGCCTGGACGGGGGCGCTCGCGGCGGCCGCGACGGGGCTGCGCGCCCCGGCAGGCAGCGCGCGGGCCGCGGCAGCCTTCGCGGCGGCGGGCGTGCTCGCGGGCGTCGCGGCCGCGTCCAAGGTCTCGGGCATCCTGCTGCTCGCCGCGCTGGCATGGACGTACGCCTCGCGGCCCGTCCGGCCGCACGCGCGCACCGTCGCCCCCTGGGCAGGCCTCGCCGCCGGCGCGCTCGTGCTCGTGCCCGTCGTCGCGCTCGAAGCGCGCACCGGCTGGCCGATGCTGCGCCACCGCCTCGTCGACACGCAGACGGCCGCCGGCCTGTCACTGCGCAACGTCGGCGCGCTGCTCGGAGGGCAGCTCGCCTATCTGTCGCCGCTCGTCGTCGTGCTCGCGGTGCTCGCCGCGCGCGCGCTCTGGCGCGGGCGCGACGACGCCGTGGGCGCGCTGCTCCTGGCGTCGTGCGGCCTCCCGTTCGCGGTGCTGCTGCCGCTCTGCCTGTGGAGCCGCGTCGCCGAGCCGCACTGGATCGCGCCCGCGCTGCTGGCGCTCGTGCCCGCCGCGGCGCGCGCGCCGCAGGGCCCCTCGCGGCGCCTGGTCGCGGCGTCCTGCGCTCTCGCCGCGGCCGTCGTCGCCGCGGTGCACGCGTGGGTGCTGGTCCCCTCGCTCCTGCGCCTCGCGCCGGCGTCGTACGACGCGCGGCTCGATCTGGCGAACGAGCTGCGCGGCTGGCCGCAGGCCGTGCACGCCGTTCGCGAGGAGGCGCTCGCGGCGTGGCCGCCCGGATCGGAGCGCGGCGACGTCGTCGTGGTCGGACCGCACTGGGTGGTGTGCGCCCAGCTCGAGGCGGCGCTGCGCGGCGACGTCCCCGTCGGCTGCGACACGCCCGTCCCGGACGACTTCGACGCGTGGTGGCCGAGAGCCCGCTGGCGCCACGCCGACACGCTGCTCTGGGTGAGCGATCGCCGCTTCGGCCCGCCGCCGGAGCTGCCGGCCTACGTGCCGGTGCGCACGCGCGAGGTCCCCGTCGAGCGCGACGGCCGCACGGTGCGCGTCTTCACGATCACCGTGCTCGCCCGCCGCGCTCAGGCCTGATCGGCGCGCGCCATCGGCTTCAGCCCGGCGTCGCGCAGCAGCGCGCGGTCGTCGTCGCCCTCGGGGTTGGGCGTCGTCAGCAGCTTGTCGCCGTAGAAGATCGAGTTCGCGCCGGCGTACATCGCGAGCGCCTGCGCCTCGCGCGAGAGCTCCGTGCGCCCCGCGCTCAGGCGCACGCGCGAGCGCGGCATCAGGATGCGCGCACACGCGATCATCCGGACGAGATCCAGCGGGTCGACGGGCGGCAGGTGCTCGAGCGGCGTACCGGCCACGCGCACGAGCGCGTTGATCGGGACGCTCTCCGGCTGTGGCTCGAGGTTGGCCAGCGTGCGCAGCATCTCGCAGCGATCCTCGGCGCTCTCGCCCATGCCGATGATCCCGCCCGAGCACACCGTGATCCCCGCGGCGCGCACCGCCTGCAGCGTGCGCAGCCGGTCGTCGTACGTGCGCGTCGAGATGATCGAGCGGTAGTTCTCGCGGCTGGTGTCCAGGTTGTGGTTGTACGCATCGAGCCCCGCCTCCTTGAGGCGTGCCGCCTGCGACGGCGTCAGCATCCCCAGGGTGACGCACGCCTCCATGCCGAGCGCCTTCACCCCGCGCACCATCGTCAGCACGCGCTCGAACGCGGGGCCGTCCTTCACCTCGCGCCAGGCCGCGCCCATGCAGAAGCGCGTCGAACCCTGCTCCCTGGCGCGGCGCGCCGCCGACAGCACCTCGTCGACGTCGAGCATCTTCTCGGGGCCGACCTCGGTCTCGTGGTGGCTCGACTGCGGGCAGTACGCGCAGTCCTCCGGGCAGCCACCCGTCTTGACGCTCAGCAGCGTGCACAGCTGCACCTGGTCTTCCGGGTGGTGGTCGCGGTGGATCGCGCGCGCGCGATCGACGAGCGTGAACAGCGGGGTGTCGTAGAGCGCGCGCACCTGCTCGCGGGTGAAGGGGGGCGGGGGGCAATCGGTGCGCGGGTCGCTGGGCGCGGTCATGGGCGGGCGCGCACTCTAGCACTTCACCGCCGGCCGCTCGGCTCCGTTCGTGCGAGCGAGCCGCGCGCGCGTGGGTTATGCTGGTCGGCGGCGAAGGGGGCGCCGGGCCCATGCCGACCGTGCTCCTCGTCGACGACTCTCCCCTCGCGCGTCGCGTAATCGCTCGACGCCTGCTCGCCGAGGGCTTTCAGGTGCGCGAGGAGCCGACCGCCGCCGCGGCGCGCGCGGTCGACGCGATGTCGTTGGCCTGCGCCGTCGTCGACCTCGAGCTGCCCGACGGCGACGGCACCGATCTGGCGGCCGCGCTGCTCACCAGGCGCCCCTCGCTGCCGCTGGCGTTCTTCACCGCCGGCGCGTCGGCGGCGCTCGTCGAGCGCGCGCGCGCCCACGGCCCGGTGTTCACCAAGCCGCAGCTCGAGCCGCTCGTGGCGTGGATCAAGCGCGCCGCTCAGCCGCCGCCGACGAAGTGAACGATCTCGATGACGTCGCCCGGCGCGACGCCCCGGCGCTCGTGCGTCGCGCGCGGGACGACCTCGCGGTTGATCTCGACCGCCACCGGCCCTTCGGTCAGGCCGAGGTGCTCGACCAGAGCGCGCACCGTCAGCCCGTCGGGCACCTCGCGGGTGGCTCCGTTGATCGTGACCTCCATGCCCGCCAAGGCTAACTACTGTCCCCGGCGATGGCGACCGAGAAGCTCTACTGGGCCGACCCGTTCGTGACGTCGTTCGAGGCGCCCGCGCTCCGCGCCGGCGAGCTCGGCGGGCGCGCGAGCCTCGTGCTCGACCGCACGATCTTCTACCCGGAGTCCGGCGGGCAGCTCGCCGACACGGGCACGCTCGCGATCGCCGGCCACGAGGTGCGCGTCGACGACGTGCAGGTCGACGACGAGGGGACCATCCATCACCTCGTCGCCGGACCGCTCCCGGGCGATCTCGCGCGGCTCGCGGGACCGGTGCGCGGCACGATCGACGCCTCGCGGCGTCGCGACCACATGGCGCAGCACACCGGCCAGCACGCGCTCTCGCGGGCGCTCGCCGAGGTCGCGCGCGCCGAGACGGTCTCTTCGCGCCTGGGCGCCTCCGCGTGCACGATCGACGTCGAGGGCGCGCTGGCCGAGCGCGACGTCGCGCGCGCCGAGGACCTGGTCAACGCGCTCGTGACCGACGACGTCGTCGTCCGCCAGCACTTCCCCTCCCCCGACGAGCTGGCGCGCATGCCGCTGCGGCGGCCGCCGAAGGTCGATCGCAACGTGCGAGTCATCGAGATCGAGGGGTTCGACTTCTCCCCGTGCGGCGGCACGCACTGCACGCGCACCGGGCAGATCGGCCTCGTGCGCGTCGTCGGGCTCGAGAAGCACAAGGGCGGCTGGCGCATCACCTTCCACGCGGGGCGGCGCGCGCTCGACGACGTGCGCCGCAAGGACGCCGTCCTGGCCGACCTGGCGCGCGAGCTCACCTGCGGCATGCTCGACGTGGGCGCCGCGGTGGGCAAGCTGCGCGCGGAGCTCAAGGCGCGCATGGATGCGCTGTCGTCCACGCGCGGCGAGCTCGTCGATCTGCTGAGCGAGCGCGTGCTCGCGGCGCACCCGCCCGATCCGAGCGGCACGACCCGCGTCGTGCTCGTGCGCGAGCGCGACGACCTCCCCATGCTCCGCACGCTCGCCGGCCGCCTCGCCTCGCGGGCCGACGTCGTCGCGTTCTGCGCCGCGCCCGATCCGTCGTCGGGCGACTGGTCGCTCGTCGTGCAGCGCGGCGCCGGCGCCGCGTTCGACTGCGGCGCGTGGCTCAAGGCCGCAGCCGCCGCGCACGGCGGTCGGGGCGGCGGCCGTCCGGAGCGCGCCGAGGGGCGGCTGGCGCGCGCGGCCGACCTCCGGGCCCTCGCGGGCGGCTGAGGTCCGGCCGCGAACACCGCTTGCTCCTGGCGCGCGGCTGGGCGACCCTTTGCTGGAATGGCGCAGACGATCGCGGGGGAAGCCCCGATCCCGCCGGCGAGGAAGGACGACTCCGAGGACGTCGCCTGGGCGCTGTCGACCGCGGAGGCGATGTACGCGCGCGGCGATCGCGGCGACGCGCTCAAATGGCTGCGGCGCGCGGCCGAAGCGGCGTCGGAGGCGCAGGCCGACGACCGCGCGCTCGAGCTGGCGAAGGCCGCCGCGGACCTGGCGTCGGCCATCGCGCCGACGACGAGCGCCCCGCCTCCACCGCCGCCGCCGCTCCCCTCGCGCTTTCCTCCCTCTGCCTCGCGCTTTCCGCCGGCCATGGCGCCGTCGCAGCCACCCGCGGCGACGCCGCTCGCTCCGCCCGTCGCGCCGCTGTCGGCGCCGCCGCCCGCCGTCGCCGCGCCGTTGCCGCCGCCGCAGGCCGTGCCCTCGGCACCGCAGCCCCCGTCGTCCGGCCCGCGCCTGCCCTCGTCCGCGGCTCCCCCGCCCTCGCCTTCCGCCGCACCGCCGGCCCCGCCCAAGCCCGCCGCGGCCCGGCCCCTCGCGCCCGCCCCGCTGCGCGTCGGCGAGCCGCGCCGCCTCGGTCGTCGCTCGCGCCCGGACATCACCATCGCGCGCCGCCCCGACGAGGTGACGCGGACGGAACCGAGCCTCACGCCTTCGCAGCCCACGCCCGCTCCGCCCCGGCGCCGAGCCCGCGCGAGCAGGCCCGCGCCGGGCGAGGTGATCACGCCGGCCGCGCCGCCGCTCGGCGCGCCGCCGGTTCCGCCTGCGCCGCCGTCGGCGCCGTCCACCGCTCCCGCGCACGTCGACCCCGCGCCTGCGCCGCCGACGCCCCGCGGCCTGCCTTCGACCGAGGACATGGACGCGTGGCCGACGCAGTCGCTCGCCGGCGACGACGACCTGTCGGCCCCGGAAGACGAGAGGACCCGCATCGGCGTGCCCGCCTACAAGCCGGAGGCGACGCTCACGGGCGTTCCGGCCATCGAAGTGCGCGCACCCGATCCGGCGCTGAGCCCGGCGCAGGCCGTGCGCGTGATCGTCTGGCGCGGCCCCGACGGCGTGCACGTCGCCCCCCAGGGCACGCGCGTCAACGCCATCTCGGTCGACGCGATCCTCGTCGCGCTCGATCCGTCGGCCGATCTCGCGGCCTGGCTGCTCGGCAAGTAGGCGAAAGCGCTCGGGTGCGCGGCGGGCGGCCGGAAGGCGCCTTGCACGTCACTCGGTCGTGAGTTACTCCTCCGCGCGCCCAATGTAGGTGCATGGAGGTCTTGCATGCTCACGCCGCTTCGCATCGCCGCTTCCGCCCTCGTCGCGCTCGCCCTCGGCGGCTGCTCGGCCGCGTCCTCGCCCGCCGACGGCCAGAGCCAGGCGCCGCTCACCGGCCTCTCCGGCGCCGAGCGCGGCATCCACTTCAAGGGGCAGGTCTACGTCGCGCCCGGCGCCAGCGACGCCGACGTCGCCGCCGCCGTCGCGCGCGAGGTCAAGACGGCGCTCGGCGCGCTGCAGGCGCCGAAGGTCGCGCTCGACGATCGCGACGCGACGAACGCGCAGGACCCGTCGAAGTGGACGCGCGAGACGCTGTCGGTCGTCGACCCGGCCAACCCGAACGCGGCGCCCGGCTCGATCGAGCGCGTCACCTACGCGTACGACGACACGGCCGTCGTGAGCGACGATCTCGCCTCGCAGAGCGCGCTCGACTTCGTCATGCTCGCCGACGACTACGAGCAGCACGTCGCGCCCCTGCAGCAGGACTGCTCGAGCAACCCGAGCGACGATCCGGCGTCGTTCTGGTACGACTTCGCGCCGCAGAACTCCGCGTGCCAGACGCGCATCCAGAACGAGCTGTCGGCCATCGCGCAGGAGCAGTCGGCGCTCGGCGGACGCGCGAACACCGTCGGGCCCAAGGAGGCCGGCCGCTGGTTCATGCCGGTGACGGCCACGCTCGACCCGCCGCAGGCGCCGAGCCACGACTTCTCGCCCGAGTACGACCGCCTGTTCGGCGTCGGCACGGGCAAGTCGCAGCTCGTCGTCTACGCGTTCTTCGGCGTCAACGCCGACGAGACCGATCCGGACGACATCCTCGGGCAGGAAGCGATCCGCTTTCTTCGCACGATGCTGCAGGGAGAGCCGAGCTTCCGCCCCGTGAACACCAACCCCTTCGCGATGCTCGAGGACATCTACGTGAACGGAAACAAGCTCGCCGGCGTGACGTACGACGAGATGTTCTCGTGGATCCTCGACCAGACGAGCTATCCGCCCGAGGTCGGGACCGACGCGACCCGGATCGCCGCGCTTCGCAAGCAGGCGATGGCCAAGTTCACCGAGCGCTGGATCTACTGGGACCTGCCCTTCTCGGTGAAGGACGCCAGCGGCGACACGAAGAACGTCACCGTGGAGGTGCGCTTCTTCTACGGCGACGAGGCGAGCAGCGACACCGCCAAGCAGCACGCCGAGTGGCGCTACCTCGAGGCGTTCTGGTACGGCGACGTGTTCCTCTACAACGGCCACTCGCACTTCGGGAACGGGCCGCTCGATCCGCAGCACTACGGGCCGCAGAACTTCAACGGCAACTACCAGCTGATGCTGGTCAACAGCTGCCTCTCGTACAACTACTACCACGAGGATTTCTTCCGCGATAAGCCGGGCGGCACCAAGAACCTCGACATGATCGTCAACGGCCTCTCCAGCTACGTGTGGGGCGGCGGCGAGGCGACGGCGAAGCTTCTCCTCGGGCTGCTCGACGGCCAGCAGCACACGTACAAGGAGCTGCTCCAGGGGATGGAGATCGACCTGCCCTGGGGCGAGAGCAACTACGAGCCGATGCGCGTCGCCGACGGGGAGCTCGACAACGTCTTCTCGCAGGCGGCGACGCCGCTGACCGTGACGGCGCTCGGCCCCGTCTATCCGTGACTGCGTCCGCGCCCTCCCCGGGCCGCTACGCGGCCCGGGCGTGCGGGCGATAGACTGGGCGGCGTGACCGCGCCGCTCGTCCGCGTCTCGCAGCTCGCGCGCTTCTGGGAGCTGAACCCGGCGACGGTCGTCGGCTGGATCCGCAGCGGGCGGCTCGCCGCGATCCGATCGCCGGGCAACCACTTCCGCGTGCGGGTCGCCGACGTGCGGGCGTTCTGCGAGCGCGAGGGGATGCCGCTGCCGCCGTTCGTCGCGCCGCCCGTCCGGCGCGTCGTGGCGGCGGCGCTCCCGCAGGCGGCGCGGCGGGCGCTGGCGCGTGCGCTCAAGGCCCCCGGCGTCGCGCTGGAGGCGCCCGACGATCCGTACGACGCGCTCGTCGCCGCCGCCGCGTCCTCCCCCGCCCCGGCCCCCGGCGCGGGCGGCGTTGCCGGCGCCGCGGCGCTCGTCGTGCTCCCCGCCGCGCACGCCGGCTTCGACGCGCCCGCCGCGGTGGCCGCGCTGCGGCGCGCGCCGGGGCCCGTCGGCGCGGTCCCGGTCGTCGCCTTCGGCGCCGCGACGCGCGCGCAGGCCGCCGCGCTCGCCGACGCCGGCGCGACCCACGTGCTGCTGCGCGCGCAGACCGACGACCTGCCGGGCCTCGCGCGCGGGCTCCTCGGGCTGCCGTGAACGCGCGGCGTCACGCGCCCGACGCGAGGGTGCGCACGCGGTCGAGCAGCACGTCGGCGAGCGACGCCTTGGACATCGTCGGCAGCGGCTCGGCCGCCGCCGCGCCCACGAGCGTCGCGCGGTTCTCGTCGCGCCCGAACGACTCGCTCGCCTCGTTGGCGACGACCAGGTCCACCTTCTTGTCGCCGAGCTTGCGGCGCGCGTAGGCGACGAGCGCCTCGCCCCCTTCGGTCTCGACGGCGAAGCCGACGAGCACCGGGCGGCGCCCCGCGCGCGCCGCGCCGACCTCGGCGAGCAGGTCGGGGTTTCGCACCATCTCGAGCGCGACGCGCTCGTCGCTCTTCTTGACCTTGCTCGCGCTCGTCTCGGCCGGGCGGTAGTCGGCGACGGCCGCGGCCATCACGAGCGCGTCGGCGCGCGACAGATCGAGCCCCATCGCCTGCCAGAGCGCCGCGCGCATGGCCACCGCGCCGCGCACGTCCACGCGCCGCACGCCCGCCGGCGTCGGCAGCGACACCGGGCCCGCGACGAGCGTCACCTCCGCCCCGCGCGCCGCCGCGCGCTCGGCCACGGCGAAGCCCATCTTGCCCGTCGAGCGGTTGCCGAGGAAGCGCACCGGATCGATGTCCTCGAGCGTCGGCCCGGCGGTGACGACGAGGCGCAGCCCCGCGAGATCGCGCGGGGCGAGCGCGCCCTGGATGGCGGCCAGGATCGCCTCCGGCTCGGCCATGCGGCCCGGGCCCACCTCGCCCGAGGCGACCTCGCCGCTCACGGGGCCCGCGAGGGTCACGCGCCGCTGCGCGGCGAGCGCGGCGACGTTCTGCTGCGTCGCCGGGTGCTCCCACATGCGCGGGTGCATCGCCGGCGCGGCGAGCACGGGGCCGCGCGCGCAGAGCGCGAGCGCGGTCACGACGTCGTCGGCGCGACCCTGGGCGAGGCGCGCGAGCACGTCGGCGGTGGCCGGGACGATCGCGACCAGGTCCGCCCGCTCGGCCAGGCGCACGTGCATCTCGCCCGGGAAGGTCGCGTCCCACATGTCCATCGCGACCGGCTCGCCGGTGATGCCGGCGAGGGTGACGGGGCCGACGAAGCGCGCGGCGGAGGCGGTCATCACCGGGAGGACCCTGGCCCCCGCCTTCACCAGCAGCCGCGCCAGCACGGCCGCCTTGTACGCGGCGATGCTGCCGGTCACGCAGAGCGCGATCGTGCGCCCGCCGAGCGGCCGGTGCGGGTAGGTCGGCTCCTCGCGCTCCACGCCCGAGCTATAGCGTTCGGCGCGCGCTCCCGTCGAGGGGGCGGGGCGCTCGGGCGCACCTTGGTTGAGATCACAGGAAGACGGGAAGACGGGAAGGTTTTTTGGGTGAGCCGCTTGCCACCCCACCCTTTCCTCTTTCCTTCCCGTCTTCCCGTCTTCCTGTGATCCCAAACCAACGCCTGAAGCGCTCGAGCTCGAGCCTGGAGCGGAGGCCGCTCTCGTGTTAGGTGCCTGCCCTCTCATGGGTCTCTCCGTCGGCATCGTCGGCCTGCCCAACGTGGGCAAGTCGACGCTCTTCAACGCGCTCTCCACGGCCAAGGCCGAGGCGGCGAACTATCCCTTCTGCACGATCGAGCCGAACGTCGGCGTCGTCCCCGTGCCCGACGCGCGCCTCGAGGCGCTCGACGACGTGGTGCACTCCGAGCGCATCGTGCCGGCCACCATCGACTTCGTCGACATCGCGGGCCTGGTGCGCGGCGCGTCCAAGGGCGAGGGGCTCGGCAACCAGTTTCTCGCGCACATCCGCGAGGTCGACGCCGTCGTGCAGGTCGCGCGCTGCTTCGAGGACTCGAACATCGTGCACGTCGAGAACCGCGTCGACCCGGTCGCCGACATCGAGACGGTGACGACGGAGCTCTGCCTCAAGGACCTCGACACGGTGCAGAAGCGCGGCGAGCGCGCGCGCAAGATGCTCAAGGCCAACAGCGCCGTCGAGAAGCTCGCCGTCGAGATCTGCGACGCGCTCGCCAGGCACCTCGACGAGGGCAAGCCCGCGCGCACCTTCCGCGTCCCGGACAACCCCGAGGCGCCCGGCGTCGTGCGCGAGATGCACCTGCTGACGGCGAAGCCGACCTTCTACATCGCCAACGTCGACGAGGGTTCGCTCGGCAAGCTCGAGGCGAACAAGCACTTCCAGGCGCTCAAGGCCTTCGCCGCGCGCGAGGGCGCGCCCGTCGTGCCCATCTGCGCGGCGCTCGAGTCGCAGATCGCCGAGCTCGATCCGGCCGACCGCCCCGAGTTCCTCGCGAGCGCGGGCCTGACCGAGCCGGGGCTGCACGCCGTCGTGCGCACGGGGTTCGAGCTGCTCGGCCTCATCACGTTCTTCACCGCCGGCAAGCAGGAGGTGCGCGCCTGGACGACCCGGAAGGGCGCGAAGGCGCCGCAGGCCGCGGGCGTCATCCATACCGACTTCGAGAAGGGCTTCATCAAGGCCGAGGTCATCTGGTGGGAGGACTTCGTGAAGCTCGGCGGCGAGTCCAAGGCGCGCGACGCCGGCAAGCTCGCCATGGAAGGCAAGGACTACGTCGTCCGCGACGGGGACGTGATGCATTTCCGGTTCAACGTCTGAGCGCCTTTCCTCCTGCGGCACGGCAGGCTTCGAAGAGGCCTCGACCGTGTTCGACGACGATCGGGCGCTCGTTCAGCCCGACATCGCGCACGACGACAGGCTGCTCATCCTCGGGATGTCGTCCCGGGCGAGGGTCCTTCGTGGTGTATGTCGAATTCGAGACGGCGGACGTGGTGCGCATCGTCAGCGCGCGCAGGGCGACCCGGCATGAGCAGGCGGCGTACGAAAACGAGTGAGCCTTCCGCGGCCTCGCTGCGCGAGATGCCCGAGGTGGGCGACTGGTCCAGGGCGCGGCGCAACCCGTACGCCCGCGGCCGGCGCGCCCGCATCCTCGACGCCGATCCCGCCAAGGCGTTTCCCGACTCGGCCAGCGTGAGCGCCGCGCTCCGCGAGCTGCTCGCCGTGCGCGGCGCGGCGCAACCCGTACGCCCGCGGCCGGCGCGCCCGCATCCTCGACGCCGATCCCGCCAAGGCGTTTCCCGACTCGGCCAGCGTGAGCGCCGCGCTCCGCGAGCTGCTCGCCGTGCGCGCCGTCGTCGTGCGCGGCAAGAAGGGACGGGCGGCGTAGGGGCGCCCGTCGAGCGCCTTGCAGGGGCGCCGGCGCGGCGCCAGGATGGGCTTCGTGCGAGCGGTGCTGGCAGCGCTCCTCGTGTGCACCGCGTGCGGGAGCAGCGGCGCGATCGCGAGCTCGGGCGGCGGCCCGGGGAACGCCGGGCCGTCGTGCGGAGCGCTCGGCACGGCGTGTTGCGGCGACGGTTCGTGCGTGGGATCGCTGACGTGCGCCGGCGGCGTGTGCGGATGCAGCCGCGACGCGGACTGCCCGAGCGGCGGCACGTGCACGGGCGGGCGATGCCTCGTCACGCTCGCGCGCGATCAGAGCGGGCCCTATCCCATCGCCGTCGACGGCGCGAGCGTGTACTGGGCCAACCAGGGGTACATGGGACCGAACACGATCACGAAGGTCGCGATTGGAGGCGGCGCGCCCGTGACGATCGCCTCGTACCCCGCGCCGGGCGCGACCTACGGCGCTTCCGGCCTCGCCGTCACGCACGCGGATGTCTGGTGGGCGGCGTCGGCGGAGCTGATGAACGCGCCCCTCTCCGGGGGAGCTCCGACGACGCTCGCCCCCGCGGGGCTCTTCACCCCCATCGCCGTCGACGCGACCAGCGTCTACTGGGCCGTCGGAGGGCCGCAGGGAGCGCTCATGAAAATGCCGCTCGGCGGCGGCCCCGCCGTCACGCTCGCCTCCGAAGCGCACGCCCCCGAGATCCAGGGCATCGCCGTGGACGGAACGAGCGTGTACTGGGCGACCTGCTACGGCAACTACCCGACGCCGCCGGCGACCATCGAGAAGGTGCCGGTCGGCGGCGGCGCGCCGACCACGCTCGAAACACTGTCGAGCGCGGCGGATGCGTGTCCGTTCCGGATGGCGATCGACGCCACGAGCATCTACTGGAGCGACCAGCAGAGCATTCGGAAGGCTCCCCTGTCGGGCGGAGCGCCGGTCACGCTGGTCACGGGCGTGCACGTCATCGACCTGGCCGTCGACGGCAAGGCCGTCTACTGGGCCGACAATCACGACGCCACGATCGACGAGGTGCCCCTCGACGGAGGCGCGCCGACCACGCTGTTCGAGGGGGACGTGCCGTGGGCCGTCGCGGTGGACGCGACGAGCGTCTACTGGACGAGCCCGAGCGGCGGCACGGTCACGAGGCTGAGCCCGAAGTAGCGGCGACCCTAATCGGCCTCGTCGAGCACGTCGGACGCGGCCTCGGGCGCGCCGGCGTCGACGCCAGCGTCGGGGCAGAGGCTCACCTTCTGCGGCCACCCGCCGTTGACGAAGCACTGGTAAGGGAGCTGCAGGCCGGGCACGGCGGCCCGGCATCCCGGCCCGTCGCCGATGCAGCCACCCCCCTGCGCGACGAGCGCTCCCGTCGCGTCGAACAGCCACCAGCTTCCGCAGCCCTCGACTCCCAACGAGACGACGACGAGCGTGAATCCCTGGCACGCAATGGTCGACTCACCGACACCGCCGCCGCCGCTGGCCGCGCTCTGCGCGCACAGGCTCTCGAGGGGCAGCTCCGAGAGCGACGAGAAGCCCGCGTCGCCGAGCGGGCCCGGGCACCAGGGACCGCCGTCGGGGCCGTGCTGCCCGTCGACGGGGCTCGCGTCCTCGACGCCGGGCGGCGTGCCGAACAGACTGCCGTTGCTCGCGCCGCTCCCTGCGTCGCAGGCCGCGACGAGGATGCACGCGATGAAACCGCCGGCCCCCACGCTCCGTCGCGCGGACGCGATCGCGGCATGCCACGAGGACCGTGCCCGGACGACCGCGTCGCCGCCACCGCGCGTCTCGCCGGCGCGATGCGAGCTCACTTCGGCGGGGTCTGCGGCGCGAGCGGCGGCTTCGCGCGAGGCTTGGGCGCGGGCGCGGGCTTCGCCGGGGGCGGCGGCGGTCCGGTGGGCGCCGTCGGGGCGGGGTGGGCCTGATCGAAGGGCGCGGGCCCGGGCGGCGGCGGCGGGGGCGCCGAGAGCGTGGACGGCGGCGACGGGTGGGGCCCGACGCCCGCATCGACGAGGTCGTTCCTGGGCGGCGGCGGGTTGCGCTTCCAGACCACCGCGGCGAGCAGCGCAGCCACCGCGAGCGCAACGGCCGCCCACCACCAGCCCTTGGCGACGCGCTGGCGCCAGAGCAGGATGATCCGCTCGCGCTCCTGGTGCTTCTTCCAGCGCGGGCCGTACTTGGCCTTGAAGCGGCTGACGCGGTTGTTGACCTCCGACAGCAACATGCCGCGCTCTTGCGCGATCTGCTTGTAGGTCTTGCCGCGCGACCACTCGCGCATCATCTCGAACGTCTCGCGGTCGCGCGCGTGGCCGGCGACACGGCGCGCCATCCAGGCCGTGCGCGCGGCGGCCTCCGACCCGTCGTCGGCGCCGCCGGCCGCGAGCTCGTCGCGCTCGTCGTCGTCGAGCACGTCGTCGCCCGGATCGGGTCCGTCGGCGCCGTGGCGCGCCGCGGCCTCCGCGCGCGACGGCATCGGGACTTCGTGCTCGTCGCGGCGTGTCTTGGCCTTGAAGAAGTCGGCGATCTGGCGCTCGGTGAGCGTCATCACCCAGCCGGGAAGCCCCGCCTCGGTCGAAGGCACCCACGGCGAGCGCACGCACCGCTCGAGCGAGGCGCTGGCGACGTCGCGAGCGCACTCCTCGGGCACGCGCGGCTTCACGAAGTCGTGGACCCAGCGCACCGTCTCGGGACGCGCGAGGTAGGCGCGCACGACCTCGCGCGGAAGGCGCGGGGCGGCAGGGTCGTGGTCCGGCGGCGGAGGCTCGTCGGGCGGGGGAGCGTCGCCGTCGGGCGGGGGGGGCTCGCCGTCGGACGCGGAGTCGCCGCCGTCGGAGGCGGATGCATCCGCGTCGTTGGCGGGCTCGTTCTCGCCGGGCGCGCCCGCATCCGCGTCGCTGTCGGGCCCGTCGCCGCCGGCGACGGCCGGTGCGCTTTCGTCGAGGCGCGGATCGCTGTCGCGCGAGGCCATAATGGCGAGTGAGGGCGAAGCGTACGCGAGCGTCGGGCCCGTGCAAGGGTCGGTGATGCGCACCGGCGTGGTCGTGAGGCGCGCGCCCGTCACCGTGAGGCGCGAGCGCTCCTCGTGGAGGAGCACGTCCGTCATCGTCAGGCGCGGGCCCTTCACGCGGAGGCGCGCGTCCGTCATCGTCAGGCGCGGGCCCTTCACGCGGAGGCGCGCGTCCGTCATCGTCAGGCGCGGGCCCTCCACGCGGAGGCGCGCGTCCGTCATCGTCAGGCGCCGGCCCTCCACGCGGAGGCGCGCGTCCGTCATCGTCAGGCGCGGGCCCTCCACGCGGAGGCGCGCGTCCGTCATCGTCAGGCGCCGGCCCTCCACGCGGAGGCGCGCATCCGTCATCGTCAGGCGCCGGCCCTCCACGCGGAGGCGCGCGTCCGTCATCGTCAGGCGCGAGCCCTCCACGCTCAGGCGCGCGTCCGTCATCGTCAGGCGCGAGCCCTCCACGCGGAGGCGCGCATCCGTCATCGTCAGGCGCGAGCCCTCCACGCTCAGGCGCGCGTCCGTCATCGTCAGGCGCGGGCCCTTCTCGCAAGGCGACGTGCTCCTCCCGGTCGGCAACGCGCGCCTCCGAGTCGCGGACGCGCGCCTGACGATCGGCAACGCGCCCGACCGGCTCGCCGGCACGCGCCTCTTCGCCCGCAACGCGCGCCTGACGCTCGCGGGCACGCGCCTCCGCGTGGCGGGAGCTCGCCTGCGGCTTGCGGACGCGCGCCTCCGCGTCGGCAGCCCGCGCCTCACGCTCGCGCATGCGCCCGCCTCGACGCGGCGCCCGCTCTCCCCTTCCAAGCTCCCGTTCTTCCCGGCGCGGCGCCCTCCACGCACCGCGTAGGAGCGCGTTTCTCCTCCCCTTTTTCAGCCCCGGACGATTTTCGAAAAATAATCGAGAGAAAACTCCCGCGCCGAACGACCTCCCTGATGAGAGGCCGAAAGACCCGGGCACGGTGCCCGGCCAGCGCTCTCTCGTTTCGTGGAGATCGTCGTGGATACCAAAAACAAAAAAAATCTCGTCAACACCGTCAAGCAGCTCAGCGCGGGGACCAAGAAGCACTTCCCCAACTCCAACCAGCAGGTGCAGGTCGGGGGCGACACGCGGACCGTCGCGCAGGTGACCGGCGGGCTCGACTCGCTCGTCACCCTGCGCGAGGAGTCCGAGGCGGCCAAGGCCACGGCCAAGGTCAAGCTGGAGGCCGAGAAGGCGCAGGCACCAACCCTTCTCGCCCTCGTCACCGCCTGGGTGCTGTTCATCCGGGCCACGCTCGGCAACTCGCCGGAGATCCTCGGCGACTTCGGCCTCGATCCCATCAAGCCGAAGAAGCCGCGCTCGGCCGAGGCCAAGGCCATCGCCGCGGCCAAGCGCGACGCCACGCGCCAGGCCCGCGGGACCAGGAGCAAGAAGGCCAAGCAGGACATCCACGGCAACGTGGCGGCGAAGCTCGTCGTCACGCCGCTGGCGGCCCCGCAGCCTGCCTCGCCCGCGGCCCCGCCGGCCGGCAGCGCGCAGCCGAACGGCGCCGGCGGCAGCGGCACGACGCACGGGCCGTAGTCGCGCCCGAGCATCGCTCCGCCGTGACGCCGTAGTCGCCTGAGCGCATCGGGGGGCGCCGCCATCCGCGGGCGGCGCCCCCCCGGTGTGAGCGGCGACCTTGTCATGAAGGTCGTCGGTCGGGGGCCTCGTGCGCGATCCAGATGCTCGCCGAGCGGTGCTGGAGTATCCTCGTCCGGGCGCGCGAAAGGGGGTTCCCATGCGAATCGACGGACCGCTCCGCCTCTGCGCGATCGCCGCCGTCGCGGCGACCGCCGGCTGCTCCACGACGTACTCGCCGCAGCGCAGCGGCCGGGTGGCGATGATCATGCCAGATGGCTCGCCGGCCTTCGTCCGCGACGGCCGTACCTACCCGGCCGGCGTGCTCGGCGGAGGCCTCGCCGATGCGGTGGCGTGTGATCCCGAGGCCGTCGAGCACGCGCACGCGTACACGCGCGACATGGCGATCGGCCTGATTTCGACGATCGCCGGCACGGCCGCCGTGGGCGGGGATGCGGCCTACGGCACCGCGCGCGCAGGCGCGTGGCCGCAGCCGGTGGATCTCGGGATCCTCGGCGCCGGGGTGGTCGCCATCATCATCGGCGACATCTTCCTGGCGAACGCGCCGCCCAACCTCTACGACGCGATCAACATCTACAACGACCACGTCAGCGCGCCCGCAGGCGCACCTGCCGCCGGGCCGTGCCGCGACGGGGGCCACGCCGAGTAGCGAACCCCCCGGGCCGGATAGACCGATCACGCGAGCGTGCGTAGCTCGACCACCCGAGCCCAGACGTCCCTCCACCATCTGCGATCACGGCGGCATCCGACCTGCTCAGAGGGTGACAGCTGACGGACGGACCAGCAGATTGAAACGAGGGGCGGCGCCTTGACGATGAGCCTCGAGGGCTCTACCGTGAGCAGCCGAAGGCGACGGGCTACTGGCCGTTGGTCGGGTCCGTGTTGCCCGCGAGGAGGGGCTCGTGATGCAGAAGGGTGCGTGGGCGTCGCGGGCTTCCACGGTCGGCCTCATCCTGATCGTCGCAAGCGTGGCTTGCAGCGGCAGCCAACCTTCTCCAGCGAGTGATCTGGCGGATGCAGACGCCGGGATCACGTCGGCTACGAGCCCGCAGAACTGCGCCGTCGAGGTGCGCGCGGACGGAAGCCTCGCCCAGCGCGTCGTCGTCACGACCGACAGAGGCAAGTTGGTCATCGAGAACGACGAGAGCGAATCGGCCGACGGAAAGATCGCGGTCGAGATGGTCTTGCACGTCGAGGTCGGCGGTCAGGTCTTCATGGACGAGAAGACCACGGCCTCGTCGGACAAGCACGCGCGCTCACACGCCGTGTACGGCCCTCTCGTGCAGGGCATCCACGAGGTCGAATCCTGGACCGACGACGACGACACCCTGCACGAGACGGTCGATGGCCGCCCGATGGAGCCGGTCTCCCTCGAGGACGCGAAGGACGACCCCTCGAAGGTTCCGTACCGCTTCGTGGACGGGGCCCCGGCCCCGGCCACCGTCGTCGATCCCCAAGTCCAAGCGGCGGTAGCCGAGCTGTTCGAGAAGGGGCACGCATCATCTGCCGCTTGCAGTGCAGGGACGACATCGCAGCCCGGGTCGCGCGAGCTGAGCGTGATGGACAGCAACCCCGAGCGGCTCATACGACGGGAATCCCGGGCAAATTGACGATCCCCAAGCCAGCGGAGCATGTATTGCGTGCCGGTCGGCCTGCGTAGGCGCGGCAATCGTCCTCGCGCAGGCGATACCGAAGCTGTGCAGCCTCTTGGCCGGTATCCCGTTCGTTGGTCCGGCACTCGTCGCGGCGTGCATCATCGTCGGTGAGATTGGCGTCGTCATCGGCGAAATCGTCTGCGAGGAAGGCTGCCTCAACGCAGGCTCGTGCTGTCCGCAGCGTTGTGGCCCGCGCTGCTGCGATTCGGGGGACGGATGCCTCAACAATGGTTCGGGGCTTTGCTGCCCGCATGGCCAGTTCGCTTGTCCCAATGCGAAGGTGTGCTGCAATGACGGCGACCAGTGCATGGGTGACGGCACGGGCTGCTGTAGGGCTCAAGACGACCTCTGCCCGCCGGGAGCGCGATTCCCGAGCTGCTGCAACAACGAGAACGGCTTCAAGTGCCTGTTCGCCAGCCCCGACGCGTCGGGCCAGACCTGCACGCAATGCAACAATACCGTCTGCCGCGGAGTCTGCTGCAACGCGGGTCAGGCGTGCGCCGCCGGACAGTGCTGCTCCGACATGTCGGCGTGCAACATCGGCACCGACAACGAGACCTGCTGCGCCGACCCGACCCCGATCTGCACGACGCCGAGGGTCGGCCCGCGCCCGCTCCCTGGGCAGGGTCAGTGCTGCACGATCAAGCAGGCTTGCAACGGGAACACGAGCTGCTGCGGCGATGGCCTTTCGTGCACCCACCCGGACAGCAACCCGCAGGACGACTTCTGCTGCCCGGACCGCTCCAACTGCGGCACTTTCTGCTGCAACGGCGGCCCGACAGCGAATGTCTGCGGGCGTGATGGAGAGTCGCTAGCCCCCACGTGCTGTGGTGCGGACGCGATCTGCAATGGTCATGAGTGTTGCGATGCTGCGGCGGGCCAGACGTGCCAGAACCTCGGCACGAGCAACGATCCCGTGTACCACTGCTGTGCTGCGGACGAAGTGTGCCGCGCTGCCGATGGGGATGGCCCCGCCGTCTGCTGTCTGAAATCGTCTCCGTACCCGGTGTGCGCTCAATTCCCCACGCCACATTGTGTGGCCCGGTGAGGGGCGGCTGCAGGGGCGGCTGCGGGCAGCTTGTGGCGCACTGAGCGCTTTGCCTCGGAAGGACTGGCCATGGTCATGCGAACACGCCGGAGTGCGGTACTCAGCTTGGGGGCTTCGCTGATCTGCGCGTGTACCGGCAGCATGGCAGCTCCCTCGGACGCCGGGGGCGACTCGCCCGCGAACCAGGACGCAGGTGGTGATTCTGCGCCTGAATCCGCCGCCGATGCCGATGCGGGGCAGCATCCGGACGTGGGCGACGGCTCGTACGCGAGCTATTGCGCGCAATACCTGGATTCTGATCTCGCTTGCGTCGCGACGAAGTGCTGCGAGCCATTCGCCACTTGCTACCAGTCCACGGCGTGCTCCGATTTCGAGTACTGCCTGAACAATGGGTGCCCCGATGCCGGCGATGCCGATCCGCAGACGGCCTATGCGGAGTGCATTGATGCTTGTACGGCGCAATATCCCGTCGGAGCGCAACAGTCCTCGTCGTACATCAACTGCCTGGACATGAACTGCTACGAGTGAGACCGACGACCGACGCACCACGCACCTGACGAACCAATTGGGCTATCCGCTTGGCTTGGAGCGTGCGGAAGCCGCACGGGGATGGTGGCGGCCTTGTGGAGGGGGGAGGAAGCTGCCATGTTCTCCATCGCGCGACACCATGCCCTCGCGGCGCTCACTCTGATGGCCTCGCTCGCCTGCGCTTGTGCGGGCACGGAGATCACCGCGCCCGGAGATGCCGAGACCGACGCGCCCGTCCGGGAGGCCGGGCCGGAGGCTGGTGGCGACTCCACGGCGGACGCGGACTCCGGAGAAGCGCCCGATGCCGTCGGCGAGTACGCCGCGTATTGCGCCAAGTACCTCGACGCCGCCGACCCGTTCATCGCGTGCAGCGCCAAGGTGTGCTGTCCGTCATTTGCGGCGTGCGATCTCTCGAACTCATGCGGCCTCTATCAAGTCTGCGTCGTCGACGACTGCCCCGACGCCGGTGACGCCGATCCGCAGACGGCTCTGGCCGAGTGCGTCGACGCTTGCACGATGCAGTACCCGGTAGGCGCGCAGCAATTTCACACGTACATCGACTGCGCGGACATGAACTGCTACGAGTGATCACCACGAGACTGTGGCGAGCCATTCTCGTCGGCTTGCTTGCCTGCGGAAGCCGCACGGGGCTGCCGGTGCCGCAGGAGCAGATCGTCACGTGCGCCGCCGACTTGCAGACCGATCCGTCGAATTGCGGTCGCTGCGGCCACGGCTGCTGCGGCGGCACCTGCCAGGACGGCGTGTGCCAGCCGGTGACGATCGCGTCGGGGCTGAACCTTCCTTACGGCATCGCCGTCGATGCGTCGCGCATCGTGTGGACCGAGGTAGCCAATGGCCGTATCTGGTCGTGCCCGAAGGCCGATTGCTCTGCGCCGGCGGTGCTCGTTCAGCAGGGCGGACCGGGAGCGATTGCGCTCACGGCCGACGGCATGGTGTGGGTCGACGAGGAAGGCACGGGGGGAGACCAGCGCATCCTTCGATGCCCCTTCGATTGCAACGGCCATCCGACGGTCATCGCCTCCGGGCTGAGCTACCCCGAGGACATCGCCGTCGATGCCCGTGCAGTCTACTGGGCCGACGACGGCGACGGAACCGTATTCAAGTGCCCCCTCGAAGGGTGCCCTGGCTCGCCCATCGTCCTCGCGAGGGGCGAGGACAATCCGCGAGGCGTCGCAGTCGACGCGGCAAACGTCTACTACACGGCCACCGAGCACGTCGTGAAGTGCTCGCTCGACGGCTGCGCGACCCGTCGAGCGGTGCTCGCGTCGAACGTGCGCTCTCCCTGGGGCATCGCCGTCGACTCGACGACCGCTTTCTGGATCGACTTCGCGGACGGGACCGTCGCCAAGTGCGGCCTGAGCGGCTGCGGCGGCACGGGGACCGCCCTGTTCTCGACGCGCAGCTACGAGCACCCGCAGAGCATCGCCATCGACACCACGACCGTGTACTGGGCCAACGAAAACTCGACGACCGTCATGGCGTGCGACAAGGGCGGATGCGGCGGTCAGCCGACGGTGCTCGCGTCCAATCAAGGCTCGCCCCTGGGCATCGCGGTGGACGACCACTGCGTGTACTGGACGAACAACGACACGGGCGAGGTGATGAAGGTCGCCAAGCCTTGAGCCGGTCGCCGGGTGCGAAGGGACGCTGTCCGCTCGCACCTCCTTGACGAGCGCGCGGAGAGCCGGCTAGGAATCTGCCCAAGCCACCCGGCGCCTCGATGGCGGTCCGCCCCGACGTGGGCAGGCCGTAGAGCGCCAGCGCGGTGGCCGACCAACGAGCCCGACAGGCCACCGCGGGAGCAACTCCGGCGGCGCGTGTCGAGGTTCACGGTGGAGAAGTTCGCGAGGTTCTCGCTCTCGGTCCCTGTCGCCTTCTCGGTGCTCGGATGGCTGTCCCCCGCCGGCGCCGATGATCTGGCCCATCAGCCGCCGCCGCCCACGGCGCCCGCACCCGCGCCCTCACCCGCGCCGAGCTCCACCGCCTCCACCGCCCCCGCCGGCCAGCCCCCCGAAGAGGTCTTCGTGCGTGGCGAGCACGAGGATGCCGACGCCGCGTCCGAGTCGAGCACCGGACACCGCGAGCTCGAGCTTCGACCGCGGCTGCGGGCCGGTGACCTGCTCGAGAGCGTGCCCGGTCTCGTCGTCGTGCAACCCGAGGGCGGCGGCAAGGCCAACGAGTACTTCCTGCGCGGCTTCGACGCCGACCACGGGACCGACATCGCGTTCTTCGCCGACGGCGTGCCCCTCAACATGCCGAGCCACGCGCACGGGCAGGGCTACACGGACTTCAACTTCCTCATCCCCGAGCTGGTCGTCTCCGTCGATGGCTACAAGGGGCCGTACTACGCGCAGTTCGGGGACTTCGCGACGGCCGGGGCGGTCAACCTCCGCCTCGCCGAGGCGTTCGACGAGAGCTTCGCGCAGTACACCGTCGGCCCGTACGGCATCATGCGCGGCCTGGTCGTCGAGTCGCCGAAGCTCGGCGACGACTGGCGCACGGTGATGGCCGCCGAGGTGTACGAGGAAGACGGGCCGTTCGTTCACCCCGAGGGCCTCGGCCGCTTCAACGTGTACCTGCGGGCCACCCACGACCTCGGCCTGCGCAGCAAGGTGTCGGCGACGTGGATGTCGTACGGGTCCGGCTGGAACGCCGCGGGGCAGGTCCCGGCGCGCGCCGTGTGCGGCGAGGGCGAGCCGCAGAACCCGCCGCCGCAGGCGTACGGAGCCGACTGCATCGGCCGCTTCGACACGATCGACCCGACGCAGGGAGGGTCCACGCAGAGGCACTCGCTCTCGGTCGCCTACTCGGCCAAGGCCGAGGACTCCGACCTGACGGCCGCCGTCTACGCGATCCGCTACGACTTCAAGCTGTACTCGAACTTCACCTTCTTCGCCGACGATCCGGTCCACGGCGACGAGTTCGAGCAGGACGACGACCGCACGACGCTGGGCGGCGACTTCCGCGTGCGCAAGCACGTCCACTACGCGGGCGCGCGCCTGACGACGACCTTCGGCGTCCAGGTCCGCGACGACACGATCGACTCGGGCCTGTTCCACGACCAGGCTCGCCAGCAGCTCGACGGCGTCGTGCGCGCCGGCGTCGACGAGAGCGAGATCGGCACGTACGTCGAGGAAGAGATCCGCCTCAATCGCTTCGTGCGCTTCGTCCTGGGGGCCAGGGGCGACCGCATCGACGTGAACGTGAACGACCTGCTCGGCAAGGCGAGCGGCACGACCCACCAGGCGCTCTTCTCGCCGAAGTACATGGCCATCGTCTCGCCCCTGCCCGGCGTCGTCGATCTGTTCGCCGACTACGGGCGGGGCTTCCACTCGAACGACGCCCGCGGCGCCGTCCTTTCGGCGAACGCCGTCACGCTCATGGCACCCGCCACGGGCTACGAGACCGGCGCCTCCGTGCAGCCCGTTCGCGGCCTTCGCGTCACGGCGGACGCCTTCCTGCTCGACCTCGACTCGGAGCTGGTCTGGGACGGGGACACGGGCACGACGTACGCGGCCGGTCGCACCCGCCGCTACGGAGCGGAGGTCGGCGCCCGTTACAGGCTGGCGAGCTGGCTCTTCGCGGACCTGGACGCCACGTTCGTCCACGCCCGGTTCCGCGACGAGCCGAGCGGCGACGATCTCGTGCCCCTGGCTCCGACGCGGGCGTTCACCGCCGGCATCGGCGCGAAGAAGACGATCGGCGACTGGACGCCGATGGGCGAGGTGCGCGTCCGCTCGATCGACGATCGGCCCGCGACCCAGGACGGCTCGCTCGTGGCGCAGGGGTTCACGATCGTCGACGCGACGCTCGGAGCGCGCTGGAAGAACGTCGAGCTCTCCCTCGACGCGCAGAACCTGCTCGACTCGACGTGGCGTCAGACGAGCTTCGCGTACACGTCGCGTCTGCCCTTCGAGCCGCAGCCGGTGACCGGGATCAACTACACGCCGGGGTGGCCCCGCACCGTCATGGCGAGCGCCTCGCTGTACTGGAAGTAGCGGCGGGCCCCGTGTCCCACGACCGTGTACCGGGCCACTCGGGCCGCGGCCCTATGGCCCGCCGCGAAGCTCCTCGACCGCCGCCCGAACGCGCCCCACGGCTTCGGCGAGATCGCTCATCACCAGCTCCGCCTCGAGCCGCAGCACCCGGTACCCGGCGCGCTCCAGCGCGCGGTCACGCCGCGCATCGGCGCGCTGCCGCGTAGCGTGATAGCCGCCATCGACCTCGACGACGAGCCGAACCTCGGGCGCGAGCAGATCCGCGATGAGGGATGCCCCCACTCGCAGGTGCTCGGCGCTTCGCGCCTGCGCGCCTGCGGCCTCCCCCAAATGCGTGCTCGCCTGCGCCCGAAGCATGGAACGACGGCAGCGCGCACTTCGGGCGCAGGCTGCGCGCGCATGGGGGAGGCGACGCGTTCGAGCGCACCAGGGCGGCTCGCCGCTCCTGGACACGCCGCGGCCGAGTCCTTGCCGTATGCCGACGTCAGCCCCGACCGACGCGCGGCCATGAGCCGCATGGCGACTCTCTTCCACCTCGCGCACGGGCGATCGTGGAGCGTGCCCGTCGTGCCGGCGAACGCGCTGGCGCAAGGTCGTGCCGCGCAAGGAGCTTGAAAGGCGCGCCTACCGCGATGCGGCCTCCCGCTCGTCGTGCCGACTTGCGCACGCGTCCCCACCGCCGGCGTCGCACGCCCCACTGTCACCTCCCCCATGCGCGCGCAGCCTGCGCCCGAAATGCGCGCCGCACGCCTCACCGCTTCGGGCGCAGGCGAGCACGCATTTGGGGGAGGTCGCGCGCCGCAGGCGCGCGGGTGGGGGCAGCCCCTAGGTGATGGTCGACGCCGCGAGCGCCGGCGGCACCGCCGAGACGTTTCGCAGCGCGGGGCTCGGCTGCGCGGCGAGCGCCCGGTAGGCCGCCTCCCACCTCTCCAGATCGCCCGGCAACCCGCCCGTCAGCCGCACGCCGAACCCGGGCGGCACGTTCGCGCCGTCGCTCGGTCCGTAGGGGCGGCTCCACGCGACGGCGCCGACGAGGCGCACCGCGCGCTCGCTGCGCGGCGGCCACAGCTCGAGCCACACCTCGTCGCCGCCTTTCGGCGCCGCGAGCGTGCGCACGAACATGCCGCCCGCCGCGACGTTGTACGTGAAGCCGACGTCGTCCTCGCCGCTGCCGGCGACGCGGAAGGCGACGGCGGTGCCGAACAGAAGTCGCGCGCTCGCGCGGCGCTCGGCGAGCTGCGGGCGCGAGAGATCGTTGGCGACGAAGAGCACGTTGTCGGGCGGCGCGTGCACGTCGACGAAGGCGACGCGCGGCAGCGCGCCCAGCACGACGCGCAGCGAGCCGAGGCGCCGGGGCGGCGCGACGACGACCCACGGGACGTCCGCGCCGCGCGATCGCGCGCCGAAGAGCGCCGCCGCCGCGCCCTCGGGCGGGAGGTCGTCGCACGCCACGACGAAGCGCACGTGGGGCGAGCACGCCGCGTCGACCGCGTCGGCGACGTTGCCGACGACGCGCGGCCGCAGTCCGGCGTTCGAGAGCATGCGCGCGACCACCGTGCGCCAGCGCAGCCCGGTGCCGGCGACGACCACGTCCCCCGCGCTGCCCCCGCCGCCCCCGCCGCGTGCGCGCACCGGCGCCGCCGGAGCGCCTCGCTCGAGCACCGGGCGAAGCCGCCCGACGATGGCGCGCATCGAGCGCGACGACGCCAGATCGTCGACGCCGTGCTCGTAGCCGTCCGAGAACGCGCCGTCGCTGCGCTCGCCCGTCAGCGCGACGACCGGCACGCCGGCGAAGCGCACCTGCCCGCGCAGGTGCGCGACCACCTCGACCGCGCCCGCGCTGCGCATCGCGACGAGCACCGCCGCCGGCGAGCTCCCCTCGAGCTCCGCCGCGAGCGCCGCGGGCGTATCGAACCGCTCGCAGCCCAGGCCCAGAAACGACGTCGCCGCGCGGATCGTCCCGCCTTCCGTCGCGTCGAGCGCGCCGTACACCGCCACCGTCCGCTCATCCATGTCCACGGATACGGACGGCTGCCAGGCAGCCATTAGGGCTGCTTGGGGGGAGATCACAGGAAGACGGGAAGGCGGGAAGGAGGAAGGGGTGGGTGGGAAGCGGCTCAACCCTGAATCTTCCCGCAACCTTCCCGTCTTCCGACCTTCCTCTTCCCGTCTTCCCGTCTTCCTGTTCCTCTCCCTCACGCGCCCGAGCGCCTCGCGCCTCCCCCATGCGCGCGCAGCCTGCGCCCGAGTGCGCGCCCACCCGCACCCCGCTTCGGGCGCAGGCGAGCACGCATTTGGGGGAGGCCGCAGGCGCGCAGGCGCGCAGCGCCGAGCACCTGCGAGTGGGGGCACCCCTCCTAGCGGACCATGTCGTTGATGTCCGACGCGAACGCGAAGTGCCAGAGGAAGATGTAGAGGACGATCGAGCGCACCGGCGTCTGCACGCCGAGCATCTGCTTGGCCTTGGCCACCTCCTGGGGGACCAGGAGCCACATCCAGTACATGTTGTAGAAGGGCACGAAGATCGGCCACCACGCGAAGGC
>Ga0080006_1133655_pt1 | contig 41765 bp, 35 predicted proteins | sample RS3BMetagenome_FD_69209 | JGI IMG/M metagenome (GOLD analysis project Ga0080006, IMG submission 69209) | Ferric oxide microbial mat and aquatic microbial communities from Rainbow Spring, Yellowstone National Park, USA - RS3B (SPADES... ...
CCACGCGCATGGGTCTGGCCAGCCTCTTTGGCACCTGGATGGCTCAGGGACTCAATCCCTTCTCTCAATGTGTGGCTTTGCTCACTCAAGCAAACCCCTTAGGGCAAGTCTGAACACTTACATTGCGATCGAATACTTGACTTTTATTATTTTGTTGAGTATACTATTAGAAACAGTCGTTTGTGAGTTTATTCCACAGTAGAAGTATTGTTCCAACACTGTAATTACCTGTATGAGGAGGCAGGTTTATGGCACAAACAGATCCCTTTAAGGCATTGGAAGAGGCTGGTATTCCCATTGATCGGCTTTCGCCAGAAGAGAGGGAAGTGGTGGGAACTTTGACTCCTGATGAAGTGGAAGTCCTAATTAAGGTACATCAAAAAGTGGATGCTGCCCGTGAGGTCGTTGGGCAAGATGTCACAATAACTGGTGGAGTAGCCTTCTAGAGTTCAAAATCTCCAAGCGAATATCGCTTGGAGATCATGTTTTATCCGAGTAATTATAGATTATAGTCTTCTTCCGGGGTATTATAGAAAAGCTACTAGTGATAAAATGTTTTACCATGGTATGATGTATCAATTGTAAACCATTTTAAAAATATAATAAATAGAATAGTTAGCTTATAAAAGCTAACTAGTGTTGTTATTTGAAATAGATTTCTTTCTATTTCAAAAGAATTTACTATCATTCCAAAAGCTCATGTTATTTGTATTCTTTCCTTGAAGGAAGAAGAAGCCTGTACTTCGTCGAACCAATGTAGAGAACTGATGGTCCTTAGCTAGGAACGTATTGTTCTTGTTTCTTTAAGGAGTAGTTATCATGCATCTGGTGGATATACTCGCACTGCGTCCAAAGCCAGCTGCTGGTCTTTTTCTCTGCCTTACACGACGTTGCCCACTCTCGTGTGCTCATTGCTCAACGAATTCAATGCTAGGTAGTGAGGAGATCGATGCTGAGGATATAGTGCATTTCGTGGCTACATTAACGCCAGAAACTCGACCCGAGCTTGTATACCTGACAGGTGGAGAAGCGCTACTTCGTCCTCATTTAGTAATGAAGATCGCAGATATGTGCCATGCTATTGGGACTCGCGTAGTTCTACTATCTGGAATGTTTTTTGCACGTCAAGACAAAATACCTCCACTTATTGAGCGGGCAATTGGACATGTTGACCACTTCTCTGCTAGTCTCGATATTTTTCATGAGCAGCAAGTTTCACGTGCAGCAGTTCTTCGTATCTTGTTGACATTGGTTGAGCGTGGACAGGATGTAAGCCTTCAAGTGGCGGGTCTAAGCCAAGATGATCCCTATCTACATGAAATGAACGATACGATACGGAAGTATTTCGCCGAGCGTGTGCCAGCACTATTTACTTACGTCGCTCCGCTCGGACGCGGTAAGCAATTGGTGACTCTTCAGCGACACCGTCCGCGAAAGTCAATGCAGCGAGGTGTTTTATCTCCTTCGCTGCAAATTTCTCCTACACCTTGTAGCGTTGCATCATGGCCCGTGGTGACCTTTAACGGAACTATTGTAGGTTGTTGCAACCAAAGTATCGTTGATGGTTCTACATCAGTTCACCTACAATTTGGGCATATTACTACTGATGATTGGCCTACAGTACGTCAGAACTACCTCACATCGCTACTAATGCGTGCAATACGTATTTTTGGACCTGAATATACTAATACACACTATGGCAGCGGGAAAGTTGCTTGTGATGGCTATTGTGAAACGTGCTTTAGACTTTCAGAGGATCCAAAAATTCTCGAATCTTTGCAATCTGGATTAGAACATCCAGGCATATCTTTTCTTGAGGAGCAGTTAGCACATTCTCCTCTTGACTACTTCATACAGCGCCATGCTGTTCCTGCCTATGCAGAATTAGTGAAACTTGGCTATCATCCTAGTGCATAATCACGCGACCTTTTCGGGAATAGAGAGATGCGACTCATAAGCACATCCAAAGTAGGCACAGACCCGTTCAGCCAGTTGCTTGGCAGTGAGCAAGCCATCGTACTCAACGACGTTGCGTTTGCCATACACCCATTTCGGCTCAATCCGATTGAGCTAGGGACTCTGAAGAGGCAACAGGAACGGCAGGATGCGCACGCCTTTGCCGCTCTGCTTGACCTGCTGATTGTGTTGACGAATCCAGGTGCGAACCGTTTGACTCTTGTGCCAGGAGGCGTTATCCCAGATCAAGAGCCAGTTGGTCTTGCCAGCTTTAGGCAAGCCGTCACAGCACCACATCAAGAACTGCGTGGTGATGGCGCTCACGGGTCGCCCCGTCACACAAAGCGCAGCCACATCTGCTCCTGCCTGGGTTGCTCTGGCGTCCCTTCTTGCCACAAGACTCCATAGCAGGCCAGGGCTTTAGGATCAGGGTCGTCTTTTTGCCAGGGCTGTTCGACGAGACGGATGGTATGGTTTTTTTGAGTACTAAGAAGTGCGTCTTTCTGAGAGAAGAAACAGATAGGCTAGCTATCAGAGGAGAAGATTTAATCTAGAAAGGTTAAAGGGTATGAGTGACTTGACCAATAGCCAGCGTTTGCGTAAAAAGATTCAGCTTGTGTTGCCTGAATTGTTTGCGGCAATTCAAAGCTTTATGAAGCATCCGCAGATAACAGCACTATATCCTGAATATCTATTTGTTTTACATACAATGATGCGTGCCAGTGTGCCTCTCATGGAGGAGGCATTAGAAGTTGCTAAAACAAGAGAGGCTTACGATCCAGTAGCGTCAGGTTTGGTAACCTATCTTACACAACATATCAGAGAAGAGTTGTATCACGACGACTGGTTGTTGGAGGACATGGCTCTCATTGGTGTGAGACGCTCTCAGGTGTTAGAGCGTCTCCCTTCACCTATAGTGGCGGTGCTGGTGGGTTCACAATATTATTGGATACGACACTATCATCCAGTGGCCTTATTGGGGTATATCAGTGTCATGGAAGGCTACCCGCCTACGAAGGACTATGTAGAGGATCTACAGCGCAAGACAGGCTATCCCTCACAGGCTTTTCGCACACTTGCTAAGCATGGTTACTTGGATCCTTATCATCGTGACGGACTAGATAAAACTTTGGATGCTCTCCCGTTACAGCCGACTCAAGAGGCGCTTATCAGTATCAGTGCAATGCAGACTGTTGATTTAGCTGCACGGGCGTTTGAGGAGATGGTTACTCATGCATCGCAGTCTACGGAACAGAGCCATACCTCATATGCTCAATCGCCCTCGTCTCAAGCAAATAAAGGTTAAAAAGCTATGTTTCGGCACGTTACAATTCTGCGACCACTACGGCTGCGTGTCTTTTCCCTCTTGTTCTTAGGAGGTTTTATCTCCAATCTAGGCGATTGGTTGGACTATTTGGCTGTAATTGTGTTGATTGTCTATCGCTGGCATTTAGGGGTGCCAGCACTGGCTGCCTACAGTGTTCTAGTTGCATTACCAGGTGTGGTGATTAGCCCCTTTGCTGGGGTCTGGGCAGATCGATGGCCACGCCGTGCTACAATGATCACCTGTGATTTATTACGTGCTGTAATGGTTTTGGGTTTGCTATGGGCTCCAAACATTGTTGTTGTGTTAATAATTATCACTAGCAAATCTGCAGTGAGTACTTTCTTTAGCCCGGCTCAGCAGTCTGTCATTCGTTTTACTGTTCCTGAAAACGAACTATTGGCGGCTAGCTCACTTAGCCAACTCTCATTGCAAATCACAAAAGTTCTGGGACCTGCTGTGGGCGGGCTAATTGTTGCAATTGGAGGTATTCGTATAGCTTTTGTCTGCGACTCGGTCAGTTTTCTCATTTCAGCACTTTCCCTGAGTTTGATACCATACCTAGCATTAAGAGATTTGACAAAACCAGAAGGAATTACCCCAGAAAAACCTAACTTCTGGCGGGAATTACGTGCTGGTTTTACTGTGATTTTCACGCGCAAAGTACTAACCGTCGCAGTTATCAGCATGGCAGTGACTATATTTATTATTTTTACCTTCGATTCGTTTGGGGTACTGGCACTACAAGATGTGGGGCTTGGCCCATCATTACTAGGTTTGGCAGTTGGTAGCGTTGGGCTAGGGACTGCTTTGGGTGCATTGGTAATTGGTCAATGGGGATATCACATATCTGAGTTCAAAACAATTGCTTTAGGGAACTTAATTGCTGGTATTATGGTATCTTCCGTGGGAATTGCTATCTTGTTCCGCATTCAATTATTTTCGATTATTTGGCTTGCTACTTGGTTTTTTATTGGTATTGGGGCTGCAGCGCTGTCAGTACCTTACCAATATATGCTTCAGAAGGAAAGTCCTCCACAGCTCATGGGGCGTGTTTTCGCTAGTGTGAGTAGTTTACAGACATCACTGCAATTGTTGGCTCCACTGATTGGAGCTTTAATTGTAGAAGCGTTCAGTATTGGAGTCGTGTTTAGTATTGCAGGTTTAATATTAGCCTTCCTAGGCATCGTACTTCTATTCATCCGCTTCAGAACAAGCACACCTACGACTCAAGGTACACCCCCTCTAATTGGTGAAGAAGTAGAGGAGGCTTGAAAAAAGCGATGGCCATTGGCATGATGGGTGTATGCAAAAAACACCATCAGCGCCAATGAACCCGTCAGAGCAATTTTGCCCGAATTTGACATATTGCGCAAGATGGCAAATCGGGCAAGGCGACATTCGTGTGCAAACTATCGTGCATAAAGCGATGGCTAAGCAAGAAAAACTAGATTTAGTGCATGTGCAGGTAGACGAGATATGGGTGAAAGCACGGGGGAAGGTGATCTAGATGGGCTTAGCGATGATGGTCTCGAGGTGCTTGTGGCTGGCAGGCGTGGTGAGCCAGACACGAGATTGCCAGTTCGCAGATCGCCTGCTGGCACACGTGAGAGTATGCTCAGGAGCAGCACAAGCGGTTACGGTGGCAACTGATGGGTGGGCGGCTTATCCCAAGAGTATTCAACGGGCCAGTTGGGACAAGGTCAAAACGACAGCAGGTAGGGGAAGAGCGCAGTTGCAGGTCTGGAAGCAGTTGTGCATTGTGACCGGCATCAAGCACACCGAAAAGAAGCACGTCGTGGAGGTCACACGCATCATGACTCGCGGAAGTCAAGGACAAGCGCAGGAACTGATGCAGCGACCTCAAGGTGGCGCAAAGCTCAATACCTCTTTTATCAAACGTGTCAATGGGACAGTACGTGAGAGGCTCGCCATCTTGACGCGCAAAAGTCCTCACACTGCCCAGCATCTTGCAGCGGTCGAAACGGCTATGTACTTGCTTGGCACGACCTACAACGTGTGTTTTCCACATCAAGCGTTGAGCAAGAGTAGCCATCTAGGGTATTGTTGCACTCCCGCGATGGCAGCAGGCTTGACGGATCATGTGTGGAGCATTCTGGAAGTGCTGAGCTATCGGGTGCCATCTACGCCCTGTGTCGCTTCCAAGAGGTGCGGACGGCCTCGCCGCCAATCGATCATGCCGATACAGGGGCCACGATGCCCACGAGGCCGACCGTGTACACGCCCTTTGCCTGATCCTACCCTGCTTTGCCCAAACAGTCACGGGGACGGCCTCGCAAGCTCGCTTGAACCGCTTCACTGTTTAGTGGGGCTGTACTATGGCTCAACAATCTCAACCGATTTATGCGCACGAGGCTGAAATTTAGAATTTATATCGGAAGAGGAACAACAATGATAAAGAGTTTTATCCTTCAGCACATATCGGAAAGAAAGATTTCATGTACGAATGAGTTTGTTGATTCCGATCATATTGATGTGGCTCTAGTCAGTATGCCCTTTGGTCCCTTACACAGTCCTTCTATTGGCCTTAGTCTGCTCAAAGCAACGCTAGCCCCTTTACCCGTCTCAACATACATTTTTTATTTCACTTTGCGATTTGCCAGCTTGATCGGACCGTCACTTTACATTGACATTGCAGAAGGGCGTCCTGATTTTACCGATCTGATAGGAGAATGGCTCTTTTCAGGAGCGTTATCTACTGATGGAGAACAACAGGTAAATGAGTATCTTGAGCAGGTACTGCGTCGCAAAAATCCGATATATAAATATTCTCATAACCGTCGTCCGGCAGTAGAAGAAACATTTATTCAGCAGTTGCTTGCTGTGCGCCAGCAGGTCGAAAGTTTTCTTGACCAATGTGTTGCCGAACTTCTCTTGTGCCAACCTAAGATTGTTGGTTTCACTAGTGTGTTTCAACAGCAGATTGCCTCGTTAGCCTTAGCTAAACGCCTAAAGGAGCGGATTCCGCAGATATGTATTGTTTTTGGTGGTGCGAACTGCGAAGGTGTAATGGGTATTTCTGTAGTTCAAAATTTTCCCTTTGTAGATGCTGTAGTTTCAGGTGAGGGTGATCTTGTATTTCCCGAACTTGTTCAGAGAGTACTTGCAGGAAAAAGTTTATCCTGTTTGCAGGGAGTCTATACACATGAGAAGCTGAATTTATCGGTAATGAATAAATCCTATACTAATGCTCGTTCGGTGTACAATTTGGATGATTTGCCATTCCCTGACTACGATGATTTCTTCACTCAATGGCAAGAGTCAGCGATAGAGAAACAAGCACAGGATCTGGGGCTAGAGAAGCAATTACAGCCACGGATCCTCTTTGAAACTTCACGAGGTTGCTGGTGGGGAGAGAAGCATCACTGCACTTTCTGTGGACTCAATGGCTCAACAATGATGTTTCGTAGCAAATCGCCACAGCGGGCTTTAGATGAGCTTGTCACCCTAACTACAAAATATCCCACGGCCTTAGTAGGAGTGGTCGACAACATCTTGGATATCAAGTATTTCCGCAGTTTCATTCCCGAATTGGCAAGGCGGCGTCTGCCGACCGAGTTATTCTACGAGGTGAAAGCTAACCTTAAGAAGGAACAACTTCGTCAATTGCGAGATGCAGGTATTCGTACTATTCAACCTGGTATTGAGAGCTTAAGTACTCATGTACTTGAGCTCATGAACAAAGGAGTAAAAGGCTTACAAAACATCCAACTGCTCAAATGGTGTGAAGAACTAGGCATTAAAGCGTTATGGAATATTCTCTGGGGATTCCCAGGTGAACAGCCTAACGACTACAAGCATATAGCCGATTTGATCCCTTTGTTGACCCATTTGCGTCCGCCTCGCGCAGGAGGGCCAATTCGCTTAGACCGCTTCAGCCCGAACTTTGATAATGCGGCGCGTTTTGGTTTTGTCGATGTCACACCATATCCTGCCTATCGCTATATCTACCCCCCATCAGTAAAATGTATAGATGATATGGCTTACTGTTTTATGTTTCGCTACGCACAGCCGCAAGACGTCGAAACATATATCCAACCGATGATAGAGCAGACCCTTGCTTGGATACGGGACTATCAGCATAGCCATCTTTGGTTCATAGAGAAAGGTGAATATCTCCTGATCAGAGATCAGCGCCCAATTGCGCATAAACCTTTGATTATTCTCTCAGGCTTACAGAAACTGCTTTATCTTGCGTGTGATCGCATCCGTAGTCTTCGGCAACTCCAAGAATTGGTCGGGGAACAGGGCATAGGAACAGTGTCTCTTCAGGAAATTGTCGATAGTCTGCAGCCGATTTTAGAAGATGGTCTAATGATCCAAGAACGAGATGCCTATTTGAGCTTAGCTATTTCCTACTCCGTCCCGAAAGAGTAAGCCTCATGCAAGCAAGGAGGAACGAGATGGACTCTGATGCACTTTCTGACTTGAACAAATTGCTCGTTCAAGCTTATAGTACTATCGAAGAACAAAAACAGCGTATAGAAGCTCTTAGTACTCGTCTTGAGGATGAGCATGAGGCGAGGCTTGTGAGAGATGTTTGCACACTCGTGGCAACAACGAGAACAATTGCTGCGCCGGTAACTCACAAAGCGATGCTTGAAATGATTGTACGCACAGCATCTAGTGTGCTGCGAGCAGAGTCGGCATCGCTCTTTCTACTTGATGTGGAGAAACAAGAGCTGATATTTGAAGTAGCCATAGGTCCCAAAGCTTCAGAAGCAAAGCAGCATCGCGTGCCATTGGGTCAAGGTATCGTCAGCCTAGTTGTATTGAGTGGGCAGCCTCTCGCTATTGCTGATGCTGGAAGTAGTGACTTGCACGCTAGTGATATTGCTCAAAGCATTGGCTACCATACTACCAGCATCCTAGCCATCCCACTTTTCTATGGAGAGCAAGTAATTGGCGCACTGGAATTGCTCAATAAGGAAGGGAACGAGACATTTAATGGTCAGGATATAGAACTTGGGGGACTCTTCGCTCAGCAAGCAGCTGTTGCTGTTGAGTTGTCACGTACTCATGGTTATCTGAGTATACTTTTCTGTGATCTTTTACAAACTACTTCGCAGGGGTACCGGGAACAATTTCTGCAACAGACACGCTCATTTTTCCATAAAATGGAAGAAGGATCCGTTTTACGGAATGCTTTAGAATTGGCGATGCTGATACAAGAGCTTATGTGGTGTGGTGAAAAAGAACGAGAACTTTGCGTAGAAATTATTCGGTCAATTATTAAATATAAACAAAATGATTATAGTTTTTAATTTAGAGAGATGTTATGCTAAATATAGTAATGATAGATTGAAAAATTGAAAATAGTAGTTTATAAGTTTACACAGAGGAGCATCTATTATGTTAAACTTGCCTTCTGGAACAGTTACCTTTCTTTTCAGTGATATTGAGGGATCCACATATCTGCTTCAGCAGTTAGGATTAGACGATTACGCACAGGTCTTGAATGTGCATCGGAATTTGTTACGTGTAGCTTGGAATACGTACAATGGTTGCGAGATAAGCACTGAGGGCGATAGCTTTTTTGTTGTTTTTGCGCGTGCTATGGATGCAGTTTTAGCCGCATTGCAAGCACAACAAGCTCTTCTGCACTATCCGTGGCCAGATGGCTTTGATGTACGCATCCGTATAGGACTCCATACTGGCACCCCCCTTTTAGTTGCAAGCAATTATGTAGGAATCGATGTGCATAGAGCTGCACGTATTGCAGCAGTAGGCCACGGAGGACAGACACTACTCTCTAGCGCGACCTATGCATTGATCTCGCACACGCTCCCTGAAAACCTAACTGTCAAAGACTTGGGTGAGTACCGTCTTAAGGATCTACAAAGGACAGAACACCTCTATCAGCTTCTCCACCAAGATTTACCAGCAATGTTTCCGCCACTCAAGACCCTCGACAGTCATTACCACAATCTACCTATTCAGCTTACATCATTGTTAGGACGTGATGAGGCAGTCCGAGTGATAGAGAAACTGTTTACCGAGAAGCACGCTCGATTGGTTACATTGACTGGCCCAGGTGGCATTGGCAAGACACGCCTAGCTTTGCAGGTAGGTGCCGAATTGACGGATTTTTTCATTGATGGGGTATATTTTGTTGAACTGGACAGAATTGACGAGCCGCAACTTGTTTTATCGGCTATTGCCGAAACTTTGAAACTACGCCATCAATCGGTGAAAGATGTAGAAGAATATCTTAGGAGTTTTCTCCTAAATAAGCAAGTCTTACTTATTCTAGATAATTTCGAGCATGTAGTGCAGGCGAGGACAACAGTTTCACAACTTCTGGCTTCATGTAAGAAATTGAGCGTGTTAGTGACTTCTCGCATTCCTCTTCATATACGTGGAGAAAAGGAATATCCGTTGCAACCACTAGAACTGCCAGAAATAGTCGGACAGATACAAACTACCAGTATGGATGTATTTATACAATACCCTGCTATTGCGCTATTTATTGAACGAGCATGCGACGTTAAACCGGATTTTAAGGTGACTGCACAGAATCTGGCAGTAATCTCCGAAATTTGTAGTCAGCTAGACGGACTGCCATTAGCGATAGAACTCGCAGCGAGTCGCATCAAGTTTCTCCCGCCTCATGCTTTGCTCCATCGGCTGTCCAAACGCCTTCAACTACTGACACATGGACAGTTTGATCTACCCGAGCGACAACAGACGCTCCGAGCGACAATTGCTTGGAGCTACGAGTTATTGACACCTACAGAACAGATGTTTTTCCGACACCTTGCTGTCTTCGTCGGTGGGCTTACCTTAGAAGCAGCTGAGTATCTCTGCTCTGCTTCAGACGAGTTGGCGGCATTCACCGAGGATGCTCTTGGTCTATTGAGTTCGCTGATTGATAAAAGTCTGCTAGTATCACCGCGTATCCAGACAAAAAATAATGCAAATAATACTATAAATGGAGAAGTGCCACGGTTCCGTATGCTGGAGACGATCCGTGAGTTTGCACTAGAGCGACTTGAGGAAGATGGAAAACTAGAAGCTGTACAACAAGCGCACACTATCTACTATAAGAGGCTGCTCGAGCGTGCCTATAACCACATACTCGCAGGAGAGCAGGAAGATACTTGGTTAGACCTCCTTGAAAGTGAGCATGTTAACCTGCTTGCTGTACTCAATCGAGCACATACTAGACAGTGTCTTGTACTCGAGACTCAAATAGTGAGTTTACTTTGGCCTTTTTGGCTCCTTCGAGGCTACATCAAGAGGGGAAGCACATGGTTAGAGAGCTTGCTCACCCAGAAAACGGCTATATTGCAAGCTCTTGATGGGCTACCATATGCACAGGGAGAGTGGCAGAAGATATTGCATGGAGGCGGTGTTTTCGCTTTTCAGCGTGGCGAAGAGCAAAGGGCTCTTGAATTGCTCGAGGAAAGCGCGGCTCTAGCTCGGCAAAATGGAGAGCCTGCTGAAATCATTGAAGTGCTGAAAGATTTGGGGCATCTTCTCAAGTTGCTAGGCGACTTAGAACATGCACAGATAATCTTTGAGGAATGCCTACAAATAGCCTATCAATATGGGAAGTCGCTCTATATCGCGTCTGCCCTCAGTAATTTGGGAATGCTGGCGGAAACACAAGAAGACCTTGATAGGGCTGCTTCCTTGTACAAAGAAGCGCTTGGGTTGGTTCAACAGGCGGGTAATCGTGAAGGGATGGCAGTATTACTTGCAAATCTAGGGACCCTCGCTAAAAAGCAGGGTAAAGGTATTGAAGCACGGAAACTTCTACAAGATTCATTACGAATTGCATGGGATTCACACTACCTGCTTGTTGTTAATGGTTGTCTGTTCATTCTAGTAGAGATCGCTGGCATGTTAGGAGAATACAAGCGAATGGCCCGCTTGCTAGGAGCAGCAACGGCTATGCGTTCGTCCTTAGGGCTTGCACCACTTTCTGAGTATGAAACAGATGAAATGTTGAAAGTTGCAAAGCAGGAGCTTGGCGAAACAGAGTGGCATACAGCCTTCTCTGCAGGAGAATTAGTGACCTTAGAGGCGGTCGTGCAAGAAACTCTGCACTGGTGAAAGTAAGGAAAAGGATTATCTATGGGAAAACCCAGACCACCTGCTTGGAGTGATTGCTTCGTAACGGGGGCGCTAGAACCGTTCTCCCCGGTTTTGCCTTCGGAGGGTGTCACACGGGAATGGGCTTGGGGGGGAAGTACAGGGAAGGGTGTTAGGGTAGCAGTAATCGATAGCGGGATTGATGCTGAACATCCTGCTCTACGTGGACCAGTCAATGGCTATGTCTCTATTACTGAGAAGGAGGGCAAATTTATTTACGATACCTCACCACATCAAGATAGCTATGGGCATGGTACAGCTTGTGGGGGTATCATTCGGTGTATTGCGCCCGAGTGTGAGCTATATAGCATCAAGGTGCTTGGGTCTTCATTAGCTGGCCGCGGCAAGATATTTGCCGCCGGACTACAGTGGGCAATAGAAAATGATATGCATGTGTGCAACCTGAGTCTTGGGACAACGAAAAAAGACTTTTTTGGCTTATTGCATGAACTGGCTGACCGAGCCTATTTCCGTAGGATGGTCTTGGTGGCTGCTGCCAATAACTTGCCTGTGCCATTGTTTCCTGCAATGTATGCCTCTGTAATCTCGGTTGCTTCGCATAATATTCAGGATGTAGATTACTTCTACTATAATCCCCATCCTCCTGTTGAGTTTGGAGCTTGGGGTATTGATGTACGAGTAGCTTGGTTGGAAAAAAAGTGGATTACCTCTACAGGTAATAGCTTTGCTACACCTCATATTACTGGACACGTTGCGTGCATATTAAGCAAGCATCCCACAATGACACCGTTTCAGGTAAAATCTATCTTATGTGAGCTAGCTAACAATGTCACCTAAGTATATTCAACTAACTTTTGTGGGGTTGTGGTAAGCCTTCAGCAAGCTGACGCTGTTTCCACTGTGCATAGTCTTCCTCAAGCTTATAAAAAACGCGGGAAACGCTTGCGCAGGAGCGGAAAACCAGCTCTGCCATATCCTTGTCTTTTGATGAGTTTGAGCTTGGTCACATGTCCCTCAACCATTCCGTTGTTGATTGACCAGGTGAGGTCCGCTCTCACTGCCTCCTTGTCTTTCACGATGCCAGAAGCAAAGGATTGCAGTTCGGCAAGGTCGCTTGCCTCGATGCGCCCAACCAAGCATCCAGGCGATATCCTTCTCGCTTGCGGACCATTGCCAGGAAATCTTGCGTCAGTTGATATGCTTGCGCGAGTTCCGGACTTGCAAGGAGGGGTAGAGCTACGTAAGCTGTCATGAAGGGCAGAGTAGTCATAGCAGAAAAGAAAAATACAGGTAAAAGATGTAAGAGAGGAGAAGAAGGCTGCTTTTTTCCTTCCCCATCTTCCTCATCGACCCATCAACATCCTTTTATCCAAAGAAGAAGCAAGAAAACATCGTGCGAGAATGCGTTCTTGAGGCAAAACACATTCTTTCGGCTTTTTCCTCTGCCCTTCATGACAGCTTACGTAGCACTGGGCCATGTTCGATCTGTTGCCAGGGCAGCAGGTCGTCCTCGTGAGAGAAGCCCTGCTGGCTGACACTCAGCTTGCCAAATTGTAAAGGCGTCCCGGCGTAATACTGCTGCATGGTTGCCGACAACACATGAGCCACAAACTCGCTTTCGACCAGATCACAGATGCGCGCTCTCACGCTGCTGCCTGCCTCGGATCTGTCTAGCGACAGCACAGATGCCCCCCACTTGTCTCTGACCCTGATGGTATCCAGATCACTGACGCCCTCCGGTCTGTGTGATTCGGAATCCGCGGCCTGATAGGTTCCGCGTGTAATCTGGCTTATCTGCTTCCAGGAAGTCATCAAGAACTCGCCTCCGTGTTTCCAGATCATACCCTCGTCAAAAATGTCTACCCGGTTGCGCCGATTCACAAGTAACCAGCCAAGAAAAGAAATGAGTGTTACTCCCAGGAGTATTCCTGCCAGGAGGAGGGGGAGGAGGGTTGAGAAGGGAGACGGAGGTGATGAACAATAAGATGATTGATAAGTTACACAGTTATTGTACTGCGTCATTGCTGGCTGAGTAACCGAAGAGCTAATGATAGTGACGAAGCTGGTGACGAGTACTCCAATCGTGATGATACTACAACCGTAGCTGGTATTTGCTTTTAACTGCGTCCCGGCGAGCCACGAACCGAAATGCTGTGCTTCAGCACGCTGGAGGACAGCTGGCGGGACTGTTTGTCTCTCAATGGTAGAGTGTTGCATAGTTCTCTCCTTGTCTTCGCAGACAAGCTATATCCATATGATCCAATGCGCTTCTTTCCCGTAAGATGAATCACACGACTCCATCCCATTACAATCCGATCTCATGAGCGCCGCAAATGCCAACAAAGCTCCTGCTTCTGAGAGGGTATAGATGCCATGTCTGTCTATCCAGAGTCTCAAAAATCGATCCAGCGAGTGGCTTCTGTGGCGATCGTCTTGCCGCTACTCACTGTGGGAGAGGGATGAGAAGCCACCCGGCGGAAGTATCCCACGCATCCCCCACTCACCAGCGCCAGGAGCAGTAGCAGCACAGCCGGGAACAGCCACCGGGCAGCGGGGTGTTTGCCGCGTGAGGAAGGTCTGCGGGTTCCAACGCCGAAGACAGGAATGATGCCGCCGGTTTGCTGGAGAATATCTGCCGCGTGCTGGCGCGCGCTCAGATCTTCCGCTTGCGAGTCGCGCTTGTGTTGTGGAATATCAAAATGGTCATTTTGCATCATAAACTCCTTCTGAGAGCGAGAACAGGAAAGATAACATCTATTTATTTATTTATTTATCTATGCCGGACCGGTGCGCAAAACCACTTCGTGCCAGTGTCCTTTTTGAGCAGGATATACCCTGGAAGACTTCTTTTCTGTGAAGGAGATCACATACCGGGGTACTTGCTGGGAGACATCCTTCAAAAAAGGGGTATCGCCGCTTTCGCGCGTGTCCCACCGTCGCGTTTTCATCCGTGTGGCGCTCACCTTGACAGCATCCTTCACAGTGATACGAAAAATATGCGCTAATTGAAGGGAAAATACTTTTTCCTTCAATTAGCTGAAATTCATTACTCCGTTCTTCCCCTTGCCGATGTGTTCACGGAAACGGATACCTGACAAACTTCACCCATTTTTTCCTGTCTGTTTTTGCTGCGCCAAAAAGTGCCAGGGAGAGAGAGGATTCTCCCCGGGGCGTTGCATCACATGGCTCCGGTTCAGCTTATTCTATCGACGCGCTTCTCGTGGAAGGCCAGTTCTGGCTTTACCTCATGAAGATGATGATGATGATGGCCGCCACCAATCCAATGATACTCATGACAAGACCTGCAATAGCCATCCCTTTACGTGAGGTAGATTTCAATCCGTTGATTGAAACAATGAGCGCTATCAGAGGTATCAGGCTAAAGAACGAGAGAAACAGGCTGATAATCCCCAGAATCATTCCGGCTATAGCTGCGCCAGAACCCGGCTCCCTGGTGGACATGGCCGAAGACTAATATGATGGTTGCTGGGAGACAGACGGTGGTATCTGATAAGGATTCTCACTCGTGCCAGATGGATAATCTTTCATATTGATACTCCTTTGCATTGATACATAGCTGATACATAGTTTATTGATAAGTGCAGGTGATAAATATTAACAGCATGTTAAATCTTTGTAAACTTTTTCACATTTGTCTCTCGTTATGTAGACGGGTTCTCCAGGCCGACAACCAGCAGGTGCGTCAAGCTACCGCCGTGTCTCTCACGGAAACAGTTATCCAGCCGTTTTTGGGCGGAAGCAGCGCGATGAATGAGGAACCTGCGTGCTTGGTCGCGGGTGAGTTTCATGCTCCTGGTCATTCCATGGATGTGCCACATGCCATGAAGCCTTTCCGACATCCAGACGCTCGACGCGCTGCTCACCTTCTTGCGCGCGCGTGAGGATCGGGTGGAAGGGCTTCCCCTGCCGCCCCGACTGCTCGTACTGGTCAACACGCGTGCGCAGGAGCAGCAGATGGCCGCCGCCTGCGCCAGCCTTCCCGCCGGTCTGCTGGTGCGCGTCCTCACGGTGCTGCACCCGTCGTTTCTCGCCCGTGGTCCCTTCGCCGCGATCTAGCAGCAGGTGTATCCGGTATCTGCCACGGACAAACAGGGACAAGGCAGGCAAGCGCTTCTGAGCTAAACAGGCTGCCAGACCTGCACAGTCGTGTCCCATGAGCCGGAGGCGATGCGTGTGCCATCGGGCGACCAGGCCACCGCATCCACCAGATTGGTATGGCCGCGATAGGTGAGGATCGGGCGGCCCGTGGCGGCATCCCAGACCTGCACGGCCGTCTCCTTCTCAGCTGAGCCGGAGACGATGCGTGTGCCATCAGGGGACCAGGCCACCGCAAACGCCAGATCGGCATTGGGTCTGTCAGTGCGATCCTGACGAAAAGATACGATGTACCATATAATACAAGTTATATGGTACATCGTATCTTTTCGTCAGGATCGCACTGACAGACCAAACTCGCTCGCAACGCGCTCATTGGCGGATGACGTGGTCGCAGCGTCTGGCTCGCAATGCTCGTCCCGCCACGCTTGCCCCCCTGATTATTACGCTGCATGGCCTTCCTGCTCCCTTTGCCCAACACTTCGGTTTTGCTCTCGTGACTGCTGCCTAACCTCTTCTTTTTTTGTCTCTTTCTAGACCTCTTCCGCTTGCGCCTCTCTTTCTATTGATTGTTTTCAATGCAATGGTTCCCTGCATTTTTCTCTGCTCGTTTGCTTTCATCTCGTTGCGCATCTCGTGGGAAAGGAGGCACATTTTATGCCCGCTTGCTACAAGCTACATCTCGTTGCGCAATTCGTGGGACCGGGTGGGTAGACTCGAAGCGCGGAAGCACCGGGGAAGGTAGAACGCTCGTCAATGCAGAACTCCGGTATTTTCGGCGCGAAGAACGCCTCCAGCCAGGTCAAAGGCGGCATCGCCTGCATCTTAGTCCAACTTCTTGAGGCCGGCTACCCAGCAGCACACGGCGAGAACACCGAACGCCCCTCCAAGAAGGATAAGTCCAATACTCCAAGAATTGTAATGGATCATTCCCCCAAAGATGATTAGACAGAGTGCAGTGAGAGGAAGCGCGCCGCCGAGCAGCCCGCAGCCAGCGTTGTGTCGCTCTTCCTCTTGCTTGTACCATTCCTCTGCTTCTCGGCTTTTTCGCATCCTTCGTTCTTCTGCCAGCTCTGACTCCACTTTTTGTAATCGGCGGAGGATCTCGTTCTGATCTGAATTCATACCTTTCTTTCCCTTTTCGTCTCTGAAAACGTGTGGCATCGGTGATATTTCCGACCCTCTCCTTCTTTTCAAATGTACCATAGAAATGTTAAGCGTTTGTTTAATGAACGGTTCAGGAAGCCCATGAAGAACAATTTCCACTGATGGGGCGGTGGGAGGACGAGCATTGCGGGCAAGCCGTTCTGCCCAGGAGAGTCGCCAATGAGCCCGCTCAGCACGTGTTTCGAGAGGCGGGGAAGGAGGCTTCGCGTGAACGAGCGTTGCCGTGGCTCCAACAGAGATCTGCACGGTCTGTGTGCGCAGGAACTGGACGAAGGCCCGTCGGATCTGATAGCGGGGCCAATCGTCCCAGCGCACCGACTGAGCTGGAACAGGAGGGGAGGCTGATGCTTGTTCAGGAGGACCCAATGCCGAGATACGTGTAAGATAGGACATCGGGGAAACGAGCAGATGCGGTAAATACGACGCACGCTTGCTGTTACGCGGACAGATCTTCCGAATCGTCCGCGTTTTTGCTCAGCACTTTGGGAAAACGTCATTTTGAGTGGCCGGGGGAGCCACAGGCCGTTACTTGAGGGTGTAATCACCAAAGCTTTGAAGATGCTCGGCTCAGCTCATTATCCCACGGGATGCGCAACGAGATTCACACGCACATGAAGTGGCTCTGGACTTGTCTTGAGTACTGGGTCGTGATGATCCTGGACCCCTGTGAAAGTCACCGCCACCCGTCTGGCGAGAGCAGGGAGGCAGCCGGTGAAGCCGATGGACTCATTACTTGCATCTCGTTGCGCATCCCGTGGGCGGAACTCGCACGTGAAACGCACCGGCTGCTCTCGCACCGAGCGGAGTGGGGTGGTGTCGTCGTCTGTAGACATTACCAAAGACGGGGTATTGCCCGTGCTCTCCTTCAGGAAACGCTTGTGCGGGCTGCGTCCTGGGGCATCGAATTGGTGACGGTTGGCGTGCGGGGAGGGACAGGGGCCGAACAAGTCTATCATCGCCTGGGCTTCCGAGAATACGCGCGCCTGCCAGGGGGATTTAAGGAGGTCTGTGACGGAAAAGTCACCGTCTTTGACGATGTGCGCCTCTACTTGCCAGCCGTGAAAAGCGAGCAGAATGAGGGAATCAAGTAAACCATGTTGACGGACGAAACCTTTCGCCAATGGTGCCAGCACAACCATATTTCCCCAACGAGCGAAGCGGTCATCACGCGTATACGCTCTTCTCCGCCCGCTCGCCGTGTACGTGGACGGGCCTCGAATGTGAGTGGACGATATCCATCGGTGAAAATGGACTGCACCATTCAATTTGAAAGCCTGCATGTGGAGCTGTGGGCGATCTATGCAATGGAGCGCGACAATGCAGTGTTAGAGTATTACGCCAGCCAACGCGCATCCAACTCCACTACCGCTCGCGCTCTGGGCGCAAAACCTCGCCGTGGCATACCCCTGATTTCCTGGTGATCCGTCAAGATCAGGCGACCTTTGAGGAGTGGAAACCAGAGAGCGCCCTGCTTGAACTCAGCACACGCATGCCAGAGCGCTATCAGCGCGATCCGGCAGGGGGATGGCGGTGTCCTCCAGGAGAGCAGGCAGCGGCAGCGCTAGGACTCTCGTACCGTGTACATACCTCCAATGAATATCATCCATGTTACATTCAGAACCTCAAATTTCTCCAAGATTTCTGGACCCATCCCTATTCCCTTTCGCAACAGACAGAGAGCCAGGTGATCTCAGCCGTGGCAACCTCACCAGGAGTCAGCGTCGCAGCCCTCCTCGAAGCGCATCCTGGTCTCTCTGTTGATGTGATCTGGGCACTATTGACCACGCAAGCCATCTTTATGGATCTCTCGTCTACCTCGCTCATGAACTGGGAGCACGTTTTGTTGTATCCTCGTGCTGAGGATGTTGAAGCAGCAAAACAACGAGAGGCTGCCGAAGCTGGTCAAGCAGTGGTGATTGCTCCGCTCATCATTGATGGACGGCTCTGGCAAGCCGAAATCCAGCAGACGCAGGTGCTGCTGCGTCCAGAAGTGGGTATCCCCTTGACGCTTCCGGTGGAACTGTTTCACCACCTGATCGAGACAGGGATAATCCAACGGGGGGAACCGGCTATGCCCTCCCCTCTCGAAGATCGCGCGCGTGAGCGCTTCGTTCACGCCTCCCCCAAAAGCCAGGAAGCAGCGAACAAGCGCTGGCGCGAAATCTTAGCCTACTTTCGCGGCGATCCCATTTCCTGTACAAAGCGGTCGGTTCAGAACTGGCTGGCCGCGTACGCCCGCACAGAGGCCGAGATGGGCTGTGGCTATGTTGGCCTGCTCGACCGGGTAGCCGAACGCGGGAATCGCTCTCCCCGTGCGCCTGATGCCTCCAAAGAGTTGCTCCGAGCGTATCTGAAGACGCACTACTCCGCGCCAGTCGCGAAACGGGCGGCAGCCGTGTACCGCCTGTACCGGGAAGATGCTATCCGGCAAGGCATTCCTCCGGTCGGTGAGCGCACCTTTTACCGAGAACGGGCAGCGTTTGAGGATGCCAGCGTGGTTGCTCGCCGCCGAGGGAAACGTGCTGCCTATGCCCTCGAACCAGCCCTGGCCTATTTGGACCAGACGACACCTCGGCATGGCGAACGTCCTTTTGAACGTGCCCATCTGGATCACACACAACTGGATCTCCTACTGGTGTCCTCAGTCACCGGAAAGCCTTTCGCCAAGCCCTGGGTCAGCTTCCTGACTGATGCCTACAGTCGCCGCATTTTGGCCTGCTATGTGACCTATGACCCGCCAAGTTATCGCTCAGTGATGATGGTCTTTCGGAAATGCGTGAAACAGTATGGACGGTTGCCTCAAGAATTGGTGGTAGATCGTGGCCCAGAATTTCAAAGTGTGTATTTTGAGTCGTTGCTTTCTCAGTGTTTCGTCACGAAGTTGGATCGCCCCAAAGAACAGCCCAGGTTCGGGTCGGTGATTGAACGCCTCTTCGGCAAAACGACAACTGAACTCATTGAGCAGCTCCGGGGGAACACCCAGGCCAGTAAAATTCCCAGGCAGATGACAAGTGAGGTCGATCCAAAGCGGCTGGCCGTCTGGACGCTGGACACATTCACCAGGTGTCTCACGGAGTACTGCCAGGAAGTCTACGACCAAATGGAGCACCGTGCGTTGTTTCAGAGTCCACGAGAAGCCTTTGCGCAGGGCATGCTACATGCGGGCAGTCGCGCCCATGTTCAGACCTCGTACTCAGAAACCTTTCTGATGCAAACTCGTCCCTCAACGCGTACAGGCGTTGCTAAAATTCACGCAGGTCGAGGAATCACCGTGAATGGGTTACAGTACTGGCACGAGTGTATGCGCTCTCCTTCCGTCGCTGGAAAAACCGTTCCGGTTCGCTACGAACCCTACAATATGGGATTTGCCTATGCGTTCATCGATGGGCAGTGGGTCGAGTGTATCGCCGATGCCTTTCTCCAAGTTCATGGGCGCTCTGAGCACGAATGGAATCTCATTTTGGAGGAATGGCGTGAACATCTCCGCCAGCACAATCTCAAACGGGTGACGCTCAATGGGAAGCTGCTGGCCGAGTTCTTGCGCGAGATGGAGCAGGTTGAGGCATGGCAGCTCCAACGCCAGCGGGATCTAGAAGAACAGCCACAACGTGAAGCCTTGCTCAGGTCAGGCGCGAGCGAAATTCCAGCGTTTGGGGAGCCTTCCACGCCTTCTATCGAAGTCGATTTGTCCAAGATTCCAACGTATGAGGTGTATCATTGATGCGGACCCTTGATCCCACATCAGCCAGGCTGCTCGAAGACTTCAGAACGTCAAAAGTGAGACACCCGCGCCAGGAAGAAATCGAGCGGTTCCTGCTGGGTGCTATTTCTGGGTACAGAAGTTACACGTTGCTGGACCTCTATGGAGCCAGCGGGGTCGGGAAATCGACCGTGATGGCGTAAGTCGCGCAGCAGGTGCGTGAGGCCGAACCCAATCCAGCTACTGTGCCGGTCGTGATGGTGCAGGCATCCCCAGAAGATGCGGGATCACAAGCGCGACTGGATTTCTACCAGCAGGTCCTCGACCAACTTCAGCACCATCCCGCCATACGAGATCGCACGAAAAACTTGCAACTTTACCTCAACCCGGCAAAGAAGAGCAATGACCCTGCCGAGTGGCTGGAAATGCGTAATATCGTTGAATATGCGCTCGCGCTCCTCCAAGTGAAAGTGGTCTTTGTCGATGAAGCACAGCACTTGATGGCGACCGACTCTCGCAGCCGTCCCACCGCACAGTTGGATTGGATCAAAACGCTGGCAAACCGCACCAATGTGTTGCATGTGCTGGTCGGAAATTTTGATTTGTATGAGTGCTGTCACCTCCACGGTCAGACCGTGCGGAGAATGCGGGATCAGCAGTTCCCTCGCTATCATATGGATAACCAGAAAGAGTGTGAAGAATTCGTCGGGGCTCTCAAAAGTTTCCTGCAATGCGTTCCGCTCACCGTTGATCTGCCTGCCCTCCTCTCGCGCTGGCGGTGGTTTGGGGAATGGAGTGTCGGATGCGTGGGCGTCCTGGGTGATTGGATCGTCGATACCGTTGCCGCTCTGTTTCGGACAGGTGAAACCGTCCTCACCATTGAAGCACTGACCAGGCATGCCTTACAGCCCGATCAACGTGCCCGCCTGGAAATGGAAGCCCGAACGGGCGAAAACCGTGTCGCGCGAGCCAAAGCGCAAAGTGAGATGGAATTACAGCGACTCCTGGGGCAAGGCATCACAGAGAAGCAGCTCACTCCTCCTCCTCCGGCATCGGAGGCCGCGCACAGCCAGAACGGCAACCGCATTGAACGAGCTGTGGTACGCGATCCAGTGGGCAATCAACCGCCGCAGGCTTCCACCAACAAATGTCCCTTCTCTGGGACCGCCATCGAGATCCAGGAGCAACGATATCGATCCAGCGGGACCCGACGAGCAGAATGCCCTCGCTGTCACGCGCTTCGCCAGCCGACCATCTCACGCAATGGGAAGCTCCGTTTCCCTTCCCATGACAAACGCAAATTACAGACGCTCCCAACGGAACCACGATGGGTCCAGGGAAGCGCTGGATGGGAGGAAGTCATCGAAGGCACGAAAAAGTGAGGCGAGACGAAAAATTATGTGTCACTTTTGTGCAAGTACACGCCCCACCAGTGAAGTTTTTCTTGATTGACCCTGCACAACATGCTTGGAAAAGTTTTGCGTCAGGGCCAATCTTCTTTTACTGGCGATGCATTGGCTTCTCTGGCTCCCCTGTGCTCTTCGCAGGAAAAGATATGAGTCAGAAAAGCGAAGTTTTATTCGACAGACAACATAGAGGCCAGCGCATCTAAACCTGAAAACTGTACGCGAAAGTTTGAATCGGCAGGCTTTACGCAGAAGCACTGCCCTGGATCAGCCGCCTCGCCGCCGCGTAGCGAGGTGGTGCCTCTGGTGGTCTTTAGGCAATGGGCGCGTTTCCTGGCGAACGCATCTTTTACCGCTACGCGCTGGCTCTCTTGCAGCCGGCGTTTCCAACCTTGCCCAACCAGGAACATTTCAATCGCCTGCAATATAGCTCTCGTGAGAGTATCGCGGTCTTTGCCTCGCTCCTGACCGAACAACAGACACAGGGGCAGCAATAGCCTGTCAACGTCTTTCTGACGGTCAGATACGACGTATCATAGCCCTGTTGAGTAACTGGTACATCGTCTTTCATCCATCTGCTCGTGATACTTGCTCCAGCTCGCTGCTCTCTGCTGCTCACTCTTCCTCAAATCCATGACTCTCGAAGCGCAGGGTGCGGCAGTTTTCGCTAACGGTGCGCACCATGTCAGTGGGAACGCCATCAGAGAGCGTGGCCTGGATTTCCAGCGTGATGGTGACGTTGGCGTGGGGCAGGCTGACCAGGTGTTTGACCACTTCCTCCATGATCTTGCCCGCCTCGCTGGCCATACGGCGCGGATCGATCTGCACGGAGCCGTAAAAGCGGCGAGGGAGCGATGCGTCCACCTGCGTCGTCGGCGTGGGGAACAACGGGCGCGCCACTGGCGGCTCCACCGGATTCGTTGTGCCGGTCGGCGGGTGCAGCACGCTTGCTCCTCCGCGCTCCACGACGACAGAGCCGCCATGTATCTGCGACTCGCCGTAGGTCATGGTGCTGCTCACGGCTTGTGCTGTTTGGGCCGTTGCTAGCGCCTGGCGGCTCGCTTCATCGGCCTGACGTTGCGCCAGTGCAGCCTCCGGTTTGACCAGTACGTTGCTGGCAGTGATGCTCACGGTGATGGCCTGACCGGCTTTCAGACCCAGATAGCGGTTCTGCTCCGCGTCCCAGCTCTCGGCGTAGGCGAAAGTTTCGCGCGCCCACTCCGGCGAGGCCACGCCGTCGCGGATCGCATTGAGCAGCACCTCCGTATTTTTTAGACGCGGCAGGTAGACGTAGCGCGCAAAGTAGTTGGCCAGCTCTTTGATGCTGATGTGGTTGCCTCTCCAGAGCGGGATGCGATCCAGTTCGTAGCGCAAGCGCGTTCCGGCCAGTTGCGTCATCAGCATCTCTTCCGTTTTGAGACGACGACTGGCATTCTGAGCCAGTGAGGCCTGTGGTTGCGGCTGCAATTTCAGTTCTTGCAGTTCATCGGGCTTGCGCGGGTCGGGCTGGTCTGGCACGAGCAACCAGATATAGGTTTCCGGGATGCGCGCCTCAATGCTTTTGCGGGCCTCCTCACGCTTGCTCTGTGCCTGGTTGCGCTGGAAACTGTCCAGGTTGAGCGTCTCGCTCTCCTGACAGACGGAATCCCAGGACAGGAACTGGCGCACGCCTTGCTTGAGGTCTGCTAAGCGGTTGCGGTCGGCGGCCAGAAAGAGCAGCGTGTTGCGATAGGTACGCCGCATGGGACCGCGCAGGTCAAGCATCTTTTTCGCCTCCTCACGTGCCGAACTCTGCTGATCGCGCAGCGCGTGCGCTACCTGGGGCCGCAGCACTACCAGGCGCACAGCAGCATCATCGTCGGCCACATCGCCGCTGGAGAGCGGGCAGGGATGGACACGGCCAAAGTCGCCGGGGGTTTTCTGTTCACTGTGCAGGCGTTGTCTGATGAACTCATAGACTTCTTCTTCATCGAGCTGCGCAGCCCGATCTTGCGCCAGGCGCGTGACGCTGGGTTGGGTGGCATACCAGTAGCGCTGCCCGTTGAGATAGAGGTGGGTGGCCTGATCGGAGAGGCGGCGCAAGGCATCGCCGAAGGTGGCAATACTCTCGCCGGGCTGTACCGAACCGAGCTTGATGCGCTCTTCAGTCAGGCCCTTGTTGGGGTTTTGCGGTATAGGGGCCGAGCCGAGAAAGATGGTGCGCGCCACGCGGCGACTGGCCGAGTAGCGGCCCAGCGTGCTGTTCTCGTTGTCCAGGTGCAGCGGCAGCGAATGCGGGCCATCGACATCCTTCTCGATGACTGGGAGCCAGCTATTCTCCAGATGGCGCGTCAGTTCAAATTGCACGCTATTGACGTTGATCGGCACGCTGGCAGGCAGAATCAGCAGGCCACCCTCCTGTTGTTCCCACAGCGTATGCACCACAGCCGCCATCAGACGCAGCACGCCGCGTGTGCGCTGGAACTGATCGATGGTAGACCAGTCCCTGTAGAGCCGGTCGAACAGTTCGGGATGGATGGGATAGCACGCTTTGATGCGCTGCTCATAGCTGCTCTCACGACACTCGGCGGGAAAATCCTGTGGCTGGCTGCGATAGAAGTCCACGAAGGCTTTGGCAACGGCATCGCGCGCCACGAACAGCGCAGGGTCGGTGATGGGCTGGAAGAGGCGGCGCACAATCTCGTAGCCCTCTTCGGCCTCCGCCGGACGCCACGGCGACTCGACGCGCCCAAAAATATTTTTGAGGCGGATCATGGCCTCGCGTCCGCCCTCACCACCGACCTCGGTATCCGAAGCGGGAAGGGAAGCCACGACCAGCGTGCGGGGGGCAGCTTTGGCGGCCTCGGTCAGCGACTGTGCAAAGCTGAGATTGGCGTCAAATGAACCGGCGGGCAGGCCGGAGACGCCATAGAGTTGGCGCGCGAAGACCACCCATTCGTCAATCAGAATCAGGCACGGCGCAGCTTTGACGAACAGATCGCGCAGCACCTCGGAGCCAGGACTGACGCCCTGCCGGTCGGCCTCGGCCACCAGCGCGTAGCCCTCCTGACCCAGCAGTTGCCAGGCCAGTTCACCCCACAGTGTCTGCACGAGGCAGCCATCCGGCTTGCGGGTGGCCTGACCGGGGGAAAGCGCATAGCCGACCAGCACGGCACGCTGGGCCTGCGGTGGTCGAGCCACCCCAGCTTCGGTCAGCACGGGTTCCAGGCCCACCAGATCGGCTACGGGGACGCCGGAGAAGAGATGATAGAGGGCCAGCAGCGAGTGCGTTTTGCCCCCACCAAAGTTGGTTTGCAGGTCAACTACGGGATCACCGCCCGCACCACTCAGACGCTCCAGGGCAGTGACCAGTAGCTTGCGCAGGCCATAGGTTAGATAGGTACGCTGAAAGAAGTCGCGTGGTACGCGGTACTCGTCGGAGCCGACGCCCTGATGCACCTGGGCCAGATCGGCGGCGAACTCGGCCTGCTGATAGCTGCCCTTTGCCACGTCGGGATGCGGCGTGACGACCTCGCGCCAGGGGCGCAAGCCGCCCAGGGGACGTCCCTCCAATGGAGCAGTTGAGCCTTTGCGCGATTCATGGCGCGCCTGTTCCTCAAAACGCTGGCGCATCAACTCATACTTCTGCCGTTCCAGTTCGTTGGCCTGTGTCGAGGCAGAGATGGCGGTAAGCAGGCGTTGCATGCTGTCGAGGGCACGGTAGGCATCATCGGTACTAAAAGCTTCCTGGTGCGCCCATTGATTGCGCGTAGTACGCAATTCGCTGACCAGGCTGCGTTCCGCGTGGCCCAGTACTTTGCTAAAGACAGGCGTCCATTGATCCCACATCAGCAGCAAAAGTGCCTGTGTATCCAGGTGGATACCATCCTCGCGCTCGGCCAGGTGTTGTTCGCGTAAGGATGTGGCGGCCTCGTAGTGCCAGCGCGACCCATACTTTGCTTGCATCTCCCGCTCGACAAACGGTGTAAGACCGCTATTCAAGAGTTCTAATGCGCGTCCCACACGCTCGTGATTGCTTTGTGCCATACGTGGTATCCTTCTGGCTCAACTATTTATTAGCGTCCACGTGCCGCATCCATTCGACTGAAAGCCTTTATCGGTGTCGGCAATAGTGACAACGGCCTGAGAATCGGTATAATTATTGGCGATAATATCATCTGTCGTGTTGCTAAATCCACTTAACCTGGCGTAGTAGCATCCAGCAACGCCCGTATTTTTGTACGTCCCCGGAGTGATATCAGTCCCCACGATGTACATGCCATCGCCAAAGGTGGTTTTGCTGGTGGTGATTTGTGACAAATCGCTTGTCCAGGTGCCACAGTTCTGGGAAGAGAAGCCTTTATCTGTCGCGCTAATGGTGACAATAGCGGGATTATCAGTAGTATTATTGGCGAGGATATCGCTAAGTGAGCCGCTGAATCCACTCAGCCTCTCATAGTAGCATCCTGGAGAGCCAGTCCGTGTGCGATATGTACCTGGCGGGATATCTTTACCGACTTGATACGTTCCATCCCCAAAGGTTATGAATGAAGGCGTGGGCGTGGGCGTAGGAGCCTTTGTCGGTATCGGAGTTGGAGTCTGAGCCACCGTTGGGTGCGTAGTTGGTTGTGTAGTTGGTCGGGTGGTCGCCTGCAATGCGGCTTGCGTTGAAGTACCTCCTGTTGTCGTCGTATTAGTACTCGTCGTGCCATTACTCACTGCTGCAATAATGATGAAAATCAACACAATTGCCCCAATGATAGCCCATGTGCGGCGGCTCAATTTCTTGCGCGGCGGCATTGGTGGCATCATCCCTGGTCCAGGTGGATATGTTGGTGGTTGACCGGGTAGATATTGCCCAGCCTGTGGATATTGAGGATATGGGGAGAGTTGACCGGATGGTGGTGATGGTGTTTGTCTCTGATCGCTTGAAGGCAGTGATGCAGAGGATGTTGGGGATAGTGAATCAGCTTGCGATACTCCTGTCTGATCAGTCCATGGGTGCCATTGCCCTTGTGGTTGTGACTGCGAAGCATTTTCTGTCTGCTGAGAGGGCGGTACGAACTCTCCCTGGGGTTCTGGCCCTACAGGAACGTTCGGAAAAAACTCCAGAAACTTCTCAGCTTTTTGTTTCGCCATAAAATTCGCAGGAAAACGATTGTATGCTGTATAAATTGTGAGATCTGCCATCATCGCACCTTTTTTCAGCGCGATATACGTCACATCCTTACGTGGTATTGACCATACCAACGTGTTAAAAGGTGCTACCACCTTCACTGACGTCTCATCAACCTGTAAGTGACCTGTTTTGCATGGTTCACTGTATAGCATAGGTATTCTCCTCTCTGATACTCGTAAGAGTATCAATTGCTTATAATGAAAATGCTGAACGAATTGCTATCCCTATAGGTTACTCTTCAGTTTTTCGCTTTTCATCACCCCAAATATGCCTCTTCCCACAATCCTGTATCGCTTGCCTGCCTGTGTGCCAACCGACTAATCTCCGACCACGACGTCACTAAACTGTTGTAGGCCAGGGCTTCTGAGGGCCAGCCTTTGCGCTCGCAGACGGTGTAGAGGCAGTAGGCCAGATCGCGCGCTAGCTCACCACGTTCACCCACACGACGCAGCACGTGGCTAGCCCCGACATCGCCGTGCTTGTCCAGCGCATCGATCAGGCGTTGCATCACCTCCCAGACGGTCAGGCGCGAATTGTTGGGGTTCCATGCGGCGGGCAGTTCGTCGCGGCGCAAGAGGCGCACCCTGCCCGCGCGGGCCGAGAGCAGACCAGCTTCGACCAGGCTCTGCAATGACATATTCTTGGCCTTCGAGAGCGTTTCGGCGCGGCCATACTCCCCCTCCTCGTGCGCGTACCCCTCGAACCAGGCCACCGCCCAGCGCGTCTCTGCATCATACTCGCCCTCCTGCTCGGCCAGCACCTCATCGAGCGTGCGATTGATCAGTTGCAGCGCCGTGCGCACGCGCAGGGGTGAGCCGTCCGACTCAATGACCTTGCTATAGCGTGAGTAGATCGCCATGCCGGGACCGATACTGGCCTGTGCCACATCTACCGGTGCGATGCCGCTCTCCTGCAACTTCATCAGTTCATCAGCCAGTTCTGCGCGTAGATCATTAAGAAACTGGCGGCGTGAAGCAATCGGCGCATCCAGCGGACGCGGACGGCAGACCAGGACGATGGATGAGGCCAGCGCGTTCGTGCCCTGTCCAACACTGCGGTTCATCATCTCTGTGCGGATGGGCCATGTGCCAGTAATCGTAAAGCCGGAGCGGATCAGACCCTCTAGCATCGTCTCCCAACCGGTTGAGGCCATGGCGGCACTGCCGTTGTGGGCTGTCTCAACTTCGGCCTCATCTTCATCCGCCTCTGCCTGTTTAAAGGCATAATACACGGTGAGAGGATAAGCCGGATGCTGCACGGCCCGCATCTGCTCGAAGGCGCGGCTCAATCCCTGCTCAAAAAATTCCTGCGCCTTCCTTTTGCTGCCATCAAACCGATAGGGTGTTGCCACTAACTCAGGTGCTTTGGGAACGAGCATGGTTCTAAACAGATCAGGATAGATCGTGTTGAGCGAACGGCGCAACCAGACATAAAAGAAATCTGATAAGTCAGCATAGCCAATGTTATCGTAGTAGGGTGGGTCTGTTGAAATAAGTGGTTGCGTGCTAGTATGAAGAGCAGTCGTTGCATCGCGCTGTTGAGCTTCACCTTTGGCATTACATGAAGATACAGCAATAACTTCCACAACCCAATCTACTGCTCCCAAAAAATTACCGGTTGACTCGCTCATTGGGTTAGCTTCAGCAAAATCCCAGACCATCGGAATGGCCTGACGTGCAAAAGTATTGCGTATATTATCTCTTGTTACATCCCATGAGCAAATGGTAGAATTTCTATCAGCTAACCTATCAACTGCAAGCCCCAAATAGGTTGCCACAGCATCAGCATAGGCATTTGCGCCCGTGCCACCATCGTGAAGTGCGACGCCATCAACTGGCAAACCGGCCTGTCCTGCATCGGCCAGCACACGCTCTCGCGTCTCCTGCACCAGATCGCTGAACGTGGTGAGCGCAACAAGCTGACGGGGGGTGAAAAGATCACGATGTTTTGTCATGCCATATAATTGCACACGAAAACCCAGTGCCTGTTCAGGAAGATCAGTATCCGGCAGGTTAACTGGGTGGGCCTGGTTAGCAATAGCAATATGCTCTTCAGTTGGCGCAAGATAGACACGACCATGCTGACCTTCTGCAACGATAGCCATAAGGTGCGCTCCCATACGTCCGGCTTTGCCTTCGCTGCGAATGTAGTCGAAGGGAACGGGAGTGCTACAGGCTACGCAGCGCGCACCTTGCCGGTTGACGGTGCCGTCTTGCGGCTTCCCTTTGCCTGTTTGTACATGAAAATGCACGGTAGGCGGCGTCGTATCATACCGGACTGCTGGCTCTACCCATACCTCTTTGCCCTTCTTCTTTGAAAGCCACCACTTACTGGTCAAGGGCATCTGCACACCACAGGCCGGATTGGGGCAGGTGACGGCGCGCACCCAGAGCCAGGCGATCACGGTTGCCTCGCCGCCACCATACTCTTTCGGAAGCGTCACTTTGGGGTAGAGATGACCGATGCGCCGCTCGGCCTCATCGCGCATCCATTTCCCGTAGAAGCGAATGTCCTCGGCCAGTCCGCGCGCACCCTGCCAGTCTTCGCCCAGCAGTGTCTTGCGGGACTCTGGATTGACCGGCGCGCGTCCGGCAAACTTAGGCGGAATTTCAATCAGGGCCTTGTTGATGAGGACAGCAACGGGGTTGAGGTCGCTGGCATGCGCCTCCAGGCCCAGGCGTTGCGCCTCTAAGGGAATGGAGCCACCGCCCGCGAACGGGTCAAGCACGGCTGGGGGATTGCCGTTGGTAGCCTTGCGAATCTCGGCACGCACCCTGTCCATCACGTCATCGTTAGTGGCGTTTTCCCACGTGACCATGGCCTCGATCAGCTCAAAGAGCCGCTTGCGTTCTTTTGCCTGTTCCTGCTCGGTCGGAAACAGCTCAGGATGCGCCGAGGGATCATCGATCAACGAGGCAACGAGGACGGCGCGACAGGTGGCAAGTGGCTTGCGCGACCACCACAGGTGCAGCGTCGAGGGGTGACCATGTCGAATGGATTTTTCACGCGCCGATTCTCTATTAATAGCGTCGAGGGGTAGCGCGACCTCGACCAGTTTTTTGCGATAGGCGGTCATATGGTAGCTCCTTTGCTCAAGAGGTGGTGCAGGTCATAGACCACGCTGGTGGCGGCGAAATCGGGTTTGTGCTGGAAGGGGCGCGTCAGATAGTGGATGGTGGTCTGCTCGCCATCTACCTCGACAATCGCCAGGATGAAGGCATCGGGCATGTTGAGAGCGGTGAGAATCTCGTTTTTGGTGACGATGACGCTCTCGGCCCCCTTGACGCGCCCTTTGACCTCGATAAAGCGCAGTTGGCCGGTCGCAGGCACACGCGACTCGATGTCATAGCCACAGTGGGCCGCGCTCACATCACGTGGCTCGTAGCCCAGGCTCCGCTCGCGCTGCATCACGGCCTGCATGGCACGCTGCTCTATGTACTGCGTTTCGTCAGCGAAGGGCTGCATGGGGTCGATGTTGCCGCGCCATTTATCAATCCAGCCTTGTGGCACGACGAGCAGGCCACCGATGACCACCGGAGGCAATGGTGAGAGCTTACGTTCCTCTTGCAGCTCGGCCAGACGGCGCGTGAGGCGGGCGTGCAATTCGTCGGCGCGTTGCCGGGCTATCTGTGAGTTGAGACGCGCATTACTTTTGCCCGCCGCCTCCTGCTCTTGCAACTGTGCAGCGCGGTTATCCCAGTAGCTGATCTCTTTGGTCAACCGCTCGTTGACTGCCACCTCCGTCTTGTTGATCTGCGCCTCGCGGCGCGCCCGCACCTCGTCCAGATGGGGCGGCACCACCTGCATGATGGCATAGCTGCGTGCCTGCGCTTCCAGGTCGCCCGTCAGCCAGGGAATCGCGCGCAGGTGGGGAAGCAGCGATTGTTCCTCCGCACGCAAGGGGCGGTAATCCAGAAACGGCGCGTGGCCCGCATCACGAATCGTGCCATGTGCGTCTATCTCAATGAACTGCATCTGACGCGACACCACCCGGCGCTGTCCATACTCATCCAGGCTGGCATCCTGAATAGTATGCTCCAGATAGCACACCACACGCGGTTTCTGCCCACGATCCGTCTCATCGACCAGCACTGCCCCCTGCTTGAGCAGGTCACGATGTTGTTCCAGCACCAGTGCAATGAGCATATCGAGCAGGGGATGGCCAGGGCTGAGCAGTTCGGCCTGCGGTTTGCCAGGCAAGCGCACGCGCTCCTGCTCGAAGACGACACGCTCGTAACGCGGCAGGATGCTGGCCCGGCTGTGCGGCGGCGAGCGATGGCGCAACACGGCAGGCACATGCGTGATCTCATAGCGCTGTGGCTCGCGCTCGTACCAGCGACCGCCCAGGCGTCTGAAGGCTTCAAAAAAGAAGGCGGCGATGAAATGCGGTTGCAAGCGACGCGCCTCGGCCCGTTCCATCTCCTCACGAATCTGGCGCACGCGCACCTGATCCATGACCTCGTGGGCCAGCGCGCGTTCCTCTAAGAGCGCTTGCAGATGCTCGCGATCCAGCGCGTCGGCGACCACACTGGTCAGGCGCGCACGCACCTCCGGTCGGTCGCCGTAACGAATGGCTTCGATCATCAGATCACGCAGGGGACGATTCTCAAACTGCACCTTGCCCAGCACATCGAAGACACGCCCACCCAGCGCCTCGCGTTCCTCCTCCAGCTTGTTCAAGAGCGTCTGAAAGACCTCGCCCTCGCGTGTTTCGGATGCCACCAGGTTCCACAGGTGACAAACCTCGGTCTGACCGATGCGGTGAATACGTCCAAAGCGCTGTTCGATGCGATTGGGGTTCCAGGGTAGATCGTAGTTGACCATCAGGTGAGCGCGTTGCAGGTTGATACCCTCGCCTGCCGCGTCGGTGGCCACCAGCACCAGTGTCTCTTTGTCCTGCGTAAAAGCATCCTGCGCCTTGAGCCGTTCTTCGCGGCTCAACCCCCCGTGTATGGTGACGACGGCCTGTGTGCGACCAAGCAAGGTGCGGATGCGCTCGGCCAGATAGTTCAGGGTGTCGCGGTGTTCGGTGAAGATCACCAGTTTGTGGCGCTGACCGTGCGCATCGAACATGGTATCGTGCTGATGCAGCAGGCTGGCCAATTCCTCCCACTTGCGGTCGGTACCACTGCGACGCACCTGCCAGGCCAGCAGTTCCAGGCGTGCCAGCAGATCGATTTCGGTCTGGAGTTCTACCATCGTGCGCGCGGCGGTGGCCTGATCGACGACACGCTCCTCCGTCTCTTCAACCTCAGCGTCGGGCGCATCCTCCAGTGCTTCCAGATCATCGTCCGAGAGGAAGGGCAGATCAGAGAACAACGCGGAAGGAGCGAATGCGGTTTCATCGTGCTGGCGCTTCTGCTGCATGTCTCGTAAGCGCTGTTGCAGGCGAGCGCCTCGGCGTTTGAGCGATTGATAGATGGCTTCCGGCGATGAAGCGAGGCGGCGTTGCAGGACAGTCAGCGCGAAGCCGACGGTACCCTTGCGCCCGTTGTTCTCCAGCATGTCGGCCCGATTGAACTCCTGCCGCACATAGTCGGTGACGGCCTGATACAACTGCCGCTCCGGGCCGGAGAGCTGATAGGTGAGAGTCGAGGCCAGCCGTTCAGGAAAGAGTGGGGTGCCATCGAAGCGATAGAGTTGTTCTTTGACGAGGTGACGCATGAGATCAGAGGCATCGACCTGATGCACGCCATCGCGGAAGCGACCCTCGAAGCGGTCGGCATCGAGCAAGCGCAGAAACAACTGGAAATCCTCTTCCTTGCCATTATGCGGCGTGGCGGTGAGCAGCAGGAAGTGCCGCGTCAGCCTGCCCAGCAGTTCACCCAGTTGATAGCGTCTGGTGTACTTGATCTCACCGCCAAAGAAGGTCGCTGAGAGCTTATGGGCTTCATCAACCACGATCAGATCCCAGGTGGTCTCAGCAAGGCGGGCTTGCAGCCGCTCATCGCGCGCGAGCTTATCCAGGCGCGCAATGCACAACGGTACATCGCTAAAAACGTTGCCGGTGGCCGAGGCTTCGAGACGATCATGGGTGAGAATCTCGAAGGGCAGGTGAAAGCGGCGGAAGAGTTCGTCCTGCCACTGCTCGACCAGGTTGCCAGGAGCCACGACCAAGCAACGACGCAGATCGCCGCGAATGAGCAGTTCTTTGATGAGCAAGCCGGTCATGATGGTTTTGCCCGCGCCAGGGTCATCGGCCAGCAGGTAGCGTAGCGGCTGTTTGCTGAGCATGGTTTCGTAGACAGCAGTAATCTGGTGCGGCAGTGGCTCAACCTGCGAGGTATGCACGGCCATCAGAGGATCGAACAGATAGGCCAGGTGCATACGATAGGCTTCCGAGACGAGGCGGAAGAGCGCCCCATCGGCTCCAAAGCTCCAGGGGAGTTGATTGGTCACGATCTCCAGGTGCTTCACCTGGTCGGCATACAGCAGTTCGCTGCCCAGCCGTCCGCCAGCATCCTTGTAGACGACCTCTGCGCCCACCGTGCCATGCCGGGTAACGGCCACCACCGTCACGACATCATGAGGTAAGAGTCCTTTGACCAGCACACCCGGAGTCAGTTCATCCAGCAGAACCACGCTTCATCCTCATTTCCAGGGCGACGAAAACGCTCTCGAGGGCGATTACCGTCCTCCCTTGTCAGACTTTTCTCTCTCAGCCAGAGAAAAGTGGTCATGAGGCTCCTGTTCGTCGCTTGCTGCCCACGCATGTTTGTTAGTGCCTAGTGTACCGCATGGGTGCGCTAATGGCAATATAGTTGAGCATGCCAGTGTCCGTCAATTGTTTGCACGAGAACCAGGGCGGCCACCCATGCTCGATCTTCATACGTCTATCCTATGACTATAAGAAATTTCTCCTTTTATGCATCAGCGAGGATATGGGTTTTTCAAGCGAGTATTACGGGCATAGTGTTCGTAGGTGTTCTCCGCTGTTTTTTGAAGTTTACCTCCGTCTTTTTTACCGTTTTGACTCGATACCGAAAGAATGATACCTTGATGCCAGTCAATGATCGTGTGTCATCGTTGTGCATTCATTTTCAATCCAGGACATATTACTCCAGAGTACCTCTCTGCCACCTGCCTGTTTGGAAAGGAGCATCTATGGACACTGAAGCCAAGGAACTCGAACAAACCATCATTGCCATCTGCCAACAATCCACCATTGCTGTCGAGATTGCCCCCCTGACGACCTGTTTCGGCGTTACCTATTATGAATGGTATGTTGCCGCAGGCAAGGCGCATGGCGTCGCCTGTTCGCTCTCTGAAGCCCTCTGTGAGGCACGTGAGGCTCTTCACGTCCTCTCCACCGTCTCGGCTTCCCGCAGACGATAGATGCCTGCCCGTTCCGGCCTGGCACACCTTGCCCGTTCCAGGCCCCAGGCGGCGAGAACCTTCCACCTTTTGGGCCCCCAAAAAGAAGCATCCTTCCAGAGAGGAGTGTCAAGCGAGCGTAGCGTGGATGGAAACATCAGGGAAAGCGTGGAACCATACCGAAGCACATTCGGTACCGAATTCGGTCCTTTCTTGTTCTGGACATGGCTCTTCAGGCCCATCCATGAGACAGGCGACATGAGAGGCGCAACACCAACCATTCATCTATGATGCACCTGGGGAGCATCTGGGGAGCAGAGCGTGAGCATCGTCCCTCTGTCTCATGAACACGCTTGCTGGGGAAGAAGAGAACACGGGTTCCCTTCAGGCATTGCCCCCTCCTCGGTTGTCTTCGTTGCCGTTTTCTGGAGCGCGTCCATTCTTCAGCTCCCCACAAGGAGATGTATGCTATGACAACTTCCGATCACACACAGGCCACCTCTCAGCTGACCTCGCGCGATCTGTTGTGCCTGCGCTGGATTGGCCTGCAATATGCCGCCCGTTTCGATCAAGTGCAACGCCTGCTCTATCGGCACACGCCCGCCGAAGATCGCTACAAGCTCAAGCCCAACGTCGATTTCCTGTCTCAGGATCGAACCTACGAACTGTTACGCAAGTGGGCGACCCTGGGCTACATTGAAAAGAAGATGATCCTGCATGGTGATCAACTCTGGGTCTGGCTCTCACGCGAAGGACTCCGCGTGACGCAGTTGCCTTTTCAGTATGGCGATGGGCAACCTTCCTCGGTTCGCTTGCCGCACCTCTACTCCATCAATCAGGTGCGCCTGGCCGTCGAAGCCAGACGCCCCGGTGACCTGTGGACGTCTGAGCGAGAGATTCGCCGGGAGATGGGAGTCCTCATCAAAGGCGAGCGTCGTCCTCATACCCCTGATGCCCTGCTCACCAATATGACCAATGGCAAAGTCACCGCCATTGAGGTCGAGCGCACCGCCAAGACCGAAAGCGCATTGCTCGAGGACTTGCGTGAACTGGCCGTGACCTATACCTCCATCTGGTACTTTGCTACCCCTGCCACCAAAAAGTTGCTTGAGCCCACGGGATACGCAACGAGTTGATAGCAAGAGAGCGGTAAAGTGAGAGAAGAGCTTGTTGAAAGCAGACAAGGCCTCTTAGCCCTCATGAGCTGTTCAGAGGGAAGACGACATTGCATTGAACGTGTGTCTTTGATCGCTAGCTCCTCCTGTCTACGTTGATGGCGAGAATGGCGGGAACGCCTGCCACCGTGATCCGCAGTTGCGGAGGTCCCCACCAGGCGTTACGTGCCAGCCGGTCGTGCCAACTCCAGCGATAGTGAGAGCGGACGGCACGAGGGGGACGAGCAGGAGGCTTGCCCGCTGGTTGGGCTTGAGCTACTGGAAGCACCTCCACGTATTGCTGACGCCAATGGGCAGTCCAATTGCGGCGAAGAGCTCGGCCTGCCACGTCGACCCACCGCATTGGCTTGAACATGATGGGGTTGCGCTCCATCGTGGCAGGGGGAGGTAAGAGACGACGGACCATGCTGACGCGACGAGCTCGATTGCCTTTGGCATTTCGCCCCAGGCATTGCTCCCGAAGCGCACAGCGCGGACAATCCGTTTGAGAGGCGACGTAAAGGGCTCGTTGGGTAAAGGCATTTTCTTGACGTACTTCACTAAGCCAGAGGTTCGCTCCTGCCGGGCAGCGCAGTGTCCCATCTTCTTGCAAGACGAAGGCATCAGCTCCGAACCGGCCTGCAGCCCGTCCAAAAGCGACTGCTGGTTGCCAAGGCCCATACTCCTGCGAGGCGTTTTCCTCGAGGACGAGAAAGGCAGGAGCAGGCTTAGCCGCGGCCCATTCGATTTCCCGTGTCTGGCCCCCTTGCATGGTCTTGCCCAATGTCAAGCGCAGATTCCACACCCACTGACAGGCAATTTGCCACAATTCCTGCCCGCACTCGCTGTAAGAGCACCAGCGGTCAGGATCTTCTTCGACATCTTCATCAGCCAGCACCGCCTCGAAGGCTCCTCGTCCATGGTAGAGATCGAGCACCTCCTCGAGGAGGAAGCCATCGCTGGGCAAGGTGGTGAGGAAGCGTTCGTAGACCCACTCTCCCATGCACTTGCCCACCGAAACCTTCTTGCCGGGAGCAGGAAGGGCATGTCTGGCCACAAGAACACGCGTTGGAGGCAAGGCAGCATCCAGTTGCAGCCAACCGCCATCAAACAACTCCACCATTTCCTCGCTGTTGACTCGCGTCACCGTCGCGGTTGGAGGATGGGCCAGCACGCCCTGGATCTGAGGATGCTCTAGAACGTGATATCCTCTGGCTCGGGTCACAAAATGCATGCCTGCCTCAAGGAGTTGAGCCATGGCGACCGTGTCGCCATATTGGCCATCGAGACGAACTAAGGCCAACTCTGGAGTCAGAGCAAAGCGTCTCAAGTAGGTCGTAATGGACTGCAGCGCTCTTGCCAGGTCAGCCAGATAGTCGCCATTGCCCGGGCCGGCATAGGTGCCGAGCCATTGACGGGTATGCATCTGAAGCGCCACCGTGCGGGTGTGCACGACCTCCCCTCGTTTTCGCCCGGTGTAGCCCGGCGCACAGACCGCATCCAATCGGCGTCGAGGGGGAGGAAGCGTTGGATCAGCAGGCAAGGCTCGCTGCCGGGCCGCCTGGCGGGTGGCATCGACAGCAAAGACGATGGAGCGACGACCCTGCCGATCCCAGATCCCCCCGATGGACTCGTTGGTCCATTCCTCCGCAAAACTGTGCTGCTCGAAAAGGGTGCGAAAGACTTCCAGGCAAGGACGATCCACATCAGCCAGGAAGCGGCTCAAACTGGAGCGATGAGGCAGACTTTGGCGTCCAAACAAGGCCATGAAAGCGAGTCCAAAGGGCGCTAAGCGTTCAAAGAAGTCAGTGAGGGTGCGTTCGCCGCTGATGGCATAGCCGATGAGCAGGGCGAGAAAATCGATGGGTTCATAGGTACCGAAGCGTCCTCGCACCAAACGCACCTGCTGAGCAAAGGCCTCAAGAAGACCCTTGCTCGCCAGATGCTGGACAATGATCACGACCTCGGCAAACCATGAGGGAACCGAGGGACGCTCCACAGGAGAGGTGTGGACCTCAATGCAGGGGTTAGGTATCATAGAGATAGAGACCTCCTTCTGAGAGAAGTGTTTTGTTGCCTTCTCCATGAGAGCTCTCTTTTCTTTTTATTCTGCTAGCTTGCTGTCATCTCGTTGCGTATCCCGTGGGGTATACCGCTCTTTTGGGAGCTTCATTGGCAGCGTTTACAGCACAGCTTCACACGCTTAGGCTTCCGTGAAAGTTCCCTCGATTTCGATCTGAGAGCTGCTCTCAGGTCTGTAATTGACAAAAATGCTCTCTGTGATGGTGCTGTCCGTATCACCTTTACAGCCGGCCAGCAGCAGGAATTTATCGCAACCCAGAGCCTGCTACCGACCGTCATTCTCCATGCCACACCTCTCCCTGAGGCAACACCTTTTCTGGATGCCATCACAGTTCCTGAGCAGAGAGACGCCTTGAAAGACCTCAAACTAACCTATAGAGTCATCAATATGCTAGCCGAACAACAGGCCCAACGACAGGGTGCTCAGGTCGCCCTCTTTACGGAAGAGGGGATGATGATCGAAGCAACGGTGAGTAATGTTTTTTCCTTAGATACCAATGGAGCCTTTATTACCCCTTCTCTCTATGGCAAGGGCCTCAATGGGATATGCAGACAAATCATTTTGCACGATGGATATGGCCTAGCGCTACGCTGGCCGTCATGAAGGGCAAAGTAGGGAGTAATATCATATTTTACATAATTTTAGGCGTGAAAATCACTATGGTATGCGCAATGCTTGCATGTTTTTCTGGGTATTGATGGACGTTGATGCGTTTCCCCTTGCACGTATTGGTCAGAAGCTTGCCAGAATCTGCAGAAAGAAACGGATAAAATACTCTTTTTACCGATTTATGCATATACTACCCTCCACGTTGCCCTTCATGACAGCCAGCGTAGTGCTAGGCCTATCAAACGCGTCAGGAGGCGCAAGGGTCAATCTTTGAGTACATCGAAGTGTTCTACAATCGGCAGCGTCGCCATTCAACACTGGGCTATCTCAGCCCGGTGATCTATGAACAACACCATAGCGGCTGAGTTTCCAAGTTCTCCCACTCCACGAAAGTGGGGCCACCCCATTGTTGGATGATGACCTCTGAACGTACAATGGTTAAAAAGCTTACGTAGCGCTACCCCTTCTTGGTCATAAATGAAGGCCACCTGATGCTGGGAGAGGATGCGGAAGCTCTGCAACGTCACCAGGACATTGCGTGACCAGGGATCAAAAGAGTGCACCATCACCGGATGGACCTTGCCCGCCTGGACATCGGCCAGCAATTGCTGAAAAGCAGGACGCCCAGCGATCTGTTCTCCCCGGTCACTACTCATGATCGTGTCTCAAGCCAGCGCCTTTCATTGTGCTGGGCCTAATTCTATCAGGGCTGGCAATCGGCTCTCCCCGATGTATGGAAGCGAAAACATAGCAAGGGAAGAAGCCTGGTCTAGCTCAGCAAAGCTGAGCTACCAATCAGGGGGAAGGTCATTTACCTGCCCTTCGTCTTGGCCGGACCACCGTAGGTCCAGTAACCCTGGCTATTTGGAAAGTGCTAAATCATAGTAGAGCGCTTGAAGGAGCATAGCCTGAGCGCTCTGTATAAAGAAATGATCGCCGGGCAATATACGTAGATTAAAATCACTGGTTGTTTGCTCCGCCCATGCTGCCAGATCAGAATAGGATATCTGCGAGTCTTGTAAACCACCAAATGCAGATATAGGGCAATCCAGGGGTTCCTGAGCAGAATAGCGATACGTTTCACAAACTTCGAAGTCGGCTCGTAAGGAAGGCAGGAGTAAGTGCAATATCTCTGTACTGTTGAGTACAGCTTCTGGTGTACCATTTAAAGCGCGCAATTTTGCAATAAGCTTCGATTCTGATAATTGATGCAATGGAGTATCTTCAAATCGGCCCGGAACCTGCGGCGCATACGCGCCTGAGACGAACAGGCGTACTGGTTTAGGAAAATGCAACTGGCGAAAATACCGCGCCAACTCAAAAGCGATGAGAGCGCCCATACTATGACCAAAGAGAGCATATGGTACGTCTATATATGCAGTCAGAACCTCTGCCAAGAGCTGGATAAGAGGCGAAAGGCTCGTGAAAGCAGGCGTCATAAACTGATCCTCACGGCCAGGTAGTTGAACCGGGTAGACTTCTATCGTGGATGGCAGCTCATTCGACCAGGGAGTAAATATAGAAGCGCCCGCGCCGGCATAAGGGAAACAGAATAAACGAACAAGTGCATGAGGTCTGGGCCTGGCATGACTGAGCCATGCGTCGTGAGATACTATCTTCATTTTCCAATCTTTCGCTGTTCTGGAGAAATGCCTCTGAAACGTGACATAGCGTAAAGTCCGCTTACGAAAATCATAGCCCCTGCTCCTACCAGGATCACATCGACCGGCCCAAAACTCATCCCTAAGATCGTACTATGAAAATTATGCAGTAATACGCCATCCAGAAAACTAACAACGAAGGTACCGATAATGGATGCCACAGTAGTAACGAGATCGAAAGCGGAAGAAATCCGGCCAATGAGTTCTCGCGGCGCTACTTGAAGTATGAGAGGTCCCACTACAATTCCGAGCGCTGCTGCCGGACATCCTGCTATAAGGAGTATTATAATACCTGGTATAAACGATGTCATACGGGCATATACTATAAGTAATATACCAACCATAATCGTTGAAATATAGAAAACACGTAGTGAACCTATACGTGCAAGTAGAGCAGCGGACAAAACTGCTCCGATAATCATCCCTACTCCCAGAGCTGTCTCCATCAGGCCATACAAAGCTTGTGAAGCATGCAAATTCTCAGTTAAGAAAAAGATATCTAGAACACTCAATGCGCTTATGCCAAACATAGCGATAAAATCACAGATAATGAGTGTAACAAGTATATTATTATGGAGAATGTAGTGCAATCCTACCCGGAATTCTTTCAAAATATTTTTTGTTTGTTCTTGTGTTGCTGTAGTTTCCAGGTGTGGAGGATGGATCAGTTGAATGGTTATAACCGAGCAGACAAATGTCAGCATGTTAATGAGCAATAACCATTGAATGCTGATCTTGAAAAAAAGCAGTGAGGCCACAGGCGGTGCGACAACACCGGCAAGACTTACGGATATTTGTCCTAGCGCTATTGCTTTCTCTTGCTCTGTTTGTGGCACGATATCACCGATCAAAACGAGCATGGCTGGGCGAAAAAAACGATCCGCAGCATTCAAGATGAACACGACCAGGTAAACCACCCCAAGTAACCCGATAAGAGAAAAGAGATCCTTCGTGGCGGCGAGCGGAATAGCGGCCAGTATCATTCCCAAAAGGGTAATAGTTCTTATGATATCAACGGTTATCATGGTTTGGCGCTTGTCCCACCGATCAGAGAAGACACCAGCGAGAGGGCTGAGCAATATAGTAGGTACGTATGTTGCCAGAAGCACACCCGCAACGGCCAGGGGTGCCCAGGGCTGATTTTTCGCCATTCGATTCACAATCCAGAGCACAAGGGTGGTACTGAATAGCATATCTCCAAAAATGGAGATCGCCTGCCCGCTCCAGAGCAAAGCAAAATTCCGATTAATCAACAAGGCTCCTACCTTCGTTAGCTTAAACGTTTGGTGTGAAACAGAAAGGACTTGAAAGCAAGGCACTTGGTCTCATACAGTGAGCTTATCTACCCAATCCATACGGGAAAGGAGCCCACGAATGGACCAAGATACCTTCCTGACTACACTGTACGTGATGATTGATGATTTTTGCCAGTCGCACGGCTTTGCCGAGAAACATCGTCCTGGACCAGCTGCCTCGCTGTCGTGTCGCGAGGTGGTGACGTTGGCGGTGTTTGGTTAATGGGCGCGCTTTTGCAGCGAGCGCGCCTTCTACCGGTATGCCCTGGCTCACTTGCGGCCGGCGTTTCCGACCTTGCCGGAGCGCGAGCAGTTCAATCGCCTGCAACGCAGCTATCGAGAGGTGATCGTGGCCTTTGCCCTGTTCCTGGTCGAGCAGACGCAGGCACAATCCTGCCTGTATGAGGCGCTGGATAGTTCGGGTATCCCAACGCGCGATGCCAAGCGGCGTGGCACTGGCTGGTTGGCCAGGCAGGCTGACATTGGCTGGAGTAACCGCATTGGCTGGTATGAGGGCGTGCATCTGCTCACCTCGATTACGCCGACCGGCGTGATGACCGGCTTTGGCTTTGCCCCAGCTAGCTGCAACGACCATGCCCTGGCCGAGACGTTTTTCGCCGCGCGAGCGCAGCCCACGCCGCCTCTGCCCAGTGTTGGGGTGCCAGCCCAAGGCGTCTATGTGGCCGACAAAGGCTTTGCTGGTGACTCCCTGCATGAGCGCTGGCAAGCCCAGTACGGCGCAC
>Ga0080006_1139938_pt1 | contig 41759 bp, 35 predicted proteins | sample RS3BMetagenome_FD_69209 | JGI IMG/M metagenome (GOLD analysis project Ga0080006, IMG submission 69209) | Ferric oxide microbial mat and aquatic microbial communities from Rainbow Spring, Yellowstone National Park, USA - RS3B (SPADES... ...
ACAGCAAGGGCTCGCTGTTCCAGCGGCCTCGTCATCAATGCATCGTCTGCATGCCGGCAACGGTGGACAGCTGCGTGTCATTCACGAGTGCCGAGCACGAGTATTCAAGTTCGCTGATGTGCCGACTGTGCCAATCTCTGCTGAAGTTCATAAAAAAGTAGCGTAATCCCAAACAAAGGGCCAACAATCATGACGCGCGGAACAGCGCCACTCCAGAGAGCCCGAAAACCCTCCTCTCGAACCACCCGTACGAGCGTGTTCACTACCGAATGATACGATCTACCATGTCTGTCCCGAACGCCGCTCTGTATCCGAGTTTTCACAACATCAAATGGCGTGCTGAGCGCAGCTGCCGTCACACCTGACAGGATCCCTACGCCGAAAACAATCCGCATCGGCAGACCCCCTTGGTAATGCAGTGAAAGTCGCTCCTTCAAACTAGTATTCATTCCGAAAAAGACCATACTAAAAGGGATATCTCTTGTGAGTGTGGCGCTGACCCCACGGTAGAGACCGCGCAAACCCAGCATACGAATCGTATCCGTGACGCTGTGTTGCGGATGGCCATGCGCCGCACGAGTCTGCATCGTAATCATCAACACTTCCATGGGATTGGTCGCTATCACTTGACACAGACCGGCACCTGCACCGGCCAGCATGCCTTGCTTCACAGATAGGGGTCCATGCGGATTCGGTGACCGCTCCTTAAACTCGCTCACGAAAAAATCATTCGCGGCAAGTTTGATCGCCTTCTCAGGCGCGACCCCAATGAGTACCGGCGTCAGGCCACGGTAGAGGCCGCGTACTCCCTGAGAGCGAAGAATCTGCTGGAGCGTTTCGACCAGCCGCGGTCGTCGCTTCAAAAGCGAGGCAGCTTTCAAGGCATTCGTCTGCGGAGTCGACGCGAGCGTGCTTTGCGAAGCGGCAGCTGGGCCTCTGCACCCGTTCGATGCGACTTTGGATGATCTGGCCGGGGCAGCAGCTTCCACTGTTGGTAACTTAGCATGGCTATCTGTACAAGTCGTATCCTTAACGGCTAACGTTGATGTATGCTTGGCCGCTTCGGTAGCCAGGGCGGGTCCTGTACTACTGGTTGGATTCGCGGTCCCGGTTGAGACCGCGTTACCCCTAACGGGCCCTGCTTTGCTCGCTGTGCTATAAACAGCCGCAGACTCCGATGATCCTCTGCACTCGCGCGAGCCCGTATCAGTCATCAAGTGGGTCTTCAGTGTGTACAGCGGAAAAATTATCGTGGTACCAGTCACACCGGCCAAGCCGCCAAACAAGATATTCGCTCCCAGGCCCTTCGTACCGAGCGAGGTCTGGCGCGGTGGGCACACTGCGGAGCCCTCGTTCTCTGCAGGGCTCTGTACATCGCCTTGTTCCGGAAAAGAGATGCCTGCTGTGCGCGGATCAAGCCGAGAGGCGTACGGCGCCGACGCGGTCACCTTTTGGGCGTCCATTCCAGCTCACAGACTCAAACTAAACAGAACGACAATAGTTTTTTTGTGAATAACGCAGCATTTCACTTGTGGATTCCAAGGCACTCTACGAGATCACCAACATCCTATCCCAGTAACGAGGTTTTCACGGGCAAACGTACGTTCCCCATTCATGCTAGTTGAGGCCAATGCATTTCGAGCGCGCCCAACCGCCGCCGGCCGCGTTCGATGCCTTGTTCTAATTGACAGCTCCGTGACTCTGGGCTGTGTTCCCCGACTGTGCGCCTGGTATAAGCGCGCGGTGGAGCATCCATCGATCCCCTTACTTCCAGGTTCCATAACCTGGACTCCTTCTCGGGCGTACTGATCTTTTTGTACAATCCATTGTGCGTCGAACCTGTAGAGAGCACCAGCCGTAACGCGTATACCGCTGGTGCAGATGCATCATAGAGACAGAAAGGCTTTGCTATATCACTGGGGGCGCCACCTCGAGGCACCGTTCATCCGAGGCGGAATCAGGATAAATTATCATTCCGGGAGCCTGCAAACCGCGCAGACAGACATACTTCCCATTAAAGCGTGAAGCGATATATTAGGGCACTATTGCTCCCAGTGCGACGGCCAGACACAGCATACTCGCTCCGAGTGGCAGAGTAAACCGCGTTGCGGGCGAGTTGCCCAAGTCGCGCCTCAGCACCCACCACTGGGAAGAGCATGACGCGCTAGCGAAGCAGATCCGGCTGGCACGCGTGACCTTCTGCCTAGAAGGTAAGCTTTCGAAAATACGGAAAACTTTTTGCCGCCTTTTAGGTTTAGCATAGGGGGGAAGAAATTGTCATCTGGTTGCTAGCTAGCGGTTCGTTCTTTTCTTTTTCTCCTATAGCGTTGTCGATACGTGTACCTCCATATCTAGCATGCATGGGGTACGGCATGCATCTCGACGTTGAAGGGAAACACGATCCTGACCACTAGTTGAACTGTTGCTGTATCGGGCAAGATGTATTTGCGTCGAAGTCGTAGCAAAGTATAAATCTCTGTCCAATAGTATTTCAAGCCTGAAGCAAGTATATTCAAGTGATTTTTCGGTGTATATACCAGAAGTGTTCGAAGCGGGTCCGTTTTCAAAAATATAAAAGCATAGAAATGCAAGTGGAGGACCCCTGACGCACAGTGTCGCCGGCTGGCGGATAAAAAACAGTGCCGAGCAAAGAGGAACAGGAGAAGACCAAGAAGCAAATGCAGGGTGCCCGACGTCAACGACCGCAAGAAAGACGCCAGTACGGCGAGATGGTGGTGGAAGCCGCTCTTTTTAAACATATCAAGGACCCGAACAAGGAAAAGTTGGGAGACGCCATCAGAAACCGTGTCGATTCGTACTCCAAGACTATTCTAAAGACGTCGTCAGGACTAATGCATATGGCGACGGAGATGTATCGCGACGTGACGGACATCAAAACAGTCGAGATTCCAGACGAGATCCTCGAGAAGACCTTTGTTTGTCACCTCATCTTTGGTACAGGGGAAGCGCGGAGCGAAAATGTGCTAGTGCATACCCTCCACGAAAACCTCACGGAATTCCGCTTCGAGGGTACTCGATGCAAGGGTGACTCGAATATTTACATACACGGAGCGATGATGTACATCACGAACCTGAAGAACCATTTGACAATGAACCTCGAACGTTTCATGAGACGCGCCGTGTTTGCGCTGTACCCGGGCATCTCTCGCAAAGGAATATGGGCGATTATCAATGGCATCACGAACGATCGCAAGCATGAAGATGAGGTCGAATTCGTCCACAAGAAGGCGTTACGCAGGAGCACGAATAAAGCTGCTGCGATCCGTGCGGCTATACGAGAGCACCGTGCGGTACTGGGGTTGGCGAATCCAACAGACAAGATCACAGAGTTGAAAAAAGATAAGGAAAGATACAATCGCCTCGTCCTGCGCTGTTTCGTGTTTCTGGACCGAAAGCTCGAAGTCAAACCGGAGATGAAGCTGAGTGAGGAAAAAAATGAAGAATGGGAGAGACGGAAGGCTTTCCTAATGGGGAAGCGCTTCAACGTGGTTCCAATGTGCACCATCAATTCACATTTTTTGTGAGTATCGACTCCAGAGTCCTTTTCGGCATCATGAGGGAGATCAGTCCGGAGGTCAATGTCAGCAGGGAGGACTTCACTGGCGAAAACCGGGAGACCCACTGGAAGAATATCTTCGATTCCAAACGTCTGAGAGTGAGCAGAAAAAGGGTATTCACTGGGTTGATCGAAACCGATGGAGTAGCCGTGTATGTACACTATCGGCGGTTGAAGAAAGATCGTACTGGTTCGCCTTTGGCATCGCCCGTGACGAAGGATGAAGATGAGAAGGAGGAGGATCCTGCGACGCAGAAAGTGCAGGATAACGACCTTGTCGTTGACGTGACGAAGGATGAAGAGAAGGAGGAGGCGGAACCTGCGTTGCAGAAAGTGCAGGATAACGACTTTGTCGTTGGCGCGGACCCTGAAACACAAATATCATAACTATCGCAAAACCCAAACGTGCGGAAGATGGTACTGACGGTAACTTGCTTCAGAAAGATATGCTTCTGTTGAGATTCCCGAGAGCAAGGTACTATCGAGAATCGGGAATCATGAATACAAGGAAGAAAATTGACACGTGGAACGCAGGAATGAAGGATCACCCAGAAGCTTCGGGCGAGGTGACGAGCCGCGGAGCAGACTTTCAAGCTTTTCGGAAATTCGTGAAAGTTCGTGTTGCTCATTGGGAGGCGCTGTGGGAGGAGTATACAAAGCCCCGCTGGGCTCGTCTGCGAATGAATCTATACTGTGGTAAGAAGCGTGCATTCGCCAACTTTTTCAATCAATTGAGCGCCCTCAAGGAGAATGAGAGCTAGAGGCCCGAAGTAGCGTATGGAGCAGGACGCTGGAAGACCCGAAAAGGGTGTACACCAGCTCCAACGACAAGAACGTACAAGAAGTGTGCACGGCGTTTCGTTACGATACCTGTAGATGAGTCCCGAACGTCCTATACACTCCAGAGGGTCGATATGGAAAAGCGTCAGCGGAGCCCTGAGGATATAAAAAAGTACGGTGCGCTGACGGAACAGCAAGTGGAAAGGAGAGCGAAAGTTCGTGGATTGCTTGCGTTAGTAAGTACAACCAGTGATGGAAAGAAATGTATGGAGTTTGTGAACAGAGACTCTAACGCCGCTATCAATACAAGGAGATGTGCGGTGCTGGAGACAAGGCCTCCAGACTTAACAAGAGGGAATTTTGTTGAACAACCTCTCAAGGTGGTATTATGTGAGAAAAAGTTGGAAGCAGTATTCGGTGGCCGGCCGAGAAAGACGTGGAGGCGTCTGCACGTCGGTTGGAGACGTTTTGTCTAAGGCGCGTTCACCGCCGCTACTGTACTTCCAACCGCAGCATCGTACGCCGATTTACACCCGGGTTGCCAACCGACAACAACGCATCCCACACATGATCACGAAGGAGAGAGGCGGCTCCCAGGATATATCCGAACAGCAAAGTTTCTCCAGCGTGTCGTGCAGCGAAGGCAAGCCTGCATCCGCAGACTGTCTGAGCACAAACTGACGACGAGACCCGATTCTACGTCGGGTGAAGCACGCCTCGAGCCGACGCCCTCTGTGCTGTAGAAAAACCGTTCTAGTTCTATGAACTATCTGCCCCAGCGGTTCAAGCGCAAAGACGGATGATTTGGGCAGGTACTAGGCGCACACGATTGGACGTATGAAACGACCAGAATATCCGAGAAAAGTATAGGTAATGTAACATGGAGGTAGGGCGTTTGATGGATACTTCACTGCGCACTGAAAAAAGAGCACAAAAAAAGAAAGAAAAGAAATATGCGCACAATTTGAGAACGCTGGCCCACGTAAACGTTTTGTCAGGAAAAAAAATCGTACATCGATTGGACGGCATTCGCCGCGCGGCAAGTGCGTAGAGTCGCGAGTCATTTTTTGCGTCACGATGCGCTCCGCGTTTTTGCGGGAAAAGGTACACAGTACACGTCAATATCAACTTTGAAATGGCGATTCCAAAGGTTGGCATCAACGGACTGGGCCGGATCGGCCGCCTTGTTCTACGTGCGGCGGTAGAGAAAGGCACAGTGGAAGTCGTTGCGGTTAATGATCCGTTTATTTTCCCCGACGCCGGTTACGCTGCGTACATGCTCAAGTACGACTCCACGCACGGCGCCTTCCCGGGCGAGATCGGAACCGATGGCGAACATCTGGTTGTCAACGGGAAGAAGATAACGTGTTTTGCTATCCGCGATCCCGCCGAAATTCCGTGGGGGTCGACCGGCGCCGAGTACGTCGTCGAGTCCACTGGCGTGTTTACGGTAACGGAGAAGGCGTCCCTGCATCTGAAAGGCGGTGCGAAAAAGGTGGTTATTTCGGCACCTTCGAAGGACGCGCCCATGTTTGTCATGGGCGTCAACCACGACACCTACTCCAAGGATGTGAACGTAGTATCCAACGCCTCTTGCACGACGAACTGCCTGGCACCGCTTGTCAAAATTCTGGATGAGGCGTTTGGTATCGAGAACGGCCTCATGAGCACAATACATGCCGTAACCGCCACCCAAAAAACCGTGGACGGTCCGAGCAACAAGGACTGGCGCGGCGGACGCGGCGCCTTCCAGTCTATCATACCGAGCAGTACTGGCGCGGCCAAGGCCGTCGGCAAGGTCTACCCCAAGCTCAACGGCAAATTAACGGGGATGTCTTTCCGGGTACCCGTTGCGGATGTGTCAGTTGTGGACTTGACGGCGAATCTGAAAACGCCCACGACCTACGAAGAAATTAAGAAAGTCATGAAGGAGGCGGCCGCAAGTCCCAAGTACAAGGGAATCTTCGCGTACACCGAAGACCCCGTGGTCTCCGCGGATCTGGTTCATAGTTCGTTCTCTTCCGTGTTCGACGCTGAAGCGGGCATCATGTTGTCTCCGACATTTGTCAAGCTCGTAAGCTGGTACGATAATGAATGGGGATACAGCAATCGAGTTGTAGACCTGATCACTCACATGGCAAAAGTCGACAGCGCGTGAACGGAGGATGTCGCACTACATATCTGGACCGAAAAAGGAAAGTGATTCCAATCTATTCAGGATTCAATGTACCATACAAAGCTTTGCATTGCGTTTCGACGGTTGAATCATCGACGCACCGGCTAGATGTTTTTTCCAGCCTGCTTGTCAGTTCTGAAGCTGTAAAGGAGGTCCAATGGGGTAGCTCTACTAGTTGGAAGCCTGCAAGAGAGACTACCAAGAAACCGCATACCAGTAGCCAATGGGGCAAACACTGCGCTGTCCTCTGAAAAAGGCCCCCAGCCGCGAAGGACGCGCTTGCCCTCAGGGTCTCGTAGACGTATTCGTCAGCAGTGACAAGAACTCGGACGCCATCGATCGGGACCTAAACGTCTTTACCTTCGCATTTGCAGTTGCGAAATACCTGGAAGCTCCCAAACGACGCTTCGCGTCACGCTGTCCCACGCTACTCCAAATAACAGAACAAAATGGAACATGTCATGGGATACGGGCGTGGACTCCAAAGTTTGGCCCTGTTCAGATTGCCATCGACGCCAGCCTTTGACCGCATTTGCTGAGACTGCTTCCTTTTCCACTCCGTTCTCCCTGGCTTCAAACGCGTCGGTCTCGCGTGCCCGTCCAGCTCCGTTTCCAACAGTCGAAGGGTGTTGATGGCAGCAGTTTCGTCCCGCTTATGTTGCTTTCGGCAGTTGTCAACGTAATTCATGCAGATGCGGTAGTAGCGATCTGCACTGCACTTGCCATTTTCACTATCCTATTTGTACAAAGCTTCGGTGCGTCCTGTGCAGCAGTGAGTTTTGAATATGGCCTGGCTTTCCTAAACGGCCGCCACACCGCTACCTCCAACGAGCGTCGCACCGAGGCGCGTCAACGCTTGCTTCATCTTTCGTTACGTGCCCGTGACGCGTACAGAAGGCTTCCCTCGATGCCCATCTCTCGTTCCTTGCCCGGTACCGTACTCTACGATCACGGGGCTTGTTCTGGGCGATACCCTTTGCGAGTGCGCCGTCCGTTGCACGTGCAAGCACACGCTGTCCCATTCGATAGAGGATTTGCGGAATACGATGTTCTCTATGACGAATCAAATAACAGACGCGAAATCCAGGCTGGAGAACAAGTCGAGATATTTCGATCTGTCTACGCTCCCTTCGCGCACATCCGTGACGCATGCTTTACTAAAGCGATCGCTGCAGTGGCTCAAGTCAGAATACAACACCAGTTGCACGCAAACACAAGACACTCTCGTCTCGGGGAGCATATTCCGTAAATGGGATTATGCTGGTGTCGAATCCAGTATCGTCGTCGATATAGAAACAAGGAGAGGAATATCCTTCCTTTAGTGGAATCTCTATACCTATATGACATGAAGAGCTCAGTGATCTTTCAGCAGAAGCCTCTGCACGGTTCCTCAGAAAACAAGATCGCGTATCATTCCTTGTCAATCCACAGGCGCGAATCGCAGCGCCCACGAGTTGCCCTGAAACAGCACGACCGAAAACCTGAAGAATGCGTGATTGGAACACGCTACACGTACGGAAACCAGAAGAGTGGATGATCATATGTACAAATAAAATGATGATACCAATTATTTTACCAGCCCTCGTTTGGTTGCTAAGCGAATCACTTTGATTCCGGTGATGTACCAAGCTCGATCGGCAATGAGCGAACAACACCGCTCCGAAACCCCAACCGAGACTCCCAAAGCACGCATGAATCCGCAACCACTTATTGCTGCGCTTTGTATATCCGAGACCTGCACCTAAAATGACTTTCGGAAAACGTCGATACCCAGGAAGAGAGCCAGCACTTCCGTGTATCACTTTCATCGTCAACAGTGCAGGGACATGCGCGAAGCAGACGCCGCCACCAGTGCCGCACGGCCGATTGCGCCGGTACGCTTCGCCAAAGCGTACGCTACTGCTGCTGCTGCTGCTGCCGCCGCTGCTGTGAGCCGTTCTGGTGTCGGAAAGCGTTGCAGATGTGGCAATTATGCCTGGATCCACATATTTCAAGGTCATCGTCACCCGTCGAAGAAGGGTGCTGTACGCAAGGAGTGGAAAAGGCGACCAGACGTCGGAGGGCGCTTCAGAGGGCGCGTCACCCTATGTACTGTCGACGGGTGTGGACTGCCCACCTCGAGGCACGTTCGGCGCGAGACAGTGACTGGAAGCCGTCCTCCGGACAGACCAGTGATCCTAGGCAGCTCAAAGGGGAATGGCGTTCCAGTGCTGGTCGAGACGCATCTAAAGCGGAAAACGCGGGCCAGAGTCAGTCGGACGACTGCAACTCAGTTGCGAACGGTGCGTCGCGGGGCGCGCCCAAGACCTGGTCTGGTGAAGCTCTTCATCCGTACGGGATTCTTGAACGAGCGGTGCGTTCGTTTCGTACTAGCGAACCTGCAGGATCTCGAGCGCAGGACACCGTTGACGAAGTTTTCGCGATGCAGCCAGGCGCGTGGGAAACGCCTCCCTTGTCGTCACCGACTAACGAGGGGCTAGACGAGGCCGACGCGCTCCTGGCCAATGACGCCTCGATGGGCGGCAGTTTCCTGACGCTGCCGCAAACGACACCGAAGCGCGTGTTTCCCTGGGACACGACCACTGGAGTAATCGGTCTATCGCATTTTGAGCGACAGGTGGCTTTCTACCGAAGAAGACAAAGACTTTTACAGCAGGCGTACAAAGAATGCGGCCGAATCACATCCATCTTCGCCAAGACATTTTATCTGGGCACGCTATTTCTCCCGAAACGCAAACGAGATGCCATCTGGGCCGTGTATGTATGGTGTCGGCGAACAGATGACCTCGTCGATGGACCTCGAGTGCGACAGCGTGATGCTAGTCTGCGACAGAAGCTCAGCGAATGGGAGAGCCGGTTGGAGCAGGTTTGGGCCGGCTATCCGCAGGATGCTCTGGATCTCGCTCTAGCAGACACGGTGCGGAACTATCCCGGCCTCCGCATAGACCCGTTCCGAGACATGATTCAGGGCATGCTTATGGACGTTGATCGCGCCCGCTACGAGACGTTTGACGAGCTTTACCTCTATTGCTACCGAGTCGCAGGCACCGTAGGACTCATGGCGCTGCCCATCCTCGGTGTCGATCCAGAGCACTGCAAGAGCGAAGCCGAGGCCGTGGAATCAGCCCTCGCGCTTGGTATCGCCTTACAACTCACCAATATCCTCCGTGACGTCGGAGAGGATGCACTCCGCGGACGCGTCTACTTACCTCAAGAAGAAATGCGCTACTTTGGCTATACGGAAGATGAACTCTTCGCCAGCGTTGTCAACGATCGATATCAGGAACTGATAAAGTTCCAGATCGCTCGCGTGCGAGCCTATTATCGAACTGCGGAGTGCGGGATCGCGAAGCTGCACCCAAGCGCGCGACTGCCGATTCGGGCATCTCTCGACATGTACCGTCAAATTCTGGATGCGATCGAAGAGAACGACTTTGATAACTTTCATCGTCGAGCTTACGTCTCGAAGCTGAAAAAAGCCCTCACTTTACCAGTATCCTGCCTCCGAGTACAGGAGACAGAAGGTACGTGGCTGGGGCGATTGTGGGGCCCCTTTGATCGTGGTTTCATTCAGCGCCCGAATGTTTGAGCGGCTCCGTGACCCACCGGTGCGCCGTTTCCGTACGAGCAGCCGCAGCCGCCTCCTCACTCTGCCGACGGGTGATGAACTGCTGGGGGATCGGCGTCTCCCGCTCGGTGTCACCGTCTGGCTCGACGATCGTCACTGCCGTTGCGCAGCATGTGATGACTTGGCCCGGCATTCCGTACAATACGATGCTATCGCAGTTGTCGATCGAGATGGACGGTACGCAGCCGGTAAAGTGCAGTCTGCACTTGCTGCATCGGACAACCTCGACAGCTGAAACAACACTCTCGAAAAGCACCACCACGTCGCGACAAGCGTCCAGCATAAGCGTATTGCATTTGTTTCTAATTTTGATACTCTGTTTTTCGCATCGGTAAACGTAGACGGTTTCGCGGGGGTGACAGATCGACACCTGCAGCGGCTCCGCAGAGAGCGCCCGAAAGTGTTCAATTCGCCAGCGGTTTGCGGTGCGCTCGAAGAGTAGAAGCGGTGTCTCGCCTGACTCATGTGACTTCTGTTGAGTGGGTACCGTCGTGACGGGCGGAGCTGGCTCACAGCGAACAGGTTCCGTGGCGGCGGGGGCTTTTGCCGGTACTGCACGCGTCGGTCGCAACACGGTGGTGATCGCGTCCCCCGCTGCTTCTATCTGGGAAAGAAGCGCTTCCCTGTTCGCAGCTGTCGTCGAAACTGTACCAGGCGCCATTTTCTCAAGCGAGAGTCTGGAACTTTGTCCTTCACCAGCCGCTGGTGTCGGTGGCGGCGTCGGTGCCGCAAACGACAGCGTCTCCCCCGACTGCTCAGTTGCCGTTTCCGGTTGCGTGTTTGGCGTCGATACGTCTTCGGGTACTAGTCGTGAGCAAGCACCCTCACGATAACGTTGTGCGTACGACTGTAACGCCTCTAACCAGTCACGCACGCACGCCACGTATGCGGGAGTGCGCCCTTCGCGGAGCGGTAACCGAGCAAGCTCTTGCAGGCACCGCTGAAAGAGCGTATCCAACTCCTCGACCTCGTAAAAACGCAGTGCTTTCGCAACGACCGCTACGGGCGAGTCTGGACCAAGACTCGCACACTGCGCGATCTGGAAGTAAACACGCTTCTCCAGTTTGGCCCTGGTAGCTCCGACCGTTTCGCTTCCTGTGGTGCCGCCCCGGCCTACAGCCTCCAATAGAGCAGACGTACTCACAACAGCATCGTTTAAGAGCGCAACTTCGGGTTTGCTCTTGCAGCAGTTTGTGTCTGCTTCGATCTGAAGGCGTTTAGAGGGTTCCTGAAGCCACTCCTGGAGGCTACTGGATGTCATGATGGAACATGCTGTAGAAGAGAAATTTAAAAGCTTGGACACGCGTCCTGATGGCGGCGATCGTAGCGCCACGCCAGCGCAGGACTCTCCCAGAACTGGATGTATTGTTTGTGCCTTGCCTAGAATGCCTGTTGGGGTTTGCTCTAGCACCAGAACATGCACCTGCGTTCTCATTCCCGTCGCTGCTTTAGTCAGTGCCGCAAAAACCGCGGCATAATTCGCAAGCGGTTACTTGCTGGCGGGTTTTTACTGGTGCTGGTTCTGCTACTGAGCAGGTGGCTTGGGCGAGGTCCGCTGCGGGCTTCTCCCGGTTCCACTGAACCCGAAAAGCTACGGGTCGTGGGAAAACTGAATAACCTTGTGCGGCCGGGTCATACGGGTCACCTTATAGAGGTTCTTCCAACAACCGGCTCCTTGGGAGTCGTGATTGCTCGTTTTCACGACCAGCGTGGGCAGGTGCAGGAGCTCTTTCAAGGCTGTTTCGCTGTACGGAAAACGGACACTTCTACAGCGAACGCAGCTCCGCAACCAGTTTACGTGCGAGTCTGTCCTGCTGACGAGGAAAAAGTGACCACAAGCGAGGCACTTGCTGAAACGAGTTCTGAGTACGAGTCGTTGGAGCTGTGGCGTCACTCGTTGCGCTCGAGCCCACAGGAAAGCATCTGGCGGCGTGTCGGATCCGGTGAGTGCCTTGGCGTCGATACCAAAACGTGGCAACTTGTGCTAGGCCTGGAGAACTGCATCGTTTGGGATGAACGGGAAAAAGGAACCCTCTCTGCCGGTCAGATCCGTCTGGAACTGCAAGCACCGCTCCTTCGACTGGATCGCCTGCGAGCCAAGAGCCTGCGCAACAAGCGGTCGAACAATGTCGCATCCGCAAATTTACCCAGTGCGTTCAAGGAGGTTCCTGAAGTGTTGCCTTGGCCACTTGGAGCGCAGACGGTGCGGCTCGAGTCGAGAACTGGGCGCTCCACGAAAGCGCTGTTGCTGGCACTGGACGCCCCCCGACTGGATGTATTGGCCGCTATCTCACCGGCGTTTCGGGAGCGTCATCGATCCACCATTGGCATGGTAACCGTGCGGCGCTATGTACCGCTGTCACGGTACACGCCTGAGGATCTCCAGCGAACTCGCTTTCCGCCGGAGCGCATGCCCCCAGTGGATCCGAAAGACCGAACGATTCGGTACCCAGCGCCGGCATCAAATGTTTCATCCCAGCATCAGACGCTTGCCGGACACTATGTAGAAACCAAGGTTGATCGAAAGAACCGAACGCTCTGTCTCTCGGTGACGAGCCTCGCGGACCGCACGGTAGACCTGCTGCCGTGCGAGTCGAAGCATGATGATCCGGATGGTCAGCACCAAGTCTGGAACCGGGACGGGCAACGCATCTACACAGCGCTGAGCCATGAACTCTGTCTCGATACCGAGACGCAACGGAAACTGCTTCCGTGCCCACTGCGGAACGTCACCTGTGGAGGCGTGTACGCCACCGTGGCTTCCGTGATCCTGAGCTTTTGGCGCGATCCGGTGTACATGCCGACTGCTGCTGCTGCTTCTGCTGCTGCTTTATCTGTTGATGCAGCGGGGATGCCGAGCCTCTCTCCGGAACACGAGTTCATCGACAAACTGCACTTGTTTGCAAGCAACTACCCGCCCGATGACGAGTATCTGCGCGTGTTCCGCCACAATCCCACGAGAATCAACATTCATCGATGGGATGAGGCGTTTCGGGATCATCTTGAAACGTCGGGGGCAATGCCGCTCGAGCGTATTCAGCAAAGCCGGCACGCAATCGGTACCGTGAATTACTATGCTGCTCTACGAGGACTTGATCTTTTTGCATCACCAGAGCGCGACCTGGTCCTACTAGAGGATGATGTCAAAGCTGCCGACGACGCCTGGGTGAATATGCTTCACACGCTGCGCTCCATTGAGCACGATCTGGACAGTTTGGCACAGGCGCCGAACCGGAGATACTCCTTCCCGCCGAATACGAGCTACGCTGCGCAGCTCTATGTACCGGAGAAATGGCATGACCCGCGGCTGGGATGGCCGTACGCGTTCTTAGAACACTCGCGGATCTATGGAACCCAAGCTTTGGTCTATCCAGCGGGGACACGTCGTCGAATGGTCGAACACTATCTGCGCGGTATCACGCAGACGCAGGATCCGTTCCAGATCCCCAAGTACGATCTTCATCTGCATGACTTGGACTTTCCATTTTTCGGACTGGCACGCTCTGCTTTTGAGCACAGCGGCTGTGCGTCGACGGGTCTCGGGGCCGGTTTACATCGCTCGCGAACCTGGACGCCGTGCGAGCTGGTATACTCGCTGGAGCGGCTCACCGCTGGAACCACTGTACAAGCTGTCCGTTCCCGCTTATGGAGCGGGACCAAACGGAGCCCGCCTCTGGTCACCGCCTCGGACTTGAACCGAGTAGAGCGAGCGCCCAAGCAACCCGTCAGGTTTGAGTTGGTCGTAATGGATGATCCCGCGACGGAGACGGAGGAAATCGTATCGCGGCCGATAGCTCGCTACGCTTCACTGTCGTCGCTTCTGGCGGCGGCATGGGCTGACGGTGCGACCACACTAGACCGCCTGGAGCGTATCTACTTTGTGGGTGACGATTCAGGGCCGATTGCCCATCATCAGGTCATGAGCATGCACCCGGATGCTGCGGCGTGTGTCGAAGCCGTTGTGAGGAGTGCATCGACTCCGATTGCATCGGAGAAGATTCTCATATTCTTACAGCACCAGCGACCTCTCTTTGCCGAGTATGCGCTAGCGTTTCCGGATGGCTGGTTTACGCGCCTCGAAGGCCTGATCCAGCGCATCCGTTCTTCAGCTGCTGCACATACAAACCTGCCGCCGCTGGTCATGTTGGGTCTCTATGCAAAACCGAGCGATGGTGCATCGCCCGAGACTGTATGGAACACGACGGCGTCGAATATCTATCTAGATCGTGCCTCACAGAGACGTTGGGACGATTCCGTTTGTGAAAAACTAGATCTCGTTGTGATTGCAGGCGCAGCTGAAGGAAAACTCGGATTGCTGCGGCAACTACTGGGGTCGCAGCGGCCGCGAACGCTCGTAGAGCTCTGTCGCATTTTGCAGCAGAGCGACTGGATCTCTCCTGTGCTCCCGGACGTACACGAGAATGCAAATCTGTATCCAGTACTGGAGACGTACTAGAGGGCACCGTTGTACAACTTGAAATAAGCTGGCGTCTGTTTATCGTGCAAGTTTTGCGAGTACATCGATTCGCGTCGTGTACAGTCTTGTGGAAGCGAAACGCCGTGCTTTCCTTTCGCTCTGCAGCAGAGAGTGCGGCAACCGTGGCACGAAATTCCAACGGGAATCAGGTACCGATAAATATCGGGAAGACGAGGATCCCTGGTCAGTGTACGCTTTCCGTCGATAAAAAAGAACGTGACAGTAACGCGGTATGCTTTCCTGCATACCGGTAATCATCCAGTAGACGGGCATCCTCGGTCAGTATGAATGTTACGTCGACCAAAAAAGAAAACAGACGCCCACTGGAGACCGGCGCTTTGCGAGCGAAAGCGCTTGTACCCCTGTAACCTTATCGACACGTGCTGCAGTTGTCGTGCATAGGCCGCTTGCACGCCAGCGAGAAACAGGGCGCGCTTCCATGCATCCTCCACTCACAGCGCTGAATGGAAACCTATCTGGACGACACTGATGACTTGGATTGCAGCTGTCGTGGCAGCTGTTCATGGGGTGCATGGGACTGGATGCGTCCTCCCCGCGAATATCGTGTGCATCCTGTTGATGCACGCAACCGCGGTGCTCAGTCGTCCTCGAGCCCTGAATACGTCGCAGAGGCACAGCTGCTGGTGTCACCATGCTCCGTACGTGCTGTTTTTGAACATGAGCACGCGTAGTCTGAAGGAAGGCAACGGATCCCCAGGTCGATACATCGCAGAAAACGAGGGGGCATGCCTCGGTGGACTTGCTCTCCCTGGAAATACGCGATAGGCATTCGGCTCTGTAGACGACATGGAATCGATACGGGGGCATTGGAGCATGTGAGCTCCGCATAGCTCAAGTACCGACTACGGCACATGGGCCTTGCACAACGAAGAGCGCTTCGCAGCGAGCGCACTAACCGTCACCGCCGCTGGTGACAGTACCCCAGGTAGTACCCAGGCGACGTAAAACAAGCGTGTACCTCACTTCCCCCGGGATCGACTGGGTAAAACTTAGGCTGTTGTTGTCGCCGGCGTGGTCAGCTGACGCTGGGCTTCCCGCAAGCGTTGCTGCAGTTCCTGCAGTTCGCGCTCAAGGTTCGAGATCACGCCATCTACCCGTCTTATCTCGCCGAGCAACAGGTCCTGGCGTTGCTTCACGTTGTCAGCAACGTCGGCTCGCCGCTTTGGTAAAAGACACGGGCCGTGGAGTTTGTAGAGTCGCGCACCGGGGTCGCGCTCGACGAGCGTCAGCTCCTCTCGCACGAACTCGTTCTCTTGTAGCTGTGCCAACAACGACCGTTTTCGTGCAACTTGCTTTGTCCATTGATCCTCTTTACTTCGTACTTGTTCGATTAGGTTTTTGAGTGCTGCCACTTGTGCGACTGCTTGATCGTTTCGGTTCATACCGGACGACGAGCACGCTACAGGAAAAGCGCAAACAGAGCGATGCTGTCGCTCTGCAGCTCTGCTTCTAGTGCAGCGCTGCTGCTGAGCGCTGGAGGCGGCGATACCGGTGGCGCGCCTGCGGGACGCATCGGTCGAACGCTTGTCTCCAGTGTAGCGTATCCATCGGAAACCGAAACGTCCACGCGTCAAGGAATATAATTGGGTGATTTCTTTGATGAGGAAACGAGTTTTTAGTAGATCAACCTCGGACCGGGGCGACTGAATGCCTATCAACGTTCTATGTCCGCGGCTGCATGGTTTCCAATCTTGCAGGCCTGAGCGAAGCAGCTCGTCCGCTTGCAAAGTCACGGGCTTGGGATCATGCCGGGTCGATGGGCGCTTCCAGCACCGATACAGTTGCTCCGCTTGTCGTGCGGATCCCGCCAGGCAGAGTGCCAGTGTGCGCCAGGCGCTCAAGTTTTCTCGAATGAAATGTTATCGTTGTATCGAACCAGGGATCCTCAGGTACCCGATGGCTATTGGCATCAGGGGAAGCATCCGTCGTGCCGTATTCGAGCTCGGGATTCCGGCAAACACCAGCACCCAGGCTTGCTTCCGGCAGGAGCGCAGGCGCTGCAGTCGGAACACTGCACGGTGCACCGAGCAGTGTCCCGGAGTTTTTCGGTCGCTGCAGGAACGTTCTCGCATGAACCGAGGATCCCTGTTGCCACGGTCACGATACGCATTCGAGGAAGCAACCATGGTTCTGCATTTCAGCTCGTTCAAGATCCATGAAGCACTACGTATTCCGTTTTTCGGTTTTAGTGGTTCGTTTCTATGATACTGGGAATGCCAAGCCTACCGTAAGCGCCTACGATGACACACGAATAGCGCCGCTACGGGTGACGCACGCACCAGGGCGTGCGCCAAGTCACGACCTGGGGCGTCGTTTCGCTGCCGCAGCGCCCGACGTTACTGGTATGATCGCGAGTGCGCTCGCCGGGCTCGGCACTCGATGGGGTGTGTATGGAGATGTGCCGTTGGCGCGCCGCGTGCACCCGATCGCAATCATCATTGAGCATGTCGTTCACTGGAACGTACTGCCTGTCCATCGTCCAGTGAAAGCGATGCCAGTTCGATGCGTGCATGGACGAACGCAATGGTCTCGGCAACTGCGGATGCGGGTCCAAGCGCAGGCATTCACCACAGACAGGATCATGAGGCGCACACGCAGGCCGTGGTACCTGCGAACGAACGTTCCCGAAAGGCGCATACTGGCAAGGAGCTCTCCCGATTCCTTCGTCCAAGGTGCCTTTCGGGCATGTAGATGCAGAGACTGCGGAAAAGCTCATGCAGGGCTTCCCTGCCGGTTCGGATCCAGCGCAATATTTTCATGCATGATTCATGATCCTGACAGTGGTTCCCGAATGTGCGATAGCAACAGGAATCAGCGGTATAATCGGTTTGAAATCCCGTTTGAGAGTTGCCACGGGCGAAGTAGGCCGGCTCGATGCTCGAGGGCACAGTCGCACCTGCCCTAGGTTGGACGCTTGGGCGGCGGATCCGTCGCATCGTCGTGGCGCCAGTTCTGCATCGCTCTTTGCATGGGCGTATGATCTAGTTCTGTTCCTAATTGACCATGTGCATTCCGTAGGCGTATTGGCGCGTATCGTCCATTGACAGGCCGCTCATCCAGTGAGCGTATTGGCTAGTTTTATTCATGATTTGAATGCTGCATACGATGGGTATAGAGGCGTATTTCGCGTATGGGAAAGCCGCTCCTTCAACGGCCGTATTGACCAATATTGTCCATGATGAACAACGACGTCCAACGCGACACGCAGCCGCCGGCTTCCGAAGCATACCCAGCGACATATAAGCTACGGCCTCGTACCAGTGACACAATATCTGTGTTTCGACTTTACGCCAGGGAGCACCCGTGTGGTCCAGGTCTCCTGGCTCTGTGCATGCCCAAGCGCGTGGTCGAATGGCTTCGGATTTACCAGGTGGCGCCACCGTCGTGCTCGGGGCACAGTGGGGCGACGAGGGCAAGGGCAAACTGGTGGACCTTCTGGCCCAGCGCGCTGACGTTGTCGCCCGTTGTCAGGGAGGCAGCAACGCCGGACATACCATCGTCGTGAATGGTACCAAGTACGCTTTGCATTTGTTGCCAAGCGGGATATTAAACCCCAAAGTCCTCGTGGTCATTGGAAACGGAGTGGTGGTGCACTTGCCGACCCTGTTCGCGGAAATCGACCAATTAGAGAAGCAGGGCGTACCGAACGTCTCCGCTAGAGTTTGCGTTAGCGATCGAGCGCACATCCTCTTTGATTACCATCAGATTGCAGATGGTCTGCTAGAGACGGAGCGAGCGGGAACTGCCGGTGGCAGTATAGGCACGACCCGACGCGGAATAGGTCCCTGTTATGCGGACAAAGCATATCGCAGAAACCTGCGAATCGCAGACCTTCGGGAATTTCGAGGTATCGAATTTGAGGCTCACATACAATCGGCAGTGGAAGACTTGCGAAAGCGTTTCGGCTCGGCAGCGGAGCAGGCGCTTAAACACTACGATGTTCGCGCTGAAGTGGCTCGTTACTACGAGTACGCGCGACGTCTTGAGCCGATGATCGGAGACTCGTTTACTTTGCTCTACGACATGCTCGCAAATGGCCAACACTCGATACTCGTTGAGGGGGCAAACGCTGCAATGTTGGATATCGATTTTGGTACGTATCCCTATGTGACCTCGAGCAACTGCACGATCGGCGGCTGCCTGACCGGCCTCGGGATTCCTCTCGCATACATTCGGCAGGTCATTGGCGTTGTGAAAGCGTACACGACGCGGGTCGGTGCTGGGCCATTTCCAACGGAGTTACTGGACGCCCGCGGAATTCAGCTTCAGCAGCTTGGTCAAGAGTACGGGACGACGACGCAGCGACCGCGCCGCTGCGGTTGGCTTGACACCTTCCTCCTGCGTTATACTTGCCGCTTGAATGGTTTCACGGCGCTCTGTTTCACGAAACTCGATGTGCTCAGTTGTTTTCATGAGATCCAGATCGGTGTCCAGTACTGGTATCGCGGAAAAAAATTGCAAGGCATGCCAGCCTCGCTGCGAGAGCTCGCTGAATGCGAAGTCGAATACGAGCAGATGCCCGGCTGGCACGAGCAATCGCTTTCTGAGATACGCGACTTTGCGGACTTGCCACGAAACGCCCAGGCCTATGTCAAGCGCATCGAAGAGCTGGTTGGCGTTCCAGTGCGGTTCATTGGCGTCGGACCCGGCCGCGACGCCATCATCTACCGAGACTGAGGAGGGTCAAAATGACTTTGCGGCAACCTGTTTGCAGGCGAGCCGCGGCAGACGCATCACTCTCCCATGAGAGGCATCGCAGTTGTACGGGGCACTGCGGATGCTGGTGCATGCCTTGGCGGACCCAAAGTACACAGCAACGTACCCGATAACGGATCGTTGCGCTTCCCTCGAGGTCCCTTTTTTCACGCATATCTCACGACGGATAGTGCGCATCGAGCATTCACAGCGACTGGGACGATATGCACAGAATAGTTTCTTGATGCTGTGCAGGTGCCCAGCGTCATAGCATCTGCGCAAAGCGTTACTGGACGCGCTTCTCATCCAAATAACAGCGGTCTTCGACAAGCACTGTGGTGAACGAGCCGCTCTCTAGGAGACGACGAACGTGCCGTCTGTCGACCATGGCGTGATTCCAGGTTTCATGCGCACATGATCCGTGCCAGATAAAAATGGAATTATGAAGTGTTAGATCTGCCCCTGCCTTGCGATTGTTTGCGAGCTTGTTTAGACGCATAGCCTCGAGATTCCAGGTGCAGGAAGAGGGGCGTTTGGATTCATACGGAGTTTTGGGATTTCTGGGCATGGTCTCGGAGAATCTCCTTCGATGCTTTGGCTATGGAATTCGTTTCGTCACCGGAATCAAGATGATTTGCAAAGTCATCCGACACGGGTTCGTAAGATATCTGAAACCGTTATCCATTTCATACGAACCAGCCTCCGCGCTTCTCCATTGTTTACGTGGAGCATGCTCAAATCTCGCATTCTTCAAGGTCTCGATCTTCCGGTCCCGACGCAACTCGTGCACGCAACGCTTCGCGCTGCTGGATCCACGACAAGAAAAGATCGTCGTCATCATCCTTTGACGACTTGTTCACGAGCTCATACCAAAAGTACTTGGAATCGCTCACGCAAAATTGTTCGATTCCGTTCGAAACACAAAATCTACTCTCTTTGTAAACAGCAAAGAAACGATATCCGACAGAAGCGGGATACCTCTCGTGGGATATGCGTTCTGGGGCTCCATTTTCGCTTCTGTTTGCATGGAAAGTGGGGCATTGAACTCGATCATGAGTTGCCGCTAGCCCCAGGGCGAGCGTAGACGGATCGAGATATCTCGACTTGTATCCCAGTCTGGATTCTCCATAGCGTGCTAATTTCATCATGGACGAAACTGCGCTCCACGAATCCTTTGTAGAACGGAACATCGTCCAGTTACATATGCAGCGGGCACGGAACTCGCCGATCGGAACGCGGAGAAAAACCTCATGGTCACACGTCAGGACTCTTGGCACAGAAACGGAAGAAGTCATCCGCAGGAGCCCTCTGTACCTTTATGGGTATCTTCCAGGCAATGAAGCTTGTATTGAAGCACGACAAGGCGCCGCTCGCCGGGAGCGCTGTGGTCGACACGCGAGAACACCTGGCCAGTGTCAAGTGCAACCACTGCGACGGGCGCACCAATGCTTTACACAAACAAAATGGTGAAAATGTCAAGCCCAGCGTAGCGCGTGACTATCCCGTGTGCATGACATACGTTGGAAACAGCGTAAAGCAATATCATCGGGACTTGGACGCTGCCATCAACCTCTGTCAACTGCTGGCCACGGAGTTCCGGGGATATTGGCGGCCAGCGCGCTTCAAGCCGCAGATACCGGACGGGGAAACGAAGCAGTCGAAGAACAAGCCCGCACAGCTTGGTGTTGACAACCGTAAAACGATACCTTATGTTTAGAGAGTACATACGAGTTAGCCGGATGGAGCCGTTCGATGATATGCTTACATGGACATAGGCTGATGTTTCGCGCAACGGAAGCGGCGGCACTGGAGCGTGCCCGTGCAACTCTATTATCATGATACTTGCTTGATGGAACTTGCCCGACTCGCCCGGGTACACAGACGCTTGGGGTTGTCGAGGCCTCAGCGTCACCGCTTCCGCACACGTTCCGTCATAGTACCAGCACCGGATCACAGGAAGCCCGACGGGGTCACGAGTCAACCGATCGGTGATTTCATGAGACGAAACGCTGGATGCTTGACCTCCTGCAGGCGATTCTTCTGCGGCCTATGTTCTACGAATCAGACCCGCTGTACCGCGTGTATTTCTGCGGCGACGACATTACGCCGAGCACAACTGTTCAACGATCATGCAGACTGCGCCCATACGCTAAGTACTGGAGATAGGAGGCGCGACGCAGGCTGCGCTAACCGTGTGCATCCAAGACAAGGCCACACCAAGGATTGCTGAGTTCAAGCACTGCACTCGCGACGTTTTTCTCGACAGAACATTAACACTGACAAGAGAGTCCCGAGTGCGCGCGATAGGATATCGGCAACTGGGAGAACGTCCTTCATTCAGCGTTCGACATCCAGGTTCCACCAGTGAACCTCGACACTGACAGGAGCATCCCGAGTGCACGGGAGGATATCGGCAACACAGAAAAGGACCTTCAGTCAGCGCTCTGCGTCCAGGTACCGCCCGCCATGACCCATACTTTCCCGCAGAACCTGCGCTTGCAATATCTGTACACTGGCGCTCGAGTACGCCCCGCTGCCGATCATCTTGTCTGAGCAACGGCCGGGCGCTGCAAGACACCCGCGTCGCTCGCTGGGTTCCGCATCTGTGCATCCAGTCGGTTACGTCGACCTGCTTGCACCAGGCAGGAACAGAGGCGCGGATCAAATAATCGGCAGCCGAAAGACGCTGTTTCAAGAAAGCGTCTGCGCCTGCCTCCGAATCCACTCTCGTAGCCTTTCAAAGGACGACGCGTCTGCAACCAACAACTGGCGCACTCGATCACACCACTGTTGGGCTCCAAGTTCTACCGTGTACTCCTGGAGTTGGTCGAAAAAGGCGCGACCGTCGGAGGTGGGCTCGAAGCCCTCCAGGAGGACCCCAGGATACGCCTGGATCCGTTTGCGCTCCAATTCCCAGAGCAGGATTTGGTCATGCACGTTAAAAGGGACGCTTTTGCCCTCCATGGAATGGATACCTAGAAAGTGCAGCAGCTGTTTGGCGGTGATGCCGCACTTGAGGGCGCGTCGCACTGAGTCTCGCGTGATGACCCCAATGGCAACGCCCGGCATGCGATAGAGGATCCGCGTGAAGAGCGAAAGCAGCGCCACCTGGAACGAGGAAGCAGCATAGGCATATAGGCGGAAGTTCGTCTCCACAATGATTTGGAATGGCGATCCGCTCAGGATGGACCGCCCCAAGCTTGGTCTCCTGCCTGCAGATGGAGTTGCAAGTACAGGTTCGGATTCGATGAGGATCTCAGCATGCCGGGGCACTGCATCAGGCTGCTCACGAGCGACCACAGGATCGAGGGCGGGCCCCATCATGAGCTGTGTACCCAGCGGAGTTGGCGAAAACAGCACCCTGGACGAGTGCTTCTTCAAGAGCGCAGCCACCCGACGATCGAAGGTCAAATCGTTTTTCCCGGGCACAGCCGCACTGATGTTGGTTGCCACCCGGTCGTTGGCATCCATCAGGCTGCCAAGTGGTTGCAGCGGCGACGATGTGAAGCGTGCCTGTCCATCCGGGCTGCGACGACTGTCTTTCGTTGACGTGGCGTGCAGGTACAGGGGCCGGCCCGGGCGGCGCCTGCGAATCACGAGCTGTTCATCGTTGTCGCCATCTTGTCTGCTTTGCTCTGTTTCCATGAGGTATACGAGGCCGATTTCCGCAAGAAAGCCGAGCATTCGGCACTGTGCTGCGGACAGGCTCGGATCGCCGCCATCGTAGATGTGTCCGGGCACAGAGAAACCCAGACGGAACAACAGATCGAAGAGTTCGAGACGATCACCACGCGCTTCATCCCAGTTTTCCATGTATGCTTCGAGCAGGGCCCACAACTGTGCATGAATATCGAGGAGAAGGTACGAGAAACCTCGTTCAGTGATGCGCATCCCATCGGAGCCGACTTGCTCGCTGACTCCCAAACTCAGCAGTGCTTCGATGACTTCGTCAGACGGCGGCTCCATGACGTGTTCTGGAGTGTGTTCAGGACCCGTGGGTTGCCTAATTTCAGGCTCCGCCACGGGGATGCCAATCACAAAGTGTAAAACGTGCTCCCATGCATGACGAGTGTACTCTCGGAGTTGCGGTGCTGTGAGCCTTGTTGGTATTTGACCATCGCTGGCGTTCGCTATGCGCTGAAACGGCTCGAGAAGGCGAATCCATGATGCGCGTGTTGAGGCATCAACAGAGCTGGCACTGCTTCTCCGGGGCGTGCATGCCCCCTCGAGATTCTCTTGCGAATTTGTGGTTGCCCAGAGGTACCTCAGGAGATGTTCACGGATTGCTGGTGGTAAGGCATAGGTCACGAGCTCCTGGGACGTGCCGTTCGATGGTTGCTCCTGCACCGTTCGGCGCAGAAAACGCAGCCTGGTAAGGACGTGGAGGATACGGGATACGATTAGGTTTCGTTCGCGCTCCGAGTCGGGGAAGGCAGACGTTGATTTGGCACTAGTTCTCGATGTATGGCCCCAGACGGGGTCGTTGCGCTCCTCGGTGCGAGGGTCCGCGATCCAGGCAGTCACAATATGTGCAGGTATTTCTTGCACATAGTCGCTCAGTGCGAGAAAACGGAACAAGATAATTTTCGCAAGCGGAGGCAAAGCCCGGAGGATTCCGAACACCGTCAAATCGCAGGCCGTGAATAGCGTGTCGATGCTGCGTTCATCCAGACGACAAACGTAGTCCACCAGGGAGCTCGTTGCGGACCACGCCTTATCCGAAGCTTCACTCCCAGTGCGTTGCGGTTCAGGAATAGAAACCAGCGAGGGCATCTTTGGCGAGCGTTGCGAGCAAGTCGCACAAGACTCGCCAGTTGCAGACACTGGACTGACGTCAACTCGGACGACTCGGTTCTTTGCACCTTGCGTCGGTTCCGGGGGCTCAATGCCGGCGCTGCCCCGTCTACGACCTAAGCTAGGTCGAGCCGAAACGGCGTTTGCCGTGCGGTGGCGTCAAATCAAACTTCAGCGCGCGCTCCTCGCGACGGGACGACCACGTGAACAACGACCAGTGTTCCGCACGCGTTCGGCGCAGGACTGCAGCGTCGCTTTCCAGCAGCGGCGCGTCCCGCACCAGATTCCTTGGTCCTCCGGCTTCGCGCTGACCCGCGAGTCTAGAGTCGCCTGTTCAAGGCGCCCAGTCAAGCCGCTTTTCAGGAGCGATGCACGCGCACAGCAGCAGCCCAGATGCACAGCTCCGTTGTGCGCAGCACTCGTGCAGCAGCAGAAGCACGGTTCTCAGACGCACGCTTCGGGACAAGCTCAAGGAGGTCGCGTATCGATATTAAGACCGACTTGTTCAAGACGGGCAAAAATGGGGGTGCCCGGGAATTGAACCCGGGACCTTGCCGATGTTGGAGAATTCCCTAACGGCAAATCATACCACCAGATCCCCTGTAACGATAGACCAGCACCCCGTTTCGTTCAATTGTGCACTAGAATTGATATATATAGGGTTCACGTCTCGATATGCGCCGATGATGCATGCGCGCACCGATAGCGGGTGCGTCCGGATGTCGCGGGCGGCGGATCTTCGGGTCATCGATCGGGGCCAGGGCGCGAATGCCAGTATTGCATCGATTGACGCACCGGCGCTTTAGGCGCCATTGCGGTCGCTTTCGGCAGGCACTAGGCACACACGATAGGACGTATGAAACGACCAGAATATCCGAGAAGAAGTATAGGTAATGTAACATGGAGGTAGGGAGCTGATGGATACCTCACCTCGCACTGAAAAAACACAAAAAAAGTAAGAGAAGAAAAAATGCGCATAATCGGAGAACGCTGGCCTAAGGAAACGTTCTGTCAATGAATAAAAAATTGAATCGATTGAAGCGCTTTCTCCGGGACGTGCAGTGCTCTCAGGCGACAAAGTTTCGATAAGACCACACATTCCTGGGCAAGTCGGAGCGCCGCTAACCAGAAGCGTTTGCACATCCAGGCGAGTCAGTTCAGTCTCTCGTAGTGTATTCCATTCAAAGCCAATCGGTTTGCGTGCATGCGATGATACCGACGGTGGATCGGTCGCAACGCTGTTCGCGAGCGAAGGTTGCAGCGTGTATGCGCGCTAGCCGCAGCATCGACTGTATTGATCCAAGGCCAATGCTGTAATATATGGAGTGTTCAGAGGAAACCTCCATATGGCCGAGTCGATTCTGGTAGAACGACACGCTTCTGGTATGCTCCGAATCGAGCAGTGCCTTCGGGGACGCATATACAATGACGTCCATTTTGTGTATGTTTCTGTATCACCCGAGCATGTTTCACAAAAACAATGCATCGTGTAGATCGGAGGAAGGTCTTGGAGCTAATTGATGCTGCGACTGCTAGATTGCGAAAAAAGGTCTTACATGTGCGAGTCTTTCATTGAACGATGAGCAGGTGGAGGAACCACCTTCCTGGTAGTCCTCTATCCTACGCGTCGTGTACCCAAAACACAGAACCTATGAAACTCTATTTTCGCGCCTGTCTCCTCGTCAACCCAATTCACTCCAAACATTCTCAACGAACTTCTTCCAAAGAAGCCAAAGCGTGTGGAGTTTCCACACCGCTGATACCAATGCTTATCGAGAGAAACACATGGACATGATGAAAGAGCGTGCTTCCGTACGGGACGGTCCCGTGCTGAAAAGCACGCCATCGATTTCGTACAGAAACGCGAATGCTTCCTATATCTGAGACGGTTCTCCGTCTCACTCGAAGGGACCTCGTTCCAGGGAAATCGCAGACTTGTGCACGGGTTCTCAACAAGGAACAAACCGCTGTTTGCAGAGGTGAAACGAGCGACCGTAACTAAAAAACCAGTCATAGCGTCGTAGCTATCGTATAGTTGCCGCCAAATCGCCAATCGGGTAAGATCGTTCATCACCTCACGCTTCGTCGAAGCACTTCAGGACTTTTCCTTCCATACGCTTCTCTCCTGCTCTTACATAACGCCGCTTTCTATCACTCACACAAGCGGGAACGGTGCATGCAGTTGCGGTTCGAGTTGAAGTGCTCTCGGTGCCAGTGTATGCTCCTGGGTTGAATCGAGTCGCAGGCGTCTTCTCTGTTGTCAGAGACCGTTTCGACGCTTACGGATCAACGGACGACTCGAACACATCCATGGCATCCTTCTTGGTCGAGTTGTTCGCTGCCCTGACCAGCCCGGATCTGCAGTGTTGCTCGTCGTATGCGCGAGGCAGAGGACAAGCGCGCTGCGGTTTGTGGACACGGTCGGAACGGGGATCACGAAAAAGTAGTTACGGGACCGTAAATACATCAATAGAGCAGTGGCGCTTCAATGACTCCGCCCTTACGGCGCATCAGAATCCCAAGGAAAACGAACGGTTATGGAGTATGGGTATACGTTCATGATTCTCCACCAAGTATGGGCGAACGCGGAGAAGTAGAAGGTGCAGGACTCATGGGGCAAAAGCAGCAACTTTGTACAGAACGAAGGACGACGAGGAACCAGAAAGAAAACCTATCGGGACTGAGAGATCAACCTGAAACCGTTGGCATGGCCTCCCTACGAAAAAGCATCTGCGGGTTCACCTTTCTTACGCGAGCTGGTGGACGCTAGGAAAGATCGCGTGGCTTCTCATTTGAGGAACGCTCGCCTGCTTCTCTCGCTTTGGCCCACATCGTCAAGCAACTGATCGCATGAAATCCGGACGCAGCGCTGCCATCTATCCATATTTCTCTGGATATCTTTCGATCTCACCTTCGCAACGCAGGACAACAGATGATCGGGATAGAGGACGTCTGACGGACTGATCTTTTGATCGGAAATCTTTATACAGGCTTCCCTGTATAGTTTGGCACAACGCCGAGCAACGTCAGCGATCACCAAATCTAAGGCGCGAGCGTCAATGATAAGTTGAAAACAACCTCAAATAGCTCCTGCGGGTCAATGCCGAGCGCTTCCTGTGACGCACCCTCTGTGGATCGTACCCGTCGTGCCCTAGCAATTCTGACACAGAAGAATGGAACTGGCGGGACATGATGTAAGCTCCATGTAGTACGAAGGCGTCCACATGGCTCATGCGGGGGACCTGTACGAGCAGCACATGCGACTGCACTGACGCCCCCGACGGGCTCCGGTTCTACAGAGGCAAGATGCGTGCTTTCACCAAAGCCCTCTGGGGGCTCCCAGCAAGGAAATGACCGATTACTCGCGTCGCGTTGTGGCAGCCTATGTCTACGGGGGCTGTGTACCACCCCAAGAGTCTAATCCTGTGCCCTCAGCGACAGCACCAAGCAAGTGCAGGAATCGATGCTGCACGATTCCCATAGATGCGTTCAGGACGATGTACGTGCATCGCCAGTACCGGTGCACAGTGAAACGAATACAGAAGAAGAGCATGAGACAGAGCCAGATTCACGAGATGGCGAACAGCAAGCTGATCAAATTTCAGATTGCGGAGCTATCGAAGATCGGAGGCATGCTGTAGCATGATTCCCCCGACAAGAATGCCCTCAAGGACACTCTGCACCTACGAATGATCGCCTCGCTGAACATCCGGGACGGACGCTTGTTGCCATCGCGTCCACCGGCTTGGTGTCGAGCGAAGTTCTGAGGGAATCCTCTGGCACCCAGTGAGGCCCTGGTGCTGGAAACGGAATCTATATGCAATGGAGAAACATCACTGTTCAAGAGGGAGAATCGGATTCCCGTCTCTGCTCACTCGCTGATACAGAACGGTTCAGCAATACTGCAAGGCCCGAGCACCACATCAATTCACCATGTACAGTTTTTCCTGGCTATTGGTCGACAAGAACGATGATCCAGCATGCGATATGATCGCGCATTCGTAAGCGGGGTACAGAGCGCGCGCGCTTCACAACATACCCCAGCGGCGATGCGGCACAGCGCGGCGATCAGCCCCGAGACGAATCTGATCACGCCAGCGGATGCGCGCCGATCGCCAGCGCACACCTGTACCTGGCGCGTGCATCGCGGCGTACGCGTTGCACCAATGGCTGCAGATGCGCGAGCACAGCGATCCCGCCGCCTTCCGAACGCTTCGGCAGGGCGGCATCGCGACATCGCGAGCTACACTTCATGCGAATCCTGTCGTGCTCACTTTTACGTAACGGGTACAGTGGTATCCGTAGCTCGATGAATTCAGGACAGATTGCTTTTTCAAACGCTGTAAGTTTTCCTTCGTTGCGCTCTATTCAGGTTAGAAGAATCAGCAGTGTTTCAGAGCGTTCTGCGAACAAAGTTCGATTCAGTTCTTATTTTGTGCAACGTGAAGCGTACCGCGGCGCGGCAGTTTTGAGACTCAACACCCAGGCACCGACGCGAAGGCTTGTGACCATGGCAATCGACACACAGACGATGACTTCTGTTCGGAACGATCTTGTTGAAATGATCAAGCGTACCAAAGCGATGCCGATCCTGGTACGCTTGGCGTGGCACGACTCGGGAGACTACGACGCACGCCTGGGAACGGGCGGTGCGAACGGCTCTATTCGTTTCAATAAGGAACTCCAGCATGGCGGCAATGTTGGTCTCCCGGGCGCTCTGAACCTGTTGAAACCAATCAAAGAGAAGTACCCAAACGTAGGATGGGCTGATCTTATTCAGTACGCAAGTGTTCTGTCGATCGAGGTTGCAGGCGGGCCCAAGATTCCGTTCCGTTTCGGCCGTGTCGATGCCCAGTCGGAGAATGAGGTGCCACCAGAGGGTCGACTCCCGGCGGGCGGTCCACCGTTCCACAAGGCCGAGGGTGAGAATCCTAACGAGCCCGCGCCCGATAAGGAGGACGCTGCCGCGCATTTGCGTAGGGTTTTCTATCGGATGGGTTTCAATGACCAGGAGATCGTTGCACTGAGCGGTGGCCATACCATTGGACGCGCGTACAAGTTCCGAAGTGGCTTCGGCGCCGGTGAGGAGGGCACCAAGTACACGCGCGCAGTGAGCGGTGTGACCAAGGGAGGCAGCTCCTGGACACCGGACTGGCTCCAGTTCAACAACATGTACTTCAAGGTGCTCATGGATCCGAATGCTGATCCGGAGCTTTTGAAGCTCGTCACAGACAAGGCTCTCGTCGAAGATCCGGAATTCAACAAGTACGTGAAGATCTATGCCACCGATGAGGCCAAGTTCTTCGAGGACTATGCAAATGCCCACAAGAAACTAAGCGAGCTTGGTTCAAAATGGGATCCGCCTGGTGGAATTCCGGCATAAGTTTCCCTCAAAGGTTCGTTTAGTATGGCTGCAAAAAGACGCTACAAGCGCAAGCTATGAAGGAAAGGAGCTCCTCTGGGGCCCATTTGATCGTAGGAAAGATCTCTCTAGCTTGATCAGGTGACGCAGGAATCCCCCTTGAGGTCAATTCGTAAACTGTGGTTCCCATTAGTGTGTATCTTGCGGCCTGGTTGCGATGACCATCGCGGTCCATTGAAGCCTGCAGCTCGCCGGGCCAACGACGTCTGCAAAAGCGGTACGTTACCAGGCACCGGACGATCGCCTGCGAGCGCTGGGAAACCCCGCCATGAAAGCGCGCCCGAAGCCAACTGGTGCGCGCTCCTCGACCTTACTACGTCAACGCGAGCGGAAACTCCAGTTTCATCGCCCTCATCGAGCGCCGCAACGTAAACAACTCCGGTCGCTTCCGCACCCTCGCAATAGCTCTTGCTCCAAATCATGGCCTACTTTTGACCTTGCTCTGCTATCTCATCGACTTTCATAGCCAATATAAAGTCGTTCTCGGTGAGACCGCCCAGAGCGTGCGTCCAGAGCTCCACGCGAACACGGTTCCAGTTCGTGAGGTGCAGGTCCGGGTGGTGTCCTTCCTTTTCCGCAACATCCGCTATACGGTTCAAAAATTCCATAGCATCTTTAAAGTTTGGACGAACCCAAGTGCGATGCAGACGTTTTGTGTCAGGAGTTGTCGTCCACTGGGGTGTCTTGGTGGCGACCAACTCCGCCACTTGCTCAGCGCTGAGCGCCGACCCGATGCCCTCGCACGGCACACAACGGGCTTCACGAGATACGTCTCTTCGAGGTGTCCCCAGTGTACAAGACGACATTCTCCGAAGTGCTGTGTCCACGAGTATTCGTCGCTGCCACTGTGCGATAAGCGCCACGTACATACTTGCTTACCGATACGAGGGGCGCTATACACACGCCAGCGCGACCTTAGCGCCTGAGCGTGGTGGCGAGATGGCACTTGGGCATGCAGGAACCCAGTCGTGCATGTTTCAAACTGGTGCATTCGCCCTGTAGCAACGAAAAGGTGTATCGAATTTTCGGATCTCTTGAGCGAATTAGCGGTTGAGGGTGCGCTTCACCAGGAGAGAAAAATGATTCCATCGGTATAAGGGTAGCACATGCTCTGGAATTCAGAGGAAATGTGCTGCACGACGCTTCGGGGTGAGAGAGAGAGGAGACGACGAGCCCGAAGAAATGGCCCAAGCGCAATTCATCGTCACCAAATTTAAACTGACCTCTCTCCGCCAAGTTCGTCATCGCGAATAGATAAAGTCCGTCGTCTCGCTTATGGAGTCTTCAAGGGCGACTGAACGCGAGGGGAAGCCAGCGCCCTCGGGAAGGTCCACGTTCTAAGGAATCTCTCTCGCGACTCTTGACCCAGTTCACTTTATCGTTTGTTTCATTTCGTATAGACACCGAAAGGACTTTGGTACAAAAAGGCGAAAGCATGGATGAGCGAAGAGGCCATAAGCGCGCGCTCGTTCCTTGATACGATCTTTCCTACGCTTGCGAGATCGCCTGTACCGCGAGGAACCGTTACGACATGGAGAACACCATCGGCTCGAGTCTCATGCCGAGCACTAATGAATTCGATCATCTCTGACCCGGAAGAACGATAGGACATACCAAAGGACAAGATCCGTAAAGGTGAATGAAGGCGGGTTTCTTCGGCTTGACGCAGATGCTCGGGGCCTTTCCAGCACGATGGACACGAATCAAATCTAGATGAACCTCGACTCTCGTGTCGCTCATTACATCAAGCTGAAGCACGGAAACAAATTCAAGCGGGTCCCAGGAGAGCACGAGACATTGCCTGTGCCGTGCCCGCTCGATATTTCGAAAGTCTCGACATTCTCCTCCACCGGGAGTGATCGATCAAGCACCTGCAGATGTTGAGCGCCCCGGTCTACGATGGATTGCCCCCTTAGCAAAGAGCGCAGCTATGCTGCATCTTCTCTACGATAGAACTGGAGACGCTGACTCGATTTCATTGCTTGTGCGACGACGGTCGGTAACCAAGCAAGAGACCGCCAAGCATTAGTGACGGGGCGAGGCTCCACTGATTCCGGATTTGTATGCGCGACTCGAGAGCGTCAAGCGATGTTTCTTGCTCCTTCCCGAGCTCCTGCCAATAGAATTTTACGCATAGAGCGCAGACTTGCGGTCCATGCTGCTCCCGTCAAAATCAGACAGCCTCCACAATACTTCGAACACAGTCTACGGATATCGAGTTATGCGATCGACCCTGATGACTCCCGAAGCACAGTTCCTGGTAAACTGAAAATTGCCTACACTTCATCAACAAATGCCACGAGATTTACATCCCGAACAAGATCATCTCAGTATCTCCGTCAGCGATCTCTGTCCAATCCAAGAATCCACATACATGTACGCTGAATGTCGAGTCTGCCCCAGACTCTCGCACCAATACCTACTTGTCTGCGCTCGGGGCCGCAACGCCGTGCAACGGCATCCGGGCGCTGCGCACTGAGATCGCCGTTTTTCTTTCTTTTTTCCATAGACAAAACGTTTCCATAGGCCAGCGTTCTCCGATTATGCGCATTTTTCTTTTCTTACTTTTTTTGTGTGTGTGTTTTCAGTGCGCGGTGAGGTATCCATCACACACCCTACTCCCAAGTTACATTACCTATACTTCATCTCGGATATTCTGGTCGTTTCGTACGTCCAATCGATGAGATCGCCGTTGGAGGGGGTAGCCCGTCGGGGCGGCGCCGCCGCCGCAGCCACAACTGACGTGGCGGCGCCTGCGATCAGCGAGCAACCAACACGTTCAAGTTTGGCGTTGGCGCTTGTATCTCTGTTCAGTATGTGTCTCGTGACACGGTTTAAGATGCGTGATGGGCACTATGAAGTCGGACCTGGAGCCTTTTTTGACTGGCTCAGGGAGGGGTGTCCGAAACGGGAAGAGTGTGCGCCGACGCCAACGCGGACGCCGCGCTCTTCGACCGTTGGCTCCGCTGGTGCTCCAGGTCGCGACTCGATCGAGGACATGCGCGCGTACTTGGATATGAATATGCATGACAAGCACAACACTGGCGCACCTGTTGCGGTAGAGACGGAGGACATGGACACATCCGGCAGGAAGTGATAGCCAAGTGATTTGAAGGGTACGTTGGCGCCGTGGGACCAGCAACCACGTGTCCGCTTCGTTCCGTTTCGCGTGCAGTCCTGTGGCACCGACGCTGGCGTGTTTGCGTCAGCGAGACCATAAGGATTCCCTGGGCGGTATGCCTCAGGATGAAAGGCGTGGTCATGCAAGTACTGATGGCGGTGGTCGAGATTATGAGCTCGCGGTAGGCGTCCTCACTGGAGAGGAAACTTGTTTTATTTCGGTGCTTCGATAGCGCATGGTGGTGCACATGTCTCGGTGTTTTTCAGGTCGGGGACGAATGACCATATAGATCGTCGTCCTGATAACCTTCGTCCGAGTGGTTATCTTGCTGGACGGGTCACTACCAACAGCTGTGCAGCACGGCTCCTCGGCGTGTATGGAGCGAGTCGTTGTCAGCGGTAAATGCTTGGTTTGGCGCTCGATTTTCGGCGAATGGATCGTCTGGTACACACGGCATGCTCTAGGCGACGAGTTGCGCACTAATGAATCATGCGATAATGAAATGGACGGCTCGAGGGATTTCAAGTCGAAGAGCTTGGTGCAGTCGGTTGCAACGTCTAGACTGGGCGAAACAAGCGTAAATACAAGTTTCTATCTGCGGATATAGGTGCCTTTTATTCGGAACGATGAGAGGCAGTTGTTAAGGCGATCATAGCAGAGGGACCACAATCCCGTCCTATGTCTGTACGGACAGCAGGCTGGGCTCGGCACCCGACAAGTTGCTCGAGCAAAGTCTTGAACCTGCCGCAAACACTGAACGGCTCTTGCTGATGCTTGGAAGTTTCCGTGGAGTTACGGAGAGCGTTCTTCTCTGGTGATCATCAGCAGTTGCACCGCGGGAGGGCATTTCATAAGGAGCGTTGATCCTACACCATACATGAATCTTGTGGAACAGTGGCGTTTCTTCGCTGGTTATCTGCAGTAGTCCTATCGCTGGTGAATATCCGCTGAAATGCATCGAGCCTATACGCCTGTCCGATTAACACGGGACGTCGTACTGCTTGCCGTGTTCCTGCCTTGGAATTTCTTCCGATCCTTTCTTAGATGCCTGGCCTCAGCTGTCGAAGTGTAGCAACGAGCATCGTTCATGCATACATGGTTTTAGGATTCGCAGCCAGGTATTCGATGTGGCTTTCTCAACGCTATGCTGAAAGAACTCTTTATATCACCGGATTCAGGATCATTCGCGATGCACTCGAGCAAGAGTTCGTAAAATAAATAAAATTATGATACAATTCGTTCGCACTAGCCTCCAGTCCGTTCCTTTCCTCACAAGTATCATGCGCAAATCATGCGTTCCTCAAGGTTTCTACATTCCGTTTAAAGGAAAATAGTGGACGCAGGAATTCGCCGGCTGGCTAGACGATGAAAAGTACTCTCCGTCGTCGCTTGACGACTTGCGCATAGGCTAGTGCCGAACGCTCCCTGAACTTGTCACGTCCAGTGATCGATCCTGCTCGAAAGAAAAAAACTCTCCTCTCATTGTCCCAATCGATGACCCTGCATTCCACACCAGCAGCACCATGCCTCTCACAAGATATGCTGGTAGAGGCTCCTGTCTCTGCTGCTTGCGCAGAAAAGGGTCTCGGGTTCAGACGTCAGTCATTAGAGCGATCGCCGTTAGCGGAGCGTGCGCCACCGCTTTCCACGATCGGAGCGTTCGTGGATCGAGATTTCTCGACCTTTGCAATAGCCTCGATTTTCCCTTCTATTCTCATTTCATCACGGAAAACATTGCACTCCTCAAATCCTGTATGGACTGGGACGACTTGCGCTAGCGTGTTCAGCCCACAGCGTCCTCGTCGGTCGCATCGCTCAGAGGAAGCCCGTGATCGCGGCGTACGGCGACGTATATGGAAACGGAGAACGGCATCAAGTCAAGCCTACTGCATCAGTTAAGGGCGTATACTGAGCGATGAATCAAGCGCTGAAGGGGCACAGGGCTGAGCTCGAAGGCGGAATGTGGTGGATACATGAGAGAACCTGACCACAGTCAAGTGTTACCGTTACGAAGTGCGCACCGATGCCGCATACGAAGAAGATGATATAAGCAAGAGAAGCGTCTGTTGCATTGTTTGCATGTGCACGGAATTCTTGAACAATAGCCGGCAGTTGTGAGGACAGCATTTTTAGGCTCCCATCAACATCCTTCGACTTCTGAAACCGTAACAAGGAGACAGGAGGGATCGGTGTATTCAAAGCCCGAGATGCAAAAACTGAAAAGAAAACTGTCAAAGAAGAAGCCAACAAAGGCCTGCGTTAGTCACAACAGGAACATCCCTAAACTTGAAACGTGCACCTCTGCATCATCAAAGTGGAGCCCTTGCACTTTATACCGAAATGGGTAGATAGATCGAGAAGAAAAGCAGGTGCAACGCGGCGATCATGCACACGTGTCCAGCACGCGCATGCGTGCACTTGGGGCAGCGTGCGTGATCCGCACACGCATTTGCAGCATCAGTGTCACAGTTTCACGTTGCGAGTCGCCAGAGCATCTCGTGGGAAACACGGGATTTATGTGCAGGCCAAGAACTTGCTAACCAGGTACTCGTCGAAGGACGGTTTCCAGTACCCTTCGAGGTGCCACAGGTTCTTCACGTAGCGAGCAACGAAGGAGGCGTACGTGCGTTCCGCTGACTCTGGGCGGCGTCGCTGTGGTCAAACGCCACGTTGTAGAGAGGGCGCTCCAGTGCTGCAGGAGGCACTCAGGCGCGGCGTAGGCTTGATGTTTTGCAGGTGCGTCAACACAGTACAAACGCGTAACCGCCTGGCTCGTTGGACGGCACATAGTTTGCGCTGGAGAGCTACCATGACCGACGAGGTCGCGAAACTGCGAGTACAGTACTCGAATACACCGCTTACCGAAGAGGAGGCTCGTGCAGCAGGCTCGCCGATGCATCTGTTCCAAAAGTGGTTTGATGAAGCGATTCGGGTTAAGAGTTATGAGCCGAACGCGATGACGCTAGCAACGGCGACTCCTGACGGGGTTCCAGCTGCACGAATGGTTCTGCTCAAGGGTCTCGACCTCGAGAGAGCCACGTTCACATGGTATACGAATTACGAGTCTAGGAAAGCGCAAGAACTCGACCGGAATCCTCGCGCAGCGCTCGTATTCTGGTGGCCGGAGCTAGAGCGTTCCGTCCGAGTCGAAGGCAGTGTAGAGAGACTCTCCACTGCCGATTCGGATGCGTATTTCGCATCGAGACCTCTGGGTTCGCGACTGGGTGCATGGGCCTCGGCGCAGTCTCGGCCAATTACGAGTCGTGAAGCGTTGGAGCGACAAGCAGCCCAAGTAGAGGAGCGCTTTGCGAATGGAGAAGTACCGCGACCGCCACATTGGGGCGGGTATCGGCTTCACGCTTTGCGTTTGGAGTTCTGGAAAGGTCGCGCGAACCGTTTGCACGATCGACTGCTTTTCGAAAGGGACTCGAAATCGAGTGACCATGATATGCAATGGCGCATGACGCGTTTGCAGCCGTGAAATCGTTGTCGACGGAATGCGCTCCGCACAGATGTGAAGGTGGCCATACACGCGAGACAGGGCTGTTCATTAGATGCCTCCGCAACGTTTGAGAAAGACGCACGACACACGGACATTGCTGGCGGAAGCAGAGAGCCAGGAGCAGTAGCAGGAGTGCTTTCGCGACAAACGTTCCGGCTAATTGCACCAAAGTCGCATCGCAGGTGTACTTGGGTCTTGCAGGTGCCATTCGCATGGCGCGTGCTGTAGACCACCGCGCCTTGAAGAGAAGCGCGTTTCTTTCGTATCAGCACTTCGACCGCAAGTTTACGCTGTTTTCTCCAATGCAAAAAAATCATCCAGTGAATCGACGCAGGTAGTGCGCAACGCACCTCTGGACTGGAGCACCTCCATGGCAGCAGGAGCCTTGGCGGGATTCGTTACAACCGTCACAAGGCAATGCTCGAGGCGAAAAGCCGCCAAGACCCGAGTTGCAAACTCGGTAAGCTTCGCGGGCGTCACGTTAATAACCTTGGCCAGAAGCTCGCCGGTATAGTCACCTTCGAAACCGCGACAACTGTTGCATAGTCGCTGGAAAGCCGCAGCCTCGACTGTGCTCTCCTGGTTCAGCAGCGTGCACAAGACGCCTGAGCACGCCGATGCAACGGTGTTTTCATCGATTAGCTCCTGAGGTTGCTGATGAAACCGCTCTAATACGCCCAACGCCGCAGACAAGGCGCCCTCGAAAGCAGTCGAGCGGTACAAGCTCAGAGACACCGTCCCCGACTCGGGCGTACACCCGAGATTGTAGCCGTAGGCGAGGCCAGCGCCCCGGATATCACGCCAGAGCGGTCCCTCGAGTGCATCGAGCAGTTCAAACAAAACCAAATAGAGCGGATAATCCGGGTCCAGAAAGCTCTTCGGTCCATCGGAGATGAGTTTTGCGTAACACGAATCGACACCGTCGACACCGGCGACGATGCAGCGGCGCGGCACTGATGCACTGGGGCGCACCTCGTGCGAAAACTGAACGAGTTGTGGATGAGCTGGTAGCGGGCCGTTGCCGTTCGGGAGCATCCCGCTGATAACACCAAACGTCTGCTTCCACGGCTCTAACAGGGCATCTAAACGCTCATCGCAATGTAAAACGGCATGCAAGAACACCTTGCCGGGACTTGTGAGGCTTCTTCGCAGCGCCTCCAGCTCATCAAGCAGCGCTGTCATCGAATATCGCTGGCTTGTGCCCGTCGTCCTTGACCAGTCTGGAGAAGCAGAAGCATCCGTGGCGAGCGCGTTCGCCGTCCAGACTCTCGACGGCATTTCATCTGCCCGGTGGTGCAGCGTAGACGGAATGACGCGTTCGGGAGCGTCAAAGCTGTGCGCTTCGCCGCAGTCGTCGTACTTCATATCGCCGTCGTGTTCATCGTCGTCGTCGTGTTCATCCTCATCACGATCGTTGCGATTTTCACCCAGCAGCTTCAAAACCTGTCGCAACAAGTGGCGCTGGCGAAAGGGTGCCATCGCTGGAATATTGGCCTCGTCGTTCGCCCCGTAGAGGACCTCGTTCGAGAGCCATGCCACGAGTGCGGAGCCGTCACGACGGTGCTGCGCTACGTCGTTCAATAGTTTCTGTGCAGCGATACGCACTCGATTGGTTTCCAGTTGAGAGCGATACAGAATATCGTAGAGCCAGTGCACACAGGTTTCGTAGAGCGCTCGTTCCGATTTGATGGTTACGGAAATCAGCTGGGAGAACGCACCAATGGCGAAGCCAGCACCAGCGTCGCCACCTTCTTTCGAGAGTCCTATTGCGCACCCGTAATCCACGGTATCCGCCAACAGCGCATCCCGTACCGCACGATGATCGCGCTCTCCGACGCGAGTGTTAAAGAGCGTCTCCAAAAACAGTGGCAAGAGAAGCCGCTGACGCCCGCTCAGGCCCCGAGTATCCAACAGCGCTGTTAACCGCACAAACTCGGAATCGACGTCGTCAATTTGCAGTCGCACGCCGCTGCCCACATCATCGATACGAATCGTTTCCACCCGAAAACGAGAGATGCTCGCAGGGTCAAGCAACCCAGAGCACACCGGGACTAAGCTCTCCGGGATAGACACCTGGTGCTCCGCCACGGACTCTTGCAGCCGCTGACCCAGGGCGACGCGCTCGGCAGCACTCAAGCGTTCCAGACGCTCTTGGATTCGTAGTGCAGCCTCTGTGCGCAAGCGATTAGCCTCATCTTTGCTTGGTTGGCAGACAATGCAGCTGACCAGCGAGGCCCCGTGATCCCCATCCCCAGGTAGGTACCAACGCCGCAGGATGTGCTCTCGCCAAAATGACTCATCGAGAGCAGCCAAGTGCGCCAGCACCCCTGGCATGTCGAGCGCCTGTCGAAAATACCCCTGATCATCCTGATCGTTGTATAAAAACTCCGGGATAAGCAATGATAGGATCGCATCGTTCGCTCCGTCCTCCAGGGCGGCAAAGAACTGCCGGCGCCGGCGCTCGATGATGGTACGCAAACGTCCGTTCACATCGATGCCCTGCTCGTGGGTGACCTCCAGAATCCCCATAACACGATCAAAGACATCATCCAATCGATGCATTGGAACGTTTTCCACCTGAAGGATGTTGGCAGTGATCCGAAAATCCATCTGCATGAAGGAAACATCGTTACAGAAGGGATCGCTGCACTCCACCAATGCTTCCTGAAGCGGTGCGTTCCCCGACTCGCTCAAGTAGTCGTTCATGACCTCGATCGCGGTACGCATGACCAGGTCATGGATGGGCGGACCTCTCCATCCGATAAAGACGATACCGGTGTCATCGGTGGCCTCGTCTGGACAGTCAGCTCGTTCGGCAGGAAAGAGCACCCGCTCCCGCACGAGGCCAAAGCGGGGCGCTGGCGGCACCCTTTCCGACCACGGTCGTCTATGCATCGCTGTGAATACGCTGACGAGCCTTTGCTCGAATCTTGATAGCGTAGCGAAGAGGAGATCGCGGTCCACCACGCCAGATACGAATAAAGCGAAATTATCCGGACGATAGAACTGTTGATGGTAGGCTCGGACGCGCTCATTGGTAAGCTGGCGTATTTCGTCGAGGATGCCTCCTGTTTCAGCAGCGTATCCGCAACGAGCAGGCTCGCCGTAGAGGCTGCGGAGGCAGCGCAAGAGGCCTTTCGACTCTGCAGTGTTTTCACGGGCTTCCATTTCGGAGTAGACCACACCGGCGTCCGCACAAGTTTCGCCGACCACGTGGTAGACCTCTGTCCGAAACGCGGACTCTCGAAGTAGAGGAAAAAACAGGTGATCCAGGTACACAGGTAGGACGTGGAGGAAGGCACGAGCCCCAACTGTCTCCACGGTGAACGCCGTATGATCGGTCTCCGTCCAGGCGTTCGTTCCCTGGGCGAGCGAGCGATTTGCAACGAGATCTAACACGCCTTTGTAAGGATATGACTCACTTCCCATAAAGACAAGGTGCTCCAAGCAGTGCGGTTCGCCGGCATCGCTGTGTGCTTCGGTGGCGAAAACGAGCGTTCCGCACACGAGTGGCCCCGGCACCTGAGCCAGGTACACGGTGATGCCGCTTGTTGTGGAGCGATGCTTTTCCACGGTGACTTTCTGGCGTACCGTACCAACATCTACTGCAGCAAGCTGCTTCCAGGCGGTCATGCTGGGAGAAAGCCGACGAGAGTGCCTCGAAAAAAATCAGTACGAAAGCGTTTTGACGCTCTCCGGTTTCGAAGGGATCGTATCGGTGCTACGCGTTGGCGTTCATGCGCCGCCTCTCCTGAGCCACAGCGCAGTGCATTCAGGGATACCTGCAACAGCACACCGTTTTTGTTTCTGTTCGGTTTTCTCAGAGGTAGTCAGCACAAGAAATGCATACGATGCATTGGGGCAAGGTCATCGAAAGACTTGTGCTGTCATTGCTAGCCGGAAAAATAGGCCTACTTTGCACAAGTCAGTTAGTTGACGGTTAGCAAGTGGATGAACCGCATTTGTCGTAGTCCTCGGTCTGAACGTTATGCACCCGAAACAGAAATTGATGAACTCTATCCACGCGAATGTCTACTCGTCAACCCATTGTATTCCATACATTCTCTAAGCAATACAATTAGAGAAGCCATGGTATGTGAAGTTTTCCGCACATTTGATTCGACTGGTGATGAAGACGAACAGATGGACGGAGATGAAAGTGCGCTTCTGTGGGAGTTTGTCGTGCCCTGCGCAGCACGTGATCAATTTCGTATTGGATCATCAATGCGTATTACAGGAGCGACGAAGGCTCCTCTCACGCGATGAGACTTCTTTCGCGAGAGGAATGCTAGACCTGTACCTGGGTACTCCGGGAAGGAAAACCCGCTTATCGTTAAGAAGCGACAAGCGAGCATGACGACAGCTTCAGCCCCAGCGACAATGCAGTCGTGTATCGCCTACAAATCGCCAATCGGATGGAACCGATCCATACCTCATCCTTTCTCAGAGCACGTTCCATACCTATGCCCCTCTATATCGCTCTGCCCTGCTCTAACACAACGTTACTTTCGACCGCTCAAAAGCGATCAAAGAGTACACAGCTTAGATTCTAATTGAGCTGCAATTCGTGCACGCACGCTCCCCTTGGTTCAATCAAGAGGACATCGCTTCCTCTGATGTGGAACCCCATTCTAACATCCCCGGATCAATAAGAGAGTCGTTCGAGTCCGTGACACCGGTCTTCGACGAATCCTGTTCGGCATTCACGAAGCCTGAGCTGCTCTGATACCCGTCAGCTCGCGCAGTCCAGGAGGCGGAAAGGTGCGTCTCGGTCCGCGGGCGTGCTCGCGTTGGTGTAGACAAAAAGGTGCTCGAGGATGAGTAGATCCACTCATAGATGAGGTCAGATTCATAACCACTGTTCTCCCAGAGTGCCTGGGTTCCAAGGAAAACAAACAAATAGAGGATCTGGTCACCAGATGCATACAATCCGGCCATGTAAAGGACAAGGCGACGAGAGAGCTGGTCTATGCGAGCGAAAATGAAAGAGTCAGACAAGTTTGCATGCGGCATTGGCAGAGCTCATTCAGGGTTGCTCGCTCAACGGGATGGAACGGAAAATCTTCCTGAACACGAGAGAGATCAACGGCGTTGTAGTCTATATGCACGTGGTAGAATCCAGGCCTTCGTCAGGCAACGGGACTCCGTTTCAAGCGTTCAGAAAAGAAAAAGAGAAAACCTTTCTTCTGTGCGTGCATCCCATGTTTAAGAATATCATGGACGTCACTGGGCTCTAGATCAAGAGAACGCAGCCGAGGACCTGAACGAACAGTAGATGAAGCTGCTCAACTTTTTCAGAGCTCCTTATTATCGGCAGTCGAGCATAATGCAGGCAACGGGACATGTCAAGGACACGAATGGGGGTGCAAGGATCCATCATGACCCTCCGAGCACCGTCTCGATCAGAGGCAGGAGCTTTGTATGCTTCACGTAGAGAAAGTACGAAGGCGTCCACATGGCACATGCGGAGGACCTGTACGAGCAGCACATGCGACTGCACTGACGCCCCCGACGGGCTCCGGTTCTACAGAGGCAAGATGCGTGCTTTCACCAAAGCCCTCTGGGG
>Ga0080006_1137383_pt1 | contig 41663 bp, 37 predicted proteins | sample RS3BMetagenome_FD_69209 | JGI IMG/M metagenome (GOLD analysis project Ga0080006, IMG submission 69209) | Ferric oxide microbial mat and aquatic microbial communities from Rainbow Spring, Yellowstone National Park, USA - RS3B (SPADES... ...
GATCGTCGCCGGCATCGTGACGCTGCTCGCCCTCGGCCACAGCCTGCACCTCGCCGGCTTCACCACCCCGATACCGCTCCCCTGGGCGGCTATCGGCGCGCTGCCCTTCATCAAGGACCTGCTGCCCGCCCGCCTGATGCTCTACGCGGACCTCGCCGTGGTGGCCATCGCGGTGCTCGCCATCGAGGACTACCTGCGCCAGGGAGGCACCGCCGCCGGGCGCACGCCCTACTGGCTGTTCGGCCTGATGATCGCGACCTGGCTGCCTGTCCTGCCCTACCCCAACACCACTCTGCCGCAGGCGACCGTCGACATGGCGCCCACCACGTCGGTGGCCAGGGTCCTGCGCGGCCAGCCCACCTACGTCCTGACCGCCGCCTTCCCGGAGGCGATGCAGATGCTGCAGCAGGCCGGCTACAGCTTCCCGGTAGCCAACGTCTACGGGCACAACGACAACACGACCGCACGCCAGGAGCAGCTGCAGGGGGTACAGGTGCTGCTGAACCCCGATCTCGCCCCGGAGATCTACCAGACGATCCTCATCGACGACCTGATGCGCCTAGGCGTCACGCGGCTCTACTTCGTGCCGCGCCCGACCTACAACGTGACCACCATCCCGCAGGAGGCTCTCCGCCAGATCAACGCCACGCTCGGACCGCCGATCGCGGCATCGCCGACCGGCAGCCTCGTCTGGCGGGTGCCGAAGATGCCGGCGTTCGAGCAGGCGCAAAAGCCGTAAGAGGCGGCCACCCGTCCGGGTGCGCCGCCTCTTGGTCAGCGTCCCCTGCGGATCTGGACGAATTCCCGCGCCCGCTCCTCGAGTCCGGACGGCCAGTCGTTCAGGATCTGGTCCACCTGCAGAGGCGTGCCGCGCAGGTCGATTTCCTCGCGCGCGATCGGAACGTTGCGGTCGTCGGCGACCACCGTCACCAAAGGCTGCAGCGGTTCGCCCGCGTTGAGCCCCGTGACGGCTCCGAGCAGGCCGTTCGTGAGGCGTACGATCTCGCCCACGGGGATGATCGCGACGTGCGCCAGCAGGGCCTGCACGGCAGCCGCGTCAAGCTTCGGACCGGCCTCCTCCTGCATGATCTGCAAGACGCGCCTGGGCGCGTACTGGGGGCGGTAGTTGCGCTCGGCCCGGATGGCGTCGAAGACGTCCGCCGCGGCAACGACGCGCGAGAACACGTAGATCTCCTCGCCCTTGAGGTGCGAGGGATAGCCGGACCCGTCCAGGCGCTCGTGGTGCTGCAGCACGACGATCGAGGACGTCGGCATGATGTTCTGGAACCCGTCGTGCACCAGGTCCCAGCCGAGCCTGGGATGCTGCTTGACGATGTCGAACTCCTCGTCCGACAGGGTGGCCGGCTTCTGCAGGATCTCCTGCGGCACCATCACCTTGCCCACATCGTGGAGGATCGCGCCGGTACCCAGCCGCACCATCTGGTCCTCGGTCATCATGAGGTGCTTGCCGACGAGCACCGAAAGGATGGCCACCTGCACGGAATGTTCAAACGTGTAGTTGTCCCAGGTTCTGAGGTGGGCGATGTTGGCGACGACGTCGTCGTTGTGCAGGATGTCGTCCACCATGCTCTTCACCGCCGCCGACAGGCGCAGGACCTGCGCCTGCGTCGGCGCCGTGCTCTCGCGGGCCGTCCTGAAGATATCCTCGAGGCAGCGTCGCGTGACGCTGGCCGTCTCGTCGCGCACGACCTCCTGGACCTCGATGTCAGGAAAGAACTCGTCCATCACCCAGATCGCACGGATGTCCCGGTGCTGCAGCGCCGCCACCATGGAGGGGCGTATCCTGGTACCCCTGCGCACAAGCGGTGTGCGCCCCGTCTGGTTGTAGATGGTCTTCGCCGAGAACTTCCCGACGATTCGCTCGTCGACCTGTACCCTGCGCAAGTAGTGACCTCCGTTTGCATGCGGACCACAAGTCCAAAATATTCTGCATGACGACGGGGATCCCTCTATACCGGAATGTCCCCGTAAAGAATGGACACGCCTGCACGCCATTTCCTATTGGCGACGTCATATGCCGTATCGCGGGCTGCCGCCTGTGGATGTGCGCGCCCGTCGCCGCGCGGCGGCTCCGCGGACGGCCTCAGGTCTCGCGTTCCAGGCAGGTGTTCATGCTCTCCTTGCGCTGAAAGCCCATGGCCATGTAAAAGCCCTCTGCGCCGGGGTTGTCCGCGAGCGTCCAGGCGGTCCTGAAGCCGTTCGCCCGCAACCACGCCCGCATCTCCCGGATCAGGCTCCCGCCCACTCCCTGCCTGCGCCGGTCCCGGCGCACGGCAATTCGTAGAGCAGAAGGTCGTGCGCCTCGCCCGCCCGCAGGCACCACGTGGCACACGAGGGGCCCACGGGAGCCGCCCCCTCGAACGCCACCCGATGCGACACAGCCGGATTGGCAGGAATGGCCCGGGCCGCATCGGGCCGAGCGGCTGTTTCGCCCCGTCGCGGCCCTCGAGGTCGAACTCCTCTGCAGCGCGAAGGCGGCCAGGGGCGCCTCGTCCCCTCACCAGCGCCACAGCCCCAACCTCCTACTTGAGACGTTCACCCCGGTCTCTGCTCCCAATCCGTTGGCGTCAGTCGTCGACGTAGCTCCAGAACAGCTCCTCGAGGGACAGTCCGTGGGCCTGCACGTGCGTGACGCCAGGCAGGTGCTGCACCATTTGGGATGACACCCGGCCGGTGACAAGGAAGCCGTGCGCCTCCGCACGCACCCGCCGCACGCCCTCCAGTGTCCGGAGCACCTCTCCCGTCGACGGTTCGGCGCTCACGACGAGGCGGCGTTCCGCGTCGAGAATCTCCGTGACCGGTCCCGCCACCTGGATGCGGCGGTCATGGATCAGGGCGAAATGATCGCAGGCGCGCTCGACGAGCCCGAGGTCCTGGGATGTCAGCAGCATCGTGCGCTCCGGCACGGCGCTGGCCTCGAGCAGCACCTGCAGGTAGCGCCGGCGATGGACGGGATCGAGCCCTGACGCGGGCTCGTCGATGATCAGGAGCTCGGGCTGCGTCGCGAGGGCCAGGCCCAGCGCGAGCTGCGTGCGCATGCCGGTGCTGAGCGCGCCCACCCGGCGCCCGGCCGGCAGCTCGAAGGCGTCCAGGTAGTCCCGTGCGGCCCGGGCGTCCCAGCGCGGGTGCAGCGCGCCGACGAAGCGCATGAGCTCGCCTACCCGCATGTTCTCATAGAGCGCCGGCTGCTCGGGCACGTAGGCGACGCGGGCACGCGCCAGGCGGTCGAGCCGGCCGACGGGGCACCCAAGCACGGTGCCATCGCCGCCGCCCGGGCGGAGAAATCCCATCAGGATGCGCAGCAAGGTGGTCTTGCCCGCCCCGTTCAGGCCAAGCAGGCCGTAGATGCTGCCCGCCGGCACCTCGAGGTCGATGCCGTCCAGTACCGTCAGGGACCCGAATCGCTTCTGCAGATGCCTGAGGCTAACGGCCAGCATGCCGCTCTCCCTCCCGATCAGGGTGCTGCGGTTTTTCGTCGCTCGGCACGGCCTGTCGCAACTCCGCGAGCGCCTCGGCCGCGGTGAAGCCCAGGCGCTCGGCTTCGCGCAGCAGCGAGTCGACGGCGTCGCGCAGCAGGCCCGCACGCTGCGCTTCGCCGAGCGCTGGCCGACCCAGCACGAACGTGCCGCGACCGCGCGGCTGCTCGATCACGCCGGCCTCCTGCAACTCCTCGTACGCCTTGGCGACGGTCGCCGGATTGACAGCCAGCTCAACTGCCAGTTCGCGCACGCCCGGCAGCTTGTCCCCGCCCTGGAGCACGCCGGACAGGACCGCCTGCTCGATCTGCGCGGCGATCTGGCGATAGATGGGCAGGCCGCTGCTGCTGTCGATCCGGATCCACATCCGCTACACCTCTTGCCGCGAGAAGACCGCCCACGCGGCCCCGAACGCCGCGGCGGCCCAGATCGCGGCGAGTGCGATCTGGCCGCCCGGGTAGGTGCCGTGCTGCATCAGGGTGCCCGCGGCCTGGTAGTCGAACGGCGTCAGGTGGCGGACGAAGCCGAGCGCGGAGTTCGGCTCGACGAACACCGGGATGAACACGAACACCGCCGCGAGCGTCACGGTCGTCAGCACCGCGTACGTCTGCTCGCGCAGGAAGAGCGAGACGAGCACCAAGGTGCCGGCGAGTGCCGCCTGGTCCAGAAGCAGGACGGCGAGGGCCTGGGCGAACCGCAGGTCGCTGGTGCTCTTGCCGATCCAGGCGAGCGCCACGAGCGCGGCGAGGAAGATGCCCGCGTAGAGCAGGAGGAGCTGCAGCAGGAGCGAGAGCGAGCGCTCCAAGAGAAGCCGCCCCCGCCGCACCGGCAGGGCGAGCAGGAACTCGAGCGTGTGGTGGTCGACATCGGCTGCGACGATGCTGACCGCCGCCAGCGCGACCCAGATGCTGACGATCAGCGTCATCCATCCCGAAAGGTCCATCGCACCCAGCCAGCCGGAAACGTTGAGGATGCCGAGGCCGCCGCCCACGAACTGCACAAGCTGCGGCGGCAGGCCGTGCAGGGCCTTGACCAGTTGGGGCGCGACCACGGAGCCGGCCAGGACGCGGTACAGGCTGGTCTGCAGCAGGACGAGGAGGATGACCGCGACGGCCCAGCCGACGAGAGCCCCGGCCTCTTGGCGCAGGTGCTGCCTGAGGATCGCCATGTTCAGACCTCCCTGCGCTCGAACGACCGAAGCGCACCGTACGTCAGGAGGATCGACCCGACCAGCAGGACGCCGGTCGCGAGCCATGGGAATGCGTGGGTAAGGAGGAGATGCGGCGGATCGTAGTAGCCGTACGGCAGGATATAGCGCCAGCCTGGAGCCGTGGTGGCGATCCGCACCGCGAGGTCGTAGACGAACGGCACCGCCGCGATGCCAAGGCCCCAGCGCGCCGCGCCAGGGTAGTCGCGGGCGCCGGCGCTGGCCCAGAGCGCCCCGGCTGACGTCGCGAGCGTCACCAGGAAGCCGCTGTAGCCGACCAGCGCGTAGCCCAGGACATCCGGGTGCACACCCTCCTGCCGCATGAAGCCGATCAGGGCCAGGATCGTCACGAGCCACATGGCGGCCTGCGAGGTGACAAGTGCGGCGAAGCGCACGAGCAGCAGGCGGCGGCGCGTCAGGGGCAGGCCGAGCAGGAAGTCGAAGCGCCGGTGGTCCATCTCGCGCGCGAGGAGCGATGACGCCTGGAATCCCGCGAAGATGCCGACGAGCAGCGGCAGGTACATCAGGAGCTTGATGTAGAGGTAGCCCTCCAGCGGCCGGCTGACCATGAGCGCCCCGCCCATCACGGCGCGCATCGACGGCGGCAGTCCCCGCATCAGTGCCACGAGCGCACGCGAATCCGCCACGGCCGGCGCGGCGGAGACCACGGTCGCCACCCCGAGCACGACGACGATCGCCCAGACGAGCCATGAGACCAGTTGCTGGCGCAGCGCCATGCGGTAGAGCGTCATGACGGCCGCCCTCCGTAGTAGTTGCGGAAGACCTCCTCGAGGCTCGGCTCGGCGATCGTGACGTCAGCCGGCGGGCGCTCGGCAAGCAGCCGGAAGAGCTGCGCGGTATCCCCGGCGATATGGAAGCTGAGCTCGCTTCCCTTGACCTCGAGCCCGCGCACGCCGGCGACGGCCGTGAAGTCGGGCGGCTCGCCCTGGTAGCTCAGCCGCACCTCCTTGAGCCGGCTGCGGCGCAGCCCCTCCACCGTGTCGACCGCGACGAGCCGGCCATCGCGGATGATGCCCACCCGGTCGCTCAGCGCCTGCACCTCTGGCAGGACATGACTGCTGAAGAAGACCGTCCTGCCGCGCTGCCGCTCCTCCTGCAGCAGGTCGCGGAAGGCGTCCTGCGCCAGGGGATCGAGACCGCTCGTCGGTTCGTCGAGCAGCAACACTTCGGGGTCATGCGCGAGCGCGAGCAGGATTGCGACCTTCTGGCGGTTGCCGCGCGAGAGCTGGCGCACCTTGTGGTCCATCTCGACGCCGAGGCGCTCCGCGACCGCCAGCGCGTGACGCCGGTCGCGGATGCCGCGCAGCCGGAGCGCGAGCTCGAGGTGCTGGCGGCCCGTCATGGCGTCGTAGAGCGCGGGGTCCCCCGGCAGGTAGCCGGTGACGCGGCGCACGTCGACGCTGTCGTGTGCCACATCCCTGCCGGCGATCCGGGCCATTCCGCCCGTGATGTGCGATAGCCCCATCAGGGCACGGATCGTCGTCGTCTTCCCTGCGCCGTTCGGGCCGAGAAATCCGAAGATCTCCCCCTGCGGAATGTCGAGATCGATGCCGAGGAGTCCGCGGCCGTTCCTGTAAACCTTCGCGAGGTTCTTCGCCTCGATCGCCGCGGTCATGGCCACCACCTCCGCGATCCGGTGTACTAGTACACTAATACACCTCAGGCGGTCCCAACACAATACCCTGGCACACACGCGGACATGGTCTACCGCCGAGTGTACCTGGGTACGATCTCCGGGCACATCTGCGCCGCCGCAGGCACCGCGTGGTAAAGTGGACGCTGATGCCTTCCAGCATGCCGGGCGCCCCGGGCATCCGGTCTGGTCTGCAGGCACAGGAGGAAACCGTGCGTCACAGGATACCTGGCATCGTCTGGCTGCTCATCGCCGGGGACGGCTTCGCATCGGCGTTCCGTTTCATGGTGATGCCGTTCCTCGCCCTCTACATGCACGCCGTCACCGGCGCCACACCCGCCGTGGTAGGCATCGTGATCGGCCTCGGCGCCGCATCGAACCTCGTCGCAAGCTTCCTGCTCGGCCCGCTCTCCGACCGCATCGGCCGCAAGCCGTCGCTGATCTGGGGCACCGTGCTGCAGGTGCTGGCGCTCGCAGGCTTTGCCGTGGCGCACAGCCTGGCCTTCTTTGCGGCGCTGCAGGTCCTGTCCGGCATGGTCTGGGCCCTGCAGGGGCCCGCCTACATGGCCCTGCTGACCGACCTGACGCCCGAAAGCTACCGCACGCGCATGTTCGGCTTCAACTACTGGGCCGTCAATATCGGCGCCGCGATCGGTCCGCTTGTGGGTTCCCTGATCGGCGCCGGCCACGCCGCGCTGCCGTTCTTGCTGGCCGCGGCGTCGCAGGTCGTCCTGGCCTTCGCTCTGCTCGCCTTCATTCCGTCGGTGAGCGGCGAGCGTCCGAGCGGCGTCACGAGCCTGGAAAGTCTGAGGCACATGGGGCAGGGACTGCGCCACCACGTGCTCCTCTGGGCGTTCGTCGGCACGTTCCTGACGAGCCTCGCCTACAGCCAGATCGAGACGAACCTCGCACAGTACCTCGGCCTGCACTATGCGCATGGCGCACAGCTCTTCGCCTATCTGATCGCGGCGAACGCGATCACCGTGGTGCTGCTGCAGCCCTTCCTCAGCCGCTGGCAGGAGGGACGGCCGCTGCTTCTCGGCTTTGCCGGCGGCGCCGCCATCTACGCCGTCGCCAACGCGCTCTTCATCCTCGCCGTGGCCCCTTGGGCATGGATCGACATCAACGCCTTCTTCACCGTCGGAGAGGTCCTGCTCGCCCCGGTGGGTCAGGCCGTGATCGCGCGCTACGCCCCGCCGGACCAGCGCGCGACCTACTTCGCGCTCCAGAACATCGTGTTTGGCCTGGCATTCGCGATCGGGCCGTCGCTTGGCGGCCTTGCGCTCGTTGCCGACGGCAAGCTGGGCCTGTTCGGCAGCATGGCCGCCGTCAACCTGCTGGCTCTCGGGGCGTTCCTCGTGGCGTTCGCGCCTTCCAGGGAGACGCACGCACCGGCGGTCTAGATCGCCGGCCGTCCCGGACCTACGCCAGCCGCGTCCGCTCGAGCAGGGCCTTGGGCCAGCCGTCGAGCAACTCTTCCACAAAGACGCTCGTGTCGCGCAGGTTGACCTGCCGGCGCCGCACGGGCTGGTCCATGGCGCTGCCGACGAGCACGCAGAGCGGCTGGAGCGGCGCGCTGATGGTGTGGGCCACCACCTTGGCAAGCGAGCCGTCCGTGAGCCGGGCGATCGCGCCGTGCGGCACGATCGCGACATGGTGCAGCAGGATCTCGCAAGCCTCGCGGTCCAGGCCCACCCCTGCCTCCTCGCGCAACAGGCGTATGATCTCCGCAGGCCGGAAGCGCCGGCGGTGCGGCCGATCGGATCGGATCGCCGCAAAGACGTCGGCTGCGGCGGCGATGCGCGCGAACAGGTAGATGTTCTCGCCCTGGCGCCCTTCCGGGTAGCCCGAGCCGTCCAGCCGCTCATGGTGCTGGAGCACGACGCTCGCCGAGGTGGGGAACACGGCGGGCAGCCAGCGGTGCACGAGCTGCCAGCCCTGGCGCGGGTGCGAGAGCATGGCCGAGACGCCGTCGGCATCAAGCAGCCCAGGGCGCCGCAGGACGCTCTGCGGCAGCTGCCAGAGGCCGACATCCATCAGCAGCGTGCCGACGCACAGCCGCAGCAGCTGGTCGCGCGGCAGGGGATAGTACCTGCCGATCTGCACGGCAATCGCCGCCACGTCGACCGCATGCTCGAAGCGATCGGTGCCTTCGTGGTCCCACGGGCCAAGATCGGCGATCATGGCGTCCGTGGCGAGAACCTCATCGACCAGCTCGCGCGCGGCGCGCAGCAGCCGTCTGAGCTCCACGGCGGGCGGCTCGCTGCGGACCAGTGCGAGCGCCGCGATGAGGTCGCGCAGAGCAGCCTGCGCTTCCAGATGACTCGCGACTGACACCGTATGCATGAAAGGGAGCTCGGGGAAGAGCTCGTCCTGAAGAAAGACCTGCTCCACGCCGCGCGACACCAGAGCCTGCAGGTCCTGCTGGCCCAGCCGGACCCCTGCCGGCACCAGCAGCCCGGCTCCCTGAGGCGCGAGGACGTCGACGGCGGTGCGCCGGCCGACCACGTCCGCCGTAAGCGGGCATCGCTGCATGGCGTTCCCCTTCTGACACCATAGTAGCGTCCGACGCACGCGATGAAACTGGCGAAGGCGTCAATATGTGACAGAGGCGCGGCTGCGGCCGCGGCGTCACGCGCCGACCGGGCCTATTGCGGCCGGGTCGGCGCGAGGATGAAGGCTTGGGGCCGCGTCCTCAGGCGTGCTGCGTGAAGAGAGCGCGCGCTTCCTCCAACGTGATGTCCGCCGGCGGTAGCACGAGATCGGACTCGCGCAGCACCTCGTCCGGCAACATGCGGCCCTCGCTGCGCACCAGGGCCAGCAGGGCGTCGCGCCGCTCCGTGAAACCCTGGCCATCGCCCGCCGTCAACCGCTCCATCAACTCGTCGTCGAGCTTGCGCAGGTTCGCCAAGGCCGTGGCGGGCAGCTCGTACTGCCCCTCGTGCAGGATGCGGGCGATCACTTCTGCTCACCTGCCCCGAGCTTCGCCTTGAGGGCCTGCAGGTCGTCCTCGACCTGCGCCGCCTGCTTCGTCCGGCTGAGCTCCCGGTCGACCGGGTCGTCGCCGGGGGCCGCGAGCGCATCGTCCAGCACGCCCTTGTCGGTCAGCTCGTCGATGGCTTGGGCCCGCGCGCGCATGCGTTCGGTCTTGTCCTGCGCGCGCTGCACGGAGAGGCCGACATCGGCGAGTTCCTCGGACAGCCCTGTCGACGCCTCGCCCATCTTGACCTGCGCCTGGGCGGTCGTGTACTGGGCCTTGATGACCTCCTTCTGTGCCCGGAAGGAGGCGATCTTCGTGTCGAGGCGCCTGGCGTTCTCCTCCATCTTGTCTTCCTGCGCCTTGAGCTCGGCGATCTGCCCGTCGAGTCCCCCAGACTGGGCGACGAGGGCAGCCTTGCGCTCCAGCGCCTGGCGCGCCAGGTCCTCGCGGCCGGCGTTGAGCGCCGCTTCCGCCTCGCTCTGGTACTTGTCGATGTCTCCCTGCAGACGCACCTTCTGCAGCTCGATCTGCTTGCGGGCTGTGACGGCGTCGGCGAGGCTGCGCTTCACCTGCTGCAGCATCTCCATCTGACGCTCGTAGGAGTAGTCGAGGGTCTGCCGCGGGTCTTCCGCGGCGTCGAGCGCCGCAGACACCTTGGACTTGAAGATCGTCGACATGCGTGACATGAGACCCATGTCTGCCCCATCCTCTCTGCGCGGCCACTTCCGGTCCGTTTCCAATATAGCACGCCGCCGCAGGCGGCGTGGCTCGCTCCGTGGCGAGGCGGGAAGACTGGCTCAGGGGTGGTCACGCTGTTCGATCTGCTGCGGGGGGCCGAGTGCTATGCGCCCGAGCCGCTCGGCAGGCAGGACGTGCTGATCGCCGGGGGCTTCGTCGCGCGCGTCGCGCCGCACATCGCACCCGAGCGCGGCATCCTGCCGGACCTTCGGGTGCACGATCTCCATGGCCGCATCCTCGTCCCCGGGTTCATCGACATGCATGTGCACATCGCCGGCGGCGGCGGCGAGGGCGGCTACCAGCACCGCACGCCGCCGATCGAGCCGCGGGCGCTCGGGCCGCACGGCACGACGGGCGTCGTCGGTCTCCTGGGCACCGACGGCGTCACCCGCTCCGTCGCCGACCTCCTGGCCGAGGCGCGCCGCCTGACGGCCCTCGGCCTCACCGCGGACATCTTCACCGGCGCGTACCAGTTGCCCACCCGCACCCTGACGGGCAGCGTGCGCTCGGATCTCGTCTTCCTGCCGGAGGTGCTCGGCGCAGGCGAGATCGCGATCGCCGACGACCGCGGCAGCCACCCGTCGGGACACGACCTCGTCGCGATCGGCGCCGAGGTGCGGGTCGGCGCCCTGTTGGCCGGCAAGAAGGGGATCCTGCACATCCACGTCGGTGACGGCCGCCGCCGCCTTGAGGCGCTGCGCCAAGCCTTGCGGCGCAGCGCCCTGCCGGAGGACCTCTTCTCGGCGACGCACCTCAACCGCAATGGGGACCTCTACGCGGAGGCGGCGGACCTGACGCGCATGGGCGCCTACGCCGACGTCACCGCAGGCATCTTCCCCGCCCCCGGTGACCTGCGTCCCGTCGACCCTGCGGAGGCGCTCGCGGATCTCCTGCACCGCGGCCACCCCGAGCGCGTGACGATGAGTTCGGACGGACAGGGCTCCTCTCCCGTCTTCGACCAGCAGGGCAGGCTCGTGGGACTCGGCATCGGGCAGGCTTCGCGTCTGCACTGGGCCCTGCGCCGGGCCGTGCTGAGGCACGGGGCGCCCCTCGAGCTGGCCCTTGCCGCGGTCACCTCGCACGTCGCCGCGGCCTTGGGGCTGCCCAGGCGCGGCCGCATCGCAGCCGGCGGCGCGGCCGACCTCGTCGTGCTCGACGACAACCTCGACGTGCACGAAGTATTCGCGCGCGGGCGCCTCTGCGCCCGGGACGGTCAATGGCTGCTGCCGGATCCCTTCCAGCCGGAGGCGGCCGCGAAGGGCCTGAGGAGGCTCGCGAAGACGAGAAGCCGGTCTCCCGGTGGCGCGTACGGCAGCTGAACGTCGCCTTCCCCGCCCGCCTGGCCGATCACGGCTGCGGGCCGCGGGCCCGCCACGCTGCTCGTCAGGGGCCCGTGCACGGCGATCGGAACCGCCTGGAAGAAAGACATCACCGCGTCAAGGCGGGAGTCGCCGAGGGCGGGCAGGTCGAGCAGGAGGACGTCAGGACGACCCCAGACCACATCCTCCCGGAACCGCTCGAGAACCGTCTGAAGGCCGTTGCCCTGCCAGGGCAGCGGGCCATGCTCCGGCCAAAAGGTCGCGAGCGACTGCACCCGCATGCCCTGCCACGGCAGGCTCAGGATGAGGCTTTCCACCAGGATCGGCGGGTGATGCAGCCCCAGCCTGCGCAGCAGGCCGGGCGCGCCGAGATCTGCGTCGAGGATGGCCACGGACCGACCGAGACCCTGCAACGCAAGCGCGAGGGCGAAGAGCGCCGTGCTGCGCCCGCTGCCCGCGCCGCCGTAGATCCCGAGCACCTCGGCGGCTCCCAGTCCTCCGACCTCCTCCCGCAGGGCCCGCGCAAGGCGCGCCGGATCCCGCACGCCGCCGACAGGGAGGTCGCAGCCCTGCTGTTCGCGGCACGCGTCGAGGAACGGGCCGTGCCACGGGCTTGAGGGATCGGGCAGTTGAAGCGTGCCGTCGCCGACGAGACCGAGCCTGTCGGGCGGCGCCAGCAGCAGCGGGTGCAGGGGCCAGCTGTCCAAGATCGCTACCGCCTCCCACGCGCGTGTGACGCACACTTCCAGCCTAGCCTTGCGGCATCCTGCAGGGGCTTTGTCGCGGCATGTCCATTCGGCCCTTTTGATGTGTCTGGTTGGTCATGATCTGGTGACGTTTTCACTTGGCATTTGGCCACTTATTCGGTATCCTTGCGGAGACATGAATGGGCCACATGGTCCTGCCCGAGATGGCAGGCGCGCCGCCTGCCGCGGAGTTCAGGCCTGATGGCCGCCCGTCGCGAAGATCGGAGGGCGGAGATCTTTGACAAGGCATCGTCGGCCCGGCTTCAAGGTGTCGCTGCCTCTGGTCGTGACCCTTGCGGCGCTCCTGCTCGGCGGATGCGGGCTCGGCAAGCAGTCGACGCTCTCACCGGCCGGACCGGTCGCACAGGCGCAGCTCAGCATGCTCTACGAGAGCCTCGCCATCATGGCCGTGATCTTCATCGTAGTCGCAGCGGTGTTCGTCTACTCCCTGATCCGCTTCCGTGCCCGCAAGACGGACACCGAGCTGCCGAAGCAGGTGCATGGCAGCACGGCACTCGAGATCGCCTGGACCATCATTCCGATCATCATCATCGTGGTGCTTTCCATCTCGACGGTGCACTACGCGTTCGCGCTCGAGTCGCCGCCGCAGGGGCCCGGCACCGTGCAGGTGCAGGTGATCGGCCACCAGTTCTGGTGGGAGTTCCGCTACCCCGGCACCGGCGTCGTGACGGCAAACCAGGTCCACATCCCGGTCGGTAAGAAGGTCAACTTCTCGCTGCAGTCGGCGGACGTCGTGCACTCGTTCTGGGTGCCGCGCCTCGGCGGCAAGACCGACTTGATCCCGGGCCGCACCAACACGCTCTGGCTTGAAGCCTCCAAGCCTGGCGTCTATTACGGGCAGTGCGCACAGCTGTGCGGCGCCGGCCACGCCTACATGAAGTTCACGGTCCTGGCCGAGTCGCCTGCCGCCTACCGCCAGTGGCTGCGTCACATGCAGCACGACACCGTGTCGGCGACGACCCCCGCGCAGCAGGCCGGCCTCGCGCTGTTCAAGCAGGACTGCGCGACGTGCCACACCATCCAGGGCACGCCGTTCCAGGGCAAGGTGGGACCGAACCTCACGGCGCTCATGGGCCGCCCGACGATCGGCGCCGGCACCCTGCCGAACACGGCCGCAGGTCTCGCACAGTGGCTGCACGACCCGTCGGCCGTCAAGCCGGGCGCAAAGATGCCGGACCTCGGCCTCTCGGAGAGCCAGATCCACTCGCTCGTCGCCTTCCTGGAGACCCTCAAGTAGGCAGCGCAGGAGGAGGTACACGGACCATGGCGGCGATCACCGAGCGTATGGCCCTCACGCACCCCCAGGCACGCAGCTACCACGGCGTCTGGGCGTGGCTGGCGAGCGTCGATCACAAGAAGATCGGCATCATGTACATCTACGCCGCACTGTTCTTCATGGCCTTCGGCGGCGCCGAGGCGCTCCTCGTGCGCATCCAGCTCTGGCAGCCGGACAACCACTTCGTCTCGGCAGAGACCTTCAACCAGCTCTTCACGATGCACGGCGTGACGATGATCTTCCTGGTGGCGATGCCGATCCTGATCGGCTACATCAACGCGATCGTGCCGCTGCAGATCGGCGCGCGCGACGTCGCGTTCCCGCGCATGAACGCGCTGTCGCTCTGGCTCTTCGTCCTGGGCGGGCTCTTCATGTACACGAGCTGGTTCATGGGCGGCGCGCCGGACGCCGGATGGTTCAACTACGTGCCGCTCTCGGGCGCCCACTACAGCCCCGGCGCCGGTGTCGACTTCTACGACATCGGTCTGCAGATCACCGGCATCGGCACGCTGATGACGGCGATCAACTTCCTTGTGACCATCCTCAACATGCGCGCGCCCGGCATGCGACTTCTGCGCATGCCGATGTTCACCTGGTCGGCGCTGATCACCATGCTGCTGATCCTGTTCGCCTTCCCGCCGATCACGGTGAACCTCATCCTGCAGATGATGGACCGGCTGTTCCACGCGACCTTCTTCAACATACCGCTCGGCGGCAACGCGCTCCTCTGGCAGAACCTCTTCTGGATCTTCGGCCATCCCGAGGTGTACATCGTCATCCTGCCGGCCTTCGGCATCATCTCGGAGATCATCCCGACGTTCAGCCGCAAGCCGCTCTTCGGCTACGAGTCGATGGCGCTCGCGCTCTCGGTGATCGCGTTCCTGTCGTTCATGGTCTGGACGCACCACATGTTCGCCGACGGACTCGGCCCGATCGTCAACTCGATCTTCGCCATCACCTCGATGCTGATCGCCGTGCCGACGGGCATCAAGATCTTCAACTGGCTCGCGACGCTGTGGGGCGGTCAGATCCGCTTCACGACCGCGAACCTCTACGCGCTCGCCTTCATCCCGCTCTTTGTGATCGGCGGCATCAGCGGCGTCATGCTCGCGATGGCCCCGGCCGACCTGCAGTACAACGACAGCTACTTCGTCGTCGCGCACTTCCACTACGTCCTGTTCGGCGGCACGCTGATGGGCGCCCTGGCGGGACTCTACTACTGGTTCCCGAAGATCTGGGGCCGGCTCCTCGACGAGACGCTGGGCCGCTGGAACTTCTGGCTCGTGTTCATCGGGTTCAACGTCACGTTCTTCCCGATGCACATCCTCGGCCTCGAGGGCATGCCGCGCCGCATCTCGACCTACGCGCCGGGCTACGGCTGGACGACGCCGAACCAGATCGCGACCGTCGGCGCCTTCATCCTGCTGATCGGCATGCTCATCCTGCTCTACAACCTCATCCGCACCTTTGCGAGGAGGCCGGACCTGGTCGCGGACCCGTGGGACGCCCGCTCGCTCGAGTGGTCGATCCCGTCGCCGACGCCGGAGTACAACTTCGCGCAGCTGCCCCTCATCGAGCACCGCGACGCCTTCTGGGTCGCAAAGCGCGAGGGTACGGGGGAGTTGCCGAAGGCCGAGCCGCCGGGACCGATCCACATGCCGTCGCCGAGCCTGTCGCCCTTCTTCCTGGCCCTGACGATCATCATCGCCGGCTACGCGGCCCTGCTGCACGCCGACTGGCTCGCGCTGCTCGCCATGCTGGCGGTCTTCTGGCAGATCGGCCTGCAGCTCGTGCACGAAGACCCCGGCTACCACGTGCATCCCGAGATCCCGGCGGGAGGTGCGGCGGAGTGAGCGTCCAGGGAGAGACGACGCGCATCGCGCTTCAGCACGAGATGTCCCAGGAACTCGGGCTCCCGAAGGACCATCGCATCCTCGGCCTGTGGATCTTCCTCGCCGGCGAGTGCGCGTTCTTCGCCTCGCTCATCGGCAGCTACCTGGGGCTGCATAACAGCGTCGCGCACGGACCCGCCGGTGCACAGCTGTTCGACCTGCCGCTGACGACGATCGCGACGCTGATCCTGCTGACGAGCAGCCTCACGGTGGTGCTGGGCGTCGCCGCGATGCAGCGGCGCGACGTGCGCGGCATGCAGGTCTGGCTCTGGCTGACGGCGCTCCTCGGCCTGTTCTTCCTCGAGTTCCAGGGATACGAGTTCTACACGTTCTACCACGAGGGCCTCACGCTGCAGACCAGCGCCTTCGGCTCCGCCTTCTTCACGCTGACGGGTTTCCACGGCCTGCACGTCGCCTTCGGCGTGTTCTGGATCCTGCTATTGCTGTTCCAGTCGCTGAAGCACGGCATCAACGAGGACCGGACGACGAAGGTCTTCGTCATGAGCCTCTACTGGCACTTCGTCGATGTCGTCTGGGTCGTGATCTTCACCCTCGTCTACCTCGCGGGAAAGGTGGGCTGACACCATGAGCCACGACACGCCGCTGCTGCCCGCCGCGAGGGAGCAGCGATCGCAGAGGACCCTCTACGTCACGATCGGCGTCCTCAGCCTCGTCCTCACGCTGGCAGCCGTCTTCCTGGTGGAGATCGGGCTCAAGGCCGCGATCGTGCTGCCGATCCTGATCGCTCTCGCCGTCATCCAGGTCCTGATGCAGGCGTTCCTGTTCATGCACCTGCGCGGCAGCCGCCATGTCTACACCTACTTCTTCGTCGCCGGTCTGATGCTCGCCGTCCTCATCGGCACCTGCCTCATGGTGCTGATCCAGAGCTGGGCCTGAGGCTCGAGCCGCGGTACGTCCCACCCCGCGGCGCCAATCTGCATGAGGGAGATGGCCCCCTTGGCGAATCCGCTCGAACTCGAAGCCGCGCGCGGACGGGCCGGCGTCGCCAGCCTCGGCGACTACGTCCAGCTGCTGAAGCCGCGTATCGTGCTGCTGCTCATCATCACCGCGTACTGCGCGATGGTCGTCGCGGCGCACGGCCTGCCGGCCTTCTGGCCGTCGCTCGTCGGCACGCTGGGCCTTGCGCTCTCGGCCGGCGGCGCGCACGCCGTCAACATGTGGTACGACCGCGACATCGACAGGCTCATGGCGCGCACGAACGACCGGCCGGTGCCGTCGGGGCGCATCCCCGCGACGCGCTCGCTCGCCATCGGGATCGCGCTCGAGGCCGCGTCCTTCGCGCTCCTCCTGGATCTGAACCTCCTCACCGCCTTGCTGTCGCTCGGCGGATTCGTCTACTACGTCGTCATCTACACGATGTGGCTCAAACGCCGCACGCCGCAGAACATCGTGATCGGCGGGGGTGCCGGCGCCTTCCCGCCGCTGATCGGCTGGGCCGCCGTCACCGGCCACCTGTCGCTGGCGGCCTTCTGGATGTTCCTGATCATATTCCTCTGGACGCCTGCGCACTTCTGGTCGCTCGCGCTCTTCCGCCAGGAGGACTACCGGCGCGCGCAGGTGCCCATGATGCCCGTCGCGCGCGGCGAGCGGGCGACGAAGGTGCAGGCGCTCATGTACACGCTGATGCTGCTGGCCGCGACGCTCGGCCTCTACCTGACGGGCGTCGTCGGCAGCCTCTACCTGGTCGCCGCAGCCGTCCTCGGCGTCGGCTTCGTCGCGATGTGCCTGCGCCTTCTGGGCGAGCGTCCGCCCGAGGTGCGCTGGGCCAAGGCCACCTTCGGCTACTCGCTCATCTACCTGACGCTGCTCTTCGCGGCGATGGTCTTGAACGTGCATGCGATCTAGTCCAGTCTGAACGCATGGATCTGTTGGAAGCGGAGGCGTATCCGTGTTTCTCGCCTACCTCAACGAGGCCTTCATGCTGCTCTCGGCGCTTTCGGTCGGCCTGGGCTGGCGTGCCATCCGCCAGGGCAGGCGCGACGTGCACCGGCGCTACATGCTCACGGGCAGCGTCCTCGCGGTCCTGTTCTTTCTCAGCTACGTCCTGAAGTCTTTTCTGGTCGGCGACACGAACTTCGGCGGGCCGCACAGCTGGGCCCTGCCCTACCTCGTCTTCCTGCAGATCCACACGATCCTGGCGACGCTCGCGGCGGTGCTCGGCATCGTCACCCTGCGCTGGGCTCTGCTCGCGCGCTTCGGCCAGCATCGGCGCATCGCTCCCTGGACGGCGACGTCCTGGTTCGTCGCGGCCGCGATGGGGCTCGGCGTCTTCCTCATGCTCTACATCGTCTTCCCGCCCGGAGCCACCACCAACATGGTGCGCGCCATCATCGGCCACTGAGCCACTGGAGGTCCTGAGCCACGCAAGGTGCATCGGCGCCGCCGTCGCGAGGCCTGCTGCTGCTCGCACGCGTGACGAACATCCTGATGTTCGCGGTCGTCATCGTCGGCTTCCTCGTCACCGAGACCGGTTCGGCGCAGGGCTGCGGCCGCCACTGGCCGCTGTGCGACGGGCAGTTCACGCCGCCCTTCGACCTGCACGGAGTCGTCGAGTATGGCCACCGCTTCATCTCCGGCGTCGTGGGCATCCTCGTCCTCTGGCTGGCCGTCTGGGCCTGGCGGCGCTGGGGACGGCGGATCGAGGTGCGGGTGCTCGCCGCCCTGATGCTGGTCTTCACCTTCGTCCAGGCAGCGCTCGGCGCGGCCGCGGTGCTCTTCCCGACCTCGCCGGAGGTGCTGGCGTCGCACTTCGGCATCTCGCTCATCGCGTTCGGCGGCACATTCGGCCTGGACCTCAGGCTGCACCAGGCGGCTGCCGCGGGGCGCGCCATTCTTCCCGCCGCCCCGCCTCAGACGCTGTCTGCCGGTCTGCGGTGGCTCGTCTACCTCGGCGCCGTCTACATCTTCCTGCTCGTCTACCTCGGCGCCTACGTCTCGCACACCGGCACCGGCATGCTCTGCGGCACGAGCTGGCCGCTCTGCCTCGGGCAGATCGTGCCGAGCTTGACCGGATCGGTCTGGATCCCCTTCCTGCACCGCGTTGCCGCATTCGTCGCGGTCGCCTGGGCCATCTGGCTCTACGTCGCCCTGCGCCCCTTGGCCTGGAGCAGGCCCGACGTCGTGCGCGGCGCCGCCGCCACGCTCGCCCTGATCCTGCTTCAGGCCCTCTCGGGCTGGTACCTCGTGGCCAGCGGCCTCGCCCTGGGCGCGATCATGCTGCACGTCACGCTGATGACGCTCCTCTTCGCGGCGGTGACCTATCTCGTCTTGCAGGCCCTGCCGGACCCGCACCGCCATGATCGCACCGACCCTGCACCGCCGTGACCCGTACGGCAAGGCAAGCGGGACATGCGACCGGCGGGAGCGCCTAGCCAACGGGCGCTCCCGCCGATGTCCACCCTAGTCCCGGGAGATCTCCCGCGCGAGCCGGTCCAGGGTCTGCTGCAGGCCGACCGCCGCATGGAAGTCCCTGATCGCACGGCGCCGCCCCTCCGGCGACCGGAACACCATGCGCACCGCGACCTCGGTCTGGCCGCCCTGGCCGCGGAAGGACACCTCGTGGCGGAACCACGGCTCCGCGAGGTGCTCGTAGACGAGCAGCCTTGGCCGTCGCACGTCGACGTAGACGATCTCGTTCGAAAAGCGCGTGCCGTCGGGTCCCTGCATGATGAAGCGCCACTGGCCGCCCGGGCGCACATCCATGGCGTCGACGGTTGTCGTGAAGCCCCTTGGGCCCCACCAGCGGGCGACATGCTGCGGCTCGGTCCACATGGCGAACAAAGCGTCGGCCGGTGCGTCAAGGAGCCGCACGGCCACGAGTCCAAGGTCGTCGCCGGCCGCGATCGTCAGCAGTTCCTCCGCCAGACGGTCGAGGCTCTCGAGCCATCCCCGCTTCATGCCGTTCTGCATATGCTCCGCGAGCGACTCAGGCGACGCGAAAACGGCCGACAGCCTGACGCGCGTCCCGCCGGGCTCCTCGGCGAACGTTGCGGTGACGACCCATGGCTCGTTCACGTAGGGCTCGACGTCGTAGTGCTGGGTGAACACCAGGCGGTCGGGCGGCGCCACCTCCAGGTAGGTCCCGCGAAACGGGTGGACGGTGCCGTCAGGCGCCGTCTGCACGATGCGCCACATCCCGCCCGCACGCACGTCCATCTGCTCCACGGCGTTGCGCAGGCCGCGCGGTCCCCACCACGCCGCAATGCGCCCGGGATCCGTCCATGCCGCGTACACGAGGCTAAGCGGCGCCGCGAGATGCCGCTCCACCACCACCTCCCGATCGGACGGCGCACGAAACGATCTGAGACGCATGGCCGCTCCGGCCCCGATACCGTCACTCCCCATGCTGCTCCCCCTCCGCACCCTGCGCGTCCTGCAGGTATTCCTCCAGGCGGTCCAGGCTTTCGCTCCAGAAGCGGCGATAGAACGCAAGCCAGTCGGCGGCGTCCTTGAGCCGCCGGGCCTCCAACCGGCACGGCCGCCACTGCGCCTCGCGACCGCGCGTGATGAGACCGGCGCGCTCCAGCACCTTGAGATGCTTCGACACGGCCGGCAGGCTCATCGCGAACGGCGCCGCCAGTTCCTTGACCGTCGCCTCGCCCATGGCGAGCCTTGCCAGCACGGCGCGGCGCGTCGGATCGGCCAGCGCGGCGAACGTAGCACTGAGGCGATCTTCGGGCATGCTGTTAACCACCTGGTTACTTATCCGTTTGGTTTACTGTGGGCCTTCCCGCACGGCTGTCAAGCATGCCGCGCCTGCCTGCAGGCCACCCTAGCGACGAACCTGTGCGGCCCAGGCACAGTGCACGCGGCGCAGGTCTTGACATCCACCTTTATTTAGACAATCATCGAATCGTTCAATGCGCCGGACTCCCCCGGCTACTCGGAGGTGCGATCCATGCTACGTCGGGCCCGCCTCGCAACCGTCTTCGTGCCTGCCGCGCTCGCGCTCCTGCTGGCAGGCTGCGGCGGCTCCACGCCCAAGAGCCCCAAGGGCGGCACGTCGAACAACCTGACGAACAGCTTCTCGTTCGCCACGGCCACCCTTCCGGCCTATACCGCCAGCTATGCCATCACCGGCCCGGCCAAGGGCAGCATGACGTGGACGATTGCCCCTCAGGGCCAGGGCGAGCTCCTCGTCACGATCCATCAGGATCTGCAGGGCAACATCGAGAACGACCGCATCGTCCTCACGCGCAAGGGGTTGCGCTTCGTCTCCGCGCAGGAGGATGTGACGGCTCCCGGACATCACCTGACGATCTCGGCCCACGTCCAGGGCAAGAAGATCGTCGAGACGGCGAACGTTGACGGGAAGGCCGAGGCGGTGAACTATCCCTTCGGCAAGCAGACGCTGGTCAACGTCGCCATGCTCCCCACCCTGGCCGGCCTCACCATGAACCCTGGCGACCTGCAGGTGGTCCAGGACGTGATCCTCAAGCACGGCGTCGCCGTCCCGATCGGCTTCACCGCCAACGACCGCACGAAGGTCACGACGCCCGCAGGCACGTTCTCGGTGGTGCCGGTGACGCTCTCCGGATCAGGTCCCAACCAGCAGGTCTTCATCGACACCCAGCGCCACGTGCTCGTGAAGTATCTGAACGGGCAGACGACGATCAGCCTCATCCAGCTGAGCCGATGATCCCTCTGCCTGACGGGTTCGCCCTGCGACCGCTGGCCGCCGCCCTGGCCCTCGTGCTCGCCGCGCTCGCCCTCACGGGCTTCCTCGCAGGGCGCCGCACCGCGTGGCCGCGGGCGCTCCTGGCGGCGGTCCTCGGCATGGCGCTCTTCGCGGTCGCCGTCTTCCTCGTCCAGGCGCCCCTCCAGATCTTCTTCTACCGCGGCGCCGCCCAGACCGTCTCGCCGCTGTGGCTCGGCGCTCACCCATGGTTCATGCCGCTCGGGCTGGCCTTCCTCGCAGGGCTCTGCCAGGAGAGTGCGCGCCTGCTGGCGATCGTGATCGCGCGTAGCGGCTGGCCGAAGCCCTCGCTGCCGCTGCTCGGCGCTGTCATCGGGGCTGGCGTCGGCGGCTTCGAGGCCGCGATGGTACTGGGCGCCATCCCACCTGCGGAGTTTCACCTGGTGTCGCTCGCGGTGCTCGAGCGCGTCGGCGCCGTCGCCTTCCACACCGGCTGCGGTGCGGCGCTCGGTCTCGGCCTCGCCAGAAGTAGGGCGGCGCTTGCCTTCCTGCTCGTGTTGCTGCTGCACCTGGCGGTCGACTTCTTCGCCGCGGCGCTCTCCTACGGCATCGGCAGCGTGGCGGAGGTGGAAGCCGTCGCCCTCGTGGTCGGCCTCGGCATCTACGCATCGACGCTCGTCATGGCGCACCGTGGTCCCACCGGCACTGCGCCCGGCGTCTTCGCCTAGTACGGCGACCTGGAACGGCGACGTCCCGCATCGAGCACCGCCACCTCGACCTCGCCGCCGACCAGCGCGGCGAGGTCGTTGAAGTCCTGCAGAACGCCGGCGAGCTGCATCTCCGCCGCCGGCAGGATCTCGGAGACCAGGAAGAGCCGCGTCGTGGTCTCCCGGATCATGCCCCACACGCTCTGGCGCCAGACGAAGTGGCGCGTCAGCACGCGGCTTGCGTCAAGGTAGCAGAGTTCGCCGGACGAGACCTTCTCAGGCTCCTCGGTCCCCATCGGCCAGAAAGGTTCGCCGCCCGCGCTGCGCGCGAGGCGGATCTCGCCCTCTGGGCCGGCGAGGTCGAAGGCGCCGACCGGCACGAGGCGCCTGAGCGAGATCGCGTTATATGCGTCCACGAGCGGCTGGACCCGCAGCGGCGGGCCACCCTTGCGGGCGCGGCGCACCAGGGCCTCGACGGACGGCAGGTAGTCGCGGGCCGGCAGGCCGAGGGAGCGGAACACCGCACGCCAAGGAGCGAGGAGCGGGTGGCTCTGCAGGGGGTCCGCGCGGATGTCGCCAGCCCGGGCCCAGGCTGCGGCGATCAGCTCGCCCGCCTCTTCCTCGCTCGGCTGGCGCGGCAGCAGGAGCCAGCCCGTCACAAGGCGTAGACCGGGAATATCGCGAAAGACATCCTCGTCGACCGTGAACCGCATCGCGAGACCTCCTCGTCCGGAAACACCGCATGCCATCGCGCCAAGGGGGTGCCTTGTGGCCGACTTCTACCTCATCCGCCACGGCGAGAGCCTGGCGAACCTCGACCGACGCTTCGACGCGACCCCGCCCGGCGCGCCGCTCAGCCCGCGCGGCCGGGAGCAGGCCGAGCTCGTCGCCGACTGGTTCGAGCTGCGCGGCGCCTGGCCCGACGTGCTGCTCGCGAGCCCCTTCACGCGCACGCGCCAGACAGCCCAGCCGCTTCACCGCAGGTCCGGGCGCAGCCTGCTGCTCGCGGACCTTCTGCGCGAGACGGCCGTCGGCGACTGGGACGGCCAATCGTCGCGCGACATGTCCGAGGACCCAGTATACCGAGCCTGGCGCGACGACCCGGAAGTCCCTCCGCCAGGCGGCGGCGAGCGCCTGTCCGACGTCGCCGTGCGCGTCTTGGCCCTGCTCGACACCCTTCGGCGGCTCGCGCCGGACTCCTCCGCGGCGCTGTTCACGCACCAGCACGGCCTGCGGGCCGCACTGAGCCTGACGTCCGCGCTGCGCGACGAGACGGGCGGGCTGCGTCCCGTGCCCAACTGCGCCATCGTCCATCTCCGCCACGACCGGAGCGGCCTGCACCTGTTCGCCTTGGACCAGAGCATCCACCTCGCGACGCGCCAGAGCGCCGCGGAGGCGGGGTGAGCCGGCCTGTGCCCCGCGGCTGGCGCAGAGACCAGGTCCTGCAGCTGGAACTTGCGGATCTCTACGCCGTCACGACGGGTGAGCGGCTCGACGCGGAAGGCTGGCTCTCGCCGCGCATGGCCGCTCGCACGGCCGGTGTCTTCCAGCCCGGAGCGCCCCCACGCATCGCCTTGAGCCAGGCCTACCTGGCCCTCTGCAGCCCTCGCGAGCGGCAGGATCTGATGCTGCACGAACTCGCCCACTACCACCTGTGGCGCAACGGCCTGCGCCGCGCGGGACACGGGCCGCCGTTCGCCGCGCTGATGCGGGCGTGGGGGTTCGCACGCTACCCGAACCCAGAGATCCTGCGCCGGCTGCGCCCGGCGGACACCGCGCCCCGCCTCCTCTACGTCTGTCCCGCCGGCCACGAGCACTGGCTGCGGCGCCCGCCGAGGAGCCGCGACATCTCCTGCGGCCTCTGCAGCCGGCGGTTCGATCGGCGCTACCTGCTGCGCGACACGGGGCTGCGGCGTGCGTCCTGGCAGGAGCCGCCAGCCGAAAGCAGAAGCTAGACACAGGAACAAGGAGGTGTCGCATGATGGGCAAGGGACAGAAGGGCGCGCTCGCGCCGGCCGACGACGAACTCTCGCTGAAGAAGGTCTCGACCTCCGACACGCAGGGACTCGACGAGGAGGCGGCCAAGGAGCTCCTGAAAAAGGACGTCGAGCGCCTCGCCGAGCTGCACGACCTCCTCTACGCGTCACGCAGCCATGCCCTGCTCGTCGTGCTGCAGGGCATGGACACGAGCGGCAAGGACGGCACGGTGCGCCACGTCCTGCAGGGCCTCTCGCCCCAGGGCACCTCGGTGCACTCCTTCAAGCAGCCGACGGCCGAGGAGCTGCAGCATGACTTCCTCTGGCGCGTCCACAAGGCCGTCCCAGAGCTCGGCACGATCGGCATCTTCAACCGCTCGCACTACGAGGACGTCCTCGTGACGCGCGTGCACGGCCTCATCGGCAGCGGCCGGGCGCACGAGCGGATGCGCGCGATCCGGCAGTTCGAGCGCCACCTCGCCGCGGAAGGCGTCGTGGTGCGCAAGTTCTTCCTGCACATCTCGGAAGAGGAGCAGGCGCAGCGGATCGAGGAGCGCCTCAAGGATCCCCGCAAGCGCTGGAAGTACAGCTCTTCAGACCTCAAGGAGCGGCAGCGCTGGAACGACTACCAGACGGCCTACGAGGACGCGATCAGGCGCACCAGCACCGGCCACAGTCCATGGTACGTCGTGCCGTCGGACCATAAGTGGTACCGCAATCTCGCGGTCGCGCGCGTGCTCGTGGAGACGCTCGAGGATCTGGACCTCAAGTGGCCGGAACCCGAGGTGCCGTCCCTCAGGACGGTGGAGAAGGAGCTCGAGAACTCCTAGCCGCAGTCCCGGATGCGCACGGCGAAGGGCAGCGGAGCGCCCGATCGGGGAGCCCGCCTGCCCTTGGCTTTCGCAGGGCCTAGTTCTTCAGGACGTAGGCCGTCACGTGCTGAATGCCGAAGTTCGACACGGTCGTCTCGGATCCGTTGATGAAGAGGTCGATGCGGCTGCCCTGGATGGCGTCGCCCTCGTCGACGGCGCGGGCCAGGAAGCCGCCTTGCGGCAGCATCGGCGAGGAATAGCCCGTAACCCAGAGGCGTGTGCCGAGCGGGATGACGTTCGGGTCCACGGCGACGTCGCCCGGGATGAGCGGCCGCCCGAAGTAATCGGTCGCACCGTAGGGATAGTTGTCCTGCGCGCTGGGACCGTAGGCGGTCGCGGTCAGGTCGAGCGCTCCCACGACCTGGTGGCCGTCGATCATCTGCGGCGCGCGCCAGGCGGCGGACGCGGGCTGCGCCGCCAGAGCCAGGCCAGGCAGCGCGAAAGCCATGAGCGCCGCGGCGCTAAAGGTCAGGAACTTGCGCATGATATCGTACCTCCAACCTGTTTTGTAGATTCAGTTGTCTGTCGCAGTGTACATTGCGTGCGCACCATTGTCACACCGCTCAGGTACGCACATGCAGACTTACGCATCCAACAACTCCGCATTTCTCGCAATATGCGAACTGTGTCTCACGGTTCCTTCCGAATGGCATAAGCTCTCAAGCTTGCCTCCTCCTGTCGCCGGTGCAGACCAGGACATCCGATCGGCACACATGGCAAGCGAATCGGGGCATCGATCGGCGGCCGCAGCGTCAGCTCCTGGCCGGCCGTGCACGAATCTCCTTGCATTGCGTCGGCGGCCGGCGCGGCACGGCCCGACGCAGCAGGGCGGCGGCCAGCGCCGCCTCTTGTCCACCTCGCTCCTGTCTGCGGCTGCCCGCCTGCGGCAGCGAGCGACACGTTCCATCACGAGATTGCCTTCGGGCGCACCCAACACATGACTTGACGACATGCTTCGCGCGACCGGCATTGGGCCAAGGTCTCCCTTGCCAGGCCGATCCGTGCGCGAGACTCTGGCGCTTTGCGCCTCAGGGCCGTTTGTTGCCTGAGGGCCCATCTTGGGGACGGCTGGCAGGAAGCGTCGATTCAAGTCGTACACAAATCTTCAAAGACGGAGGTATCTGTCAGAAGCGGACTGAAGCAGTTGCACGCTTCAGTGCACCAAGACTACGCGTGATAGGAGGTACGGCTCGCCGAAGGCAGACTTGGGGGCCAGCTTGCGGACAACCCACACCCACCAAACGGAAGCGATGACTCCCCGCCGACGATGGACGCCACATGCGCGGGGAGCAGCCAAGGCGTAACCGGCCGTTCGGCGGCCGGTTCGTTCTGTCTTGCAGGTATTGGAGGGGAAGACGTGGCATCACGATTGCGGCACGGTCTCGCGATACTGCTGACAGGACTGCTGATGACGCTGACCGTCGGCGTGCTGGGCCTGCCCAGCGCAAGTGCGGCCGGCAGTTCCTCGGCGACAAGCCAGATCACGTACTACAACGCCAATTACGCAGGCAATTTCTATCGATCCACGTCGCCGATCGTCTCGGACGCGGTGTACGGCGTATCCCAGACGCCCGAGAGCGACGGATCTGTGCAACTCACGGCGGGACCATACGCGCAATACACAGACTCCGGGTTTTCCATCTATGAAGGCACGCTCGGCGATCTGAGCGCCATCATGGTCCAGGGACAGGGACAGTACGGGCTGAACCTCTGGCTGGACACGAACAAGGACGGGGACTTCTTCGAGTGGGCCCCGTCCACGGTCTCGCAGGCCGCGTACATGACGGGGCTCGGCGGCGACCTATACCTCTCCGACACCCAGGCGTCCAACCCATCGAGCGGCACCCTGGTCGTCAACAGCGCAACGCAGTTCTACCTGCAGGGCGTGGCCAGCCCTCCGAACGGCGTGTTCAACTACACCCTCGGCGATCTGCAGAATGGCGCCTTGGCCAGCCTCGGCGTCACCCCCGATACGAGGGTGGCCATCTGGATCGGCATCACCGGCACGGCCGGTGGCGCCGCCGCCGCAACGGCGACCATCGACTCGGTGCAGTTCGCGCCCCCCACGGTGGCGGTGACCGGCAGCTGCACCGCCCTGGACGGCACACAGGTCACCCTGGGCGCCGACACATTCTACTGCGGCTATGACGCATTCCCGACCGTCCAGGAGGGCGTGGACGCGGTGGCCGCGGGCGGGACGGTGGATGTCGCGGCCGGAACGTACACGGAGCAGGTGACGATCGACAAGGCCTTGACCCTGACCGGTGCCGGACAGGACCAGACCTTCATCGACCTGCCTAGCAGTCCGACCACAGTTGCCACGCGGATCGGCAGCTACGCACCCGAAGCAACCGTGTACGGGATCGCTGTCATCGCGCCGGCCTCCGGCGTGACGATCTCGAACTTGACGGTGGACGGCGAGAGTTCCACCAACGGCCTTGACGGATGCAGCCCCAGCCACCTGGCCGGCATCGCGTTCCAGGACGCCTCGGGCAGCGTGAGCGGTGTCTCGCTGCCAGACTGGGCACCCCAAACCGGCGTGGGGTGCGGCGGCGCTGCAGGCGTGCAGGTGGAAGCCGGCAACGGCACCGCGCAGGTCGCGGTGGCGGGCACCAGCGTCAGCGGCTACGGCAAGTCCGGCATCTTCGCCGGCGGCGCAGGCGCCACCCTTGCGGCGACGGGCGACACGGTCACAGGCACTCCCACAGGGGCCGTCGCGACCAACGGCATCGAGATCGACTACGGCGCCGCCGGCAGCGTGCAGGGCAGCACCGTCACCGGGAACGACTACACCGGGACGCCGAACGCGACGGATCCGCAGGCCGATTACGCGGCGGGCGTGCTGCTCTATGGCGACGGGGCTTCCGCCGCGACCGTGTCGGGCAACACGCTCACCGACAACCAGATCGGCATCGAGTCCGTGGCCTCAGGCGTCACGGCAGACGACAACACGATCTCTGAGACGGGCGCCGGGATCGCCGACAGCGTCGGAGTCTACGCGGTGCCGTGCGACACCTACTGCACCGGCGTCGCGACGGGCGGCACCAGCCAGGTCACCCTCCGGCACAACGCCATCAGCGGCATCCCCGCGTCGTACGTGTCCGACAGCAACCCCACCGTGGTGTCGGCCGGCATCTGGGTCGGGAACACGGGCGCGGCCGGCGCCACCGGCGCCATGACCGCCCAGATCGCCGACAATGCCGTCAGCGGCGGCTTCTTCGGCGTGCTGGTGGCGCCGAACAGCGCCGGCGCCACAGCCACGATCCAGGGCAACCAGGTGAGCGGCTTCGAGCGGACGGGCATCGACGCCGGCAGCTTCGCCATGGGCGGCGAAACGGTCGATGCGACCATCACGGGCAACACCGTGACCGGGCCCGGACCCGGGAATGCCGATCCCTGGGCCTCGAACGGCATCGAGATCGCCAACGGCGCGACGGGAAGCGTCACGGGCAACCACGTGTCCGGCATGATCTACACCGGCAAGGACACGGAGGCGACCGGCGTCATCGTCTTCGAGAGCAGCGACGTGCAGGTCAGCGGAAACACGGTGCAGGACAGCCAGTTGGGCATCGCGGTCGAATCGGGCGGATACTCGTCCGACAGCGCCAACTGGACGATGCAGGACGACGAGGTCACGGACAACACGATCGGCTTCGACGCCACCTACCTGGCGCCAGGCGTGCTCTCCGGCGAGGCCGCGGGAACCTGGGGCATCTGGGTCGCAAGCTACCATGACGGAGCGTCCGTGGCGGCGGACATCGCCGGCAACCTGCTCGACGGCACGGGAGCGACGACCGGGGGTGTGCCCGCAGACGGCATCCAGGTGGGCGACAGCGCCGCGGATGGCGCAGCCGGCGACATCAGCGCCACCATCACCGGCAACATCGTCACCGGCTGGACCGACGGCATCGCCGATATCGGCACGACCGACGGCACGTTCTCCTCCGTGGCGCACCTCAACGACCTGAGCGGCAACACGGACGCCGGTCTCGGCAACCTCACCGGCGGCAGTTCCGGAACCACGCCCGTCGCAAGCCTCGACGCGGCGCAGAACTGGTGGGGCAGCGCGGACGGGCCGCAGAGCACGGCGAACACCTACGACGTCGCCTCGCAGGGCGTGGCGGCCGTCGGGGATGTCGCCGCGGCACCCTGGCTGACCACCGCCCCGGCCCAGGGTGCGACCAGCGGCAGCTCGTTCGCGCCGGTCACCGACACGACGAGCGGCGCGCAGTTCAGCTCGATCGAGGCCGCGGTCTACGCGGCGGCCCAGGGCGACACGATCACGGCCGCCGCGGGCACATACAGCGAAGCGGTCTCGATCGAGACTGCCGACCTGACGCTCGATGGAGCCGGGCATGGCGTCGACGCCCGTACGCGCAGCGGCGCGGAATCGGTCATCACGGGGGCCGGCGCCGCGGATGTCACAATCCATGCCGACGGCGTCACGCTCGACGGGTTCACGCTGCAAGGGCCCAGCAACCAGGGGACGGCCGCCATCGTGATGATCGGGGGCAACACCACCGAGACGATCGAGAACAACATCATCGACGACCCCGGCCGCGCCGTCTCGTACAACACGAGCGACACCACATTCCTGCAGAACGACGTGGTGGAGAGCGCCACGACCGGCGACGGCATCCAGGAGAACAGCGGCGCGGTGCAGGACGTCACCATTAAGGACAATGCGTTCGCGGGCGGCACGAACAACAACGCCGACATCACCTTCCTCGGCACGTCGGCGGCCCACAACCAGGACATTCAGATCACGGGCAACACGAGCATGGACCCGGGCAGCTTCGTCGCCCTCTTCCAGACGGATGGCGCCTCCGTCACCGACAACCGCGTGACAGGAGCTGCGGGCGCCGCGATCTACATCGGCGGAGCCGACACCGACGTGACCGTCCAGCACAACAGCCTCGTCGCGACGAGCGGCAGCCCCGCGTACGCCGTCGTGGTGTCCAACGCGTACAAGGACGGGCCGAACGCCGACGTCGCCGTGAACGGCAACTCGCTGTACGGCCTCAGCGTCGGGAACGGCGCCTACACCGGCGGCAGCGTCGACGCCACGGACGACTGGTGGGGCTCGAAGAGCGGCCCGACCGGCGTGACCGAGGGCGACGTCGACGCGTCACCGTGGATCCAGGCGCTCTCCATCTCCCCTGCCCTCCGGCAGGCCGACGTCGGCAGTCCTCTGCAATGGTCGGCGTCGATGCTGGACAGCACCGGCACCGCCATCACCGATCCCGCGTTCGCGGTATCTTTCTCCGCCGCGGGAACGGCGGCGTGCCAGAACGAGACACCCTCGACGCCGCAGCCCCTGGCCTCTGCCGCCGTCACCTTCGGCTGTACGCCGACGACGGCGGGCGATCTCACCGTCACAGGAGCCGTCTCTCTGGACGGGACGCCCACGACGCTCTCAGGAACAGCCGGCCTCACGTCGGCCCTGCCCCAGGCTCTGACCGGCGGCGGCGGCTCGGGCGTCACGCAGACGGGCTCCGCATCGGATGGCAACCTGAGCAGCCAGGTCACGGTCCAGGGTGGTACCACGACGATCGACGTCGATGCCGGCCACCTGGCCCAGAACCTCGGCGGCATGAGCGGATCGGTCGTGACGTTCACGTCCGATACCACCACGACCGACCTCGACATCACCGGCGACGCGGCAGAGAACCTGACGCAGAACGGTGACGGGATCAGCATCGAGACTCCCGGCGGCGCATACACGCTGCCGGCGGGCAGCATCGACATGACGCAGCTTGAGCAGCTTCTCGGGGTGTCAGAGGCCTCGGGCATCACCCTCACCATCTCGGTGACGCCAGGCTCCGCCTCGGACACGACGGAGATTGCGCAGGGCATCCCGAGCGGCAGCATCGTGGCCAACCCAGTGACCTTCACGATCACGGCCTCGGCCAACGGGCAGAGCCAGACCATCGAGACGTTCACGGGCGCGGTCCCCCGGTCGTTCGACCTCGGGAGCCCGCCTGACCCCAGCGACACGACAGGGATCGTCCTCGTCAACGGCGTTCCCGAACATGCCTGGACTGTCTTCTCGGGCACGACCGCCACGATCTACTCCCACACCGATTCCACCTACGCCGTCGTCACGAACCAGGTCTCCTTCCACGACATCGCGGGCCTGCCCCAGGAAGACGCCATCCAGGCGCTGGCGGACAAGCTCGTCATCGCAGGGACGACCCCGACCACCTTCGATCCCCAGGGCGGCGTCACCCGAGCCGAATTCGCGGCGTTCGCCGTGCGGGCGCTCGGTCTGTGGAACCTCGGCGGCGACGTGCACTTCTCGGATGTCGCAAGCTCGTCCTGGGCGGCCCCCGTCATCGCGGCCGCGACGGCGGAGTCCTTCATCCAGGGCTTCCCGGACGGAACCTTCCGGCCGCAGGCGCAGATCACCAACGTGCAGATGGCGGTGATCGTCGGCCGGATCATGGGCTTCCTGCACATCGGGGCGGGCACGGCCAGCGTCGCGCCGTCCGACCAGGCGAGCATTCCCGCGTGGGCTGCGCCGGACGTGGCGCTCGTCCTCTCGCAGGGCGTCATGACCACCCAGAGCGGCGGTGCGTTCGCACCGAATGCCACCACCACCCGCGCGCAGGCCGCCCAGATCATCTGGAACCTGATGCAGAAGGCGGGCATCGACTAGCCACACATCCGACGGCCCCGGCGGGCCACGCGGCGGGGCCAGGAGACACTCTCCTGGCCCCGCCGTCATATCGCTGTCCCGAGCGCACCACCCGGCGCATCCGGGCGGGCGCGGTCCTCTTGGGGATAACAAGCCTCGCCTTGCTCGGCCCCGGGTCTACTTGGTGGCCTGCTTGTCGAGAACGAACGCCGTGACCTGCTGGATGCCGAAGTTGCTGACGATGGAGTCGGGCTCGTTCACGAAGAGGTCGATGCGGTCTCCCTTGATCGCGCCGCCCGTGTCGACGGCGTGGGCCAGGAAGCCGACCGACGGCAGGTAGGGCGAGAAGGAGTAGCCCTGGACCCACAGCCAGGTGCCGAGCGGGATCACGCTCGGGTCGACCGCCACGTCGCCGGCGACCAGCGCGTTGCCGTAGTAGTCGGTCGCACCGTAGGGATAGTTGTCCTGGGCGCTCGGACCGTAGGCCGTCGCGGTCAGGTGGACCGTCTGCACCACCTGGTAGCCGTCGAACGTCTGGCTGCCCGCGTTCCCGGAGCCCGTTCCGCTGGAGGCGCTGCCCGTGCTGCTCGAGCTGCCAGACGTGCTGCCCGACGTGCTGCCCGACGTGCTCCCCGTGCTGCCCGTGCTGCCCGTGCTGCCAGACGTGCTCCCCGTGCTGCCCGTGCTGCCCGTGCTGCCAGACGTGCTGCCCGTGCTGCCCGTGCTGCCCGTGCTGCCAGACGTGCTGCCCGACGTGCTCCCCGTGCTGCCCGTGCTGGCCGACGTGCTGCCGGACGAAGGCTTGGACACCTGCTGCCCTGCGCCGGATCGGTCGCACAGGCGATGGTGGCGGTAGCGGTACCACGCGCGCCAGTGTCCGTGGTGCTGGTACGGGGCATGCGCGAACGCCATGCCCGGGATCAGGAGCGCAAGCGTCAGTGCGCCGAGCAGAGCTGCGAGCTTGTTGCGCATATCTTACCTCCAACTTGATCTCGACAACCGGTTGTCGGTTTCGAGTGTAGTCGGAGGACGGCATTATGTCATTTGTGTCATTGGTGGTTCAGCGCACCTTAGCTTACGTTGCCTTACAGTGTCGCCGCGAGAGGGCTCTTGCCGCGCGATCCTGCAGGCATGCCATGCCACTCCTCTGTTGTGCGCCGGTCGGGGCCTCGCCCTCAGTTGTAGCGCACCACCAGCTTGCGCCCATAGATCTTGGGGAATTGCAGCGCAAGCCGTTCGATCTCGCCGAACGGCACTTGCGGCGGCGGCGCGATGCCCGCGACACCGAGAGTGATCAGGGAAGGCGTGATGTCGGCGGCGATCTCCGCCTTCTGGCCCGGGTCGCTGCGCGCGAGCGCCTCGGCGAAGGCCGCTGCAAGGCCCAGCCGCTGCGCCAGAACGGTGTCGCCCCGCTCGAGGAGGTCCAGATAGGGTACCAGGACGTCGCGCAGGTGACGCGGCCCTTCGTAGGACGCGGCCGCCGCCAGCAGCACCTGCTCGCGGTGGCTGAGCCCAAAAAGACGCGCGCCGAGGACGATGGCGAACGTGTGGCGGTGTCGGTCGTAGAAGTTCACTCGGCGCCCGACGCCGCGCAGCCGCGCGGCCGCACGCCCGAGCGCCAGTGCGTCCGTCTGCGGCAGCAGGGGTGCGAACACCGAGAGAAGCCCTTCGGCGAGGTCCAGCTGCGCCTCGTCCGGCTCCTCGTCCAATTGGAAGAGCAGGTTCTCGCAACTCTGGGCGAGGAGGTCTTCCGCCCGCGGCAGCGCGGCGCCGTAGAGGCGGCGGTACAGGAGTCCCTCGCGGAGGCCCGCGCCGCTGATCACGATCTCGCTCGGGGCGAGATGGTCCACGATCGCCGCCGCGATCAGCAGTGCGCTCGGCACAAGCTCCGCGCGGTGCAGGGCGAGGCCCGGCACCTTGCGGCGGTCGCGCAGGCTCATGCGGCCGAGCCGGCGCAGCAGCGCGGCGATCACGTCCGGCGGCATGCGGTAGTTGTGCAGGGACGGGAAGGGATAGTGCGTCGCCGCCTGATGCAGCTTCGCGATGCTGCGAAAGCTGCCACCGAGCGCGACGAGCGGCAGCCCCCGCTCAGGCCGCGGCACGCTCGTCTGCAGAAGGCTGCGCACGTGTTCGGCCGCGGCCTCCGTCTGGTCCAGGGACAGCGGGTCGCCCTGCAGAAACTGCTGGTGCAGCGTGACGGCCCCGAAGGGGGCACTGGACGCCTGGACCAGTTGGCGCTGCGCGAAGCGGCTGACTTCCGTGCTGGCCCCGCCGAGGTCGCAGAGGTAGCCGCTCTGCACAGGTAGCGTCGCCACGGCTCCGAGGAAGCCAAGCCTGGCCTCTTCCTCGCCGTCCAGGACGGACAGCGGCACGCCGGCCGTGCGGCCGAGCTGCGCGGCGAAGGCCGCGCCGTCACGCGCAGCGCGCAGGGCCGCCGTCCCCACCGCCTCGCTCTCGCGCGCACCAAGGTGGCGCGCCCTCTGGCAGAGCGACCGGTAGACCGCCTGGGCGCGCCCGATCTCGCCGACAAGGCGCCCCTCGCTGGCGAGGGCGTCTCCCAGCCGCAAGATGGCCCTCTCCTCGTCGACAACCCGCCAGCGCTTCGCCTCCCCGACCTCGACGACGAGCAGCCGGGCGGAGTGTGAGCCGATGTCGAGAAAGGCGTGACGTCCGCTTCTCACCGCATCGCCCCGGAAAAGCGGATCGGCCCGCCGCAAAGGTCCGCGAGCATATCCGCCTTGTCGGCGAGGCGCACCGCGAACGGCCTCGGGTCGAGGCCGCCAACCAGGATGTCGAAGCCGCCGTCGCGCGACAGCACCTGCGTGATGACGGCGTTCTGCGTGTGCTCGTAGTCGAGCGCGTCCGCCACGCGCAGCAGGGCCGACAGCCAGAGCAGGGCCTGCCGGCGCTCCTTCGGCCAGTCCTTCGGCGCAGGGCGCGGCCGCTTGCGGTGGTTGCGCACGACGCCCGCCAGCAGCAGGCGGTCCGCCGCCGGGTAGTCGCGCATCTCCTGGTCGTGTGCGATCAGGTAGGCGCTATGGCGGTGGTGACCCTTGGCGGCGACGAAGTAGCCGATGTCGTGCAGGTGCGCCGCGTGCGAGAGGACGCGCTCGGCATCCTCCCCGAGCATGTGCATCGGCGAGAACGCCTCGTAGAGCTGGCGCGCGAGCTTTGCGACATGGTCGCCGTGCCGGCCGTCGCTGCCGTACTTCACCGAGGTCGCGGCGACAGCCGCATCCGCTGCGATCGCACTCCCGTCCCGCCTCATGACCCCTCGCCTCCCCCGATGCCCTGCAAGGCCTGCCGCACAAGGGCCAAGGCGGCGGCGGCCACCCTGTCCCGGTCGGCGGAAGCATCGAGCGCCTTGATCGCCTGTCCGTCGACGCGCCGGTGGAAGAGCGCGTCGAGCTGGTGCTGGTAGCGGATCAGCATGGCCTGCGGATCGCGTCGGAATGTCGCCCCGAGCCCTGACTCCCTTGGCGTGAGGAAGCGGCGGCGCTCGAGCATGCGCAGGAGGCGCAGGCGCGCGTCGGCTTCCAGGACGAGCGTCAGGTCGGGCGGCGGCAGGAATGCGAGCACCCCCGCCGCCCAGGTCGCGTCGATGCCGCGCGCCTCGGCGCGCACGACGGGCGTCAGGGTGTAGCGGTCGCACAGCACGACGCCGCCAGACGCGAGCGACGGCGCGATCTCCTGGTGCCAGATGTCCGCGAGGTCCGCGGCGTAGAGCAGGAACAGCGCGCGCTCGGAGATGTCGGCGCGGCGCTGCAGATCCCTGAGCGGCACCCGCATCCCCCGGGACCCTCTGAGGCGCACGCTCGAGACCGGATGCCCGTCTTGGGCGAGAGCCGTTCTCAGGCGGTGCACGACGCTTGTCCGACCTACGCCGTCCGCCCCTTCGACGACGATCAGCCTGCCCGTACCGCTCATCCGGACGCCTCCCCGAGCAGACGTTGCACCGCTTGGCGCAGCATGCGCTGCTGGCTGCGCATCGGCAGCGTCGCATCGATCACCACGTAGCCGTGGCCCTCCGCAATCGCGGCGTAGTGCGCGGCGACGCGGCTCTGAAAGCGGACAAAACTCTCGTAGGGGTCCGCGCCGAGGTCGAGATCGAGGCCTGCCTCGTAGTGCGAGAACGCCGGGCGGCCCCGCAGGATGCGCGCTGCCGCCACTTCCGGCGGAACGCGGAAGTAGAACGTGAGATCCGCGGGCCTGGCGAAGCCGTAGAGCTCCGCGATCCACTCCCGTGGCAGGCCGCGCGCACCGTCGCGCGCCAGGGCGGTGCCGGTGTAGCGGTCGCAGAGCACGTGCACGCCGAGGCGCAGGCGCGGCAGAATCTCACGCTCGTAGCGGTCGGCGAAATCGGCGGCATGCACCAGCGCGAAGCCGTGCGGCGAGAGCTGGCGCCCGGCCTTCAGCTCCCTGATCAGCGGATGCACCGCGGGGCTCGAGTTCCAGTTGCTGCGGTGCACCGCAAGGCCCTGGCGCTGAAGGTGGCGCAGCAGAAGCCCGATCTGCGTGCTCTTGCCCGATCCGTCCAGTCCCTCGACGGCGATCAGGAGACCGCTCTCCCTCGCCCGGCGTCGTCTCGCCACCTCGCCACCCCCGCGCCCGATCTCGCGACATCCATCTCCAGCTAGGAAGCCTCGCTCGCCTGGCGGGACGCGCCCCGCACGTCCGGTACCAGCAGGAAGATCGCGACACCTATCAGCGATATCAGCGCCACGGCAGCGAACATGCCCGTGAAGCGGTGCCAGGCCATCGCGAGGGTGAGCAGCACCGGTCCCGCGGCGATGCCCACCGAACGGAAGACGGCGACATTGGCCAGGGCCTCACCGGTCTGCTCCTCGTGGTAGAGGCCGATCGCGAGCCGGTTGAGCGGTGCGCCCATGGTGAACGTGGTCCCGACTCCGAAGGCCAGCATCGCGACGATGAAGCGCACGAGCGTCAAGCCGGGCAGGGCGAGGAGCACGCCTCCGAGCGCCGCGAACGCAAGCCCCGTCTGCAGCACCCCCCTACCGCCGAGCCGGTCCGACATGATGCCCGCGACGGGGGCCAGCACCGCCGCGGAGAGCGCGGCCGGCATGAGGGCGAAGCCCGAGCCCAGCACGCCGAGGCCGAGGTTCTCCTGCGCCAGCGTCGGCACGAACAGCGCGGCCGACATGTCGACGCCGATCACCGCGGCGCCAGCCACCAGCGCGGCGCCGGAAACTCCCCGCATGGCGTGCGGGTCGAGGAAGGGCGTGCCGCCCGGTCTGCGCTCGCGGGCGACGAAGACGGCAAGCAGCAGGAGCGCGCCAAGCAGCGTCGCGATCCGGAGATCACCCGCGTCGTCCAGCGACACGAGCGCAAGCGCGAGGAAGAGGGCGAACACGATGCCCGCAAGGAAGTCCGGCGCCTCCCGCCTCGACCGCTCGGACTCCGGCAGGCCGAGGCCCAGCACGAGCACCGCGGCGGCGATCGGAATGTTGATCAGGAAGATCCAGGGCCAGCCGAAGAACTGGGCCAGCGCTCCGCCGAGGTTCGGCCCGACGATGCTCGCGACGCCGAACACCGCGCCGAAGATGCCGAGCGCCATGCCGCGGCGTCCGGGCGGGAAGAGGCGCGTCCCCTCGGCCTGCGCGTTCGGGTAGACGGCTCCGGCGCCGAGGCCCTGCACCGCGCGCGCGAGCAGGAATACCCAGAAGACGTGCGACAGGGCGGCGATCGTCGACGCGACGGCGAAGGCGACGATGCCGAAGAGGAAGATCCTGCGGCGGCCGTGCCGGTCGCCGGCAGCGCCTGCCAGTACCGTCGCCGCGACGTACGTCACGCTATAGATGGTGACGGTCCAGGCCATCCACGCGAGGCTGATGTGGAAGCTCTGTGCGATCAGCGGGAAGGCCGGTCCCAGGATCCCCATGTCGAGGGCTCCGACGAATACGCCCAGGAGATAGACGACGAGGACGCGGAAGTTCGGGCGCAGCGCGTGTCCCTCCTCTGTCTCACTCCGGTCGCGACCCGGCGTCATGGTCTGCGAGGCCCCATGCCTCGACTGGCGCCACACAGCGGAGCACGCGGTGGCTGAGGCTGGCGCGCGAGGACCAGGGCCGAAACCCGCCTTGCGGGTGCCTGCCCGGCTCGCGGAAGGGAGGACATCGCCTCCGGACCTTCGCGCAGGCGGCCCGTCTCGGGGCCCGCTGGGGGGCGCCCCCGGGTGCCGCGGCGGCCCCCCTTTGGAACAGCAGCACAAGCCAGTACACGAACACGCTGGACGGCGTAACGGTAACCAACGGTCAAGCGTCCGTGACGGTCAAGGCACCGACCACGATTGGGATCACCGATACCCTCACGGCGACTACACTCACCCCATCGGGCGGGACCGTAGTTGACAACACCTACGGACAGCCGGTAAGTGCCACCACCACAGTCTCAACTGTACCGCAGGTCGCAACGAGCATTAGTCTTACCTCGACCGCTCCTGTGGTTCAGAACAACGTTGTGACTTCGGATGGCCTCTCCGCCCAGGTGCTTGACCAAGACGGATACCCTATGCTGTCTGGCGTGTATCCAATCACCTTTGCCGTAAGTGGTGTGGGAACTCTCGGATCCACGTCCGGCATCTACATTGGGACCGGCAATCCGAATGCAACGGCCTCCGTCGCCAACACGGTCTCCTCGGAGCAAGGGCAGAACGGTTCCATGACCGTGACCGCGAGCAGTGGTACTCTGACTCCTGGGACCGTCACTGTGAAGTCCGTAACCGTCGGTGCACCGGTTTCGATTGGGCTGGCGCCAGCATCCGGTGACACGACCACCTTCAGCGCAGATACCGGAACGGATACCCTCCAGACCTCGATCATGGACTCGAACGGTAATCCTACTTCGCTTCCGGCGAACGACTATCTTAACGTTACCGTCACTGAAAATGGAAACTCGGTAACGGGATTTGCGACCTACAGCCCGTCGACGGGCACGATTGCGCTCGCTGGACATTCGGCAGGCACTTACACCGTTACCGTCTCGGATGCGGATAACTTGCTGAAGTCTGCCTCGACGACCGTAACCGTGACGCCGGGTGCAGCTGCGGGTGTATCCTTGGCAACATCGTCCGTCGAGATCCCGGTCATCAATCCGACCGTCACAGTTACAGCTCAGCTTCAAGACAAGTGGGGTAACGACATTTCAGCGTCTGGGGTCGGTGTCACCCTTCAATCGATGGTTTCAACTGTTCCAAATGGTCAGACGCCGATGTCTAGCCTGAACAACGGTCCGCTTTCGGCTTCTGCGGTGACGTCAACAGCAAACACGAATGCAAGTGGTGTGGCCACCTTTACGTTCAAAGCCACTGAGTCGCTCGGGGCTGTGTACAAGGTGTCTGCTCTCGACGTTAGTGGCACAGCTGTTACGGAGGCGTCATCAGCAATTCCAGCTGAGACCATTACCGAAGAACAGTCCACTGTAGCGAGTATGCAGTTGAGCTTCTTTAACACCGCCACATCGCAACCGACTTCGTACGCCGTCGCTGGCACGGATGTCACGGCTTACGTCTATGCGTTTAACCAGTACGGTGGTCCTGCGACACCGCCAACGGGATCCTCTACTGGCGACACCATTTCCGTAACCATTCCGGCGGGATTCACATACGTCGGTAACGGGACCCCCCCGGTTAACGGAGTGTTGACAACCAGTTTGAACTCCGTCGGTCAAGTAGCAATTCCGCTCAAGACGGCTCAGTCTGGCACGGCCACACTGTCCGCCTCTGATTCTACGGTCAGCCCGGCGATCACTACCTCGGCTACCATGCAGGTTGCGACCGGTAACGAGGCCGGTGTCGAGTTGTTCCAAAACGGGTCAGTGATCAGCAACCCGATTACTGTTACGGCAAACACACCAGTGGCGTTTACCGTTGAGGCCGTCGATGCTGGCGGTAATCCGGTTTTGGCGACGCAGCCTACGACCGTAAACCTGTCGGATGGAACGGCAACTGGATACGGGTCCTTCCGCACCTCGCTGAGTGGCGCATCCCTGACCCAGGTCGTGATTCCGGCTGGTCAGTCGGCTGTTCAGGTGTACTATGTCAACGGCAATCCACCTGCTAGCGTCAATGGTGCTGGTAACATCACATTGACTGGAACGGTAGTGGATGCGGACGCGGTTTCTATCCCAACTCCATCAGTTACGGTTGTGCCGGGTAGCACTACGCCTGTAACTGCCTACGTTTACACCGGCACTCAGTCTGCAATGCAAAATGCGACGGTCATGTTCACGTTGCCGTCGACCTCGTCCGGCACATTTGCGGGTGGTCAGCGCACCGTCTCAGTCGTGACTAACGCCTCTGGGTTTGCAACAGTGTCCTACGTTGCTCCTAGCGCAGCTGCAACAGATGTAATCAGCGTTACGGCCAATAACGTTGACGGTACAGTGGTTCCGGTCAAGACGGTCACAGTAACAACGAACTAAGGAATTCTACGGAATTCTAAACACCTCTAAGGGATCTAGGCGTGAGCCTAGATCCCTTTTTTCATTTCTTCTCGACGCTCCCTGGGCATCCAGCACCTTGGACGAGTCCTGCACGATTCCCATCATTGCAAGGGAACTTCCACCCCCGCCAATATCCCATCATTGATTCTACACTCCATTATTGCTACTCTAGTGACAGTCGATTGAATGCGACAAATTCGGACAAGGAGGTGCGAGTGTGTCCATGATGCAATCTCGGGTTGGTGGCGCGGCTCTGCAGGGAGCCGATCAGCCCACGACTTGGCGCGCTTATGCCGCTTTGGCCATGACGCTGGCACTTATATTGGTTACTCCATGGTTTACGGCGCTCTTTTTTGCTCCGGCACATACGATTGCGGCCGGTATAGTGGGGATTGTCTGTCTAGGCATTATGAGTTACAGACGGATTGAGGTGGATATACGGTCGCCTGAGACATGGGTGATTGGCCTGGGTCTGTACACGGCGCTCACGAATCTATGGGCGGTCTCGCCGGCGGGATCGGTTGAGGTGACTTGTGTGGAGATTGCCGGACTCTTGACGTTCCTCGTCGCCCAGCGGCATGCGGGGTTGATCGGTCGCTGGCTTCCCGTAGCGTTTGGGCTGGTGGCCATCGCGCTCGAGATCTTCGGGATGGGGGCAGGGGTCAATCTCTGGAAGTCTCTCGATGCCGTGTATGACGGGCATCAACTGGCCTCGGTGTTTGAGTACCACAACACGTTTGGCGCAGTGGAACTCGGTGCGGGGCTGATCGCGTACATGAGCCTCGCCGTGCGGGCGCGAATCCACGATGCGGATGACGAGAGTGGCTGGCTATCTCGCAGTTGGCGCAGCATGATTGGCACGGCCGTGCTGATCATCTCGGTGGCGGCGGTACTGGCGAGTGAATCGCGGGTCGTGTGGGTGATGACCCCGATCGCCATCTTGCTGATGATCATCGGCTTGGCGCTGAATGACCGGGATCGGGCTCCTTGGGCGACGATCCGGGCTGTGATCACGTCCGCTGTTGGTGCCGGGGTCGGATTCCTGAGCATCAAGGCGCTGGATTCGACGAGTGTCAAGTACTTTATCCTCTCGATCGTCTTGGCCCTGTTGGTGGCGGTCGTGATGTCTGTACTCGATGACTACTTTACAGAGACCAAGTTGAAGCGTCGCGACCTCCTGGCTGGCGGGGTGTTGGTGGTCGTAGTGCTCGGGGGGGGCCTCTACGAGTTGCTGAAGCACTTTTCGCACTCGTCGACGGCGGTGGCTTCGCGGATCAGCACGATCTCTTTGGGTAGTGTCAGTTTGCAGGAGCGGTTTTATTACTATAAAGATGCCTTCCATATGTGGCTGAACTCGCCAATCTTCGGTGGCGGTGGGGGCACTTGGAATGCAGAGTTTCAGGCCATGCAGTCTTTGCCGTATTGGTCGCGGCAGGTGCACTCCGTGCTATTCGACCAGCTGCTCGACGGCGGGATCGTAGGGTTCGCCCTCTACATCGGCGTGTTTGTCGTCGTTGCGATTCAGGTGGTTCGCTACTTGCGCAGCAGTCAGGACGTAGCGCGCCGCCGGTTGGTGATGGCATTCACGCTGGGTTCCCTGGTGATGTGGGGCCACGCTTTTATCGATTTTGACTTTTCGTTCGGCTACTACCAGTTTGCGTTCTGGGCGATGTTGGCCACGGCCAGCGGTTTGGCTTGGATGCCACGCGAGGCAGCGATGAGTAAGGCACGCACCGAAGTGGCCGCTACGGCACCCGCGCAAGGCGCAACCTCCGAGGCCGCCACTGCGGGAGCTACCGATCCGGCAGCCACTGCAACGGTCGCTCCGGCGGCCCCACTGTCAGCGTCCGCCAAGAAGCGCCAGCAGGCATTGGAGCAGCAGCGTCTCCGTCGCGAAGCCGCGATCGGCCGCGTGGCCGACCACCCCGACGCCGAGCTCGCGCGCGAGCTCCTCGTTTCCGCCGACGTGATCCCAGTGGTGGTGCGTGCTCCAGACGGCGCGCGGGCGAACACCCTCGCGCGCGA
>Ga0080006_1222607_pt1 | contig 41658 bp, 33 predicted proteins | sample RS3BMetagenome_FD_69209 | JGI IMG/M metagenome (GOLD analysis project Ga0080006, IMG submission 69209) | Ferric oxide microbial mat and aquatic microbial communities from Rainbow Spring, Yellowstone National Park, USA - RS3B (SPADES... ...
GAAAGAGCCTTCGACATGCCCGCCGGCCTCCAGTCCCCGGCAGACAGTTTGAATCACAATCTTAGCGGATTCGGATACCACTGAGATTCACTCAGATCGGATACCGCTCTAGCGCCCCTTAACCTGGCGCGCCCTGCCCGGTGGGCACGCCGAGCAGTTGCTGCATGACGTGGCGGATGTGGCGGCTCATCGCCAGGCAGGCCGCGTCTGGGTCGTGTTCGGACAGGGCGGCCAGGACGGCGCGGTGGTCGGCAATCCAGAGCGGCCGGATGCTCAGCAGGTCGCAGCGTGCCAGCAGGCGTTCCCAGCACAGCGAATCGTCGCGCATCGTCCACAGTCCGGTGATCGTGGAGGTGATCAGGTCGTTGCCTGTCGCCCGCGCCAGGGCGAGATGGAACAGGCGGTCGGCGAGGGCTGCGGCCTCGGGCTGGCCGACCGCTTGTTCCATCTGCCCCAGGTGGCGCCGGAGCAGCGACAGGTCGGCATTCGTGATCCGGTTCGCGGCCAGCGCCGCCGCCGCCGGCTCGATGGCCAGCCGTGCCTCCAGCAGCTCGAACGGGCCGGGGCCGAGATCGAGCTCGCCGGGGCGAGGGTGGGCCGGCGGCACATCGGGCCGCAGCCGGACCTCATGCTCCTCGCGTTCGATCACCCCGTGGATCTCGAGCACGAGCAGCGCGTCGCGCACCACGCCGGCATGGACCCGCAGCATGTCGGCCAGCACGTGATCGGGCGGCAGGCGCCAGTCCTCGCGCCCGCCATGCTCCGTGATCATGTTGTGGATCTGTGCCGCGACGGCCAGGTAGTAGCGCAGTTCGCGCTGCGAGGCGGCGCTGTCCTGTTTCATGGCACCGACCTGCCGCAGCGCTCTGCTGCTGCCAGCACGCCGCAGCACCTGATGTCCTCGAGCGCCGCCGACACCGCCGCGACCACGCGCCGGTCACCGCCCGTCTCGCCGAACAGGTTCCGTCGTCCCAGGATGTCGGCGGCCGCCACCGCCGCCGGTGCTCCGGCCGCCGTCCGCAGCGGCCCGGCCCCGGGATCGCTGATCTCGAGCCGGCGTCCCCCCTCGTCGGAGCCTTCGAGCAGCCTGATCCAGGCGGCCATGACGAAGGCGTGCCGGTCGATCGGGCGCCCCGCCGCCAGCCGTGCGGCCACCACCGGGAGGATGCGTGCCGACAGCTTCTGCGAGGTGTCCGACGCGATCTGCGCCGTGAGGTGGCGCAATCCCGGATTGCGGAAGCGCTCGAGCAGCGCCGTCCGGTAGCCGCGCCAGTCGAGTGCCGCGGCCGGGTCGAGCGTCTCGGCGGCGTCCTGCATCAGGCGGTCGGCGAAACCCGCCACCACGTCGCAGGCCATCGCCTCGCTCACCGTCTGCAGGCCGCACAGCAGGCCGATGCAGGCGATGGCGGTGTGAGCGCCATTGAGCAGGCGCAGCTTCATGTCCTCGAACGGTCGCACGTCGGCGACCAGCTCGGCGCCGGCCTCCTCCCAGGCCGGGCGCCCGGAGGGGAAATCATCCTCGATCACCCATTGCCGGAACGGCTCGCCGACCACCGGCCAGGCGTCGAACTGCCCGGTCAGTTCGGCGACGGTGTCGCGGTCGGCGTCCGTGGTGGCCGGCACGATGCGGTCGACCATGGTGCAGGGAAAGCGCGTGACGGCGTCGATGCGCGCGGCGAGGCCGGGCGAAAGGGCTGCGGCGTAGTCGAGCACGATCCGGCGCAGCTCGCGCCCGTTGGCGGTCAGGTTGTCGCAGCTCACGACGGCCAGCGGCGGTGCCCCGTCCTCGAGCCGGCGGCGCAATCCCTCGACGATGATGCCGATCGCGCTGCGTGGCGTGCGCGGCGCGCGCAGGTCGGCCTCGATCGCCGGGTGCGCGCGGTCGAGCCCGCCGCCGTCGGGATCGCGGCAGTAGGCCTTCTCGGTGACCGTCAGGCTGACGATCCGGACCGCCGGATCGGCCAGGCGGTAGCGGGCAAGCTCGGTCAGCCCGGTCGGGCCGATCGTCCCGGTGAGGCAGCCGATCACCCGGCAGCGCGTTTCCGCGCCGCGTTCGAGGATCGTGTAGATTCCGTCCTGGGGGGCCAGTGCGCGGGCCGTCTCCTCGCTGCGCAGGCTCACCCCGCTGATCCCCCAGACCGGCTCCTCCGGGCGCATGACCATGTCGGTGTAGAGGGCCTGGTGGGCGCGATGGAACGCACCGAGGCCGAGATGCACGATGCCGGTGGTCAGCAGCCCCAGTGCGTAGCCCGGTCGCTCGACGCCGGGCGGCAGCGCGCCGAGGGCGGCGCGGTTCAGGCGCGGGCGGGAGGTCAAAGCCGGTAGGCCCGGCGCGGCAGGTCGTAGGCCAGCGCGTGCGCCACCTCGGCCGCCTCGTGCTCGGCGAGCCGGTGGGTCGCGACCAGCTCGGCGAGGTAGGCGCAATCGACCCGCCGTGCGACGTCGTGGCGTGCCGGGATGGAGGGGAAGGCGCGCGTGTCGTCGTTGAAGCCCACGGTGTTGTAGAAGCCGGCGGTCTCCACTGTCGCTTCGCGGAAGCGGCGCATGGCGTGCGGGCTGTCGAGGAACCACCAGGGTGGGCCGATCAGCAGCGCCGGGTAGTGCCCGGCGAGCGGGGCGAGCTCGCGCGAGAAGCTGGTCTCGTCGACCGTGAACAGGATCAGGGTGAGGCGCGGGTCGTTGCCGAACCGGTCGAGCAGCGGCTTGAGGGCCGCCACATAGTCGGTGCGGGCCGGGATGTCGGCACCCATGTTGGCGCCGAAGCGGGCGAACAGGGCCGGGTTGTGGTTGCGCACCGCGCCGGGGTGCAGCTGCATCACCAGCCCGTCCTCGAGGCTCATCGCCGCGAACTCGGTGAGCATCTGGGCGCGGAACAGCTCGGCCTCCTCCGGCGAGCCTCGCCCGGCGAGCAGCCGGTCGTAGAGCGAAGCCGCCTCGTCGCGTGCCAGGTCGGCGGTGCGCGCCGAGGGGTGGCCGTGATCCGTGGCGGTGGCGCCCAGCGCGCGGAACGCCTGCCTGCGGATCCGGTGTGCCTCGAGGTAGCCGGCATAGCGGCTGGTGTCGCAGCCGGCGCGTTCGCCGAGCTGCCAGACCCGCTCGGCGAAGCCGGGGACGGAGGGGTCGACCAGCGCGTCCGGGCGATAGGTCGGCACGACCCGCCCTGTCCAGCCGCTATCGCGCAGCGCCTGGTGGCTGGCGAGATCGTCGAGCGGCGAGTCGGTGGTGGCGAGCACCTCGATGTTGAAGCGCTCGAACAGCGCGCGCGGGCGGTACGGCTCGGTCGCCAGCAGGCCTGCGATCCGCTCGAAGCTCGCCTGGGCAGTGGCCGCGCACAGCGTGTCCTCGATGCCGAACAGGGTGGCGAGCGTATGGTCGAGCCAGGCCCGTGTCGGAGTGCCGCGGAACAGGTGATAGTGGGCCGCGAAAACCTGCCACACCCGCGCCGGGTCGGTCTCGAAGCGGCTGGCGTCGGCGGGCTTCAGTCCCAGCTCCTCCAGCGTGACACCCTGGCTGTAGAGCATGCGGAAGATGTAATGGTCCGGCGTCACCAGCAGGCTGGCCGGATCGGCGAACGGCCGGTTCTCGGCGAACCAGCGCGCCTCCGTGTGGCCGTGCGGCGAGATGATCGGCAGGCGCTCGACGGAGGCGAACAGCGCGCGTGCCAGGGCTCGCACGCCGGGGTCGGCAGGGAGTTGCCGGTCGGGATGCAGGATCATCGGAGAAGGCCTTTCTCGCAGGGGCAGCCCGGCTCGGCACGCGCCGAAATATTATATCTTGCCCAACGGGGGCGATGCCTCAAGGCAGCCAGCCGCGATAGAGCGGGTGGTCCGGGGCGATGGGCAGGCGCACCCGCGTCCCGGTGCGGGCCGAGTGGTAGGCCGCGGTCACCAGTTCGAGCGAACGTCGCGCATCGGCGAGCGTCACCGGCGGCTCGGCGCCGTCGGCGAGGGCTGCGTGGAACAGGGCGAATTGCCGCTCATAGCCGTCCGGCAGCTCGGCGACCTCGGCCAGGGCCGCGTCGATGCGGGCCTGGTGTTCGGGCTCCTCGGCCGAGAAGCGCCAGGGATCGCGTGCCGGGGCATAGGGGTCGGTGATGCTTTCGGCCACCAGGTCGTGGAAGCAGAAACGCAGGCGCGAGATCTCGCGTCGCGAGCCGAGCGTCATGGACAGTGCGGCCAGCGAGCCGTTGGCCATGCGCAGCGAAAGGGCCGCCGTGTCCTCCGTCTCGATCGGGTTGACCAGCGTGGCACCGAACGCGAACAGCTCCGAGACCGGTCCGTGCACCGCGGTCAACATGTCGTGGGCGTGTATGGCATGGCCCAGCAGGCCGCCGCCGAGCTCGCTGGCCCACTTCCCCCGCCAGGGCACGGCATAATAGTCCGGGCCGCGCCACCAGTGCGTCTCGATCGTGGTCAGGATCGGCCGGCCGGCGAGGCCGAGCGCCAGGAGGTGGCGCAGTTTGCGCAGTCCGGTGCCGAACCGGTACTGGAAGATCGGCATCAGCACCCGCCCGCTGCCGTCCAGCAGGCGCGCCATCTCGTCGAGCTCGGCGAGCGAGGCGAACAGCGGCTTCTCGCAGATCACGTCGCGCCCGGAGGCGACCGCAGCGCGCGCCAGGGCGAAATGGCTCGCCGGTGGCGTGCAGATGTCGATGAGGTCGAGGTCGGACCGGCGCAGCAGCGCATCGAAATCGGTGGTGAAATCGGGCGCCTCGCCGGACCGGCCCAGATCGTCGCAGAGGTCGCGGCCGCGTGTCTCGTCGAGCGAACAGACCGCCCGCAGTTGGTAGAGCCCGGGCAGGCGGCGGTAGGCTTCAGCGTGGCTGCGCGCGACGCCGGCTCCGACCAGCCCGACGCGCAGGCAACGGCTCATCCGGCCACACCCGACATGCGCTGCGTCACGAACAACACGAAGCTGGTTCCACAGCGCGCTCCGGCCCGACGGGTGCGGGAAGTCGGAGCATAAGCAGCGATTTTGTCCTGTGATAGGGTGGCCGGATGGCGATGACCAACCCAGCAGGCAGCACGGTCGCCGCGTCGGCGCCGGGCGACGAGCGGATCGAGCGCCGCAAGCTGTCGGACGCGGTGTTCGACCGGCTCAAGGCGTCGATCCTGAGCGGGGAACTGCCGGTCGGCGCGCCGCTGCCCTCCGAGCGCGTGCTGATGGAGCGGCTCGGTGTCGGCCGGCCGGCGGTGCGCGAGGCGATGCAGGCCCTGGCCGGCCTCGGGCTGATCAGCATCTCGCACGGCGAACGCGCGCGGGTGCGCCAGCTCACGCCCGACAGCCTGTTCCGCCAGATCGACCTGCCGGCCCAGCTCATGCTTCAGGCCTCGTCGCGCTCCTTGCGCCACCTGCTCGATGCACGCTCCTTCTTCGAGCGCGGCATGGTGCGCGAGGCGGCGGCGCGGGCGAGGGAAGCGGACGTGGCACGGTTGTCGGCCATCCTCGCCGAGCAGCGCGAGGCCTCCGGCGAGATCGCCCGCTTCATCGAGCGCGACATGGCCTTCCATACCGAGATCGCCTCCATCGCCGGCAACCCGATCCTCGAGGCGGTCAGCCGGGCGATGCTCGGCTGGCTGCGCCAGTACCACACCGAGATGCTGCACTGGTCGGGCAACGAGAACGTCACCGTGGCCGAGCACGGGCTGATCATCGCCCGCATCGCCGCCAACGATCCGGACGGTGCCGAGCGCGAGATGACCGGCCATCTCGAGCGCTCCAGCAGCCTGTTCGTCCATCGCCACGATCGCTGACGTCCGGGCCGCTCCGCACCGTCCGCCCACCCAGAAAGGACCAGGATGACCTCTTCACGCCCGCGCCTGCGTGTCGCCTTGCTGTGCCTGCTGGCCGCCTTCGTGTCCGTCCACCCGGCCCGTGCGCAGGCGCCGGGCGACGAGGCGGCAACCGCGCACCGTTTCCAGCGGCTGCGGCACGACCCGCCCGCGCTGCGCCTGTTCCTGCGCGCGTTCCCCAAGGGGGCGGATTTGCACAACCACCTGGCCGGGGCGGTCTATGCCGAGAGCATGCTGCGCTGGGCGGTGGCCGACGACCTGTGCATCGAGCGCACCACCCTGATCCTGCTCGCCGCCGGCTGCGCGGGCCGTACGGACGAGGAGAGGGCCGCGTCGTTCGAGGGGCGCCCTGGCGACTGGGACGCGGCGGTCGACGCCTTCTCCATGCGCGACTTCGTGCCGACCGCGACCGACCGCTCCGGCCACGATCATTTCTTCAACAGCTTCGGCCGCTTCATCCTGGCCCAGCGGCGGCACGAGGCGGACGCGCTGGCCGAGGCGGCCACGCGGGCGGCCGAGGACGGTGTCGTCTATCTCGAGCTGATGATCTCGCCGCAGCTGGCGGCGGCGGCGAAGGCCGGGCTCGCCCATCCGGTGGCGGGCAAGGCGTTCGCGGCGGCGGACACGGCGCTCGCCCCCTCGCTCGCACCTCTCGTCGCCGCGGCGCGGGGCGAGACCGATGCGATGGAGGCCGGCATGCGCGAGAGGCTGCACTGCGCAACGAAGGCGGCCCGGCCCGGCTGCTCGGTCACCATCCGCTACCTCTACGCCGTGCTGCGCACCCTGCCGCCCGACGCGGTGTTCGGCCAGCTCGCCATGGGCTACGCGATGGCCGGTGCCGATCCGCGCTTCGTCGGCGTCAACATCGTGGCGCCCGAGGACAACCCGGTCGCGTTGCGCGACTACGACCTGCACATGCGCATGTTCCGCGCGCTCTCGCACCGCCATCCGGGCGTGCACCTGGCACTGCATGCCGGGGAGCTGACCGAGGGGCTGGTGCCGCCCGAGGACCTGCGCCGGCACATCCGCGACGCGGTCGAGATCGCCGGCGCCGAGCGGATCGGCCACGGGGTCGACATCACCTACGAGGACGACGCGGCGGGGCTGATGGGCGAGATGGCGCGCCGCGGCGTGATGGTCGAGATCAACCTGACCAGCAACGACGAGATCCTCGGCGTGCGCGGCGCCCAGCACCCGCTCATGACCTACCGCGCCGCCGGCGTGCCGACCGCGCTCTCCACCGACGACGAGGGGGTGTCGCGCATCGATCTCACCCACGAGTACGAGCGCGCCGTCGCCGACTACCCGCTCACCTACGCCGACCTGAAGGACCTGTCGCGCACCGGGCTCGAGCATGGCTTCCTGCCGGGCCGCAGCTTGTGGGCGAGCGTCCACCCCTGGCGGATGGTCGCCGCCTGCGCCCCGGGCGGAGGCGCGCGCTCGAAACCCTGCGCGGACCTCCTGGCAGCGAGCGACAAGGCCCGGCTGCAATGGACGCTGGAGCAGCGCTTCGCCGTGTTCGAGCACGAGCAGGCGGCGCTCGCCCGCTAGAGGTCGGGCGGGGCGTCCGCGGCGCGCAGTGCGATGACCTCGCGCACCCGCGTGACCAGCGCGTCCACCGCGAAGGGCTTGGTCAGGACCTGCATGCCGGGCGCGAGGTGGCCGTTGTTGAGGATGGCGTTCTCCGCGTAGCCGGTGATGAACAGCACCTTCAGGCCCGGGCGCACCCCGCGTCCGGCCTCCGCCATCTGCCGCCCGTTCATGCCGCCGGGCAGGCCCACGTCGGTGATCAGCAGGTCGATGCGCGCCTCCGATTGCAGCACCCTCAGCCCGGCGGCGCTGTCGGCGGCCTCGATCGTGACGTAGCCCAGGTCGCCGAGCACGTCGGCGATCAGCAGGCGCACCGTCGGCTCGTCATCGACCACCAGCACCGTGTCGCCCGCGCCGTCCGGCCGGGTCACCACCGTCTCGGGCAGGAGATCCTCCTCGCCGGCCTCGCCATAGTGGCGCGGCAGGTAGATGCACACGGTCGTGCCCTCGCCGACCTCGGAATAGATCCGCACCTGGCCGCCCGATTGCTGGGCGAAGCCGTAGATCATGCTCAGCCCCAGCCCGGTGCCCTGGCCCAGCGGCTTGGTGGTGAAGAACGGGTCGAACGCGCGGGCAATGACATCCGGCGTCATGCCGGTGCCGGTGTCGGTGACGCACAGCGCGAGATACTGGCCCTCCGGCATGTCGTGCTGGCGGGCGGCGAGGCGGTCGAGCCATTTGTTCGCCGTCTCGATGGTGATCCGTCCGCCGCCCGGCATCGCGTCGCGCGCATTGATGCAGAGATTGAGCAGCGCGTTCTCGAGCTGCGATCCGTCGACCTGTGCCATCCACAATCCGGTGGCTTCCACGGTCTCGACGGCGATGGATGGCCCGACGGTGCGCTGGATCAGCTCTGTCATGCCCTTGACCAGCAGGTTGATGTTGGTGGGCTTGGGTGCCAGCGTCTGCCGCCGGGAGAAGGCGAGCAGCCGGTGGGTCAGCGACGCCGCCCGCCTGGTGGCACCTTGTGCTGCGACCATGTAGCGGTCGACATCGGCCAGCCGGCCCTGGCCCAGCCGGGTGTTGATCAGTTCCAGCGCGCCGGAGATGCCGGCCAGCAGGTTGTTGAAATCATGCGCCAGGCCGCCGGTGAGCTGGCCCACGGCCTCCATCTTCTGCGACTGGCGCAACGCCTCCTCGGCGCGCATCAGCTCCGCCGTGCGCTCGGCGACGCGCTGCTCGAGCTGCTCGTTCAATGCGCGCAGCGCCGCCAGCGCGCTGTCGCGCTCGGCTTCCAGCGCACGTCGCTGCTCGACGTCGATGAGAACGCCGGGGAAGCGCAGCGGCGTCCCGTCCGCGTCCCGGTCGACGCGGCCGTTCGCCTCGATCCAGTAGCTCTTCCCGTCGCGGCGGCGGACCCGGTACTGGTGCGAGTAGGCGCCCCCCGATGAGATCGCCTGCCTGATGGCGGCCAGCAGGCCCGGCCTGTCGTCCGGATGCACCGTCGAGATCACCTGCTCGAGGCTGAGCCCTTCGTGGCCCAGGGCGGGATCGAGCCCGAAGGACCGCGCGAAGGCCTCGTCGACGCTGAACCGGTCGCGTGGCAGGTCCCAGAACCAGGTGCCGATGATCGCGCCGGCCTCGAGCGCGAGCTGGATGCGCTCGGCATTCTCCCGCGCATGCGCCTCGCTCGCCTTCAGGCGCTGCTCGGACAGCACGCGTTCGGTGATGTCGAGGCTGACGCCGGGAAAGCGGATGCAGGTCCCGGTCTCGTCGCAGATGCAGATCCCCTGCGCGGACACCCAGCGGAGCTCGCCGCCGGGCTGCAGCAGGCGATATTCGGAGTGGAACCGGCGCGTCTGGCGCATGGCGCGCTCGATCTCGCCGCGCACCCTGGGCAGGTCTTCGGGATGGATGCCGCTGAAGAACTCGGCGATCGGTGCCCCCTGTCTGGCGCGTTCCGGATCGACGCCGTAGAGCCGGGCGAAGCGGTCGTCGGCGCGCACCCAGTCGCGCACCACGTCCCAGTCCCAGGTGCCGATGCTGTTGCCGGCCGACAAGGCGAGCTGCAGCCGCTCGTCCGCCTCGTCGCGCTGGCGTTCAGCCAGCACGCGCGCGGTGGTCTCGCCGGTGACGCAGAGCATGCCCGCGATGCGTCCGTCATCGTCGAAGGCCGGGGAATAGGAGAAGCTCCAGTAGCTCTCCTCCGGCGCCCCGCTGCGCGCCAGGTCTAGCCTCATGTCGGTGACGTTCGGCTGGCCGCCGGCCAGCGCCTCGTCGACCAGCGGCGCGATCTCCTCCCATATGCTGCGCCACAGCGCACGGAACGGCATGCCGAGCGCGAACGGGGCACGGTAGCCGAGGATCGGCACGTAGGCGTCGTTGTAGAAGGACAGCAGGTCGGGCCCCCAGGCGAGATACATCGCCGTGGGACAGGCCAGCATGGTGGCGAGCGTCGTGCGCAGCGAGACCGGCCAGCCCTCGATCGGACCCAGCGAGGTGGCCGACCAGTCCCTGGCCGCGATCTCGGCCGCCACCGTGCTGCGTGGATGGGACAGGAACAGGGGAACGGCGCTGGCCTCGAGCATTGCCTCCAAATGCAGGAACCGGCCTCGGGATGCCACACGGGTCGCGACGGCCCCGGATTAAGTCTGTGCCCCCCGGCTCCCGGCACTTTTGCCGCAGTGCGCGTTCTCGCCCGCCCCGCTCCCGTCTTGCCGCCTCAGGCAGAACCCTCGCGGATGCGGAGGAAATAATCGTCGCGGCCGATCTGGCCGCCCTTCAGCGCGATCTGCAGGCCGTCGAATGCGCCCTGTCCGCCATGGGCGGTGCAGAGCGGCGAGCCAGGGGTCTGGGCGAGCGGCAGGGCGGTGGTCAACGCCACCACTCCCATCTCGCGCAGCGCGTGCGACGAGGTGTCGCCGCCGGCGATCACCGCCCGGGTCAGCGCTTCGTCGCGCACCAGTCGGGCGAGCAGCCGCCCGAGCCCGCGACCGATCGCGTGCCGCGCGCCGTCGCGACCGGCGAGCCGCGCGCCCAGATCGCTGCCCGGCCCGAGCGCCGTGTGGATGATGACGCTGTGCCCGTCGCGCAACGCCGCCGCGGCCTGCCCCGCTGCCCGGGCAAGTGCTGCCGCCTCGTCGTCCAGCAGGCTCAGCGGATCGAGCGCCAGCACGCGGAACCCTTCGGTCGCGGCATGGCGGATCTGACGTTCGGTGGTGGGCGAGACGCTGCCGGACACGACGGCGATCCGCCCGGCCGGCCCCAGGGGCGGGAAGTGTGGCGCCGCCTGGCCTGGCGCGTTCTCCGCCCGGGCGGCGGCCAGTGCGTATTCGACGCCCGACGAGCCGACCACGAAGCGGCTGCCGGCCGCTGCCAGGCGCAGCATCTGCCGCCCCGCGGCGCGCTGGCTTGCTTCGTCGCACACGTCGAGCAGCAGCGCGTCCGCCGCGGCGCAGGCAGCGTCGACCAGCCGGTCGGCCCCGGCACCGGTGAGGCCGATCTGGTCGACATGGCCGATCCGTGCCTGCGTCTGGCGGCCGAGGTGCCGCCGCAGGTCCGCCTCGTCCATCGGGGTCACCGGATGGCGGCTCATCACCGGGTGGCGGTCGATGCGCCAGGTCTCGCCGCCATAGGCTGCGAAAAGCTGGCCGAAGACGGTGTAGCGGCGCAGTTGCGGCGCGCCGACGACGATCGGCACCACGCCGCCGCCGAACACGCGCCGGCCGATGTCGAGCGCGCGGCCGATCGAGCCGACCGTCGGGCTGGAGTCGAAGGTCGAGCAGACCTTGTAGTGGCAGATCGGCGCGCCGAGCCCGGCCAGCCAGCCCAGCGCCCCCGGCAGGTTCGCCTCCATCCACTCCGTCGTCTCGCTGCGGCTGGTGCCGGCCAGCCCGATCGCCTGCGTGCCGGGCGGCGCGTGGCGGGCGAGCTGGGCGGCCGACGGCGGGCTGACGAACAGCACGGTGGGGATGCCGCGCAGGCTCAGCGCCTCCATGACATCGGTCGAGCCGGTCAGGTCGTCGCCGTAATAGGTGAGAAGCAGGCCCGGCACGGGGCTCATGCGTCCCAGGCGAAATCGTCGCCGGCCTTCTGGGCGGGGGTCGCGAACTTGTCGAGCGAGGCGGCGAGCTCGGGATGCGAGCGGGCATGGGTCGCAAGTGCGATGCCGGCCTCCGCCGCCTCCCAGGCCTGGCGCACGGCGCGCACGCCGGCGGCCGGCCCCTGCGGGTGGCTCACCACGCCGCCGCCGCAGAGATACATCAGCTCGCGCGTCCGGCCGGTGCGACGCCAGGTGGCCGGCGCCTGTCCGCCCCACTGGCCCGAGCAGACCACCGGCAGCGGGCAGTCCGCGGGCGAGAAGATCGGCGTGCGGCAGGCCTCGAACGAGCGCACGAAGCTCTCGTCCGGCTCCCAGTATTTGGCGCCGATGCCGTTGATCTGGAACTGGTCGATGCCGAGCAGCCGCCAGAAGGCCGCATAGGGCTTGAAGTCGAACCCCAGGCCCGGATGGCGGGTCAGGATGTCCCAGCCATTGCGGTGGGCGTGCAGTGCCAGGCGCGAGCGGCGACGCAGGAAGGCGAGCCCGGACATGCCGATCGAGTTGATGTTGACCACCGCCGCCGTGCCGCCGGCGTCGGCCACGATGTCATGCCGGCGCAGCATCTCGTCGGGGTCGGTGGCGGTGATGCCCCAGGCATACATCACCCGCCGGCCGGTGCGCTGCTCGCGGTCCAGGATCACCGGCATGATCGCCCGCACCCGCTCCGCGAGCGGGGAATAGGCCGGGCTCATCAGCTTCTCGTCGTCCTTGATGAAATCGACGTCCGCCTCGACCAGCTCGCGCACCATGGCGGCCGACTCGTGCGGCCGCAGGCCCAGTGCGGGCTTGACGATGGAGCCGATGATCGGCCGGCCGGAGACACCGGCCAGCCGGAAGCTGCCCTCGATCCCGAACTGCGGGCCGGGATAGGCGCCGGCGAACTCGCGCGGCAGGCGGATGTCGGTGACCCGGATGCCGGTGAAGCCCTTGATCGACCACACGCCGCCGATGGCGATGGTCATCAGCGCGGCCAGGTCCGGGCCGATTGCGTCGAACGGGAAGGCGATGTCGGCCTCGGCCCGGCGGTAGGAGGCGGCGGGAGCGTCCTGCGGGATCGATGGGGTCTCGACCGGCGGCAGCGGACGCACGTCGATCACCCGTGCCGCGACCCGCGCCTTCAGCTCCTCGGTCTCGCCGGGCAGTGCGACAAAGGTGCCGGTGGACTGGTCCGACGCGATCTTCTCCGCCAGCCGCGCCGGATCACCCGCGGTCTCGATGCGGTAGGTGACGACGACCGGCTCGCTCATCGTGCGTCCTCCGCCCGGCTCAGGTGATCCGGCGGATGCTGGCGGCGATCTCGTCGGGCTCGAAGACGCGCTTCCAGTCCGGCCGCATCAGGGCCGGCTTGCCGAACTCGATCGCCTTGTTGCAGGCATCCGAGAACAGCCCCTCGCGCTCCTCGAAGATCACGGAGGCGAGCACGTTGATGTGGCCGAGCAGGAAGTCGCGGGCGGCGGTCTTGTCGACGCCGCGCCGCACCACCTCGTCCATCGCCTCGCGCATCACCACCAGCAGCGTGGCGCAGACCGTCTCGGACAGGCCGGGCTCGAGCAGGGCCATCTGCTCGACGCTGACCCGGTGCGAGCGCATCACCGGCGCCCAGATGACGCGCGCGATCGCCTCGCCCACCGCGTAGTCGCTGTCCGGACCCTGCATCAGGGCGCTGACGATGTGCTGCCGGGCCAGTACGCCGCCGAAATAGTCGCGCTTGCTGTCCAGCTCGGTCTCGTCGTTGAACACCGGCGGGTGGCAGGGGTGGGTGACGAAATAGGTGAGATCGGGGCGGTCCGGCAGGTGGCCGGCGAAGGGGGCGGCGGCGTCGAGCACCACCACCATCGTGCCGGCTCTGAGCTGCCCTTCGATGGCGGCTGCGACCTTGCCGATGGCCGTGTCCGGCACGGCGAGGATCACCACCCGGGCTCCGTCGAGTGCTGCATCGCGCTCGACGCAGGCGATGCCCAGCCCCGAGCGCAGGCGCTCGCGACCGGCCTCGCTGACCTCGACGTGGCGGACCTCGTAGTCCGAGCCCTTCAGGTTGCTCGCCAGGCGGTAGCCCATCTTACCGCCGGCGCCGATGAGAGCGATGCTGACCACCCGTGACCTCCCAGCCCTATTGATCGACTACTGGTATAATGAGTGTGCCAGTGAGCGGCAAGAGGATGGGCCCGCGGCAGGGACGGCAGGGCGCAGTGGACGGCCGCGTGTCAGTCCACCCATTCGCCCTGCCGCATGACCGGCGTGCGGGTTCCGTCCGCGGCGATCCCGTCGACATCGATCTCGCCCGAGCCGATCATCCAGTCGATATGGATCAGGCTGCTGTTCGCCCCGCGCGCGGCGAGCGCCTCGGCATCCAGCCCGTCCGCGTCGTGCAGGCATGTCGAATAAGCCTGGCCGATGGCGATGTGGCTGGCCGCGTTCTCGTCAAAGAGGGTGTTCTGGAACAGCAGCCCGCTGCGCGAGATCGGCGAGGAATGCGGCACCAGGGCCACCTCGCCGAGCCGGGGTGCGCCTTCGTCGGTTTCCAGCACCCGCCTGAGCACCGCCTCGCCGGCGGTGGCTCGTGCCTCCACCGCGCGGCCCGCCTCGAAGCGCATTTCGATGCCTTCGATCAGCGTGCCCTGGAAGGAGAGCGGCTTGGTGCTGCGCACGACGCCATCCACGCGGTCCTTGTGCGGGGTGGTGAACACCTCCTCGGTCGGGATGTTGGGCATGCAGGTGATGCCGTTGCGGGCGCGACCCGACCCGCCCAGCCAGCGGTGACCCTGGGCGAGCCCGACGGTGAGGTCGGTGCCAGGGCCGCGGAACTGCAGCGCATCGTAGTTGCGTCCGTTCAGCGCGGCGGCGCGCGCATGCAGCGTCGCGTCGTGCCGGCGCCAGCCCTCGACCGGGTCCGGCACCTCGAGGCGCGAGGCGGCGAGGATCGCGCCCCACAGCTTGTCGAGTGCTGCCTCTGCCGGCTCGCCCGGGAACATGGTCGCAGCCCAGGCCGGCGTCGCGCAGGCCAGGATGTGCCAGTTGATGCTGAAGGTGGTGATCAGTTCCAGCGCCGCGCGGTTGGCCTGGGCGTTGGCGCGGTTGGCGCGCGACACCTTGTCCGGATCCTGGCGAGCGAGCAGTGCCGGATCCTCGCCGGTGATGTGCAGCCGGGCGGTGTTGGTCCGGAAGGCCTGTGCCACGCCGTCGGCCAGCCAGGTCGCGGCCTTGTCGAACGCCTCGTCCGGGGCGAGCTCGAAGCGGGCGAGCTTGGCCGCCTCGTCGGTGAACAGCGTGGTGACCAGGTGGCAGCCGGCCCGGTAGGCGTGCTCGGTGATGCGTCGCACCAGGGGTGCTGCGGTCAGCGGGGCGGTGATCAGCAATTCCTGGCCGGGGGCCACGTTGACGCCGACGCGGATCGCCACCTCAGCCAGGCGGTCGAGCATTTGGTCTCGGTTGAGGGGGGCTGCGTCCATGAACGGCTCCTGGCATCCGGCTTGCTGGGTCCGGACTGTTTGACGCTCCCCGCCCAACCTTGCAACCACCCGACCTTGCAACCAGCCGACCCGGCGTGCCCCGCTGCAGCCGGCCCATCCTGCAACCACCCGGCAACGACCCACCTTGCAACCCACAGGGGCTTCACGCATGGCTTGCCCGATGAGCACGCTCTCGCCGCAGGACTTCGCCGAACTCGATCCGCCGACCCGCCTGCTGATGGGACCCGGGCCGATCAACGCCCATCCGCGCGTGCTTCGCGCCATGTCGGCCGGGTTGCTGGGCCAGTTCGATCCCGAATTCACCCAGTACATGAACGAGACGATGGCGCTCTACCGCTACGTCTTCCGCACCGCGAACCGCTGGACCTTCCTGATCGACGGCAGCGCGCGGGCCGGCATCGAGGCAGCGCTGGTCTCGCTCATCGAGCCTGGCCAGCGCGTGCTGATCCTGGATTTCGGCCGTTTCGGCCTGCTGCTGCGCGAGATCGCCGAACGCTGCGGGGCCGAGATCAGCAGCGTCGCGGCTCCCTGGGGCGAGGTGATCGACCCCGAACTCGTCCGTGCCGCGATCGGACGCGTGCGGCCGGCGCTGGTCGCCTGCGTGCACGGCGACACCTCGACCACCATGGCCCAGCCGCTGGACGAGATCGGCCGGATCTGTGCCGAACACGACATCCTGCTCTATGTCGACGCGACCGCGACGCTGGGCGGCATGGATGTCCCGGTCGATGGCTGGGGGGCCGACGTGGTCACGGCGGGCCTGCAGAAATGTCTCGGCGGGCCCTCCGGCAGCGCCCCGATCACCATCTCCGACAAGGCCGCGGCACGGATAGGCGCGCGCCGGCATGTGGAGGCCGGGATCGCCGCCCCGGGCGATCTGGCGGATGTCTCCGCCTCGGGCGGCCCACGCATCGGCTCGAACTATTTCGATCTGGCCATGCTGATGGACTACTGGTCCGAGCGCCGGCTGAACCACCACACGGAGGCGACCAGCATGCTCTACGGTGCGCGCGAATGTGCGCGCCTGGTGCTGGAGGAGGGGCTCGAGGCGCGGATCGCCCGCCATGCGCGGTTCGGCCGGGCGATGGCGGCGGGGCTGTCGGCGATGGGCCTGTCGCTGTTCGGCGACCAGGCGCACAGGATGGCGAACGTGGTGGGCATCGAGATCCCGCCGGGCGTCGATGGCGAGCGGGTGCGCAGGCGTCTGCGCACCGAGTTCGAGATCGAGATCGGCACCGCCTTCGGCCCGCTGGCCGGGCGGATCTGGCGGATCGGCACCATGGGATATAACTGCCGCGGCCATGCCGTGCTGCTGACCCTTGCAGCCCTGGAAGCCGTGCTGCGGGCGGAAGGGTTCGCCTCACCCCCTTCCGCCGCCATCGAGGCGGCGCGCGCCGCGATGGCCGGCTAAGCCGCGCGCGGGGACTCGTCGCAGGCAGCGTTCGTTGCAACCTTTCATTGGACGGCCCGTTGAACCGGTCAGTCTCGGCGGACTGCAACCGGAAGGCTTACAACCATGTCGATCATCGCGTGGATCATCCTCGGTCTTGTCGCCGGCTTCATCGGCAGCAAGATCGTCAACAAGTCGGGCGAGGGGCTACTCCTCGACATCGTGCTCGGGGTCGTCGGCGCGATCGTGGGCGGCTTCATCTTCACGGCATTCGGAGCATCGGGCGTCACCGGGTTCAACATCTACAGCCTGATCGTGGCCGTAGTTGGCGCGGTGGTGGTCCTGTTCATCTACCATGCCGTGGTCGGTCGACGCACGACCGTCTGACCCGCCGCGTTAAAGCGGACGTCTCAAGGCTGGCGCGAAAGCGCCAGCCTTTTTCGTGTCGGTCACTTTTTTGGCGCGCCCGGAAAGGTTGCGGAAAGAATTTTCGCCGAGACTTCTCGCATCAGACCGCGAGATGGCGACATGACCTACCGGATCCTCCTTACCCTTCCTTGCGGCACCCGCCATACCGTCTTGAGCCTGTCCGAGGCATCGCTGCTGATCACCGTCGGCTGGCAGCTCGTCTCCCTGCGTGGCCGCCGCATGGCATCCAGCGCGGCCGGCTGAGCGCGGCCGCTCGACCGCTCCACCGGACAGCCCGGCAACGCTTCGTCCGGCGACAGCCCGGCCGACAGTTCTCCACTGCAGGCGTCCCGCCCGGGTATGCTCTTCGCCGTCACGTCTCGCCCGCTCACGTTCTGCCCTCCGAAACGCGCGGGCGCCGGAAACGCTCGGGCGCGGCTCGCCCCGCAGCGGCTGCAGAGGGCGGTCCCGAGGCCGATAGGGTCGCCGGCGGCGCGCCTTCCCGCAGCCCGCTTGCCTTAGCCGCTGCTCGCGCGGCCGCGTCGCCTGCGTTGCGGCGCGTCGCCGAGGATGTGACCGATGGGCGTCAGGCTCTCGACGTGGTCGCAGATGATCTTGAACACGGCGAGCAGCGGCACGCTCAGGAAGGCGCCGGGGATCCCCCACAGCCAGTCCCAGAACATCAGCGAGGCCATCACCAGCACCGGGTTGAGCGTGAAGCGCCGGGCGAGCAGCATCGGCGTGATCGTCTCGCCTTCCATCAGGTGGATGCCGAAATAGATCGCCGGCGGCAGCAGCGCGTGCACGACCGAGGGGAAGCTGAACAGGCCGACAAAGAAATAGATCACCACGCCGGTCAGCGGGCCCAGGATCGGGATGTAGTTCAGCAGGAAGGCGACGACGCCCCAGAGCAGTGGGTTGGGCATGCCGACCAGCCAGCACTGGAGCATGTTGAGCGAGCCGACCAGCAGGTTCATGCCGGTGATGGTGGCGAGATAGAGCGAGATGTTCTCCTCGATCTCGGAGGCGATCTGCACCGCGCGTCGCTTGTCGGCCCAGGTCGGCATGATCTCGACCACGCGCCGCAGCAGGCTGTCACCCTCGTAGAGCAGGAAGAACAGCATCAGCAGCATGGTGAAGATCTGGCCGAGGAAGGCACGCGTGCTGAGCAGCAATGTCGAGCCCACGCTTTCCAGTCCGCTGCCCTGCGGCTGCACCTGGACGAACTGCGCCTGGTGCGACGCCCCGGCCGGCCCGCCGCTGCTGTTCTCCATCAAGCCCTGCACCCGCTTGATCGCGCTCTGCGCGGCGTCGATCGGCCCGTGCAGGAAGGCGAGCTTGTGCTGCAGGGCGGGCAGGCTCTGCGGCGCCTTGCTGATCCAGCCCGACGCCGGCACCGAGATTGCCGCGGCGATGCCGCCGCAGACGCCGAACAGGGCGAGGATCAGCACCAGGGCGGCGAGCAGCTTGGGAATGCGCAGCCGATGGTTGAGGAAGCGCAGCGGTGCGCTGAGCAGGAGGTTGAACACCCCGGCCAGCACGAACGGCAGCACGATGTCGCTGGCGAAATAGAGCGTGTAGAAGGTGGCCAGCACGCTGAGCAGCACGAGGCAGGCGGACAGCGTCGAGAGCGCGCGCGCGGTCCGCCCGGACGTCTCCGCGAGGTCCGCGCCCGGCGGTAGGGGCAACAGGTCTCCCATGGGCTGATCTGCCGACATACTGCCGTCCTTCTTTCAGTTCTCGAGCCCGAGGCTCTCGTTCTTGGCGCGCCCGGCGGGCGCGATCCCCGTGGCCTTCGGCAGCCTGACCACGAACCGCGCCCCGCACACCTGCCCATTCTCATCGAGCCGGTTCTCGGCCGCGATACTCCCTTTGAGCGCCTCGACGATTTGGCGGCTGATCGACAGGCCGAGGCCGGAATGCTGGCCGAAATGCTCGCCCGCCGGGCGTTCGGAGTAGAAACGGTCGAAGATGCTCTCGAGTTTGGCGTGCGGAATGCCGGGCCCGGCATCGCTTACCGATATTTCGACCAGCGCCCCGGCTTCGGCTGCTTCCAGCAGGATCCTGCTGTCGGGTGGCGAGAAGCTGATTGCGTTGCTGATCAGGTTGCGCAGCACCTGGACCAGCCGGTCATCGATCGCCAGCACGACCAGCGGCTGCGGCGGCAGGTGCAGCTCGAGCACCGGTCCGTGCGGCTCGCGGGTCGCCTCGTGGATCTCGACCAGGGCGGCGAGCAGCGGAGCGAGGGCCACCGGCTCGGCCTTGGCGCGCGAGAGCTCCGCGTCGATGCGGCTCGCGTCGGAGATGTCGGTGATCAGGCGGTCCAGGCGGCGGACGTCCTCGCCGATGATGCTGAGCAGGCGGCGCTGCTGGTTGAGATCCTCGATCCGCAGCAGCGTCTCGATCGCCGAACGGATGGAGGAGAGCGGGTTCTTGATCTCGTGGCTGACATCGGCGGCGAAGCGCTCGATCGCGTCCATCCGCGCCCAGAGAGCGCGCGCGCTTTCGTCGAGCGCAATCGCCAGTTCGCCGATCTCGTCGCGCCGGCCGCGCAACCGCTGCGGCACGCCGGTGCTGCGCCCGGCACCTTCGCGCATGACATGCGCCGCCTGGGCCAGCCGCAGCAGCGGCCGCGCGATGGTCAGCGACAGGTACCAGGAGAGCAGCACCGTGATCGCCAGGGCAACCAGGAACAGCGTGACGATCGAACTGCGCACGGCGAACAGCGAGCGGTCCACGTCGCGCGCCTCGCGTGTGAGCTGGATGATGCCCACCGTGTGGCCGTCATGTTCCACCGGCTCGGCGACGGTGACCAGCAGCCGGTGGTCGGCGGTGCGCCGGATGTAGGGCGGTGTTTCGCTGCTGTCCGTATCGCCGAAATGCAGTTGCTGGCGCACGCCCGGCTCGGCCTGCGGGTCGACATTCTCGCCCAGGGTCGCCACCCGCAGGCGCGTCTCGGGCAGCAGGTCGAGCAACCGGTCATAGGCGCGGAGCAGGAGGGTCAGCAGCTGGGGCTTGGCCAGGTCGGATCTGGCCAGGTCGGACTTGGCCACGTCGGACTTGGCCAGGACGGCAGGTTGCGACGGTGGCGCCGTGTCTGCGTCCTGCTCGTCGCCATCGGCGCGGCTGTCGGCGATCACCTGCCCGTCGGGGGCGAAAAGCCGTGCCTGCGCGCTCGGGCTGGGCTCGGTCAGGCGCAGGAGCAACGGCCGGGCGAGTTCGGTGTCGAGCACGTAGTCATCGGCCGGACCATCGCGGGCACCGGCCTGCGCGTCGCTCCCCCCGGCCGGCGCGGGCTCGGCTCCGATCTCGCCTCCGTCGCCGCTGCCGCCCTCGCCCGCCCCGCCCTGGCCCGCCCCGCCCTGGCCCTCCCCGCCCGAGTGGGTGCCGCGCTGGGACGCGGTGGCTGCGCGCGCATGGCGTCGGCCAGCGTGCGGGCGGGGGGGTTTGCGCCCGGGCAGCCGGTCCTTGCCGGCGGCAGGCAGCGGGGCCGGTTTCACCGCGCTTTGGCCCAGCGCCCCGGCATAGATCCGCGCCTGTTCGCGCAGGGCGGTGACCTCCGCCTCCAGCAGGCTGTTCTGGAACTGGTTGAGATAAAGCAGCGTTGCCACCAGCAGGGCCAGCGGCAGGGCATTGACCAGCAGGATGCGCCGCATCATCGGCGGCACCCAGCGTGTACGCGGCGGTCGCGGCGACGGGTGCTGCCGCGCAGTGCCGGCCTTGCTCAGGGTCTGGATAGGCAAGGTGTCGGGCATCGGCTCCTCGCCAGGCGCGGCCCCGCCGAGCCCGCTCGCTATGTTCTCGGCCGTCGGCCCTTGCCGCCGTCAGTCTTCCTTGTAGCGATATCCGATGCCGTAGAGCGTTTCGATCTGGTTGAAGTTGTCGTCGATCTGGCGGAATTTCTTGCGCAGGCGCTTGATGTGGCTGTCGATGGTCCGGTCATCGACATAGATGTTCTCGCCGTAGGCGGCGTCGATGAGCTGGTCGCGCGACTTCACCAGGCCCGGCCGGGTGGCGAGCGACTTGACCAGCAGGAACTCGGTGACGGTGAGCTGGATGTCGGCACCGTTCCACAGGCACTGGTGGCGCGTCTCGTCCAGGGTCAGCGGGCCACGCACCATGACCCCCTGCGGCGGCGCGCCACTCGCCTCCGCCCGCCGGGTCTCGTTGCGGCGCAGCAGCGCCCGGATCCGCTCCAGCAGCAGGCGCTGCGAGAACGGCTTGGTGATGTAGTCGTCCGCGCCGAGGCGCAGCCCCATCAGCTGGTCGACCTCCTCGTCCTTGCTGGTGAGAAAGATCACCGGCATCTGCGAGCGCGCCCTCAGGCGCTGGAGCAGCTCCATCCCGTCCATGCGCGGCATCTTGATGTCGAGCACCGCGAGGTCGGCCGGGCGGCTGGACAGCGCCTGCAGGGCGCTTTCGCCGTCCGTGTAGGTCCGGACCTGGAATCCCTCCGCCTCCAGCGTCATCGAGACGGAGGTGAGGATGTTGCGGTCATCATCGACCAGGGCGATGGTCTGCTTGGTGACGTCCACCCGGCTCTCCCAACGATGGTGCGGCTGCTGCGCGAGCCGGCAGCCCATATGCCTATGCGGGTCGACGCCCGGGATCAAACGCGCAAGCCCGGGGGCCGGCAAAAAGCGCGCCTAGGAGAGGGTCCCCAGGTCGGGTGCCGGGACGCGGGTGCCGGGATGCGGGCGCTGGGACGCGGTGGCGGAAAGCGGGAGCGGGAGCTCTCGGGCAGTGGCCGATGACAGGCGCCGGTGAAGGGCGCGATGAAGGGCAAGGAGAGCGAGGCATGGCACAAGAGGATCAAGCCGGTTCCCCGCCTGGGCGGCAGCCCGGACCGTTGCCCGGTCGCGAGGAGCCGGCGCAGGGGCCGGCCCCGGAGCAGGAGCCGGCGCGGGAAAGCGTCGCCGACATCGCCGCCGGCGTGTGCCGCCTGGCGCGGGCCGCCCGCCAGGGAAGCCTCGCCACGCTCGACCGGGGTGCCCCTTTCGTGTCCCTGATCACCCCGGCCTTCTCCTGGGCGGGGGACCTGGTGATCCTGGTGTCCGGCCTGTCGCGCCACGGGCGCCACCTGCGCGCGGACCCGCGCTGCTCGGTGCTGCTCGAGGCGGACGCGTCCGGCGCCAATCCGCAGACCGCGCCGCGCGTGACCCTCACCGGCCGTGCCGTCGCCGACAGCTCGGACGCGGCCCTGCGCGACCGCTGGGTGCGGATCCATCCCTACGGCGCGCTTTATGCCGGCTTCGCTGATTTCACCCTGTGGCGTGTCGAGGTCGAACGGCTGCACTGGGTCGGCGGCTTCGGCCGGGTGCGCGAACTGTCCGGTGACGTGCTGCGCCCCGAGCTGGCGGAGGCCGCAGCCGAGCCGGCGCTGCTGGCGGAGGTCAACCGCAGGCACGCGGCCGGGCTGCCGGGTGGATCGATGGCCGGGGGCGACAGCGTCGTGGCACTCGATCCGGACGGGCTCGATCTCGGGCCGGCGCCGACCGGCGACCCGAACGGCGACGCCCGCACGCGGCGCATCCATTTCACCGCGCGCGCTTCCTCCCGCGAGGCGCTCCTCGAGGCGGTCGCCGCGGTTTTGCCCCCCACCTTGCCCGACACCATCGCGTGGCCTACTTCACCGCCATGAGCCACCACAATCAGCATGACGACCCGAGGACCATGTCAGAGCATCAGACCGAGCAGGAGCATGTGGCCGCTGGCGCTGCCGCGGTCGAGGAGGCACCCGGCGGTGCCGCCGACCCGTCCTTTTTCCGCAGGAAGGCGCCTGATGGCGGCGCCGCCGCCGGCCATGACGGTCCGGCGGGTGCGGGCGCGCGCGAAGGCGACGCGGAAGGCGTGATGCAGGCGGCGGCGGCCCGGATCCAGGAGCTCGAGACCGCGCTCGACGAGATGCGCGACCGCTGGATGCGCGCCGAGGCGGAGACGCAGAACATCCGCCAGCGCGCCAGGCGCGAAGCCGATGACGCCCGCCAGTTCGCGGTGCAGAAATTCGCCCGCGACGTGGTGGAAGGGGCGGAGAACCTGCGCCGCGGCCTGTCGAGCCTGCCGCCTCCCGGCGTGGACGACCCGCCGATGCTGACCAAGCTGCGCGAAGGTTTCGAGAGCGTCGAGCGCTCGTTCCTGGGCCTGCTCGAGCGCAACGGCATCACCGCCACCGACCCGACCGGCGCCGTGTTCGACGCCAACCTGCACCAGGCGATGGCCGAGCAGCCGAGCGCCGAGCACCCGCCGGGAACGGTGATCCAGGCCTGGACGCCGGCCTGGACGCTGAACGGGCGGCTGCTCAAGCCGGCCATGGTCGTGGTCTCCCGGGCTGCTCCCCAGGCCGAAGCCGCACCCGCTCCCGGCCAGCCGGGCGTCGAGGCACTGGACCGGACGGTCTGACACCGGCGGCCCGCAGTTCCGGGCCGGCGTTCGGGTCACCACTCCGTCCGGGCCACTCCGGGCGGCCTCGTGTGGCGTCGATCGTTACGCTTGTTTTGCTGTAACACGACTCAACCCTTGTCGCCGGGGCCGGTTCTCAATACATGCCGGATGTGTCTGCGTTGCCGCGCAGAGCCATTCCGTGCTTGCCGCGCGGCCTGATCCCAGCGCGCGGCGCGACTTGATCCAATGGGCTGTCACCGGTGCTTCGGGCCGGGGACATGCTGCTGAGAAGGAGAAGACTGGATGAGCAAGGTTATCGGCATCGATCTCGGCACCACCAATTCGTGCGTCGCGATCCGCGAAGGCGACGACAACCGGGTGATCGAGAACAGCGAGGGTGCCCGCACCACCCCGTCCATGGTGGCGTTCACCGAAGGCGGCGAGCGTCTGGTCGGCCAGGCCGCCAAGCGCCAGGCGGTGACCAACCCGACCAACACGCTGTATGCCGTCAAGCGCCTGATCGGCCGCCGCTTCGACGATCCGACCGTCGAGAAGGATCGCGGCCTGGTGCCCTACCACATCGTGCGTGGCGAGAACGGCGACGCCTGGGTGGAAGCGCGCAACCAGAAATATGCGCCGTCGCAGATCAGTGCCTTCGTGCTCGGCAAGATGAAGGAGACGGCCGAGACCTATCTCGGCGAGCCGGTCACCCAGGCGGTTATCACGGTTCCGGCCTACTTCAACGACGCCCAGCGCCAGGCCACCAAGGATGCCGGCCGCATCGCCGGGCTCGAGGTGCTGCGCATCATCAACGAGCCGACCGCGGCTGCCCTGGCCTACGGCATGGAGAAGAAGAACAGCGGCACGATCGCGGTCTATGACCTCGGCGGCGGCACGTTCGACGTGTCCGTGCTCGAGATCAGCGACGGCGTGATCGAGGTGAAGTCGACCAACGGCGACACCTTCCTCGGCGGCGAGGATTTCGACGCGCGGGTCATCGGCTACCTGGCCGACGAGTTCAAGCGCGAGCAGGGCATCGACCTGCGGACCGACAAGCTGGCCCTGCAGCGGCTGAAGGAAGCCGCCGAGAAGGCCAAGATCGAGCTCTCCTCCTCCAAGGAGACCGAGATCAACCTGCCCTTCATCACCGCCGACGCCTCGGGGCCTAAGCACCTGGTGCTGAAGCTGTCGCGCGCTAAGCTGGAAAGCCTGGTCGACGACCTGATCCAGCGCACGCTGGGCCCGTGCCGTCAGGCGTTGAAGGACGCATCCGTGTCGGCCGGCGAGATCGAGGAAGTGATCCTGGTCGGCGGCATGACCCGCATGCCCAAGGTCATCGAGGTGGTGAAGCAGTTCTTCGGCCGCGAGCCGGCACGCAACGTCAACCCCGACGAGGTGGTGGCGATCGGTGCGGCGGTGCAGGGCGCGGTGCTGCGTGGCGACGTCAAGGACGTGCTGCTGCTCGACGTGACCCCGCTGTCGCTCGGTATCGAGACGCTGGGTGGCGTGTTCACCCGGCTGATCGACCGCAACACCACCATCCCGACCAAGAAGAGCCAGACCTTCTCGACCGCCGAGGACAACCAGAACGCGGTGACCATCAAGGTCTTCCAGGGCGAGCGCGAGATGGCGGCCGACAACAAGCTGCTCGGCCAGTTCGACCTGATGGGGATCCCGCCCGCACCGCGCGGCGTGCCGCAGATCGAGGTCACCTTCGACATCGACGCCAACGGCATCGTCTCGGTCTCGGCGCGCGACAAGGCGTCGGGCAAGGAGCAGCAGATCCGCATCCAGGCCTCGGGCGGCCTGTCGGAAGCCGACATCGAGCGCATGGTCCGCGAGGCGGAGGCGAACGCCGCCACCGACAAGGCCAAGCGCGAGACGGTCGAGGCGCGCAACCAGGCCGAGGGCCTGGTGCACCAGGTCGAGCGGACGATCGCGGAGAACGAGGGCAAGGTCTCGGCCGGCGACAAGAGCGAGGCCGAGGCGGCGATCGCCGCCACCCGCAGCGCCATCGGCGGCGACAATCTCGAGGCGATCAAGAGCGCGTCCGAGCGCCTGAGCCAGGTGGCGATGAAGATCGGCGAGGCGATGTACAAGGCCGAGCCGGCCGGCGGTGCCGCGGCAGGTCCTGGCGCCGCTTCCGGCGCCTCCACCGGTCCGGCCGGCGAGAAGGTGGTCGACGCCGATTTCGAGGACGTGGACGACAAGAAGAAGTCCGCCTGAGTCTGATGGCTTTGTCCGGGGTGGCCGGGAGTCATCCGGCCACCCCGTGACAAGGGCGCCCACGCTTCTGCGGAAGGTGGGCGCTTTTCATTTCATGACGCAGACCCACGCTCGTTCAGGGATGGGCGTCGCGCCGATGGGGAAGAGATGGCGAAGCAGGACTATTACGCCACGCTGGAGATCACCCGCGAAGCCTCCGCCGACACGATCAAGAAGGCCTATCGCAAGCTGGCCATGAAGTACCACCCGGACCGCAACCCGGGTGACCATTCGGCCGAGACGCGCTTCAAGGAAGTCAACGAAGCCTACGACGTGCTGAAGGACGACCAGAAGCGCGCCGCCTATGACCGCTTCGGTCATGCCGCCTTCGAGAATGGCGGCGGCGGCCCGGGCGGTTTCGATTTCGGCGGCGGCGGCCTGGGCGACATCTTCGACCAGGTGTTCGGCGACATGATGGGCGGCCGGCGCGGCGGCCGGCAGCGGGGTGGTGCGGACATCCGCACCCAGATCGAGATCGGCCTGACGGAGGCGTTCACCGGCACCAAGGTGCCGCTGCGTGTGCCGACGCGGGTGAGTTGCGAGGCCTGCTCGGGCACGGGTTCGGAGAACAAGGAACGGGCCGCCGAGACCTGCCCCACCTGTCACGGGGCGGGCAAGGTGCGGGCCCAGCAGGGCTTCTTCCTCGTCGAGCGCGGCTGCCCGACCTGCGGCGGCTCCGGGCGCATCGTGCGCAATCCCTGCAAGGTGTGCCACGGCGCCGGCACGGTGGAGCGCGAGCGCAGCCTGAACGTGCAGATCCCGGCCGGGGTCGAGGACGGCACCCGCATCCGGCTCGCCGGCGAAGGCGAGGCGGGAGGCTCCGGGCTGCCGCCAGGCGATCTCTATGTCCATGTCGGCATCCGGCCACACGAGATCTTCCAGCGCGACGGCGCCAACATCTTCTGTCGCGTGCCGCTGCGCATGGCCCAGGCGGCCCTTGGCGCCGAGGTCGAGGTGCCGGTGATCGACGGCTCGCGCTCGCGGGTGAAGATCCCGCCCGGGACGCAGACCGGCGAGCAGTTCCGCCTGCGCGGCAAGGGGTTCTCGGTGCTGCGCTCGGCGGCGCGCGGTGACATGTACATCCAGGTCGCGGTCGAGACGCCGCACGATCTCAGCCGCCGCCAGCGCGAACTGCTCGAGGAGTTCGACGCGGAAGGTGGCGAGCATGAGGGGATGAGCCCGGAGAGTGCCGGCTTCTGGGGCAAGGTGCGCGACTTCTTCGACAGCAAGGCGTGACGCGCACGCACAGCCGCCGTGTTTTCTAAGCAACAGCGTCGGAATAACAAGGGCGTGACCGGAGATGGGTTCTTGACTGTGTTCTTGAAACCACGGGCTTGTTCCGTTAGTTTCTGTTCCAGTCCGTGGTGACGTCCCCCCCCCACCCGCGCTGCGGACGAAAAACGGCGGCGCGGCCACACAGGCCGCGCCGCCTCATTTTCGTCCTCGCCCATGGCTGGCCATGCGTCTCGGGATAGCCGGGGCGTCGGGCCGGGTTGGCCGCCTGCTGGTCGAGCTGATCGGCCGTGACGGTCTGGACCTGTCCGGCGGCCTGTCGCGCAGCGGCGCGATGCCCGATGGCGTGCACCGCTTCGACAGCATCGCCGCGCTGGCGGACAACTCCGACGTCGTGATCGACTTCACCCATGCCGACAGCGTCGCAGACCACGGCCGGGCACTCGCCGGCGCCGGCGTCGCCTGGGTGCTCGGCACCACCGGCCTGTCGCCGGCCGCCCAGCTGGCGGTGCAGGACGCCGCGGCGCAGATCGCCGTGGTGCAGGCGGCGAACTTCTCCCCCGGCGTCACCCTGGTGATCGAGATGGCCAGGCGGCTCGCGGCCGCCCTGCCGGCCGAGCGCTATGACGCCGAGATCCTGGAAATGCACCACCGCCAGAAGGTCGACGCGCCGTCCGGTACGGCGCTGGCCATCGGCGAGGCGGTCGCCGGCGCGCGCGGCCAGAGCCTCGATGCGGTGCGCGAGTCCGGGCGTGACGGCCAGACCGGGCCGCGCGCGCCCGGCGCGGTCGGCTTCGCGTCGCTCCGGGGCGGCCAGATCGTGGGCGAGCACACGCTCCTGTTCACCGCCGCCGGTGAGCAGATCGTGCTCACCCATCGCGCGCTGGACCGCCGGTTGTTCGCCGAAGGCGCGATACGTGCCGCACTCTGGACCGCCGGCCGCCCCCCGGGCCTCTATGGGATGGAACACGTCCTCGATCTCCGCTAGGAGATCGTGCCGCGCGGCGGAGCACCGCCTGCGCGTAATTAAGTAGCTGGCCGGAACGACGTTCTGGCACAGTGAAGGTGGCCCTCCAGGCGGGGTGCTGCCCGCTCGACAGGGTCATGAACGAACACCGCCGGGATGCCGGACGGGACCATTCGGAAGAATTCAGCATGCGCGACAAGGGCGATTTCCTCTTCACCTCCGAGTCGGTGTCCGAAGGTCATCCCGACAAGGTGGCCGACCGGATCAGCGACACCGTGCTCGACGCCTATCTGGGCTCCGATCCCGAGGCGCGGGTGGCCTGCGAGACGCTGGTGACGACCAATCGCATCGTGCTGGCCGGCGAGGTGCGCGGTGCGGAGTCCGTGGGGCCGGAGGATCTCGAGCACGCCGTCCGCCAAGCGGTGCGCGACATCGGCTATGACCAGAAGGGCTTCTCCTGGCGCGCGGCCGAGTTCCACAACTACCTGCACGCACAATCCGCCGACATCGCGGTGGGCGTGGACAGCTCCGGCAACAAGGACGAGGGCGCCGGCGACCAGGGCATCATGTTCGGGTTCGCAACGAACGAGACCCCGACCCTGATGCCGGCACCGCTCTACTACGCGCATGGCATCCTGCTGCGCATCAACCAGTACCGCCGCCAGGGCGACGCGCGCGGACGCGGCCTGCTGCCGGACGCCAAGAGCCAGGTCACCCTGCGCTATGTCGACGGCAAGCCGGTGGGTGCGACCAGCGTCGTCGTCTCCACCCAGCACGAGGAGACGATGACCCAGGACGCGATCCGCGCCTCGATCGGTGCGATCGCCCGCGAGGTGCTGCCCGAGGGCTGGATGTGCCCGGACAGCGAACTCTACGTGAATCCCACCGGCATCTTCACCATCGGCGGCCCGGACGGCGATGCGGGGCTCACCGGGCGCAAGATCATCGTCGACACCTATGGCGGTGCGGCGCCGCACGGCGGCGGCGCGTTCAGCGGCAAGGATCCCACCAAGGTGGACCGCTCGGCGGCCTATGCCTGCCGCTATCTCGCCAAGAACGTGGTGGCTGCCGGCCTGGCTGATCGCTGCACCCTGCAGATCTCGTACGCCATTGGCGTGTCGCATCCGCTCTCGGTCTATATCGACCTGCACGGCACGGGCCGCGACATCGAGGAAAGCCGGCTGGAGGCCGTGCTGCGCGAGGCGATGGATCTCAGCCCGCGCGGCATCCGCAGGCACCTGCGCCTGAACCGGCCGATCTATTCGCAAAGTGCCGCCTACGGTCATTTCGGCCGCGTTCCGGACGAGGCGAAGGACGATTTCACCTGGGAGCGCACCGACCTCGCGGACTCGCTGCGCTCCGCCTTCGGCCGCTGAGGGCGGCCGCGCCGGGTTGCCCGAGGCGCGCCTCAAGCCACCTCCCGACCGGCTCTACGGCCGCCAGCGCAGCCACCCGCTGCGGCCGCGCCAGCAGCGCCTGCTTGAGGCGACGCTGCCGCGGCTGCGCTTCTCCGTCGCCGAGGCCGGCGACCCGCGTGCTGCGTTCGGGCGCGCGGTGGATGGGCTCTGGCTCGAGATCGGCTTTGGTGGCGGCGAGCATACATTGGCGCAGCATGCCGCCCATCCCGACACGGGGTTGATCGGCTGCGAGGTGTTCGAGAACGGCTTGTGCTCGCTGCTCGGCCGGCTGGTGCCCGACGGTGGCGAGCAGGACGCACCGCTGCCGGAGGCGCTGAGGATCTGGGACGAGGATGCCCGCCTGCTGCTGCGCGCGCTCCCCGAAGCCTGCCTCGACCGCGTCTTCCTGCTGTTCCCCGACCCATGGCCGAAGGCACGCCACGCCAAGCGCCGCTTCGTCCATCCCGAGACCGTGCCCCTGGTCGCCTCGCGCCTGCGGCGCGGCGGCGAGTGGCGCGTCGCCTCGGACGATCCGACCTACCAGGACTGGGTGAGCGCGGTGATGGGCGCCCAGCACCTGTTCGGGCCGGCCGAGCCGCAGCGCGCGCGTCCGGCAGGCTGGCCGCCGACGCGCTACGAGGCCAAGGCGCTGCTCGCCGGACGGACGCCGCTCTACTGGAGCTTCATCCGGATCTGACCTGCCCCGCTCAGACCTTCTCGTAGCGCAGGCCGCGTGCCAGCCAGCAGCCGACCAGCACCTCGCGCACGCCGCCACTGGCCTTTCCCCGCTGCAAGGTCAGAGTCCAGTCGCCGGGCGGCGTGTGGTCCAGCGCGCGCGGGCAGGGTAGCGCCCAGACATCCGCGCCGACCGGATCGAGCAGCTCCATCCGCCCCGCTCCCAGCGGCCCGGAAAAGGCGCCGTAGAGCACGCCGCCGGCATCCACCAGGGTCAGCTCCGCCTCGAGTTCGGCGCAGCGGTAGCGCCCGCTGGCGTCCAGCACCGTCCCGGCCGGGGCGAGCGGGCGCAGCAGCGAGCTCTGGTTCTCGGTCGCGCGGTCCATCCACAGCCCGTCCGGCGCGGGCCGGAGCCGGACCGCGCCGTCACCCGCCGAACCGTCCGGCTGCAGCGCCAGACGCTCGGCGGCATGGCCGAACCGGAGCCGCACCTCGTCCCCGGCCACCTGGTCGATGCGCGCCGACAGCCCGGTTTCCGGCTCGACATACGCCCCTAGCCAGTCCGGTGCGGGCACCGCTGCGCCTGGCCCTGAGGCTGTTGAGCTCGTCTCCTCGCCGAGTGCCGCGCCCAGCAGCGCCAGCGCCGCACCCTGGGCGTCGCCCAGATGGTTGAACAGGACGACCACCGAGATCCGGTCCGCCGCCACATGCAGCCGGTGGCTGCGCCAGCCGCGCAGTGCGCCGCCATGGCCGGTGAGTGCGCGGCCGAACTCGGTGCGGCGGCCGAGGCCGAAGCCATACGAGGCAGGGGCGCCGTCGGCAAAGCTGACCGGGGCGGCGAGACGGTTGTACAGGGCGCCCGGATCGTCGCGGGTGGCGTCGATGTGACGCTCCCAGGCAATCATGTCGTCGAGACAGGCGCCGAGTCCGGCGTCGCCGGTCCACAGGATCCGGTTGACCGCCGGGCGGAAGCCGCTGGCCTGCGTGCCCTCGTAGCCCTCCGTGCCGTCCGGCATGGCACTGGTCTCGGCGGCGAGCAGCGCCGCCTCCATGCCGCCCCGGTCGAAGATCCGCGCCCGCAGCAGTTCGGCAAACGAGCGGCCCGTGCGGTCCTGCAGCAGGTCGGAGATCAGGCGGAAGTTCTGGTTGACGTAGGAATAGCGGCTGCCCGGTGCGAACTGCAGGCTGCGCGCCGAGGCGATCAGGCGATGGGCCTCGTGGTCGCCGAACGGCGACTCCGCGGGTGCCCCGAGCAGCATCGCCACCGCCCAGTAGTCCCGCAGCCCGGACTGGTTGTGGCACAGATGCAGGACGCCCGGCCGCGCTGCGTCGAGGTGCGGCAGGAAACGCCGCAGGTCGCCATCGAGCGCGTTGGGGTCGGGGAACTGGTCGAGCAGCAGCGCGCAGGTGAACTGCTTGGTGATCGAGCACATCCGGAACAGGGTCTGCGGCGTGAACGCGATCCGCTTCTCGGCATTGGCCCAGCCCCAGCTGTGCCGCGCCAGCACCTCCCCCTCCCGCAGCACGGCGACCGCACCGCCCGGACCGGGAAACTGGCGCGGCAGTCGCAGCAGGACCTGGTCGAGGCGGGAGGCGAGGGCGGTTGTGCTCATCGCGCCAGTCTGACCCGCCCGACTGCCCGGGGGCAAATCCGGTCGGCGTGGCTCTTGCAGGCATCCCCTGCCGACCGGACTGGCTTGGAGGATGTCCTGTGCGCATGGCGATGATGGCAATTCTGCTGGCAGGACTCGGCCTGCATGGCGCTCGCGCCGCCGGGTCCTGCCAGGGCCTGGCAGGGATGCGGATCGGCGACGCGACGGTCACCAGCGCCCAGCCGGTCACGCCGCCGTTCAGCGCGCCGAACATCGATCCGCCGGAGGCGGTTCCGGTCAGGCAGCCATTCTGCCGGGCACGCGGCCTGATCGAGCCCGCGCCCGGCTCGCGGATCGGCTTTGAGCTCTGGCTGCCGCCGGCGGCGAGCTGGAACGGCAGGCTCGAGGCGATCGGCAATGGCGGCTTCGCCGGCTCGATGATCTACCAGCCGATGGCCTGGGCGCTCGCCGAGGGCTATGCCGCGGTCGCCACCGACACCGGCCACCAGGGGCGCTCGATCGACGCCGGCTGGGCGCTCGATCATGACCAGGCGATCGTCGATTTCGCCTGGCGCGGCGTGCACGAGACGGCGCTGGCCGCCAAGTCGCTGGTCGGCACCTATTACGATCGGCCGGCGCAGCATGCCTACTTCAACGGCTGCTCGGATGGCGGCCGCGAGGCGCTGATGGAGGCGCAGCGTTTCCCGACCGACTATGACGGGATCGTGGCCGGCGCCCCGGCCAACCAGTGGACCCGCCTGCTCGGCACCAGCATCTGGAACATCCAGTCGCTGGACGCGAGCCCGGCGAGCGCGCTGCCGCCGCAGGCCTTGCGCCTGGTCACGGCGGCCGTGCTGGCGCAGTGCCATGCGACGGACGGCGTGCTCGACGATCCGTCGCAATGCCGTGTCGATCTGGCTCCGCTGCTGTGCCGGGGTGCCGACCACCAAGCCTGCCTGACGCGACCGCAGCTCGTGGCTCTGGGCCGGATCTATGGCGGTCCGCGCGACGAATCCGGCCGCAGCCTGGGCCCCGGCTTCTCGCCGGGTGCCGAGGCCGGTCCGGCGGCGTGGAGCCTGTGGATCACCGGCCGCAAGGGCGATGGCTCGGGGTCGCTCGCCGACATGTTCGGCGGCGGCTTCTTCCGCGACATGGTCTACCCGCATGGCGGCTGGAGCTTCGCCCGGGCGGACCTCACCCGCGACCTTGCCGCCGCTCAGGCGCGCTTCGGTGACCTGCTCGACGCCCCGTCGCCGGACCTGTCCGCCTTCGCGGCGGCCGGCGGCAAGCTGATCCAGTACCACGGTTGGGCCGATGCAGGCATCCCGCCGGCCATGTCGGTGCAGTACTACCGCGCCGCGGCGCGCAGCCTCGGCGGGCTGGGGAAGCTGCGTGCCTTCTGGCGGCTGTTCATGGCGCCAGGCATGTATCATTGCGGCCTCGGGCCGGGCCCGAATGCCGTGGGCGGGGTGTTCGGCCTGCCCGCCGCGTCAGCCGACCCGGGCCACGACCCACAGCACGATATCGTCGCCGCACTCGACGCCTGGGTGCGCCAGGACCGTGCCCCGGAGCGGATCATCGCCGCGCGCTATGTGGACGATGACCCGGCCAAGGGGATCGCGGCGCAGCGTCCCTGGTGCGCCTATCCGGCCGTCTCCCGCGCGCTGGGCAACGGCCGGTTCGAGTGCCGCGATGCCCAGGACCAGCGGTCGCCGGGCGCGCGCTGATAGGTCCGCGATCTGCAGTCCCGCGCCCGGGTTCGACCACCCGCGCGACGGCGCGCAGGATGGTCGAATGGCTGCCTAGCGAAGTCCGGCCTGATGATCGGGCATGACGATCTGCAGCTTGATGTCGGTCGGCCGGCCGGTTGCGGCGCGTTCGAACGCCTGCACGGACTGCGCGAACGGAAAGGTCTCGGCGATCAGCGGCTTGAGATCGACCTTGCCGGACGCGATCATCTCGATCGCACGGTCGAACACGTTAGCATAGCGAAACACCGTCTCGATGCGGATCTCCTTGGCCTGGGCGGCGACGATGTCGAACGCGACCTTCTCCAGCGGCATGCCGATGAGTACCACCGTGCCGCCCGGACGAACGCAGGCGAGCAGATCGTCATAGACGCGCGGGCTGCCGCTCGCCTCCAGAACCACGTCCGCACCCCAGCCCTCGCCGCACAGGGCAGCGACGCGCTCGGGAAGCTTCTCGCGCGCCGCGTTCACCGGGATCAGGCCCGGATAGTGTGCCGCCAGCTCGAGCTTGGGATCGACCACGTCGCTGATCACCACCCGTCCTGCGCCGCTGGCCAGTGCTGCCAGCGCCACCATCAGTCCGATCGTGCCGCAGCCGGTGACCAGGCAGGTGTCGCCAGGGCGGATCGCGCCCTTGAAGGCCGCCTGCACGCCGATGGCAAACGGCTCGACCATCGCGCCCTCGGCAAACGAGACGTGGTCCGGCAGTTTGTAGGTGAAGCTCGCCGGATGCACGACGAAGGGCGTGAGGCAGCCATGCACCGGTGGCGTGGCCCAGAAGCGCACGGCCGGGTCCACGTTGTAGAGGCCGAGGCGCGAGGCACGCGAGGTAGGATCCGGGATACCCGGCTCCATGCACACCCGGTCGCCGGGGGCGAGATGCCGCACGCGACTGCCGACCTCGACGACGGTGCCCGCCGCCTCGTGACCGAGCACCATCGGCTCGCGCACCACGAACGGGCCGATATGGCCGTGCGTGTAGTAGTGGATGTCGCTGCCGCAGATGCCGACGGTATGGATGCGGATCCGGACATCGTCCTCGCCGAGCGTCGACGGGATCTCGATCGGTCGCAGGGAAAGTTCGTTCTGGCGTTCGAGAACGAGAGAAACGGCGCTGGTCATCTTGCTTTCTCCACCGGATCGTGTGGCCGAGCAGAGGCGGGGTGGCGCCGGCTTGTCAATCCGGCTGCGGACACCTGCCGCGCACCGTCACACGGTGCCACGACTTCGCCTTCTTGGTGTCTTGAAAATGACCTGTATCTTCGACCAGGGTAGCCCCGATGGTCGTCATCGCCTTCTATCATCGGGTCGCGGCACTGCTGCTCCTGACGCTCGAGTGGCTGGCAGCTTTCTGGCTGCTGGCCCTGCTGCTCGCAGTCGCCGGCTGGGCACTGTGGGGTGTCTGGGCGGTGCTCGGCCGCCTGCGGGCGCCTGAGACGTCGATCCGGCAAATCGAGGCTCCGGAGGTTGGCAAGAAATAGGCGCGGTGCAAGCTGTCAGAACGATTCCGTCCAGGGCCTGAGCTCGATCTCCCAGCTCCAGGCTGAACGGTGCTGGTCGAGCACGTCGAAATAGCTGCGTGCGATGGCATCGGGATCGAGCGTGCTGTCCGGCGCATCCCCCGGATCCGGTCGCCGCGTGCTGCGCACTGCACCATCGATGACGAAATGCGCGACATGGATGCCCTGCGGCGCCAGTTCGCGCGCCGCGCTCTGCGCAAGGCCGCGCAGGGCGAACTTGCCCATCGCGAAGGCGCTCGAGCCTTTGAAGCCCTTGACGCTCGCCGTGGCGCCGGTGAGCAGGATCGCGCCGCGCCGGCGGACGATCATGCGCCGCGCCGCCTCCCGCACCGCGAGGAAGCCGCCGAACGCCGACACCTGGAGCGACGCGAGCACCTCGGACGGGTCGAGTGAGTCGACCGTCCCGGGAACCCGGGCACTCGCATTGTACAGAACCACATCGACGCCGCCGAGCTCTGCCTCGGCCTGCTCGAACAGCCGCGCCATGGCGTCCGGTGACGCGGCATCAACCGCATAGCGACGCGCTCCGGTCTGCGTCGCCAGCGTTTCGAGCTTGGCGACGTCGCGCGCCGCGAGCCCCACGCGCAAGCCGCGCCGGGCCGCCAGACGGGTGAAAGAGCCGCTGATCCCGCCGCCCGCGCCGATGACCAGCGCGGAGCCATAGGCCGGCTCGCTCATCGCGCCCTCCCGGATTGCTCGCGACACAAACCCTAGACCCTGGTGCTGCGACCGGGAACCCCGCCGGACAAGCGGACCTGCCCTGGAAAGCGCGTCCCGCATGTCCCAGATGAGCGGTTCCACGCCATGGGAGGCGACAATGGCAGTGCGTGCGCGCAGACGGCTGCGGCTTGGCGCCTTCATGCGCCCGGTGAGCATCCACACCGGCGCCTGGCGTTATCCTGGCGCCGAGCCGGACGCCAACTTCAACCTCAGCCACATCGTCCGCTTCGCGCAGACGCTCGAGCGCGGGCGGTTCGATGCGTTCTTCATGGCCGATCATCTCGCGGTGTTGAACATGCCGCTGGAGGCGCTCAAGCGCAGCCACACCGTCACGTCGTTCGAGCCGTTCACCCTGCTGTCGGCGCTGGCGATGGTCACCAGCCATATCGGCCTGGTTGCGACCGCCTCGACCACGTTCGACGAGCCGTACCATGTCGCCCGCCGCTTCGCCTCGCTCGATCACCTGAGCGGCGGCCGGGCCGGCTGGAATATCGTCACCACGGCCAATCCCGACGCGGCGCTCAATTTCGGCTACGAGGACGAGATCGACCATGACGAGCGCTATCGACGCGCCCGCGAGTTCTACGACGTGGTCACCGGACTGTGGGACAGCTTCGCCGACGACGCCTTCATCCGCGACGTGCAAAGCGGTGTCTATTTCGACCCCGGCCGCATGCACGTGCTCGGCCACAAGGGTCCGCATCTGAGCGTGCGCGGTCCGCTCAACATCGCTCGCCCCGTCCAGGGCTGGCCGGTGATCGTCCAGGCGGGAGCCTCGGAGGCCGGGCGGCAGCTCGCTGCGGAGACCGCCGAGCTGGTGTTCGGCGCCGCACCCGACCTCCCGGCCGGGAAGCGCTTCTATGCCGACGTCAAGGGGCGCATGGCCGCACTCGGGCGCGATCCGGACCACATGAAGATCCTGCCGGCCGCCTTCGTGGTCGTCGGTGCCACCCGCGAAGCGGCGCGCGAGCAGCGCGAGCGGCTCGACAGCCTGGTGCATTACGACAGCGGCATCGGCTCGCTGAACAGCGCGCTCGGCACGGATGTGTCGGGTTTCGATCCCGACGGTCCGCTGCCGGACATCCCGCCGACCAATGCCAGCCACAGCGCCCGGCAGCGCATGGTCGACCTGGCGCGCAACCAGAACCTGACCATCCGGCAGCTGGCGCAAAGGGCCGGCAGCTATTCCGGCCTGGCCTTCGTCGGCACCGCGGCCGACATCGCCGACGAGATGCAGGCGTGGCTGGAAGAGGCGGGATCGGACGGTTTCAACATCATGTTCCCGTGGCTCCCGGGCGGGCTCGATGATGTCGTCGATCAGCTGATCCCCGAGCTGCAGCGGCGCGACCTGTTCCGCACCGAGTACGAGGGCGGCACGCTGCGCGAGACTCTCGGGCTGCCGAGGCCAGCCAACCGCTTCTTCGCCTGAGAGCGTCCCACGCGCCCCGCCGCGCGACGGGGCGCGGCCTCAGGCTGCGGCAGCGTCGCTGCGCGACTGGTCCACGACGAAGCCGGCGATGGTGGCCTGCGGCATCGGACGGCCAAGCAGGAAGCCTTGCAGCTCGTTGCACCCCTGCGCGCACAGCAGTTCGAGCTGCTCGACCGTCTCGACGCCCTCTGCGGTCACTTCCAGGTTGAGGTTGCGGCTCATGGAGATGATGGCGTTCACGATCGCGCGCGAGCTCTCGTCGGTTCCCATCCGCTGGATGAAGGAGCGGTCGACCTTGAGCTTGTCGAACGGAAAGCGGTGCAGGTAGGACAGGCTCGAGTAGCCGGTGCCGAAATCATCGAGCACCAGCCGGATCCCGAGGGCGCGCAGGTCCTGCAGCATCAGCAGGGCCATTTCCGTGTCGTCGATCAGCACGCCCTCGGTGATCTCCAGCTCCAGCCGGTGCGCCGGCAGGCCCGTCTCGGCCAGAACGTCGCTGACCAGCGCGCAGAGGTTGCCACGCCGGAACTGCGCGGGTGAGAGGTTGACCGCCACGCGGCACTCGTCCTTCCAGCTCATCGCCTCCGAGCAGGCGGTCCGGATCACCCATTCGCCGAGCGGGATGATCAGGCCGCACTCCTCGGCGAGCGGGATGAATTGCGCGGGCGAGATCGCGCCATGCGTCGGGTGCGTCCAGCGCACCAGCGCCTCGAAGGAGATGAGCCTGCGCTCGCCATCGAACAGGGGCTGGAAGTCGAGCGTGAGTTCGCGCGCCGCCAGGGCCGCGCGCAGATCCTGTTCCAGCTCGCGCCGCTGGCGCAGCATCTGGTCCATCCCGGTCTCGAACAGGCAGAACCAGCCGCGCCCGTTCTCCTTTGCCCTGTAGAGCGCGATGTCGCCGTTCTTGAGCAGCGTCGCGGCATTGGTGCCGTCCTGCGGGTAGACGGCGATGCCGACGCTGGTGCCGACATTCACGTCCTGGCCATCGATCTGGAAGCTCGCCCCCAGGCACTCGATGATTCGCCGTGCGAGCACCGTCGCCTCGTCCGGTTGCGCGCCCGAATTCTGCAGCACGACGAACTCGTCGCCACCGATCCTGGCGATCAGGTCGCTGTCGCGCAGGTTCCTGCGCAGCCGCTCGGCGACCTGGCAGAGCAGCTGGTCGCCAGCGCCGTGGCCGAGCGTGTCGTTGATCGTCTTGAAGCCGTCCAGGTCGAGGCACAGGACGGCGATCGCCGTCGCGGAGCGGGCCGCGAGACGCAGTGCCACATCGAGGCTTTCCTTCAGCATGACGCGGTTCGGCAGCTCGGTGAGCACGTCGTGGTGGGCAAGGAAGCGGATCCTCTCCTCCGAGGCTCGCCGCTCGCGCACGTCGCGCAGCGCTGTGACCATCGCCGGGCGTCCGGCATAGCTGATGTGGCGCGACAGGATCTCGACGGGCAGCCGGCTGCCGTCGGCTGCCAGGATCTCGGTCTCCACCGCCGTGGCACCGCGTTCCGGGTTCCACGGCGCGGTGTCGCTGCCGGGGACGATGAAACGCGCGACCGGGCTGCTGCGCAGTTCCGCCAGCTCCAGCCCGAGCAGGGCGGCCAGGCTCTCGTTGCCGTCGAGGATCGCGCCGTCGCGGTGGATGAGGATGCCTTCGAGGGTGCTGTCGGCGAGCTGGCGCAGCCGATCGGCCTCCAGGCGGTCGCGGGCCGCGACCCGGTTGTCGACCAGGGAGCCGGACAGGCTGAGGACCAGCACCGCGACGGACTCTGCCGCGACGATCACCGCGATCGGCGACGAGGCGAGATCCTCGGGCCTGGTCAGCGCGCTCATCCAGCCGCCGAACGGCAGGATGGCGGCCAGCGAGCCCAGGGTGAGGAGGGCGATGGCGAGCGCGATCAGCCCGCCACCGAGCAGCGCTCCGCGGCCGCTGGTGTGGCCGCTCACCTCCCAGAAGCCGAAGCCGCAGAGTGCGGCACCCAGCACCATGATGGTCAGCACCGAGGTGAGGTCATAGGCCAGCGCAAATGGTCTGACCAATCCGGCCATGCCGGTGAACACCATGCAGGAGAATCCGCAGGCCAGCAGCGAGCCGGCCAGCAGGGCGTTGCGCGCCGACCGCCGCCCGAGCTGCTGGATCAGGCCGGCGACAAGGCCGCCGGACAACGAACTGCCCAGGGCCGGCAGCATCCAGGCGAACGGGATGGCCGGCGCGAGATTCGGATAGCGACCGGCCAGTGCGGTCCTGAAGGAGAGCCACGCGGTCAGCGTGACGGTGCCGGCGAAAACAACCGGCATCCACCCCGCATGGCGGCGGCCGGCCTGGCCGCGCAGCAGCACGGCCACGCAGGCGCCACCACCGAGCAGGACCTCGATCAGGATCAGCGACAGGACCACGGGGTCATGGTGCTGCAGCAGGTCGGCGATGAGATGGGTCACGGCCGGCTCGCCTCTGCGCGCTGCGTGATCGGCGCGCGCATCAGAACCATCCCCGCAGCCCGGCCAGCAGCCGACGCTCCGTCTGCAGGCCCGCACTCTCGGTCAGATGCTGGGCGTCGAGCTGCTGGCCGGTGAGGGAAAGCGTGAGCCAGTTCGTCATGCGGTAGCCAATCCGGGCATTGAGTGTGACGTAGTTCGGCACCGTCACCGGCTGCAGCTGCAGCGAGGTGGGCGTGCTGCTGAAGTCCTGGAAGTACGACTGCCAGCGCACCTGTGCGTCGAGGTCGAACCGGCGCCATGTGTAGCCAAGCAGGGCGATGACGGCGTTGGTCGGTGTCTGGCGCTGGTAGCTTACCGACGGTGCAGCAAGCAGTTCGGCTTCAGGCGTGTCGTCGTGGACAGCCGCCAGCGCATAGGACAGGGTCCAGCGCAGGCCGAAGCCGCTTCCCTTGAGCGCGATCTCGCCGCCCGCCTCACGGCTGCTGCCGAAGTTACGTGCCTGCAGCAGCAACTGTCCCGTTGGCAGCAGCGTATAGCTGGAGCCGAACGGCGAGCCGATGGTTGTGTCGGTCTGCTGCACGAACACGGCTGTGCGCAGCGTCGAGCGGAGCGACGGCACGGCTCGGTCGTAGTCGAGCTCGTAGTTGGTGACCGCCGCCGGCTGCAGATCGCTGTTGCCGGCGATCAGCACATCCCCGTAGTTGCCGGCCAGCCCGAAATCCACCAGGCTGGGCAGCTGTATGGCGCGGGCCGCAGTCAGCCGGAACGTATCGTAATCGCTCGCCTTCCACACCAAGCCGCTGTTGAAGCTCGGTTCGACAAGATCTGTGTCGTGAAACGACGCGCCGAGCCCCGGGATGTCGAACTCGGCGCCGTCGTGGTGCAGCGACAGGTCGTCGAGCCGCACCGCGTTGGTCAGCGACAATCGTGGCAGGATCTGCCAGCTCCACATCGCCGAGCCTGCGACGATCGTGTAACCCACCCGGCCGCTGAAGGACTGGAGCGACGAGACCGTGTTGTCGCGATATTCGACGGCCAGGCGAAACGTGTGGTCGAGACCGATCCTGAACAGGTCGGTCGCCTGCACGACCGTGACGTCCTCGCGCCAGTTCGACGCGTCGAGAAGCGACGTGTCGGCAGTGCGGTTCTCGTTGCGGTAGACGTTGAGCTGGAGTGTGCCGAGCGCCGTGTCGGCGGCGAGGCGGCTCCCCAGGCTGTTGGCGCGATCGGAGAACGGCGCATAGGCGCCGAGGTCGACGAAATAGTTGGTGTTCACGCTGCCGACGGAGCCGGAGACGTCCCACTCAAGGCCCGGTGCCAGCTGCACGCGTCCGTCCAGGGCGACATTGCCGCTGTGCGGCTGCAGCCGAGGGTCGCCGCCCTGGTCGCCGGTGAACTCGTCGGAGCGGAACCCCTGCGCGGTGAGCCGCACACCGACGCGGCCCGGGATCTGGGCGGTGGCTACCGCCTCCCCGTAGGCCTGGCTCTGGCTGCCGCCCTGCACGAAGACCACGTTCTGGTCGTCACGTAGCGGATCAAAGGTGACGATGTTGATCACGCCGGACACGGCATTGAAGCCGTACAGCGCGGCCGTCGGACCCTTGATGATCTCGATCTGCCGGATCGAGCTGAGCGCCACCGGGATCAGCGGCCAGACCGTCAATCCGTAATCGTCCTCATAGACCTGCCGGCCATCGAGCAGGACCAGGACGCGCGGGTTGAGTGCGGTGTTGTCGCCGCGGATGCCGACCGCGGCATCGTCCTGGCCGTACTGGCGGACGTCGATCCCGGCAACGAAGCGCAGCACGTCGGGGATTGTGTCGGCGCCCGAGCGGCGGATATCCTCGGCCGTGACGATATCCATCTCGGCCGGGACGTCGCTCGCGCGTTGCGGCTTGCCGGTCACCGATGTCGTGACGGGCTCTCCGAAGAGCTGCTCGGCCGCCGTGTAATCGACCGTCTGGGCGTGGAGCGGCGCGATGCCAGCGCTGAGCAGCAGCAGCGGCAGGGCAATGCGAAGCGGCGCGCTCATAGTTCCTGCACCATCATGCGGAACGCTGTGGCGAAGCGAACGCCGCCGGCGGCGGCGTTGGGATCGCTGACCAGGATGCTGACGTTGGGCTGCGAGCGGATCGCGACTGTGCAGGCAGCGTGTTGCACGAGTGCGACGTGCAGCGTCAGGCACGGGATCCGGAAGGAGGCGACTGTTTTCTCGAGTGCAGCCTCGTCGAGACCGCTCGCCGCCATCAGCGCATCATAGCCGCGGCTGGCGGCCAGTTGCGCCTGATCGACCAGACGCGGCTGCAGGATGAGGTTGCCCACCGCGAGGCCGCCGCGGAGCAATGCTGCCATCGCCTGGGCTTCGGCGAGGGAGGCACCGTCATTGAGGTTGTAGACGATCCCCAGCGTGAGCTGCCCGGTGGGCGGGGTCGCCTGGAAGCCGAGAACCCGGCCCACGATCTGCATGTCCTGCAGGCTTGGAGCCGTGCTTTCCGCGGCTCTCGCCGTGGACAGCATAAGAACGCCTTTCAAAACCCTTGTACTCTGATGCGGGCTGATTCATGAGGGGGAATGCGTGCTCCCCTTCTGCCCGAATCGCTTTGGCGGATCAT
>Ga0080006_1147572_pt1 | contig 41639 bp, 38 predicted proteins | sample RS3BMetagenome_FD_69209 | JGI IMG/M metagenome (GOLD analysis project Ga0080006, IMG submission 69209) | Ferric oxide microbial mat and aquatic microbial communities from Rainbow Spring, Yellowstone National Park, USA - RS3B (SPADES... ...
CCGACGAGCGCGAGGTGCTGCGGGATCTCCTGGAGATCGAGCCCGGGCTCCTCGACGACCGTCCCGGCCAGGTCATCCTGGCCGACAAGGGCTACCGCAGCACCGAACTCGAGACGTTCCTCGCCGATCACGGGGCCACCCTGCTCCGACCGGCCATGCGGAACGAGGAGCGCCGCCCGGGTGCCCGGTTCTTGAAGCCCCTCCGCCAGGTCATCGAGTCGGTCAACGACACCTTGAAGGGTCAGCTCGATCTCGAACACCACGGGGGTCGGACGAAGGCCGGAGTGATCGCCCGGGTGTTGCAACGGCTGCTGGCCCTGACCGCGGTGATGTGGCACAACGACCGCATAGGAGCCCGGCCCCACCGGTCACTGCTGGCCTACGACCACTGACCCCTTGGAATTGATCATCTAGACGGCGGGGACGCCCGACACCAGGGCGAGCCGCCCGAGCCCACCCGAGACCCGGGCGACGATCGAGGCGACCACAGGGGCAACCCCCCGACCGAGCCCGCCCGAACCCTGGACGGCGACCGAGGCGACGCTCAGGGTGACCCCCTGCCCGGCGCCACGCGCGACGGTGCCGCCGAGCGCCGGCCGGACGACGCGGTGGGGACGATGACGGCGGGGCTCGCCGCCACCCGGGTCGACGGGGTCAGCCGCTGGCCGGCCATCTGGATCCGTCCGAGACGGACCACCTCGGGGAGCACCCGGGCGGCCAGCCACTGACCGGCCGCGGCGGTCGGCACGATGTGCACCCCGTCGGCGTCGCGTATCTGGACCCCGTCCAGGGAAAGGGAGAACATGCCGCCCGGGCAGAGCAGAGCATCGAGGTTGAACACCTCGACCGTCGACGGATGCTCGGCGGCGACCTGGTCGACCATGGCGTTGTACTCCGCCAGGCGCACCGGCGAGTCCTCGGGCCACGGCTGCCCGTCGGGCTGCTCCCCGGAGCTGAAGCAGGGGGCGTTCATGAACAGCACCAGGGCCCCCGTCGACGACGCGGTGGCGACCGCCTGCTCCAGCGACTGCTTCAGGATGGCGTCGTAGGCCGGCTGCCCGATGTGCATCCACTGACCATCGATCAGCCGGTCGGTGACCTCCCACCGGCCCACCAGCACGATCGACACGTTCGGCCGGAACTGGCGCAGGTCGCCGGCCCACTGGGCCGGCCACTGCTGGTCCACCGGCGTCGACGAGTTGCACGCCGCGGTCATCGTCTCGGGCACCCCGTGACCCAGGTACTCGGTGCTCCGCACCACTCCGCATCCCACGATGGCCCCGTTGTCGATCTCCACGTCGTAGCCCTGCAGGGGATCGTCGAGCAGCATGGCGAGTCCCAGCCGCGAAGCGACCGAGTCGCCGAAGATGGCCAGCTTGACGGGGGGACCCTGGTACTGGGCGCCCACCTGGCGCCCCACCGGCACCGGGGCGGCGTCGGCCACCGTCGGCAACGTGGCCGCCACCGTGACCGCCACCACCACCAGGAACGCCGCCGACGTGGCCAGCCAGGCCCGCCACTCGGTCAGCGTGCGCATCCGGCCGCGCCGGATCGGCTCCTCCACCGCGTAGAAGGACGCGGTGGCGACCGCCAGGGTGACACCCATGCGGAGCGCCAGGAGCGGGTACCCGTAGAGGTGCATGCGGGCGGCGGACAGGGCGGCGAACAGCGGGAAATGCCACAGGTAGGTCCCGTAGGAGATTCTGCCCACGTACTGGAACACCGGGTTGCCGAGCGCCCGCGAGACACCGCCCAGCTGGTTGGTCACCGCGGTGAAGATGACCACGGCCACCCCCACCGCCACCAGGAGGTACCCGCCCCGGTAGAGGAACGGGGTGGGCGCGCTCAGGTGGGACCAGAGGTAGGCGAACGCCGCGATCGCCGACCACCCCAGCACCTGCAGCCCGACGCGCGCCCACCGGGGGGTGATCTCCCAGGCGTTGATCGGCCGGAGCGCCGGGCCCCGTCGCCGACGGAGGTCGCGACGGTGGGAGGGGGGGCTCGCCATCCCCGCCGTGCCTGCCGACGGATGGGCGCGGGCGGGCCGCGCCGCGGTCGGCCCGGGCCCGGGCTCCGCCGCCACCGGAAGCGGGCGGCGGCGCTCGGCCCACAGGGCCATCCCGATGGCGAGCGCCGCTCCCACGAGGAGGTCCTGGGCGCGGGTGTCGGTCCCCTCGTAGACCCGCATCACCGACGACGGGCCGTGGTAGAGCAACGCCATGTCGACCGCCGAGGCCACCGCGCCCACGCAGGCCGCCGCCATCAGCGGCCACAGGCGCCGGGCGGGACGAAGGCGGTTGCCGATCCAGAGCATGCCGAGGACCACCGGCGGCCAGACCAGGTAGAACTGCTCTTCGATCGAGAGCGACCACATGTGCTGCAGGGGCGATGGTTGGGCGGTGAGGTTGAAGTAGTTGGTGCCGGCGTAGATGAAGTGCCAGTTCGCCACGTAGAAGAGGGTGGAGAGGGCGTCCAGCCGGAGGTTGGCGAACTCGCCCGGGGTGGCCAGGAACCGGGCGTAGAGCGCCACGCCCAGCAGCATCACCAGGAGCGCGGGCAGCAGGCGCCGCGCCCGCCGGGCCCAGAACTGGCCCAGGCGGATGGTCAGCTTCTTGCGCCACTCCCCGATCAGCAAGGACGTGATCAGGAAGCCCGACAGGACGAAGAACACGTCGATCGTCAAGAAGCCTCCGCCGAGGATGGGCGCGCCGCCGTGGTACATCATCACCCCGAGGACCGCCAACGCCCGCAAGCCGTCGAGGGCGGGGATGAACCCGAAGACCACCGGCCTGCCGCGCCGTCCGGTCCCGGCCGCGTCCGTCGCAGTGGCCTTGGTGGTCGCGTGGGCGGCGCGGCTCACCGGGACCGTCCCCGCGGACCTGGAGCGACGGGACCGGCCCGGGGCTCAGGGCCGCAGCCAGCCCGCGACCGACCGGAGCTCCTCACCCCCACATTGTCGCAGAACCCCGACGGGAGCTGGCGCCACCACCGGGCATCCGTCGCCCGGCGCCGGCAGGGCCCGGCGGACCCCCGGCCAGCCGGGGAACGTCAGACGTGCGGCGAGTACCCGGCCGGGAGGTTGATGGTCTTCTTCTCGAGGAACAGCTCGAGACCGTCCTCGCCGAACTCCCGACCGACACCCGACGCCTTGTAGCCGCCGAACGGCGAGGAGAAGTCGATGGGGATGTTGGAGTTGACCATGTAGGTGCCGGTCCGCACCTGGCGGGCCATCCGGACCCCGCGGTCGTTGTCGGCGGTGAAGACCGCCCCGCACAGGCCGTAGTCGGAGTCGTTGGCGATCCGCACCGCGTCCTCCTCACCGTCGTAGGGGATCACGGAGAGCACCGGCCCGAAGATCTCCTCCCGGGCGATGCGCATGCCGTTGTCGACGTCGACGAACACGGTCGGCTCGACGAACCAGCCCGAGTCGAGGCCGGCGGGCCGCCCGCCGCCGATCGCCACCTTGGCCCCCTCCTCCTGGCCGATCCGGATGTAGCCCTCGACCCGCTCTCGCTGGCGCTCGGCCACCAACGGGCCCACCTCGGTCGCCGGATCGAGCGCGTCCCCCACCTTGAGCGCCCTGACCTGCTCGACCAGAGCATCGGTCACCTCCGCGTAGCGGTCGCGCGGGGCGAGGATGCGGGTCAGCGAGATGCACGCCTCGCCGTTGTTCATGATGGCGTTCGGCATCAGCAGCGGCAGGCTGGTCTCGAGGTCCACGTCGTCGAGCAGGATGGCCGCCGACTTCCCCCCGAGCTCGAGGCTGCAGCGCTTCAGGTTGGCGCCGCACGCCGCTCCGATCTTCCTGCCGGCCGCGGTGGAGCCGGTGAACGACACCTTGTCGACGCCCGGGTGGTTCACCAGGTGCTCCCCCACCTCTCGCCCGGCAGGAACGACGCTCAGCACCCCGGCCGGGAGGCCGGCGTCGGCGAGGATCTCGGCCAGGCGGTTGGCGTCGAGGGGCGTCTCGGGGGCCGGCTTGAAGACCACGGTGCAGCCGGCGAGCAGCGCCGGGGAAAGCTTGGCCGCGGCCAGGAAGAGCGGCACGTTCCACGGGGTGATCGCCGCCACCACCCCGACCGGCTCCTTGGTCACCATCACCGGGCCGAGCAGCCCGTCCTTCACGGTGTCGAAGGCGAACGTCGAACCGAGCCCGGCGTAGTAGTCGAGGATCATCGTGGGAGCGAACACCTGGGCCAGAGACCCCCATGACACGGGCGAGCCCATCTCGTTGGAGATCAACTCGGACATCCCCTGCATGTCGTTGCGGATCGCCTCCGCCGCCTTGGTCAGGACCACGGCACGCTCGGAAGGCGCCATGCGGGGCCACGGCCCTTCGTCGAACGCCTGCCGGGCCGCCGCCACCGCGCGGTCCACGTCCGCCTCGCGGGCCTCGGGGACCCGCCCGACCAGCTCTCCGCTGGTGGGCGAGCGCACGTCGAACGTGGCTGAAGAGGACGGTCCGACCCACTCCCCCCCGATGAACAGTCGCTCGTATGCGTGCATGACCCCTCCCTCGTCGGAGGAGAACCTGTTCTCCTCCCGCCCCGATGGTAGTCAGCGACGGGGTCCCGGGGACAGCCCAACGGCCTCGCCGGCACGGCAGGCGGCGGATACGCTCGGGCCGCCGGACCCCCCGGCTGCCGTCCCGGCCGTCGCTGCGGTCGTCGCACCGGTGACCCGCACCACGAGGAGGAGCCGTGCTCTCACCGCTCGACGACTACCCGGTCCACCAGATCTCCGAGCCGATGCGCCACGTGGGCACCTCGGACCGGAACTTCTACGACCGGTACTACTTCAACATCCACGGGGCCGGCGGCGTCCACGGCACCAACGACGAGCTGTTCGCGGTGATCGGGGTGGGCCAGTATCCCAACCTGTCGGTGGCGGACGCGTTCGTGTCGGTGCTGTGGGGCGACGACCATCGGGTGGTGCGGTCGTCCCGGACGCTCGGAGCTGACCGGATGGACGCCTCGGTGGGACCCATCCGGGTCGAGGTGCAGGAGGGGTTGCGCCGGGTGCGGGTGGTGGTCGAGCCCAACGAGCACGGGATCGAGCTCGACGCGGTCTACGACGGGTTCTCCGAAGCGCTGCTCGAGTCCCGTCATTTCGACCGTCAGTTCAGCCGGGTCACCTTCGACTCCACGCGCTTCGCCCAGGTCGGATCGTGGTCCGGCACCCTCAGGGTCGGTGACCGCGAGCAGCGCCTGACCCCCGACCGCTGGTGGGGGACCCGGGACCGGTCGTGGGGGATCCGCCCGGTGGGCGAGCCGGAGCCACCCGGGATCAGGGCGACCGACACCGGGGCAGGGTTCTTCTGGATCTACGCGCCGGTCCGCTTCGCCGACCACGCCCTCGTCACCATCGTCCAGGAGCGGCCCGACGGCGAGCGGATCCTCCAGGACGCGCACCGGGCCTTCCCGGTCGGTGCCGGTCGCGCCCCGGAGTGGCTGGGCCGGCCCGAGCACGAGCTCCGGTTCGAGCCGGGGACCCGGAGGGTCGTCGGCGCCACGCTGTCGTACTTCGGACCCCAGGGGAAGAAGACGGCCGAGGTCGAGGTGGAGACCCTCCTGGCGTTCCCGCTCCTGCTCGGCACCGGCTACGGGCTCGAACCGGAGTGGAGGCACGGCATGTACCAGGGAGACCTGGTGGTCGAGGGGCAGACCATCTCCCCGGTGGACGCCGGCTACATGAACTGGGGGTTGACCGAGTACGCGGCCCGGTTCACCTGCGACGGCGAGGTCGGCTACGGGATGTTCGAGTGCGCGGTCATGGGACCCCACCAGCAGTACGGGTTCACCGGCTGGGAGTAGCCGCCTCCTGGCCCGCCGGACGGAGACCGTCCCAGCCGGTCCGTTCGGCACACCAGGCCCACAGTGCCGAGCCCGCGGCCACGAAACTCCCATGGTCGAGCCGGGTCCACGGGACCTTGTGCTCCCAGCGGGGCCTGCGGTCCAGCCAGAAGCGTCCGGTGGTCGACGCGCCCTCCGGCGACGACGCCAGCCAGACCAGGGTGTCCGCACCCTCCTCCTCGGACCGGAGCAGCGGCCCCATCACCCGAGCGAACCCCGGGAGCCCGGACCGGATGCCCGGGGTGTCGGCCCACCCCGGGTGCATGGCGTTGACCGTCACACCCCGCCCCACCAGCCGCCGGGCCCACTCGTGGAGGAGCACCAGCTGGGCGCGCTTGACCCGGGCGTAGGCGACCGTCCCGTCGTAGGCGTCCGGGGGCATCTCGAGCGCGTCGAGGTCGAACCGCTGGGTGTACATGCCCCCGGAGGAGACCTGCAGGACCCGGGCGGACCCCGCTGCCTCGAGAGCAGGCAGCAGAAGCCCGGTGAGGAGGAACGGCGCCAGCAGTTGGGTGGCGATGGTCACCTCGGACCCGTCGGGGGCCGTCCGGTAGGAACGGGTCAGCGCCCCGGCGTTGTGCACCAGCACGTCGAGGCGGTCGTGCCCGGCGGTGAACGACTCGGCCAGCCGGCGCACCTGGTCGAGGTCGCTGAGGTCGGCGAGCAGGTAGTCGACGTCCGCTCCGGGCGCCGCCTCGACGACGTGGGACGCCGCCCGGTCGCCCCGCTCCCGGCCCCGGGCCGTGAAGCGCACCGTCGCCCCGGCCCGGGCCATACCGACCGCCGCGGCCAACCCGATGCCCGACGTGGCACCGGTCACGAGCACCGTGCGCCCGTCGAGGCGCTCCGGCGTATCCCACCGGGCGGTCCGGCTGCGGACCATCGGGCCGATCCTCGAGAAGCTCCCGACCACCGTCGCCTCGAGCGCCTCGTCGACCAGGCGGGCGGGCGCCGTCCCGCTCACGGCAACGCCTCTGCGGCGTCCGCCCCCGCGCCGTCCGCACCGGTCAGGGCGCGCTGGAGCCCGGCGAGGCCCCGGTCGGCGATCCGCCGGAAGGGGACGGCGAGGAGCGGGTTCGCCAATGAGGCCACGCCGGTGAAGCGGAAGTCGGCGTCGTAGGTGAGCGTCGTGCCGCCCGATGTGGCCGTCTCGAAGGTGACCGTGTCCTCCGAGCGCATCGAACCGTGGGTGCCGAGCAGGACGACCCGCTCCGGCCGCTGGTACTCCACGATGCGGTAGTCGAACGGCGACGTGCGGACCCCCGTCCGCACGTGGAGGCGGAAGACACTCCCCAGGCGGACGGGTCCGGCATCGAGCCGCTCGGCTCCGGTCACACCGGGGTCCCACTCCGCGGCATTGGAGAACTCGGCCAAGTAGTCGAATGCGTTCTCGATGCTTCGGGTCGTGGACACGGTCCCCCGGTAACGCGCCATGGACAGGCCTCCTCGGCGTATCGTCCGCCGGACGGTCCGGCTACATTTAGTAGTAAATATACCGGCCGATGACGGCGATCGATCGGGAACGTTCGGCGTCGTGGAGGCATCCGCCACCGGGGTCGGGTCCGAAGCACACGGGAGGACCCGGGCCTGATGGCCGGGCCGCCGCGGACCCGCCGGCGTGCCGGGCCGGGCCGGGACGGGGCGCGAAGCAGCGCATGACGGACGACACGATGCAGCGAAGGAGCCGACCACTCACATGCGGATCGCCATTGTAGGAACCGGTGTGGCCGGGCTGACCTGCGCACACCTGCTGGGCCGGCGTCACCAGGTCACCGTGTTCGAAGCCGACCGGAGGCCCGGCGGCCACGCCCACACGGTACGGGTCGACCTCCCCGACGAGACGCACGAAGTGGACACCGGCTTCCTCGTCTACAACGAGCGGAACTATCCCGGACTGGTCCGGCTGTTCTCGGAGCTCGGCGTGGAGACCAAGGCCAGCGACATGAGCTTCAGCGTCTCGGACGACGGCACCGGCATCGAGTGGAAGGGGACCTCGCTCTCCACCCTGTTCGCCCAACGGCGCAACGCGGCCAGGCCGGACTTCCTCCGGATGCTGGTCGACGTGGTGCGCTTCAACCGCAAGGCCCGGCAGCTGCTCACCGACCCGGCGGAGGACCTCTCCCTCTCGTTGCGCGACCTCCTGCACCAGGGGCGCTGGTCGGAACCGTTCGTCGAGTGGTACCTGATCCCGATGGGCTCCTCCATCTGGTCCGCCGACCCGACCACCTTCATGGATATGCCGGCGGTGACCTTCGCCCGGTTCTTCGACAACCACGGCCTCCTCACCTACGGGGACCAGCCGTCGTGGCGGACGGTGAGCGGTGGCTCGCGGCGCTACGTCGAGGCCGTCCTGGCCCCGCTCGGCGCCCGGGTCCGCCTCTCCTCGCCGGTCGAGAAGATCACCCGGCACGACGGTGGGGTCGAGCTCCTGTCGCCGATGGGGCCCGAGCGCTTCGACCACGTGGTGGTGGCAGCCCACAGCGACCAGGCGCTGTCGCTCCTGTCCGACCCGTCCCGGCTCGAGCGGGAGGTGCTTGGGGCCATCCGCTACCAGCCGAACCGCGCCACCCTCCACACCGACGAGCGGCTCCTGCCCCGCAACCCGCGGGCCTGGGCGAGCTGGAACTACCATCGCCTTGTCGACCAGCCGAGCCTCGCCACCCTCACCTACCGCCTGCGCAGCCTCCAGGGCATCGCCAGCCGCCACGAGCTTCTGGTCACGCTGAACCGCGACGACGCGATCCGGGAGGACCGCGTGATCGCCGGATTCGACTACGCCCATCCCGTCTTCGACCCCCCCGCCATCGCCGCCCAGCGGCGTCACGAGGAGCTGAACGGGGAGCACCGGACCTGGTTCTGCGGCGCGTACTGGGGGTATGGCTTCCACGAGGACGGGGTGCAGAGCGCGCTCCGGGTGTGCGCCCGGCTGGCGGGGGAGACCCTGTGAGCCTGCTGCCGCCTCCCGAGACGACGGAGCAGGTCGCGCCGGGCGCCCGGCCGGTCGGGCCGGACACCGAGCTACGGTCCGCCCTCTACGAGGGAACGGTCACCCACCATCGGTTCGAGCCGGTGGACCACCGGTTCTGCTACCGGATCACCATGACCTACCTCGATCTCTCCGAAGTGGACGCCCTCTGCCGGCGCCACCCCCTCTGGTCGGTCGAGCGCGCCAACGCGGTCTCCTTCCGGCGGCGGGACTACCTCGGGGACCCGTCCGTGCCGATCGACACCGCCGTGCGCGACCTGGTCGAGGAGCGCACCGGCCGCCGCCCGGCCGGCCCGGTCACCCTCCTCACCCACGTGAGGACCTGGGGGTGGCTGTTCAACCCGATCAGCACCTACTACTGCCTCGGCGAGGACGGCACCTCGGTGGAGACGGTGGTGATCGAAGTCTCCAACACCCCCTGGCACGAGCGGACCGCCTACGTCCTCCCGGGGACCGGGACCCACCTGGTGGACAAGGCGATGCACGTCTCGCCCTTCCTCCCGATGGAGCTCACCCACCGGTTCGTCGTCGGCAAGCCGGGAAGGGAGCTGGTGCTCGGCACCGACGATCTCGCGGACGGTCGGGTCGTCTTCGCGGCGTCGATGCACCTCACGAGGGTGCCCGCCACCCGCAGGGAGCTGGGGCGGGTGCTCTGGCGGTTCCCGCTGATGACGGCACGGGTCTCGTTCGGCATCTATCGTCAGGCCCTGAACCTACGCATCAAGGGCGTGCCCTTCTACCGTCATCCGGACAAGGGAGGGGACGGGAAGGGGAGGCACCGATGACGCCGCGGCTCGCCGGGTCGTCCGCCAGGCTCATCAGATCGCTGGGGCGCCGCATACGGGGAGGCACGCTCGTGCTGACCGACGACCACGGCACCCACCGGTTGGGAGACGGGGCGCCCGAGGTGGCCGTGACCGTCCACGACCGCGCCGTGTACCCGAAACTGCTCCGGCACGGGTCGATCGGGTTCGCCGAGACGTACGCCACCGGGGGGTGGGACTGCGACGACCTGACCGGGCTTGTCACGCTGCTCACCACCGCGCTCGAGCCGGTCACCGCCCTCCACGATCGCGTCGGCCTGGCCTCGGCGAGGACCGGTGACTGGTGGCGGCGCCTGCACCCCCCGGCCCCGTCCACCGATCGGCGCAACATCCGCGCGCACTACGACCTCTCCAACGAGTTCTTCGCCCTCATGCTCGACGAGACGATGCTCTACTCGGCCGCCGTGTTCGAGCGGCCCGGGATGAGCCTGGCCGACGCCCAGCGGGCCAAGCTCGACCGGCTCTGCACCAAGCTCCAGCTCGGACCCGACGACCACCTGGTCGAGATCGGAAGCGGCTGGGGCGGTCTGGCGGTCCACGCCGCCACGCACTACGGGTGCCGGGTCACGACGACCACCATCTCCGACGCCCAGTTCCAGCTCGCCTCCAAGCGCGTGGCCGAGGCCGGGCTCGCCGACCGGGTGACCGTCCTCGCCGACGACTACCGGGACCTGACGGGCACGTACGACAAGCTGGTCTCGGTGGAGATGATCGAGGCCGTCGACTGGCGGCTCCACGACCGGTTCTTCGCCACGTGCGCGCACCTGCTCCGACCGGGGGGCCTGATGGCCCTCCAGGCGATCACCATCGACGACCGGAGCTACGAACGGGCGAAGAACACCTCCGACTTCGTCACCGAGCTGATCTTCCCCGGGGGGTGCATCCCGTCGGTGGAGTCGATCACCCGGTCCCTGCGGCGGTCGACCCCCATGGTCGTGGTCGACCTCGAGGACATCGGGCGGCACTACGCCGAGACCCTCCGGCGGTGGCGGCTCAACGTGACCGCCCACCGGGACCAGATCGCCGGGCTCGGGCTCGACGAGGCCTTCCTGCGGACCTGGGACCTCTACCTGGCCTACTGCGAGGGTGCGTTCCTCGCCCGCCACATCAGCGACGTGCAGATGGTGATGGCGATGCCGGACTGGCGGCCGCCTCTCCTGACCCGGAGCGCGTGAGCTCCACCAGGCGCTCGACGGCGGCGACCGCGTCCGCTCCGGTAACCCCGGTATAGGCACTGGACCCGAACCCGGCGGCCACGGCCGCACCGTGGACGGCCGCCCCTCCGACCAGAACAGGGACCGGGTCGCCGGGGCCCTCGGACCACACGGCCAGCGCCTCGACGGTCGACCGCGCCGCCTCGAGGCCGGCGGGCACGGTGACGCCGATCAGCACGGCCACCAGGCGCCCGGTGGCCGAGGCGAGCGCCACCGCCTCGACGAAGGACGCCGGCGGCGTGTCCGGACCGAGATCGACCACCTCGAAGCCCACCTGGCGGAGCAGGTCCCCCACGACGGCCACCGGGATGGCGTGGCGCTCCCCCGCGGGGGCACCGATCACGACCGTCCCGCGCTTGCGTCCGCGTCGCGCGAAGCGCGGTCCGAGCCGGCCGATCAGCCGGAGGGCGACCACCGAGGCCCGGTGCTCGTCGGCGATGGAGAGCGCGCCCGCCTCCCACCGGTCCCCGAGCGAGCGCAGCGCCGGGACGAGCAGGTCGAGATAGAGGTCGGCGGGGTCGGCCCCGCCGGCCTGGGCCGCCTCCACCACCGCCCACGCCCCCGCCTCGTCCCCGGCGACCATCCGGTCCTCGAGACGCACCCGGAAGCGCGACCGAGCCGGTCCCGTCCGTCCGGACCGGGCGGTGGACACCGGCCCCACGGTGGCGTGCTGCTCCGGAGACACACCGGGCACCAGCTGGGCGACCGCCGCGGAGGGCACCCGCCACTCCCCTCCCACCTTCGACGCCGTCAGACGTCCCGTGCGGACGTAGCGGTAAGCGGTCATGTAATGGACCCCGAGCACGTCAGCGGCCTCGGCGAGCGTGAGGGTGGTGTCGGGCGCACCGTCCGCTTCGTGGTCGTCCACCATTTAGCACTAAGCCTAACCGCCTTCGCTCCGCAGGCGAGCACGTGGCACACGGGGCCCGGAGCATGCGTGACTGGCTTGGACCCGTGCCGACGGGACCCGCTACGACACCGTGCGCATCGCGTCCGGCTCCCAGTAGGCGCGCAACGCGGCGAGCCGCCCCTCGGCCGACCGGCGGTACGTGTACACCCCGTCCACCTCGACCACGGTGCCGCCGGCGAACGCGATGCGGATGATGCCCACGTTCGCCACCTCGTCGCCGCACAAGAAGGACTGGTGGATGGTGAACCGGATCGACTCGTTGGTGGCGATGACGTTGTCGTAGAACGCGGCGATCGCCTCGAGCCCCCGGTGGCCCTTGCCCTCGGGGTCGAGGGCGGACGGTCCGATCGGGTCCTCGACGACGGAGTCCTCCGTGAACAGGGCGAGCCACGTCTCGCGATCGTGGGCCTCGACCGCCGCCATCGATGCCTGGCCCAGCTCCCGTGCAGTCCTCGTCATCCCTCCACCTTTCCCATCACGTCGTCGGCGAACCGACGAAGGTTGTCGATCTTGTGCCCGAGCGGCTCGGTGTCCGGCGCCAGGCCGTAGGGCCACCGGAAGCCCACGATGGCGTCCGTGACCCCCTGGCCCTCGAGCCGACGCACGCCGTCGACGGTGAACGCGTCGGTCGAGATCACGTGGACCTCGAACGGCCGATCGGCGGTCCCCTCCTCGTCGCGGATGCGCCTCAGCGCAGCCAGCAGGCCCGGCAGCTCCTCGGGCGCTCCCCCACCGTGGAGCCAGCCGTCGGCCCTGGCCGCCCGGCGCAGCGCAGCCGGCGCGTGGCCGCCGACCAGGATGGGGATCCGCTCGTTCGGCACCGGTGCGATCTTCACCGGCGGGAGGTCGAAGACCTCACCGTGGAACTCGAAGTAGCCGCCGGCCGACAGTCCTTCCACGATGGCCAGCGCCTCGTCCATCCGGCGCCCCCTGCCCTCCCAGGGGATGCCGCAGAGCGCGTAGTCGTCGGGCCACGGGCTCGTCCCGACCCCGAGCGACAGCCGGTTGCCGGTCATCACCGCAACGGAGGTCGCCTGCTTTGCCACCAGGAGCGGGTGGCGCATCGGGAGCTTCAACACGAACGTCACGAACCGGATCGACCGGGTCACCGCCCCCATGGCCGGGATGAGCGAGAACGGCTCGATGAACGGCTTGTCCTCGAGGAACTCCCGTGAGTGGTCGGGGGAGAAGGGGTAGGTCGAGTCCGAATCCTGCGGATAGCAGATGCTGTCCGGGACCACCAGCGAGTGGTAGCCGGCGTCCTCGGCCGCCCGGGCGAGGGGCAGGTAGTGCGTCGGGTCGACCATCGACTCCGCGTAAGAGAATCGCATCAGCGTCCCGGCCGGACGGCCGGTGCCCCGATCGGACGGTCGGGGGAATTCCGGCCCTCTGGCGCGGCGTGGGCCACCGTGACAGGGAAGCCATCCTCCCGAGGGACTGCCGGGTGCGTGCCGTCCGTCCCGTCGACCAGGTCCACCTCACTGGGCTCGGCGCTGACCACGACCTCCACCACCCGGCCGCTCAGACCGTCGAGGCGGCAAGACCGGCCGCCCGCAGGCGCTCGGCAACCCACGCGACGCCGTTCGGCTTGGCCATCTCCCGCTGCCATCCGTCGAGCACCGACTCCAACTCCTCCCGGGTCGGCACGGCGCCGATGACGGTCACCACCACCCGGTCCAGCGGGATGTCCTCCACCTCGATGTCGCCGAACGGGGTCCACGAGTCGGCCTCCGGGACCAGTTCGAGCATGGCGTACAGCTCGCCGGTGTCCTCCACCCAGCTCAGTTCATACCGGTTCCCCTTGGCGTCGAACCACTCGGTGCCGAGCTCGATCTCCGGCGACTGCCGGCGTCGCTCGTCGGCGCTGTAGAACTCCTCGATGTTCATCGGGCTCCCGTCCCCTCGGCATTGCGCCGCTCCGGCACCCCGATTCCTGGGGTGACCACCCGGGTGACGTTACCCTGCCCAGCAACGGACGGGCCCTCTGGCCGGGTCTGAGGCCCACCGGGGGTGGTCCACGACGGATCCCCACTTACCGGGCGGGCCAGGTCGAGTCGAAGACGGTCTCTCCGGGTGCGGACCCGGAGACCACCTTCTCCACCTACGACGCGACCGGCAACCCCGCCAGCCAGAGCGTCTCCCCTGCCCCCGGGTGCACCGGAAGCTGCACGCCGGAGGTCACCCACGCCAGCGTCTACAAGCTTGCGACCTGTGTGATCGGGCGCGACCGGTACACGCTGGGCGAGACCGAGTCGGTCGCTGGCCCCGGGGCTACTCCACCACCTTCGCCTGCAACCCCGCCGGCCAGGTGACATCCACCACCAACCCGGACGGATCCACCACCCTTTCCGCCTACGACCAGGACGGCCGCCTCTCCTGCTCGGTCTCCCCGATCGAAGTCGCCGCCGGGGTGACCTGTCCGACCACCGAGAGCGTGCGCAACCGGGACACCCAAAGCGAGACCTTCAACGGCGACAGCCAGGTGACAACCAGCACCGACCCGGCTGGCAACGTCACCCAGACCCTCTACGACGTACCCTTGTCGAACCCGCTGTCCGCGTGTGTCCCGACCACTGCGGCCGCGGCCGCTCCGACCGTGTGTGCGCGGCATCCCTTCCTGGTGAGATGGGCCCCTGTTTCGGCGGCGCTCTTTGAGGACGGACCCCGGTCGGGGATCGCACCGATACGGTAGAACGAGCCATCGCCGCGATCTTCCCGGCCCAGTTGAGCGTGGAGCAGTTTGCCTGCCTCGGAGATCGACTCGTCGTCCCGCGTCCTCGCTGCGCGCCGTGCAACCGACCCATGTCCTTCGACGGCTCCTACTGCCGCCAGGTGCGCGATCGCGGGGTCACCCATCGCGTCACGATCCGCTACGTGCGCTGTCCGTCGTGTCGCACGAGGCATGCGGTGCTGCCAGAGTTCGTCCTTGCCAGGCGCCTCAATAGTGCGGACACGATCGGCGCAGCTCTGGCGGCCGCAGCGGGTGCTCTGGGAGCGGCATCGCGGGCGCACCTGGTCGACACCGTTCCCGGACGCACGGTCCGCTCGTGGAAGGCACGGTTCGCAGAGCGGGCGCTGCTGCTGGCTGTGGGCCTCGCCAGCCTGGTCGTGCACTGGGGAGGACCTGTCTTCCATGCGGACAGCGACCCGGTCGTGTGGGCAGTGACCGCCCTGGGCGCCGCCTGGTGGACCAGTGTCGATCGGTACGCCCGGCGACCGGTGCTTTCCCCCTGGAGGTTCGCCAGCTGGATCACCGGCGGCGTGCTCATGTCCACCCGCGTGGATCTGCCATGGCTTGGGGGACACGTTCCGCCCATCCCCGCCAGGGGGCCCGAACAGGACCTCCAGCGGACCACCGGGCTGAGCTTGCACCCGGCCGGCGGACCGGTCCCGACGATCCTCGGCCAACGGCGGCCAGGGCAGACGACCACGGACGGTGGCGCGCGCTCGCACCGCCGACCCGAACGCCACCACTCCACGTCGACGATGTGCAGCGAACGTTGCCGAGCCATGGTCATGCAACGGTGCCGGCTCCTGTACAGACAGCGGTGCCGCCAACCCCAACCACCGGCGAGGGCACGAAGGGGGTGAGGCCGGCCGATTCTGTGTGCTGGCCGTTCATTCCTACCTCTAGACGAGTGATTCTCCCGTTCCACCCAGTCCGACATCTGCCTCCGGGTTCTCATTCGATGCGAACCTGCCATCGCGACGGCGGCGCTGTGCCGAGCGTGCACCAGGGGATTGCCTATCCGCCCGTTTCTCCCACAGCTTGGCCACTGCGCCACGCAGAATTGGGCGACACCGGGGCGTCAATGGGTCTTCCGGGAAGAACTGCTCGTACAGCTCTACGGCATCGGCTTCCGTGGAAATTCCACACCTCTCCAGAAGGAATTCAATATCGGCCTGGTCTCGTCGCCCCCGACTGGCCCGTAGTTTCATGGCCAGCATCGATCGCTCGTCGGCGGCCACGATTTCCACGTTGTCGATCTTGAAGAGGGGCCGCCAATCGGGCTCCTTGAAGACGGGGATGAATCCCTTGGCGCTGTCGTTGAGCCAGTCCGCCGGCAAACCTCGGCGTTGAGCGATCTCGCGTGCAACGGCCAACACTTCTTCGGGCGGATATACGGACCCGTCGACGTCGTCCGTGCTGAAGCGGGAATCGAACGCGAGGAGCATCACCGCCCCACCCACCAGGTAGAGCCGGGCCGTAACCTCTCGCTTGCCGAGCTCGGCCGCAAGTTCCCGCAATGCACCCTCAATTGCCGCCCGGTCCATCAGACGCTCTCCATCTCGTCTTCGGCGACGAGAACGCCGTGACGCACGAAGGCGCCCGGGGCGGTCGTGAGCTCCCATGTGTGCAGTTCCGGGTTGTCGGACAGGTACCAGAACGGCCTCTGGAATCGCTCGGGATCGTTCGTCCACCGAGGAGGCGCAACGTCCTTCCGTGCGGCCTCGTCCTCAACCACCGCCGCCAAGAATGCGTCCCATCGGCGATCGCCGGTCAGACGAGGAGGGCCATGGACCAACCGGGCGAACGTCTCCTGCGTCGACTTCCGGAGAGCGTCCTTGAGATCCAGCGCAGCCCGAAGCGCCCCGTCCTGCCGGACGCTCTCCGGACGTTCTTGGTACTTCGCTCCAGAGAGTCGTTCCGCGATGGCGATCGCCGTTGCGATCGCACTGCTGCGCTCCAACGGCGCCAGTCGGACCTCGACTCCAAGGCCCGCCGACTCGACGATCCCAGTGAGCAACGTAAGTGAGGGCGCTCGCACACCAGACTCGATCTCGGCGATGGTGGACTGCGGGACGCCCGCCTGATCGGCGAGAGCACGTTGAGACAACCCGTTCGTCCGTCGCACCTCCCGCAGGAGCTCTCTCGCTACAGACTTTCCGTCCATGCATTTGATAATACCAAATCGGGTATCTAGAGTCAGGCAGGCGGGCCGACGCCGCCAGGCGAACGGGTCGGGCTGGTCAGGGCCTGGTTGGCCGTGATCCGCCTGGGGTGCCCAGTCGAACGCCCAGTCGTCGGTCTCTATGACCGACGAGACCGGCACCACCACCTACACCGACGACTCCTTCGGGCAGATGGCCTCCGCCACCGACGGGGCGGGTGCGACCGTTGCCTACACCAAGACGCACACGGCGACGTGGTGACGGTCACCTACCCGAACGCAAAGACGGTCAGCCGCACCTTTGACCACGCGGACCAGCTGGTCGATGTCACCGACTGGCTGGGCAACACCACCAAGATCACCCCGAACCCGAACGGCCAGGTGTCCTCAATCGCCTCCCCGAACGCGACTGACACCTACGCCTACACCTCCAACGGCCAGCTGGCATCCAACGCAGCGGTTGCCGGCCCCTACGCCTACGACGGAGCGGGCAACCTCACCCAGCTGCCCGGAGGCACCACGGAGGCCGACCACTTGGGCTGGCCGAACAAGTCGTCCGGGTTCCGCTCCAAGGTGTCGAGTGCTGCGTTGACGTTGGTTGGGGTGGTGTACTTGATCATGCCCCGTAGAGAGCGGCGAATCACCGGGTCTGACGGATTTCTTTCCGCCGCTGGCATGTAGTGACTGCCGTCGGTGGCTGCACTGTTGGCTGCCCTCACACCCGGCTGCCACCTCGGGCCACTGCCAACCCTGCGATTCATGGGCTTTGAACTGGACTTTTCTTGTGGGGCAGGCAGGGATCGAACCTGCGACCGAGGGATTATGAGTCCCCTGCTCTGACCACTGAGCTACTGCCCCTGACCGGGGAGTCCGCCTTCCGCTTGCTCCTCTCCCACCACGGATCCCCTCACGGGGGTGGCGAGCCGAACGGCGCACTCCCAGATGGCGAAGGGTACCGGGTCCGTGGGCATGAAGGTCGAAGCTGACGTCCGACCATCCGGGGGGGAGCGATGGGGGGGTCCGCGTCCATGCCGGCGGCAACCCGTTGACCGGATCGCGCGTTCACGTAGGCCGAGCGGCCGACGTCGGCATCCGGGCGGGTCGTACCTCCAAGCACACTCGGAAGCCGCACACTGGGGCGGGGAGATCGACGCAAGGAGGCGGCGAGTGCGCAGTCCCGCCCGCCATGGAGTCGGAACTGGTCGCCTGGCGCAATCCACCGCGGGCTCATCGACCGATCCGCCGCTGCGGAGCTGGCCGACAGCGGGTCATACTACCATTCGCTTATACAGATATATAAGAGGGAGGGACGGCATGACCTACGACCTGGCGATCATCGGCTCTGGTGGTGCGGGGTTCGCCGCGGCCATCGCGGCGACGACACGGGGACACTCGGTGGTGATGGTCGAGCGGTCCACCATGGGGGGGACCTGTGTGAACGTGGGCTGTATCCCCTCCAAGGCGCTGCTGGCGGCAGCCGAGGCCCGCCACGTCGCTGCCGGACAGGCCTTCCCCGGCATCACCACCGCCGCGGGTCCCCTCGACATGGCCGCGTTGGTCGGCGGCAAGGCCGAACTGGTCGACCTGCTGCGGCACGAGAAGTACGAGGACCTGGCCACCGACTACGGCTGGGAGGTGCGCCGGAGTGAGGCCCGCTTCGTGGAGGGACCGGCATTGGAGGTGGACGGCGAGCGGATCGAGGCGGCCCACTACCTGGTGGCGACCGGGGCCTCGCCGTGGGTTCCCCCCGTCCCCGGTCTGGAGGAGACCGGCTACCTGACCTCGACTACCGCCCTGGAGCTCGATCACTTCCCCGAGTCGATGATCGTGGTGGGGGGCAACTACGTGGGATTGGAGCTGGGCCAGCTGTTCGCCCGCCTGGGGAGCGCGGTGACCCTGCTCGAAGTGCTCCCCCGGCTGGCGGCCGGTGAGGAACCGGAGATCTCCGAGGTGATCGAAGGGGTACTCGCCGACGAGGGCGCAGAGGTGTGGACGTCTGCGCCGCTGGCCGCCGTGTCCCGCAAGGACGGGAAGGTGATCGCCACGGTGGCGGACGGCCGGGAAGTCCGTGCCGAGGCCATCTTGATGGCGACGGGCCGCCGGGCCAACACCGCCGGGTTGGGTCTCGAGGCCGTCGGTGTCGAAATCGGCCCGACCGGGGCGGTGGTGGTGGACGACCAGCTGCGAACCGCCAACCCCAGGATCTGGGCGGCCGGCGACGTCACGGGAGCACCTCAGTTCGTCTACGTGGCCGGATCGCATGGCACCCTGGTGGTGGAGAACGCCTTCGAGGAGGCAGGACGGCGGGTTGACTACTCGCACCTGCCCCGGGTGACCTTCACCACCCCCAACATCGCGGCGGTCGGTCTCACCGACGCCGAGGTCGGACCGGCCGGGCTGTCGTGCACGTGCCGGGTGCTGCCGCTCGCCTACGTTCCTCGGGCCATCGTCAACCGTGACACCCGCGGCGTGGTCAAGATCGTCGCCGAGGTCGGCACGGGACGCGTCGTGGGGATCCATATGATCGGCGCCAACGCCGGCGACGCCATCCTGGCTGCCACCTACGCCTTGGAGGCGAACATGACCGTCGACCAACTGGCCCACACCTGGGCGCCGTACCTGACCATGGCCGAGGGGATCAAGCTGGCCGCCCAGTCGTTCTCCACCGATGTCGCCAAGCTGTCATGCTGCGCAGCATGAGTACCTCGCTCGCCAGCCGTCGTCGGCCGTCGGCCACGCCAGTCCCGGTCGACCCGGCCGGGCGGGAGCTGATGGCCAAGTTCTACCGGGCGCTCGGGGATCCCACCCGCCTCGACCTGCTCGAGTTCTGTGCAAAAGACGAGCGGACCGGCACCGAGTGCGTCGAGCGGGCCGGGCTCTCCCAGGGGCGGGTCTCGGCCCATCTGGCCTGCCTGGTCTCGTGCGGGCTGGTCTCGGTGCGCCGCCAGGGACGCTTCGCCTACTACCGGGTCACCGATCCCCGGGTGGCCCAGCTGGTCGGGATCGGCCGGGGGGTGGTCGCCGACCACGCCGCCTCGATCGCCGCGTGCCTCAAGGTGGCGTCGCCGGCCTGAGCGGGGCCGGGAGCAGTCGGTGGGCACTGGTGGGCCACCGGTCCACACGCAGCGCCAAGCTCCTTCAACGAGATTGGAGGCCCACCCAGCTGGCGAACCTCTTCCGAGGCACGAGCTGCCTGCCGACACCGCCCGAACCGTCGATGGCTCGGACCGATCGCCACGGACGTCGGGACGCTGTTGGTGGGGATCAATCAGGGCGGCGTGCTCGTCTCCGGACCTACCAGCTGGGTCGTCCGGGCCCGCGTCGCAAGCGACTACGTGATCCCCATGTGCGCCTCGACGATGGGTGCCCTCGCCGGGACTCGCCGGGGTACCCGAGCCGAATGCGTGACGATCGCAACGAGCACAGCCGGGTGTCAACAGGGACCCCCGCGGTGCGTTCAGCTACTCCGGTCAGATGTCACACGGCGTATCGACCCCTCCGACCCGGTTGTCACCGACAAACAGCCATGGGGCGTACTGGGTGGCTGCCAGTGCGGGCAGCCTGCCCCCTCTGTGCGGTGCCGTCGCGCCTGTCTCCGGTTCCTTGGTACGGGTGATCCCAGCCCGGTCGAACGGCCGTACCCACGACGACACGTAGCGCACGCTTCGCCCGCCTGGATAGTGCAGCTCCAAGGTGAGGCTGGCCCGGCACCCGTGAATGGCCACCGACTCGACGGTCACCGTGGAGTAGAGCGCTTCGGGATTCGTTCCCGACGCCAAGTCCCGGATGAACATGGCGGTCACCTTGGACTGGGCTGACACCACCGTGGCGAGCGCGGCCACTGAGCGCGTGGTATCGACGGCGATCGCTGCGGAACTGAAGTTGGCATAAGCGTCGACCACCGTCCACTGGGCTGGACGCAACCGTTCGGCGGCCGTGAACGGCACCCAGTGGCCGGCGACGTACTCGGTCATCGTCGTCTGCGATGTCCCTGCTGAGGAAGACACGGAAGATGGCGATGCGCTGGTCGAACCGCACGCTGCCGCCAACAGTCCGAGGACGCTTACGACGAAGAGCATCGGTACACGGCTACAAGATCCATACGACGCCCGGCCACGCGGTTCGAGTCGGTGCAGGAGTGTCGGCGATATTCTCTTGGGGGTCACGGCAGCGCGGCGCCGGTGGTATTCGTGTGCCCCTGAAGATGTCCCGTCGTTGGCTGGTGCCCGGTGAGGCGGCGGGCGGCAGCGAGCAGCTGGGGCATAGTGCTCACCGGGACGTTGTTCTGGTAGCGGAGGCGTCCATTGGGGCCGATGAGTGCGTAGACGTCGGGGGTTCCGCTTGGATCGTAAGCCTCGCTGAGGGTCGCTGAGGCCATACCCCAGGTCCGGCCTGGACGGGTGACGGAGAGATCGATGCCTGCGGCCGATTGCCCGAAGCTCAGGACCTGTGCCGCACCTTGTTTGCCGCCGGCGAAGCTCCCGGAAAGGCCGGGGGTGACCACCTGGACGCCGTCGCTGTTGAGCTGGCCCAGATGTTGCGCGACGGCAGGGATGCTCGCGGCGCAGCTGGCACAGCTTCCGGCGACGAACCACACCATCGTGGGTCTTCCGCGCAACGAGGCGATCGTGGAAGGGTCGCCACTCGAGGCGGTGAAGGCGCCGTTTGGCACCATGGGTGCGGACTCGGTGGTGGAAGACCGGCTCGCCGCGGTTCGGAGGGGGATCGAGTTTGATGGGCCGGGACGGCCGAAGACGAAGTAGGCGCCGAGTCCGGCGACGACGAGGAGCGCCAGGACGGGCGCCCCTGTCGCACGCTGAGGCCGCCTCCCTGTCGTGGGCCCGGTCATGCCAGGCTCTTCGCAGCAGCCAGCAGCTGGGGCATGGTGGATCCGGGCGAGCTGTTCACGTAGGTGACCCGGCCTTTGGCGTTGAGCAGGTAGTAGATGTCGAGGTAGCTCTGCGGGTCGTACCGGCGGGTGAGGGCGGCCGAAGACACCCCGAAGGTCCAGTCGGGGTTCCCGTACTCCGTCCCGGCGAGAGCCTTGGCGAAGCTGCCGATGGACGGCCCTGACTGGCCAAGGTCCTGGTAAAGCTCGACCTCGGTGACGTGCACCCCGTCGGATCGGAGTGCCTCCAGGTTCTGGGCCATCGACTGGGTCCCTGCCTGACAGGAGGAGCACCAGGTCGAAACGAACCACAAAAGGGTCGGCTCGCCGCGCAGCGATGCGATATCGGTCGTTTGGCCGGCGAGCGTGGCGAACGTCCCGTTCGGAGCCGGACTGCCTGCAGCCGGTGCCGCTACCGATGCGGAGCTCGCCGACCCGGATGATCCATTGGCGAAGTGCAGTCCCAAGATCACGGCGACAAGAAGGATGACGGCACCGGCGCTCCCGAACCCCCAACGTCGGCGGCGACGGGTTGCAGTCGCTGCGGCTTGCCGGGCAGCGTGGCTCGGCCTGGGTGGGCGGGCTTGTCGAGCAGATTTGCTCATGGAAGAGCTCCTTCCTTGTCCCTGACTGCCGGGCCGGTAGTACTCGGGTCTTCGACGACGCATCCCTCTTCGGACAGGCACGCGGCACGGGCGACCTTATGCAGACCCCACCATCCGGTCACGAGGAGGAGCACGAGGCTGGCGGCGAGGAATTCCGTCTGGTGGACGGCGAAGAAGTGCTGCAGGGTGCCGGTGGTCCCATAGAGGCCGACGCCCGACACCCCCACGAAGGCGAGAACGGTGGGGATGATCGGCGTGCAGCACAGAAAGCTGGGCAGCAGGCTGCCGACAAATGCCAGACCTCCCACAGCCCCACTCGCCACCCGTGCCGCGGCGATCCGGCGCATGGCGTAGACCTGCACGCTCACCACGAACCCCATGCCCAAGCCGAGCACGATGGCCCAGGCGAGCAGGTAGGCATCGAGGTAGTTCCAGTTGGCCAGTTCGAACCGCTGGGTGTAGTCGAAGGGCAGCAGGATCGTGTACAACAGCGTCACCGCGGCAGCGACCATGACGAAGCCAGCCAATCGGCCCCGAGAGCCGAGTACCTCGAACACCCCAACCCGAAGGGTCGCCCGACCGATCGTTCTGCCGGTTGGTGACGCTCTCACCGGCGCCACGTCCCTGTCACCGCCGGCGGACAGCACGCGGCGACACCCCGGCGCCGACGACGGATCCAGAGCACCGCGGCTACGACGACGAGCAGCCCACCGATCACGCCACCAACGGTCCCGAGCGTCGCGGCGCCGCCCGAGGCTAGGGCGACGAAGATCACCGGCCCTCCGCAACAGAGCACGGGGACGAGAAGCAACAAGACGGCCGCCCCCGGGCCGCGGCGTTCCGCGGGTGGCCCAATCGTCGACGAGTGTGGACCAACCGAGAGGCCACCACCCTCACCGACATCCCCGACCGAGTAGTGGTGATCGGCGGGAGCGCCGTCGGGGGTGGAGCTCGGCCAGTTCTGGGCTCGTCTGGGCGCCCGGGTCACCATCGTCCAGCGCTCCGAGGGACTCATCGACCGCGAGGATCCCCGGGTCGGCCAGCTCACCCGGGCTGCCCTGGAAGCCGATGGGATCGACGTACGCGTCGGCGCCCAAGCCCGAAGGGTCAGTCGCTCAGGGACCGCTACCGCGGTGGAACTCGACGACGGCACCACCGTCGACACCGACGTGATCCTGCTCGCAACCGGCCGCAGTCCCCGCAGTGCCGGGTTCGGCTTGGAAACGTCGGCGTGCACCCCGACCAGCGCGGCGCCATCCCCGTGGACGAGCGCCGCCAGGCCACCGAAGGCCTCTGGGCGATCGGCGAGGTCACCGGCGTCGCCCTGTTCACCCAGGTCGCCATGTACCAGGGTCGGGTCGTGGCCGACAACATCATCGGGCGACCCCGCCAGGCCAACTACGAGGGGATCCCCTGGGTCATCTTCGCCGACCCCGAGATCGCCGCCGTCGGGCTCACCGAAGCCCAGGCCCGAAAAGCCGGCATCGATCTCATCACCGCCGAGATCGACCTCGCCGAGTCCATCGCCCGGCCCTGGACGTACGAAAAGGACCCCGGCGGCACTCTCGGCATCCTGGCCGGCCGGGACCAACAGGTGCTCGTAGCAGGACCTCCCAACGGGTCACGTCGCCTACTCGCTGCGCGGCCCCTCACTCCGAGGCCGGACCCGGTCGAGTGACCGCCTATGCCTGTGGCTCGGTCCCTTCCGTGCGTCGAGCTAGCCAGCGCCCCCACACCCACGTCGGACGCAGCCCGATCACCGCGATTGCGCTCAGACACACCACGACGCCGATCTCGGTGGCGTGCGCCCCGGCGAGCACGCAGGCCGTCCACGCCATCGTCGCTGCCAGCATCCCTGCCGCTGAGCCCGCCGCCGCCGTTGGTGCCCGCCGGTCCGGCCGGAGACCCTCCAGCCGATCGATCCGATACCGCAGATGCTCGCGATGATGGAACGCGACCACGGGGCTCGTGGTGCCCGAAGCTCGCAGAGCGGTGCGCACCAGTGCCGAGAGGACCGGAACTGCGCCTACCGCCCGCACCGCCTCGTCGTCAGCGGCTGCCTCCAGCGCACGGCAGAACCCGTCCCAGGCCCGATGCACCGGCGGGAGCACGCCGTAGGCCGCCTCGACCGCCCCGGCGGCCAGCAGAACCCGAGGGTGACCCAAGCGAACATGGGCCACTTCGTGCTCACACACCGCCTGGCGCTCGTACTTGTCAAGCGGCCCGAGCAGGCCCGAGGTCACCACCGCCCTCGGGCGCCACAACCCTCCGGCGTAGGCAGCGGGCTCGGGAGATGGAACGACCCAGACCGAGCCGCCTTCCACTTGCCGGCGGGCAGAGCGGGCAAGCGCCAGTCCCCGCAACTCCGCCCGGTACGCCGCGACAGCCAGGCGAACGGCCTGCCACGCCAGCACCGTGAAGGCTCCGACAGCGGGGAGCTCGCCGAGGAGCTGCCACTGGCCCGGTGCAATCCGAACAGGCAACCCCCACCCGAAATTCGGATTCCGGCTGCCCACGAACCGATGGTTCCCCCCAGGCACGCCAACCACGCCGCCGGCAACAGGCCCCATCCGACCAAGCTGACCAATTGGCCGCCGGCCGCCACCCGCGGCGAAATCCCATCCCTCGTCGCGAGCACCCCGGGCAGCACGATCAGCAACACCAGGAGTCCCAGCCCGATTGCGGCAGCGCTCACGGTCGCTGCACCCGATCGAGCACCGCCGCCAACTCGGCGACCAACCGTTCCCACACCTCCCGGCCGCTCATCCAACCATCGGCTGCCCACAGTTCGTCAAGGATCTGGATCTCGAGTCCACCGACCCGGTGCCCCACCACGAGTCGTCGTGCCACACTGTTCTCCTACGTATCTGTCGTAGCTACGTTCTGTCCTAGGGCCGATCGTGGGCCGAGCGCATCAACCGCGGAGCCGCAGGGGCGTTCGGTGAGGACCCGGCTCGAGTCTTCCGCACGCGCGGCCTCCCGGGCACCACGGGTCAGACGTGATGGGGAGGCCGCCCTCGGGACTGCAGCTCCGCCCAGCACCGGTCACACGCGTCGCAGAACCGGTCACCGTTGCCCTCGGAGCCCGCCAGCCGGTGACGGTCCCGGTGGCCGCACACCGGGCAGGCACCGGGGTCCGCTCGGCCGACATCCATGGTCCAACGGTACCCGGGTGCCAGCGCGTCGATCGCGCCCGTGGCCGCGTCCCCCCGGGCCCGGTGGATTCAGTACCCGCCCCCGGAAGCGACGGTCGTCGTGGTCGAACTGCCCCCGGACCCGGCGGCCTGTGCCGATTTCACCGGGGCGCCCGCCGCGGACACCACGAACCAGATCCCCTCGATGCCCTGGCCCTGGGTGGCCCCGGGGGTCTGGTCCGCCGAGTAGGTGTAGAGGGGGTGGCCGTCGTAGACGACCTGCTTCGTGCCGCCGGACAGCGTCTTCGTCGAGAGCAGCGACTGCGTCACCCCGGCACCCGCCACCGGAGATCCGCTCGTGGTCAACGGGGGCCAGATCGTGGTGCACGCGCCGTTGCAGGCGCTGTGGGTGGCCGTATCGTCGACGTTCAGGTAGAGGACCATCCCGGACCCGTTCACCAGGATCGTCCCGTACGAGGACGAGCGGCTCGCCACGGTCGCCGCCCCGCCACCGGAGGACGAGGACGAGGTGCCGGACGGCGGAGTGGTGGTGGTCGACGCGCTCGAGCTCGCACTCGATCCGCAGGCGCCCAGCAACAGGGCCCCCAGGGCCACCAGCGCCACCAGACCCGTCCGGTGGATTCCGAACCGTCCTTCGTGTTGCGTCCTCACCACACACCCCCGGGGAGTCGATCCGGCACCGATGTTCCAGCCGGGAGTGTACCGCCGTGCGCCCCTTCCGGGCCGTCGCTCCGGGGGAGAGACTCGAACTCTCAACCTAGCGGTTAACAGCCGCTCGCTCTGCCGATTGAGCTACCCCGGAATGCAGATCCGCCTCCGGCTCGGGGAGGCGTGCCAGTGGACACTAGCCGGTGCGCCCGCACCCGTCGGCACCCTCACGGCCCCGGCCCGCATCCCCGTCGGCGCCGGCCGGGTTCTCGCCGGGCGCGCCGAGCGGCAACAATGGGAGAGTGAAACTACGGATCGTCGCTGTCGTCGCCTTCGGGGCCGGGTACGTGCTGGGGTCGAAGGCGGGGCACGAACGGTACCGGCAGCTCAGCCGCTCCGCCGCGTCCATCGGGCGGTCGGCACCCGTGCAGGGGACCGTCGTGCTCGCGGGAGACAAGGCCCGGGCGTTGGCATCCCTGGGGATGGAACGGGCCCGGGACGCCGTCGGGTCCCGCCTCCACCCCCGCGACGACGAGTAGGCAGGTCGGGAGCACCACCGGGCCCCCAGCGCCCAGCGCCCAGCGCCCAGCGCCCGGAGCCCGCCGACCGGCGGACGGTCGGCCGGGGGCTCAGGCCTCGTCGAGGTAGTCGCGCAGCAGGTGGGCGGAGTCCGGCCGGCGCAACTTTGCCAGCGTCTTCGCCTCGATCTGGCGGATCCGCTCCCGGGTCACCCCGAATGCCTTGCCGACCTCCTCGAGCGTGCGGATCTTCCCGTCCTCGAGGCCGAACCGGAGACGGACGACATCTTGTTCCCGGGGCGACAGATGGCCCAACGCCTCGCGCACCGCCTCGTCCAACATCATCCGGGCGGCGGCGTCGTCGGGCACGACCGCCCCCCGGTCCTCGATCAGGTCGGACAGGCTGAAGTCGTCCTCGTCGCCCATCGGCTGCTCCAACGAGACGGTGTCCTGGTTGATGCGCTGGATCTCCCGGACCCGCTCGATCGAGAAGTCCACCTGGCGCGCGACCTCCTCGGCGGTCGGCTCCCGACCGAGCTCCTGGAGGAGCTGGCGTTGCGCCCAGACGACCTTGTTGATGGTCTCGACCATGTGCACCGGGATGCGGATCGTCCGCGCCTGGTCGGCGATGGCGCGGGTGATCGCCTGACGGATCCACCACGTGGCGTACGTCGAGAACTTGAACCCTTTGGTGTGGTCGAACTTCTCGACCGCCCGCATGAGGCCCAGGTTGCCCTCCTGGATCAGGTCGAGGAACGCGAGGCCGCGGTTCCGGTAACGCTTGGCGATGGAGACCACCAGGCGGAGGTTGGCCTCGATGAGGGCCTCCTTGGCCTGCTGGCCCCTTCGGACGAGGACCCGGTCGGCGGCTCGCTCCCTGGCACTCGGCAGGTGCCCGGGATCGGGGGCCATCAGCCGCTCCGCCGCCTCGTTGCCGGAAACGATGCGCACGGCGAGCTCCACCTCGAGGGCGGCGTCGAGCAGCTTCACCTTGCCGATCTCCTTGAGGTACGTGTGCACCGGGTCGGCCGCAGACCCGGCGAACCGGTCGCCTCCGGCGTAGACCTCGACCGGGGCCCGCCGGTCGGCTCGGGCCTGGCGGGACCGGGGGGGCCCGGCGCCGGAAGAAGCGGTCGGCGGCGGGTCGACGGCCCCGTCGGCCGGATCGCCGGCGTCCCCGAGGGAACGGACCTTGGGGGGAGGGCGGCGTTTGACCGTGGGGGACGATCCTCCGACCACCTGCAACGCCCGAGCGGTCCTTCCCTCACGCGCCGGTCCGGAGGCCTCCCGCTGCGGGGGGACGACGGTCGCCTCGTCGGCGTCGTACTCGAACGCGATCCCCTCCGCCCTGATCCGACCCACCACGTCGCTGATCAGGCCCGCCTCCAGCTCCACGGAGCGCAGCACCGTCACGACGTCCTCCTGGGTGAGCATCCCCCGCAGGCGGCCGAGACGGATGAGGCCGTCGAGCTCCGCGGCGGGCAACCCGGGGACCACCTCCGGCGTCAGTTCGGTCGTCTCGTCAGCGGTCACGGTTCCCCCAGGACGGAAGCGTCTCGACCCCGCCCGCTCAGCCAGGCTACCAACCGGGCGGTGGCTTCCTCCGCCGTCGACGGGTCGTCGAGCTGCTGCAACCAGAGAGTCGCGGTGGCCGCGTCCGACACCGTAGCCGGAGCGATGCCCGGTTCGCGGGTCACGACGGCCAGCTCCTGGCGGGTGGCCTCGCGGACCAGCTGCAGCACCACCTCCTCCGGCTCGGCGATGGGGTCCTCCACGGCGAGCCGGACCAAGAGCGCGCGCACCTCGGGTTCGGCCCGGTCCACCGCCTGGTGGAGATCGTCGGCGGAGAGCAGCGCCTCCAGGGCGGACCGCTGGAGGTCGTCGCGGAAGAGCACCGGCTCGAGCCACCGGGCCACGTCCTCCGGCCGGTGGATCGCCAGTCGCAGCGCCTCGAGGCCCGGGGGGAACCGCCCGTTCCTACCCGCGGACAGCCGTCCGGCGGTCGGACCCGACCGCAACCGACCCGGAGGGTCGGAGGACGATCCCGGATCCCCGTCGTCCGGGTCGCGAACCCAGTCGTCCCCGGTCCCGCCGGGGGCGATCCGGCCGGGCTCCGGGGAGCCCCCGCTGCCGGTGCCGGGCCGGGCTCCCACCCTTCCGCGACCGCCACCCTGACCCCCGTCGGGACGCAGCCCCTCCCTGCGCATCCGCTCGAGGAGCCCGCGCAGTGACTCCGGGGGCAGGTGGCAGCGCCCGGAGACGGCCATCACGTACTGGTCGCGCACCAGGTCCACCGGGTGCTCCGCCACCATGGCCAGGGCCGCTTCAGCCGCCTTGGCCCGGCCCTCCGGCGTGGTCAGGTCGGCGCCGGCCAGCACGCGGTCGACCCGGAACCCGAGGAACGGCTTCGCACCGCCGATCGCCGCCCGGAGGCGGTCCGGGTCGGTCCGCGCCAGCTCCCCCGGGTCCGAGCCCGGGGGGAGGTCGGCCACCACCACGTCCACCTCGTGACGACGCTCCCACTCGTAGAACCGCGAGGCGGCCGACTGGCCGGCACCGTCGGCGTCGAACGCGAGGACGATCCGTCGCGCGAAGTTCCGCAGCAACCGGAAGTGCTCGTCCCCCAGCGCGGTCCCGCAGGTCGCCACCGCCCGTTCGATCCCGGCCTCGAAGCAGCCGATCACGTCGGTGTACCCCTCGCACACCACCACCTCGCCGGCCGAGATGATGCCGTCCTTGGCCCAGTTGAGCGCGTAGAGGACCTTCCGCTTGGAGTAGACCGGCGTCTCGGACGAGTTCTTGTACTTGGCCGGATCCGGGCTCCCGGGGAGGATCCGCCCGCCGAAGGCCACCGGCTTCCCCGAGGGATCGCAGATCGGGAACAGCACGCGGGCCCGGAAGGCGTCCTGGAGCTTCCCCCGGCGATTGACGAAGCCGAGACCTGCGCCGACGGCCAGCTCCTCGTCCAGGCGGAGAGCGGCGCAGAGCCCGTCCCAGCCGTCGGGGGCCCACCCCAGCCGGAACTTCCGCACCACGTCGCCGTCGTAGCCGCGCGACCGGAGGTAGTCCCGCGCCGCGCCGGCGTCGGGCCCGGTGAGGAGGCGATGGTGGTACCACTGCGTCGCCTGCTCCATCACGTCCAGGTACGGCTTGCGCCGGACCCCCGTGCCGTTCGCCTCACCGTCGTCGCGGATGACGATGCCCGACCGGTCCGCCAGTCGGTGCACGGAGTCGACGAAGTCGAGGTGCTCCGTCTCCCGGACGAACGTGATCGCGTCCCCCTTGGCCTGGCAGCCGAAGCAGTAGTAGAAGCCCTCTTCGGCGTTGACGCTGAACGAGGGGGTCTTCTCCGCGTGGAAGGGGCAGAGCCCCACCCACCGCCGACCCTGGCGCTTGAGAGCGGCATGTTCGCCGATCAGGGCGACGATGTCCGTCGCCGTCCGCACCCGGGCGACATCCTCATCCGGAATGCCCATAGGCCACGACGGTACCGCGTCGACCACCGGCCCCGTCCGTGGCACGGTCCCGACCGCCCGGACCAGGGAAGCCGCCTCAGCGGCGGCTCCGGCCGGCCCCCTGGGCAGCGGTGCGCTTGGCCGCCGCCTTCGCCGGGGCGGTGCGCTTGGCCGCCGCCTTCGCCGGGGCGGTGCGCGCCGGCACGTCACCGGCCAGCACGGCCTGGGCCGCCGCCAGTCGGGCGATCGGCACCCGGAAGGGCGAACAGCTCACGTAGTCCAGCCCGGCCCTGGCGAAGGTCCGGATCGACTCGGGATCGCCCCCGTGCTCGCCGCAGACACCGATCTTCAGGCCGGGACGGGTGGCACGACCGCGCTCGACGCCGAGCCGCACCAGCTCGCCGACACCGTCGGGGTCGACCACCTCGAAGGGGTTGCGCTTGAGCAGCCCCAGCTCGAGGTAAGCGGACATCATGCGTCCCTCCACGTCGTCGCGGCTGAAGCCGAAGGTCATCTGGGTCAGGTCGTTGGTCCCGAAGGAGAAGAACTCGGCCTCCTCCGCGATCTCCGCCGCCCGCAGCGCGGCCCGGGGGGTCTCGATCATCGTGCCGATGAGCACCTCGAGGGCGTCGGAGGCAGGGGCCCTGCGACCCTTGCGACCCTGGGATGACGCGCCCTCCTCCACGGCAGCGGCCACCGCCGACTCCACCCACGACCGGGCGAGCGCGAGCTCCTCGCGGGTCACGGTCAAGGGGATCATGATCTCCACGATGGGGTGGCCGCCGGCCGCGACCCGGGCCAGGGCGGCCTCCATCAGCGCCCGCACCTGCATGGCGTAGAGGCCGGGCTTGATGACCCCCAGCCGCACGCCGCGGGTCCCGAGCATCGGGTTGAACTCGTGCCAGGCCTTGGCCGCCTCGTAGAGGCGGGCCTCCTCGGCGGTCAGACCGGTGGTGGCCTCCTTGATGGCCAGCTCCTGGGTGTCCGGGAGGAACTCGTGCAGCGGCGGGTCGAGCAGCCGGATGGTCACCGGCAGGCCGTCCATCGCCTCGAGGATCTCCTCGAAGTCGGCCTTCTGGGCCAGCCGGAGCTGCTCGAGGGCGTGCTCCTCCTCCGCCGGGGTCGACGCCAGGATCATCCGGCGGACCACCGGGAGCCGGTCCTCGCCGAGGAACATGTGCTCGGTCCGGCACAGCCCGATGCCCTCGGCCCCGAGGTTCCGGGCGTTGGTGGCGTCGGGACCGTTGTCGGCGTTGGCCCGGACCCCGAGGTGGCCGGCGCGGATGGCGTCCGCCCAGCCCAGGACGGTGTCGAACTCCGGCGGCGTCTCGCCCTGGGAGAGCGCCACCTTGCCCAGCACCACGGTGCCACTGGTTCCGTCGACCGAGATCCAGTCGCCCTCCTGCACCACGGTGTCGCCCACCGAGAACGAGCTCCCGGCGATGCGCAGGCCCCCGGCGCCGACCACGGCCGGCTTGCCCCAGCCACGCGCCACCACTGCGGCGTGGCTGACCAGCCCGCCCCGGGCGGTCAAGATCCCTTCGGCGGCCAGCATCCCGTGGACGTCCTCGGGGGAGGTCTCACTCCGGACCAGCACCACCGGCTCCCCCGCCTCGGCCGCCGCCTGCGCCCCGTCGGCGGTGAGGTAGACCCGGCCGACCGCCGCCCCCGGCGACGCGCCGAGACCCCTGGTCAGGACCGTGTGGCCCGAGCCGGCGAACTGAGGATGGAGCACCTGGTCGAGATGGTCCCCGGTGATCCGGCCCACCGCCTCCTCGCGGGTCAGCTTGATGGCCCGCTCGCCGACCATGTCGACCGCCATCCGGAGGGCGGCCGCCCCGGTGCGCTTGCCCACCCGGGTCTGCAGCATCCACAGCTTGCCCTGCTCGATGGTGAACTCGGTGTCGCACATGTCGCGGTAGTGGGCCTCGAGCCGGGCGAAGATGCCCAGCAGCTCCTTGTGGATGGCCGGGAAGTGGTCCTTGAGCGCCGAGAGCGGTTCGGTGTTGCGGATGCCCGCCACCACGTCCTCGCCCTGAGCGTTGACCAGGAAGTCGCCGTACTCGCCCCGCGCCCCGGTGGCCGGGTCGCGGGTGAAGCCCACGCCGGTGCCCGACGCGTCGTCGCGGTTCCCGAACACCATGGCCTGCACGTTGACCGCGGTCCCCAGGTCATGGGCGATGCGCTCCCGGTTCCGGTAGGCGATCGCCCGGGGGCCGTTCCACGACTCGAAGACGGCCTCCACCGCGCCGCGCAGCTGGTCGTCCGGGCTCTGGGGGAACGGCTTGCCGGTGTGGCGCTCCACGATCTGCTGGTAGGCGTCGACCAGGTACCGGAGGAGCTCGGTGGGCACCCCGGCGTCGGAGTCGGTGCCGGCCAGCTCCTTGGCCGCCTCGAGCAGGATGTCGAACTCGTCCCCGGGGATCCCGAGGACGATGCGGCCGTACATGGCGACGAACCGGCGGTAGGAGTCGTAGGCGAACCGCTCGTCGTCGGTCTGGCGGGCCAGCCCTTCGACCGACCGGTCGTTGAGCCCCAGGTTGAGCACGGTGTCCATCATCCCGGGCATCGAGAACTTGGCCCCCGACCGCACCGAGACGAGCAAGGGGTCCGAGGGGTCGCCGATCCGCTTGCCCATGGTCTTCTCGAGCCGGGCACGGGCCCTGGCGATCTCGGCGGTGAGGCCGTCCGGCCAGCCGCCGGCCATGGCCGCCCGGCAGGCGTCGGTGGAGATGGTGAAGCCAGGCGGGACGGGGAGGCCGAGCACCGACGTCATCTCGGCCAGGTTCGCTCCCTTGCCACCGAGGAGGTCCTTCATCTCCATCGGGGGCTTGCGGTGCTTGTGGTCGAAGTCGTAGACGAACGGCATCGGGGAGGGTCTCCTGAGCTGGGGGTGTGGACTGGGGCGTGGGCTCGGCACTGCGCAGGCGCAGGGGTCCGAGCCTACCCCCCCGCCCGACACCGGCCGGAGGCGCCGGCACCTCAGTGCGCGTCCAGCCTCCCCCGGAGCTCGTCGAGGAGCCCGTCCACCGGCACGCGCACCTGCTCGGTGGAGTCGCGGTCCCGCACCGTCACCCCGCCGTCCTCCAACGAGTCGAAGTCGATCGTCACGCACCACGGGGTGCCGATCTCGTCCTGGCGCCGGTAGCGCTTGCCGATCCCCTGGGTGACGTCGTAGTCGACCATCAGGTGCGGCTGCAGTAGCTCGAGGACCCGCCGGGACAACGGCTCGAGGCTGTCCTTCTTCGAGAGGGGGAGCACCGCCACCTGGTACGGGGCGAGCCGGGGGTGGATCCGCAGCACCGTACGGGGCTCGCCGCCCACCTCGTCCTCGTCGTAGGCGGCGAGCAGGAAGGCCATCATCGTCCGGGTGGCACCGGCCGCCGGCTCGATCACGTAGGGCGTGTACCGCTCGTTGTTCGTCGGATCGAAGTAGTCGAGCTTCTCCCCCGAGGCGGCGGCGTGGGCCTTGAGGTCGAAGTCGGTGCGGTTGGCGATGCCCTCGAGCTCGTCCCACCCCCAGGGGAAGAGGAACTCGACGTCGGCGGTGCCCGCCGAGTAGTGGGAGAGCTCGTCGGGGTCGTGGTGGCGCAGCCGGAGCTTGTCGGCGGGGATTCCCAGGCCGAGGTACCAGTTGAACCGCTCGGTCAACCAGTATTCGAACCAGTGCTGGGCCTCGGCCGGCGGCACGAAGTACTCCATCTCCATCTGCTCGAACTCGCGGGTGCGGAACACGAAGTTCTGAGGGGTGATCTCGTTGCGGAAGGACTTGCCCACCTGGGCGATGCCGAACGGCGGCTTCTTCCGGGTGGTCTGGAGGACGTTGACGAAGTTGACGAACATGCCCTGGGCGGTCTCCGGGCGCAGGTAGGCCACTGCGCCCTCGTCCTCCAACGGTCCGGCGTGGGTCTTGAACATGAGGTTGAACGCCCGGGCCTCGGTGAACTCGGTGGAGCCGCAGTTCGGGCAGACGCCGCCGATCTTGTCCTGGCGCCAGCGCTGGTGGCACGCCCGGCAGTCGACCAGCGGGTCCGTGAAGTTGGCCAGGTGGCCCGAGGCCTGCCACACCGCCGGTGGCGACAGGATGGCGGCGTCGAGGCCGACCACGTCGGTCCGGCGTTGGACCATCGCCTCCCACCAGGCGTTCTTCACGTTCCGGAGGAGATTGACCCCGAGCGGACCGTAGTCATAGGTGGAGCGGAAGCCGCCGTAGATCTCGGCCGACTGGAAGATGAACCCCCGCCGCTTGCAGAGGCCGACCACGCGCTCCATCAGGTCGTCGGGGGCGGGACCGCCGGCGGCGGGCGCAGCGGCTCCCTCCGGGCCGGGCCGGCCGGGGTGGGAGGGGGCCTCGTCGGACATGGGGGGAGATGGTACCGGCTGCCCGGACGGGTCCGGACCGTTCGCTCCGGCCGGCGGGACCCCGCTCCGGTACAAGGGCCCCGGCTGCTCAGTCCGGGGGCGCGGCGGTGAGGTACTGGGTCACCCGGTTGGCCAGCAGCCGGCCACGCACCGTCAGGACCGCCGACCCGTCCACCCGCTCCACCAGGGACGCGAGGTCCGGATCGTCCGGCAGGGCGGCGGCGGGGACACCGTGGCGTGTGCGGAGACGCAGAGCGAGCGCTTCGAACGCCCTGGTCTCCGCGCTCAACCGCTCCTCGCCGGCGGTCGCCGTCCGGCCGGCGGCGACCTCCCGGAGGTAACGATCCGGCGTGCGCACGTTCCACCACCGGCGCCCGTGGCGGTGGGAGTGGGCGGCCGACCCGATCCCCCGGTAGTCGCCCTGGTCCCAGTAGAGACGGTTGTGGCGGCACTCGTGGCCCGGGCGCGCCCAGTTGGAGATCTCCTCCCACCGGTAGCCGGCCGCAGCGAGGATGCGGTCGGTCTCCTCGTAGCGCGCGGCCTGGGCGTCGTCGTCGGGGTGCCGCCCCGGGTCGGCGGCCAGGGGTGTTCCCGGTTCGACCGTGAGGGCGTACGCGCTGAGGTGGGGCGGCGGCTCCGGGAGCTCGAGCAGGTCGGTGAGGCTCCTCCTCCAGTCGGCGTCCGTCTCGCCCGACGCCCCGATGATGAGGTCGACGCTCCACGAGGCGAACCCGGCACCGGCCACCGCACCCGCCGCCCGTCGCACCTGGCCGGTCCCGTGACGGCGCCCGAGCGCAGCCAGCACGTGCGGAGCGGTCGACTGTACGCCGAGCGAGACGCGGGTGACCCCGGCCGCCCGGTAACGCGCCATCCGGGCGGGGGTGGCGTCCTCCGGGTTGCACTCCACGGTGACCTCGGTCCCCGGGGCCATGGGGACCGCGTCGAGGATGCGGGCGAGCTGGTCGGCGGGGAGGCGGGACGGGGTTCCTCCCCCGAAGAACACCGAGGTGGCCGGCGGCAGCCGCTCCTCGTCCACCGCCCGTCCGATCTCCGCGATGCAGGCGTCGACGTAGCGATCCATCAGGTGGTCCCGGTCGGTGTAGGTGGCGAACGCGCAGTAGTCGCAGCGCTCGCGGCAGAAGGGCACGTGGACGTAGACCCCGAACGGCGTCCCGCCCGCAGCGGCGGGGCGGGGCGGGGCGGGCCCGGGAGCCGGCGCGGTCACCGCCGTCCCGGCCGGAGGGGGGCAGCCGGGCCCGGGCCGGCTGCCCCGGCGGCCAACTTGGCGTCGGTCCAGCGGGACAGCGCCTCCAGGCGCTCGGCCCCGTGGTCGACCATGGGGTCCGGGTAGGCGGACGACCCGGCTTCCGGCACGTACCGGCGCACGTAGGCCCCGTCCGGATCGAAGCGTTCCCGCTGGACGGTGGGGTTGACGATCCGGTGGAAGGGTGCCGCGTCGGTCCCGGTGCCGGCAACCCACTGCCAACCGTGGTTGTTGGAGGCCACGTCCCCGTCGACCAGCTGGTCGAGGAACCAGCGGGCACCGCGCCGCCAGTCGAGATGCAGGTCCTTGACCAGGAACGAGGCGGCGACCATCCGCACCCGGTTGTGCATCCAACCCTCCGCGGCGAGCTGCCGCATCCCCGCGTCCACCAGCGGGAACCCGGTCGTCCCCTCGGCCCACCGCCGGAACCGCCCGTCGGCCTCGGGGCCCTCGTCCCACCGGAGCATCGCTCCCGGCACGTTGAGCGACTCCCAGGAGGAACGCGGGTGGTGCCACAGGACGTCGGCGTAGAACTCCCGCCACGCCAGCTCGGAACGGAAGGTGGGGGTGCCGGGGGTGCCGGGGAGGAGGGCGAGGACCTGACGGGGATGAAGGGAGCCGAAACGGAGGTAGGGCGACAGTCGGGAGGTGCCCTCGACGGCAGGCCGGTCCCGCAGGGCGTCGTAGGCGGCGAGCGGACCGTCCACGAACCGCGCCAGGGCGCGTCGGGCCGCCCCCTCCCCGGGCTCCGGGAGACCGGGGGACGCGGGGCCGGTCCTCGCTCCCGGCAGGCCGGATGCCACCTCGCCAGCAGTGGTGTCCGACGGGCGGGTGCTCCACCGCCCGCCCGTCGCCGGGGTGGGTGGCGGCCATCCGTGCGCGACCCAGGCCCGGGCGAACGCGGTGAACACCCGGTACGGCGTGCCCGACCGTCCGACCACCCTGCCGGGGGAGACGGCGTACGGGGAGCCGACGAGAGCGAGCCCGCGATCTGCCGCCTCCAGCGGGGACCGCACCTGCGCGTCGCGGCGGCGGCCGTAGGGGGCGCAGTCGCCGGTGGCAAAGACGGTGGTGGCGCCCACCTCCTCGGCGAAGGCCGGCACGACCTCCTCCGGACGGCCCCGGCGGAGGACCAGGGATCCCTCCAGGGACCGGTCGAGCTCGGCAAGGCTCCCGGCCAGGAAGGCCCTCCGGTTGGCACCTGCCCCGGCCAGGATCCGGTCGTCCGCCACGAACAGGGGGACCACCGGCCGGCCGAGGTCCGCCGCCCCGGCCACCGCCGCCGCCAGCGCCGGGTGGTCGGCGACGCGCAGGTCCCGGCGGAACCACATCACCTCGGCCTTCGCGTCCCCGGGTCGGGTCATCGCAGGGAGCCGGAGCGCAAGGACCGCAGGCGACGGTCGAGGTGCACCTCCATCGCCTCGTTGGCGAGCACCGTCACCTCGTCGCCGGCCTCGGTCCGGCCTTCGGCCAGGACACCGGCCACCCCGCCCCCCATGATCCGGCGCAGCAGCGCCAACGCCTCCGGGGAGACGGGCCGACCACGCCGGCAGGCCCGGCACAACACCCCCCCCTCGACCAGGTCGAAGGCCACCAGCGCGCCCGGGGCGTCCTCGCCGCACGACACGCAGGCGGTGAGGACCGGTTCCGAGCCCTCCAGTGCCAGGACCTTGAGGAAGAACGCGGGGGCGACCATGGGCGTGCCCTGGACCGCAAGGGCGCGGAGCGCTCCGACCAACATGGCGTAGAGCCGAGGGTTGGCGTGGCGCTCCTGGCCGACCTGGTCGACCACCTCGAGCATCGCCATCGCCACCTGCATCCGGTCCAGGTCTTCGCGGACAGGCCGGAAGGTGTCGACCACCTCGACCTGGTTGACGATGTCGAGGTCGCCGCGCCCCTGCCACCCGAGGAGGGCGACGTGGCTGAGCGGCTCGAGCCGGGACCCGAACTTGGACCCTGTCCGCCGCACGCCCTTGGCCACCGCCCGCACCTTCCCCGACCGCTCGGTCATCAGGGTCACGATCCGATCGGCCTCGCCCAGCCGGATGGTCCGCAGCACCACGCCGTGGTCGCGGAAGAGGGTCACCCGGACGCCCCTCCACCGCTGTCGGCGGCGCCGGGCGGGTCGGCCGTGCCGGCGGTGCCGGGCGGGTCGGGAAGCCTGCCCGAGCGCCCGTTGCCCTGCGGACCGGTCGTGTCCGGCGGCACGATCCCCCGGTCGGTGGGCCGGATCGGGCGGGCCGGGGGCCGGGGGCGGCGTGGCCCGCCGAGCAGGCTGTTGGCCGCGATCAGCACGATCAGCACCGGCGGGATGACCGCGAACGGGAGGATGGCGGTGAACCCGGCGTGCAGCAGCACCAGCACCCCGAGGTAGACAAGCACCCCGCCGGCGATGCCGACCCGGATCCACACCCCGCCGGCGTCGTCCCGTGGCCGGCGCTCGGAGGGTCGCCGGCTTCCGTCAGGCGGGGTGTCCGTCACGCCACGCCGCCGTAGCGGCGCTGTCGGCGCTGGTACTCGCGCACCGCCTCGAAGAGGTGCTGGCGGCGGAAGTCGGGCCAGAGCACCTCGGTGAAGACCAGCTCGCTGTAAGCCAGCTGCCACAGGAGGAAGTTGGAGATGCGCTCCTCGCCCGAGGTCCGGATCATCAGGTCCGGATCCGGCTGGTCGGGGTAGTAGAGGCGGGAGCGGATCGCCTTCTCGTCTACTTTTGCCGCCGGGACGCCGTCGGCGACCAGCGACCGCACGGCGTCGACGATCTCGGCCCGGCCCCCGTAGTTGAACGCCATGGTGAGGGTGGACCGCCGGTTCCCCGCAGTCAGCGCCACCGACTCGTCCATCCGCCGCAGCACCCGCTTGGGGACCCGCCAGTCGCGACGCCCGGCGAACCGGATCCGGACGCCCTTGTCGTTCAGCTCGTCGCGACGGCGGGCCAGCAGGCTCTCGTTGAACCCCATGAGGTAGCGCACCTCGTCGGTCGGCCGACGCCAGTTCTCGGTGGAGAACGCGTACATGGTGATCCAGGGGATCCCCAGTTCGAGCGCGCCCTCCACCGCGTCCAGCAGGGCGGCCTCCCCGGCGCCGTGCCCCTCGGTGCGGGGGAGGCCCCGTCGGCTCGCCCACCGACCATTGCCGTCCATGATGCAGGCCACGTGCCTCGGCACCGGCCCACCGAGGAGGTCGGCGGCGGCCACGGAGGGCAGGTCCGCCGACCGGTCCCCGGGATCGCGGTACTCGGATTGCACAGCTAGCAACCTATAGCCTCCTTCCGGCCCCGCCGTCGGACTCCCCCGCCGTCGGGGCCCGGGACCGACGGGTCGGGTTCCCGGTGGGAGGATCGTGGCTTGAGGCCCGGGAGCATCGGCGGCTAAGCACTCGGGATGTCCCCGTGGGCCGCGCTGGCCGTCTTCGCCGCCGGCCTGGTCGCCGGCACCGCCAACGTGATCGTCGGAGCAGGGTCGCTCGTCACCTTCCCGGTCCTTTTGGCGCTGGGCTACGGCCCGGTGGTCGCCAACGTGTCCAACAACGTCGGGCTGATCCCCGGCAACGTCAGCGGGGTCCTCGCCTACCGCCGCGAGCTGGTGGGCCAGCGGTCGCGTGCCGTGGTGCTCGGGTCGGCCTCCGCGGCCGGAGCCGTCGCCGGGGCGCTGGGCCTCCTGGTGCTCCCGGCCAGCGTGTTCCGGGACGCGGTGCCGGGACTGATCCTGTTCGCGGCGGTGCTGATGGCGCTGCAGCCGCGCCTGGTCCGGGCCGTCGAACGGCGCCGCGGACGGACCGGGGACGGCGGGGTGGCGCTGGCGGTCGGGGTGTTCCTGACCGGCGTGTACGGCGGCTACTTCGGGGCCGCCCAGGGCGTGGTGCTCATCGCCCTGCTCGCCGTGCTCATCGACGACGGGCTCCAGCGGTTGAACGCCGTCAAGAACGTCCTGGCCATGGTGGTCAACGCCGTGGCCGGTGTGGTCTTCGTGCTCCTCTCCCACGTCGCGTGGCCGGTCGCCGGGCTCATCGCGGCGGGATCGATCATCGGCGGCCAGGTGGGTGGCCGGATCGGCCAACGCCTGCCCGCCGAGACGCTCCGGTGGGTCATCGTCGTGGTCGGCACGGCGGTGGCGGTGGCCCTCGCCGTGGCGTGGTTCTGAGGGGACACCGGTCCGGCCGACCGGGGGCCGGGAGTAGGGTCGTGGCGATGGCCGACCGGGGGCCGGGAGTAGGGTCGTGGCGATGGCCGACCGGGGGCCGGGAGTAGGGTCGTGGCGATGGCCGACCCGGTGACCGCCGCCCTCGCTGCGGCGACCGGGTCCCTACCCGGGGGCGGGGAGGCCCGTCCCGGCCAGACGGACATGGCCGCAGCGGTGGCGGCCGCCATCACCGACCGCCGGCATGTGGTGGTGCAGGCGGGGACAGGCACCGGAAAGTCGCTCGCCTACCTCGTCCCTGCGGTCCTCTCGGGGGAGAAGGTCGTGGTGGCCACCGCCACCAAGGCCCTGCAGGACCAGTTGGCGGACAAAGACCTCCCGCTGCTCGCCAGCACCGTGCGCGACGACCTGTCGTTCGCGGTCCTGAAGGGTCGGAGCAACTACCTGTGCCGGCAACGGGTCTCGGAGGTGGGAGGCCAGGCACCCCGGCTCGACCTGGACAGCCAGCCGGCATCGCCGCCGGGCGCCGGCGACGACCCCCTGGACGACGAGGGGACGGTCACCGCCGACGACGGCCGGCTCGAGTCCCAGATTCGGCGGCTGCTCCGGTGGGCGGACGAGACGGTGACCGGCGACCGCGCCGAGCTCGACTTCGAGCCGCACTTCCGGGCCTGGGGCATGGTCTCGACCACGGCACGGGAGTGCCCGGGCGCGTTCCGGTGCCCCTCCGGACGCGACTGCTTCGCCGAGGATGCCCGGACCCGCGCCGCGCAGGCCGAGGTCGTGGTGGTGAACACCCACCTCTACGGGGCCCACGTCGCCAGCGGCGGCGCCGTGCTTCCCGACCACGCCATCGTCGTCTTCGACGAGGCGCACGAGGTCGAAGACGTGATGACCGACAGCCTGGGGCTGGAGATTGGGCCGGGACGGTTCCGGACGTTGGCGGCCGGGGCACGCGGCGCGCTCGGCACCGGGGCGTCGGCGGCGGCGGCCGTGGACCAGGTGGCGGAAGCGGGGGAAGTGCTGGAGCGGGCGATCCGCCCGTTCGTCGGGCGCCGGATCCCCGACGGGGCACTGGTCCCCACCCCGGCGAGCCCGGACAGCGGCGATCCCGGTCGGGAGGGCGCCGGGGGTGGCGGCGAGCTCGCCGCCGCGGTCGCGCTGGCCACCGGACGGGTGGGGCGGCTGGTCGACCTGCTCCGGCAGGCCGAACGCGAAGCGCCGGACGGCGAGGACGGAGCCGAGGTGGCACGGCGCGACCGGGCGCTCCGGGCGGCGGGGGCACTGGGCGGCGACCTGGCCCGGCTGGCGGCGCCGACGGACGGGGAGGTGGCCTGGGTCGACGGCGGGAGCCGTTCCGCGAGCCTGCGGGTCTCCCCCGTCGATGTCGGGCCCCTCCTGTCGGAGCAGCTGTGGGGCGGGGGGCCCGCACTGCTCACCTCCCCCCCCATCCCGCTCGGCCTGGCGGGGCGCCTCCGCCTCCCCGACCAAGTCCATCTTGTTCAGGCACAGCACCCGCGGTCGCTCGCCCACGTCCCGGCGGTATTCCCGGATCTCCTCGTCCACCGCGGCAAAGTCCGCCACCGGGTCCTCCCGTTCGGGCCCCACGTCCACCACGTGGATCAGCACCCGGGTGCGCTCCACGTGCCGGAGGAAGTCGATGCCCAGCCCTGCCCCCTCATGGGCGCCGGCGATGAGACCGGGAATGTCCGCCAGCACCAGGGAGAAGGCTTCGTCCACCTGCATCACCCCCAGGTTGGGCGTGAGGGTGGTGAAGGGATAGTCGGCGATTTTCGGCTGCGCCCGGGTGAGGGCGCGGAGCAGGGTGGATTTTCCTGCGTTGGGCAATCCCACCAGACCCACGTCGGCCAGGAGCTTGAGCTCCAGCTCCACCTCGCGCTCCTCGCCCGGCTCCCCGTTTTCCGCCATG
>Ga0080006_1159473_pt1 | contig 41551 bp, 44 predicted proteins | sample RS3BMetagenome_FD_69209 | JGI IMG/M metagenome (GOLD analysis project Ga0080006, IMG submission 69209) | Ferric oxide microbial mat and aquatic microbial communities from Rainbow Spring, Yellowstone National Park, USA - RS3B (SPADES... ...
TGTTGTGACTCGCAGTAGGATGCTTATTCGTTTAACTGCTTGCATCCCGAGAGCTAGATGCCTGTTGCATGTTGTGACTCGCAGTAGGATGCTTATTCGTTTAAATGTTTGCATCCCGGGAGACAAATGGACGTTCCGATGTTTAAGCAGTAGCACGCTGTGGTATTCGAATTCACGGACTCAGACGATCGAGTGGTACGAAACGCCGTGCGTGAGGAATTTGGGTTGCGTCTCTGACTGTCCACAGCGTTGCAGCGCTTCGTGTATGTGATGCGAACGACCGCGAAGCGCGCAAGCTCTGAAGCTGGGTACTAGAGTCGTCAGGGAGAGGCGATGAAAAAAGGTTAAGTATGTAGGAGCGCTCGCGAGCTGCCCTACGTCATCACGAACATGCACCAGACGACATGGAGCGCTCGCTGCAATCGCAAGGCGCCTCTTGAACGCTGGAGGCGGCCGTTGACCACGAGGGCACGATGTTTCGCTGGCAACTCGAAACATAGGAACACTTCACGCGCAAACCATGGAAAGCGAGAACTCATTGCGTGCCAGAGCGATCGCCTCCAGCAGCGAAAGGAGCAGCGAGAACCCTAGCCGACTGTTCCCAGACGCGACACTCGTCTGGTGCCTTTGCTGCTCAGTAAACGAGCGTGCCACCTGGTCGACAGCGCTCAGGCGAAAGCGCTCTGTACACTGGTTAGGAGAGCATCTAAAACTCGCATAACTCTGAATCTATCGAATCCTTCGCATCTAAGTAGAAACGTACCCATAAACGTCTTCGCTTTTGCAGCACAAACCCGTGAACGAACACCCTCCTCGTCGTCGACATAGGTTGTCGACTATGGCTGTGCGCAGCGCATTCACCGGTCTAGTGGTGGAACTTGCTGCGCAAGAAGTTGCGAGCTCTCGGGAGCGGCATGTTCCACGTCGTCGGTCCGGGGACGTCGAACATGGGACATGTGCAACGAGCGTGGGACCACTTTCGGGCCGTGGGCTCGCCACGGTTTCTCTGCGCTCCCATGGTCGACGCGTCTGAGCTGGCGTTCAGGCTTCTCGTTCGCCGTTATGGCGTTCAGCTAGCGTACACGCCGATGCTCCATTCACTTAACTTTTTACAATCTCCAAAGTATAGAGACGAGCACTTTACCACCTGCGCGTTGGATCGACCAGTCGTCGCACAGTTCTGCGGGAACGACCCGACGACGCTGGTTGCTGCTGCCAAGCTCGTCGAGTCGCAAGTCGACGCCGTTGACCTCAACCTGGGCTGTCCGCAAAATATTGCCCGACGAGGACGTTACGGTGCGTTCCTGCAAGACGACTGGGACCTCGTCCAGCGCTTGGTCTCCGCGCTGAGCACCCACTGTAGTGTCCCGGTGTGGTGTAAAATTCGCGTTTTTCCGGATGAGCATAAAACGCTAGCGTATGCCAAACTCATCCAGGATGCCGGCTGTTCGGTGCTTGCTGTGCACGGGCGAACACGCGATCAGAAAGGAAACGATCCTGGTCCAGCAAACTGGACCATGATTCGACGCATCAAAGAGCATCTAGAGATCCCGGTGCTTATGAACGGAAACATTCAGAGCTGGGCCGATGTACAGCGGGGCCTTGCGGAAACGCGCTGTGACGGTGTACTGGCTGCGGATCGTTTACTTGCATATCCCGCTCTATTTTCAGGTCGAGAAGACAATTGTATTTATGCACTGGCCCGGGAGTATCTGGGGATTGTGGAGCAATACGATCCCCAGACGCCAGCACGCATGATTCGAGGCCACCTTTTTCGGATGCTGAACGCAGATATTCGTCGCGACGAGGACCTTCGAGAGCGCTTGTTAGGAGCGCATTCTGTGCAGGGTTTTGCCGAGGCCGTGCTCATCGCTCAGCGACGAGCAGCAGAGATGCCTGTGGTCGCGGCGCCACTCGAGCGGGTACACGGACTCGGCGGGTCATCGCGTGTGGATGTCTCGCGTGGAGCATCGCAACCGCAGACGTATGCACGGCCTGTATGAGATCTAACGTCTGTTTTGGGAGCAAACTGTGCATCCCGGGTGCATTTGGAGAACGGCTGACATGATTTCTAGTGCCTTTTTCGGGAGTGTACGGCACAACGCTGATGGAATTGCGCAGCGGCCACGGCGAGCCGTTTCTTGAGGTATCGGCATCGCCGATGCCGCTTACCGTGGACGTCTGACCTTTGAATGTATTTGTGGTGATGGTCTGCTTGATTGGGGATGTCCCATGAATGCGTCCACAAAGGCTGTGTATCGACGAGGTAGATGATATGGCGACAAGCTCAGTATGGCCCGCATACAATGCGGAAAAGGCCCCGCCTCGGCTGTGCATGCAGCTTGATGCGCGCGCTCGCCTGCATTGTTGAAGAGCACGCGACCTGTCCACGGGAAGCTGGACCTAGGGCCAGAATCGGATCCGAACTACATCATTGTAGCAGCACTTGAGCACAACAAGCGACGCTCTGCTAGGCTCGTAAACAAGAGCTCGCATGCTTGAGACGTATCGTTGGCGCTAGCTTTGTCAAAAAGCCCCCGTATCGGTTCCCTAGGCCCGTTGTTGACCCATAACGAGTAGATCGAGCCTCCTCAGGTTCCATATTGCGCTGTGAAAGGATGCATGCACTTGCAGTCGTCGTCGTCGTCGTCGTTGGCTAAAGGGTAACAGTAATCACCGCTACGGAAACAACTCCCTGGTGCGTCGTAAACGCGTTGTGTTCCGAGTCCCCGGATCCATGGTCGTTTCCCAGGTCGATCCATCAGACGAGGCTACCAGTACGCACATCCACATATGATGCATAGGTGCGTTCTATCGCTGCGGCCTGCAGCGGCATATTCAGGGACTCCACCGCCCAACGTCAGAGATTGTCGAACGCTGTGCATGCTCCAAGCGCTGGCGAAACATACGTCTCTCGGAGCGACCGCCATTCAGAGGCGCTCGCGTTGGATGCGCTTTTGGTTGCATCCGAAAAGTGGCTTCGTTCTCCATGGATGCATCTTGGAGAATACGCCTGGAAGACTGGACTGTTGGGGTCGTCAATCTGTATCGCAGCGCGAGAGCACGTACTGTACATATACTTGTCAAGGAACATTATCTTTCTTCTAAATTGTAAGTGCTTCTGATCTACGCCGAATGTCTAGCATCTGCAGTCTATAACGTTGTCAACGTGTCGGTTTCAAAAGCAAAACCATGCCGACATCATACTCGACGTATCTTCCGCAAACAAGGAGGAGTGAGCGCCGTGCGCATCCGCCAGCATGCCTGGATGACATGAAAGTATCCGGTGCGGCACGTTTGCTGGTCACGCACGCACCGCGAAAACAAACCGCTTGACCACAGTGACATTTACTGGACGCTGACGCCTTCCACCAGCAAGTCCAGAGGCAACCGGCCTCGTCTGCCGGCTCTGGCAGCGCTCTTCCCGGTGCTGTAGAGGCTTTGCTCCCGCAACGACAGCGGCATGACTTGGGGAATGCGTTCCGCACCACCCACGGATGACTAGTCGAACGCGCCGCCTGAACGCAGAACACCGCGCTTCCATCGGCAATCGGTCCACGTGTCTTGTCACCGTGTCTTTATCGGTCAACTTCACCAAACACAAGATCCAGCGTACCAACCAGAGTCACAACGTCCGCAATCATATGGCCTCGAGCAAGCATATTCAGACCACTCAGATGCGCAAACCCGGGAGCGCGAATATGGACGCGATACGGCCGATTCGTTCCGTCGGAAATCATGTAGATGCCCTCCTCTCCTTTGGGTGCCTCTACCGCGACGTAGGTCTCACCAGCAGGAACAACGAAACCCTCTGAATACAGCTTGAAATGGTGGATAAGGGATTCCATGGAGGACTTCATGTCGTGTCGACTCGGTGGCGATACCTTGCGATCATCGACTCGAATCTCGCCTGAGGGCATCTGATTCAAACATTGCTGTATGATGTCCAATGACTGGCGCATTTCCTCGACACGTACGAGGTATCGGTCATACGAGTCTCCGTACACACCGACGGGGATCTTGAAATCCACGTAGGCGTATGCGTCGTATGGTTGGACTTTGCGAATATCCCACGGAACGCCGCTCGCCCGCAACATCGGACCGGTAAAGCCCCAGTTCAGTGCGTCTTCGGCGCTCAGCACGCCGATACCAACGAGACGTTGTTTCCAGATTCGATTGTTGGTGAGCATCTCCTCGATCTCGTCTACACGCGAAGCGAACTGTCGGCACCAGGCGTAGATATCATCGCAGAGGCCCAGCGGAAGATCCTGGTGCACACCACCGGGTCTGAAGTAGTTGGCGTGCATGCGAGCGCCACTGACACGCTCGAAAAACTCGAAGGTTTTCTCTCGCTCTTCGAATGCCCAGAGGAAGGGCGTCAGCGCGCCTACATCCATCGCATGGGTCGTGACAGCGAGCAGATGGTTCGAAATGCGCGTGATTTCCGCGAACATCGTTCGGATGTACTTAGCCCGCAGCGGCACCTCGATTTTGAGCAGTTTCTCCACGGCTAGGCAGAAAACTTGTTCATTACACAACATGGAGCAGTAGTCTAGTCGATCCATGTACGGCAGCGCTTGCAGATACGTTTTATATTCCATCAGCTTTTCCGTGCCGCGGTGGAGCAAACCGACGTGCGGGTCCGTCGACTCGACTACTTCGCCGTCGAGCTGGAGTACTAAACGTAACACACCGTGAGCAGCGGGGTGCTGCGGCCCAAAGTTGAGCGTGAAGTTGCGGATCTCTTTTGCGTTCTCCAGGTTTGCACGCATGCGCTCCTTTTCGTGCGGCTCGAGCTGCTGAACATCCACTTCCCCAGAGAAAGCGTTGTAGCTCTCAAGATCAACATAGTCCTTAGGTTGGAGCGCTCCGGGCTCAGGTCGCGTTCGTGTCGCATCAACGCAGAGTGCTCGCACGCCGGTACCCAGCAACCGACGCACCAGAAAACCGTTGTGAGGCGCAGGGTCGGCGTAGCGCCGCCCCAACTGGTGTAGGAGTAGGTTTCTGGCGAGCCCCAGACCCGAGCAAAAGCCTCGACACCACATATTTAGGTCGCTTTACAAGTCTGCAAGCAGCGTCGCCAACAGCACACAAAACAGCAGTTAACAGAAAGAAAGAATGAAGGAAGGAACGATGGGATGCCAAGCGCGCCTGCGTTGTACTCAGTGTCTAGGGCGCAGCGGATGCGACGCACAGGTCGCTAGCGGCGCGCGTCTGGGCATCGAGTAGCGAGCCGACGCCCGCTGGGACATGGGAAAGCCGTCCTTTCTCCGTTCTATGAGTGCACCAGCGCTCTAGTCGCTATCGCGGACGATTAGGGCAGGTACTCTACACATGGTAGAACGTGTAAAGCGACCAGAATATTCGAGGAGACGTATGGGTGATGGGATTTGGAAGACGGGCGTAGATCGATGGATGCTTTACCACGCGCTGATATCGAGCGCACAGTCGGGTAACGCTGGCCGATATAACCATTCTTTCAAATAAAAACTCTGGAACTCCAGCGCGACAGCGGGCGCCGCAAGCACCGATACTGCGCTTACGACATAAGAGTTGCCGTGGCGCGGGAACTCAAGCATCTTTCCGCCTGGGTTTGTATTCGGGGTATTCACTAGTTCGTTAGAGAGTAGTGGACCACAACTGGCGCTCGTCTAGTGGAGTCGTGTCAAATGAGAATGGAATTCTGAACTGCTTGCTCTGTTCCTGCCTTTCAGTTTTTTAGAGCTTCTTTCGGACGTACAAATTTGACCTTACAAGTGCATCAAAAAGAACTTACTGGTTCATGTTTAAGTCTAGAACGTTCGGTGGTGTTTCCGCGGGGTGGTGCATTCGACGCTTTGCCGCTGGCATCCGTGACTTGATGGTCATCAAGATGATTCACAACGCCATCGAACAACATTTCGTAAACTAACTGACTGCGTTATCCAATGCAAACAAGCAAGTCGCCACGCTTCGCCTCTCCTTACGTGTAGCATGCTCGAATCACAGATTCTCCAAGTTTTCGATTATTCTGTTCCCAAGTCGCTCGTTGGCGCGGCGATGCGCGCCGCTGTAGAGACGACGAAATAGTCTCAAAGGTGTCACTGGCAGACTTATTCACAAGACACGTGGCAAAGGTTCATTTTACCGCCAATGTTCAATATTCGATGCGGTTCGAGGAAGAAATTCTCTAATCTACTTAGTAGTCGACGAAACGGTATCCCACACCAGCATGATAGCTCTGACAGGATATGCTCCAGGAGACTCCTTGTTTCTTCTATTTGCATGCGAGAGGGCGTTGAAAGCGGACTTTCGTCATCGCAGCGATCGCTTCTAGTGGAGCGTGGGTCACCGCTTTCCACAAACGGGGCGTAGACGCATCGGGTGCGCTCGAATGCCTCGCCGACCTGAATTGCCCTTCCGATACGTTTTCCAGCAACGAAAACATCGCATACCACGAAGCCTCTATCGAGTAGAACAGCGCGCACTTAGAGTTGCACCAAACAGAATACTCTCCGGGGTATCGCTCAGACCAAGACCGCCATCGTGGCGTATGGTGGTTGACGCGGAAACCGGGGCAGCAAGGGTATCCCCCTGGACACGTTAAAGGCATGTATCGAGCGATGGGGCAAGCGTTCACGACCCACAGGACGACGCTCGGAGTAGGAGGCGGAAGAGGTTCGCTTGAAATATGGTAAAACCGGAGCACGGCCAGGCGTCACCGCTGTGAAGGGCACGCCAACGCTGTATACGTACAAGATGAATCTGGCAGGTGAAGCATCGATCGCAACTATTTTCTCTGCATGAAACGCGTGGACAACATCCGAAACCCGCGAAACCGAGACTTGAACGCTGCCCTCAATATCCTTCGACTGCTGAAAACGCAGCTGGAGGCTGGGAAAGGCCATCATACGAAAAGCCGGAGATAAGAAAGGACAAACCTGGAAACGCGCAGAGGGAGCTCACAGAAGCCGGCTTTGACGACCATTGCAAGTGACTCAAACATTAGTATGGACGCCAGACTAAGAGGACCCGTCCCACTTTATTCTGACATGGGAGTCGCGCGAGCGTACGCCGGCCTATGGATGTATGAGCGCCGAGTCACTGGCGGTCGTCCGTTCAGCAGACAGCGGCATATAGACAAGCTGCGCACGAGCGTTTTTCGCTCAGCGACAACGCGTCGCGCCGGCGCGCAAACAACAAAGACGCAAACGCTTCGGTCCTGCTCTGGGGTACGCAACACTTCTTAGAGTTCGAGTTGAAATGTCTGCCCTTATGCAAGGCTTTACCGGAATGAGCGGCACGAGCGACCACACTCAGCGGACAGAGGTCGAGGTGAAACCTCGAACGACGCACGTTACAGTGGAGCAGTTTCAGACGCAGCTCAGTCGTGACTGGATCGCGGCAGTCACTCTGGACCCTTCTTTTCTTACCTACCAAAGTCTATCAAAGGGAGAAAAGAGCATTTATCGAGAGCGATGCGTTCTTGTGGAGCGCTTCGCGGAGCTCTCGCGACAACAAGACCAGTCCGACACGCCATAACCGGGTATGCGGAGCGTCGTTCGGAGCCATGGTGACAGACGCGTTAGGCACGACGTCCGTATCCCGGCACAAGAGCGTGCAGCTTAGACCTGAGCACCGCATCCGGGACCACACTGGCGTCGCTACGAAGGACGCTAGAGTCGACGATCGTGTGATGAGGAGCACGCGAGCCACTCCATTACACTACTGACGGAACCAACGCCCTGCAGCACTTTTGCGTCCACCAGGCGCTGCTCTACGGCACGCTACGCCACCGTATTTACGGTTTACTCGCTCGTCGCTTTCTTGAGGAAAGCGATCAAGTCTGCTCGTTCCTGCGGCTTTTTTAAACCTGCGAAAACCATCTTCGTGCCAGGAATATACTTCTTTGGGTTCTCTAAATATTCGAATAGTGTTTCATCTTTCCATACAACACCAGAGTTCTTGTTTGCAGCCGTATACGCAAAACCAGGTACAGAGCCTGCTGGACGTCCGAAGAGTCCGTGCAAGTTCGGCCCTTGCTTCGTTGGACCTCCTTTCTCGTACGTGTGACACTGAGAGCACTTGGTTTTGAAGATCTTCTCTCCTCTAGATGCGTCTCCTTCGGGAATGTCGCCCATCACGCTCGCAACCTCGCAGACCCTCGAACCAGACGATGTTCACGCCCAAACGAATGCACAAAGCGTTTGTATCGATCGGCTCTGGATCCTTACACGCCCCGTTCAGGAGCGCCCGCGCCCGGGCGGCGGCAGCGACGGCGCGTTCATCAAGCCGCTCACCGTCGGATGCGCAGCGGCGGCGGCGCTTGCGCTGCGCCCCTGTCTGCCAGCATCCACAGCGGTATGGAATGGGGTACGGAACGACTGGATCCGTTCCTGCGCTTCGGGTTTTTTTCGAGAGTTTTTGCAGTTGTGCAGTCTCGAGTTTCGACGTGTAGCGAGAGGGGCTTGGGGATTCACCTGAAGTCTTAGGAAACTCGGTCGACGTTTTGGAGTGGCTTGTTTAACGCTTTGCCGCTGGTGTTCCTTGCGTCACCGTAAACGAGATAATTCGCAAGAGTCCGTAAACAATGAATTGATAGTATTATGCATTGTATAGGCATATACCAGCATTCTCTTCAAATGATGCATAGCTTGCCTGCATCACGCAATCTTCAGGCTCTGGATCTTCCTCTTTGTAGGCATCTGGCGCGCCTGGCGACATTCGCCGATGGATCATCGACGACAAATGGACGACGACGTTCCTTGAGGAGTGCTGTATGAGCTCGCGCCGAACGTTTCTTGAAGTTCTCATTCCAAATTAGCGAATCGGTTCGAAAGTCAAAACCTGATCTCTTTGTGGCCATGAACGAAACGGCATTCGACAGCAGCACGATACCTCTCGCATGAGGCATGCAGCCCCGAGCTTCCGCCTCTACTGTTTGCAAGAGAAAGAGTTTTGAAGTTGGAATCCAGCCATCGAATCGTTGGCTTCCAGGACAGCGTGCGTCACTGCTTTGCACGAAGCGAGCGTAGAAGCATCGACATTGTTCGAAGTTATCTCCAGTAGAGAGTGTGCCCCCGGTACTTGTTTGATGACGGACGACATTGCGTTTCATAAATCGCTTATCGAATGGAAATGCACGCTATTTCTCGTACAGCAAATAGCTTCATCACGTAGTGAATCGCCTAGAAACAGCCCGTGATTATCGGGTACGGGACCGGGCGCGGAAACGGAGGCGGGCATGAAGCAGAGCGCTCTATACCAGTTGAGTACATGAAACGATCGACAAAACAAGCGTTCACACGCTATAGGGTACACATTTTACGAAGAGGAAAAGGAGCAGGTGTGCTGCACATATGGAAACAACTCATCATAGCCATATGTCATTGCTGCGAAGCGCGCACCGAAGCTGTATACGAAAAACATGAACAAGGTAAGCGAAGCCCGGATCTCAACTGCTGGATGTGCATGAAATGCATCGACAACATCCTGAAGCAGCAAAGTCGGAACTCGAACGCTGCCATCAAATTCCGTCTACTGCCGACATCGGAGCTAGTGGTACCGGTGTATTTCAAGCGAAATATAAGGGAGAGGAAAAGGGAGCATTCGCAGATAACGCACACAACGGCCGGTGCCGGGGACAATGCGAAACGGCTTAAACTTTAGTGCGCATGTGAGGGTTAGCGAATTAGAGCCGTTCCTTTTGCCTCCTGACGTGAATCCAGACAAAAGGGCTCATCGGTGTGCTCATGCTCACTCCAGGGGAGTTTTCCGCAGCATCCGCGGGCACCCGCCAAGCATCGCCCGGTCACCTGGATCGCTGTTCGGGCAACATCAGAGGTGATAACGGTACGATCGTCACGCTGCCAGATGCACAGCATTACCCAGAGCATTTCGAAAGCCACTCGTATCTCAGCGTCAGTGCATTGCGCGCTGTTTCGCTGCGCGCACTGTCGCAGGACTGCATATCCATATCGCCGGACGTGCACATACAACCACACGGCGCTCGCTATGGAACGCATGAAGACAGAGCATCCATCCACGGCTGCCTCGGACCAGATACCATAAGGACAGGCCGACGACGCATGCCCAGCGTGCGCGGGACACGCGCTGTTTCAGTCTAGTGCTGAACCTTTCGCTGCCTTCGTTGACACCCTTGGCATGCAGCACATTCGCAGACTACCAATCGACGTGCCCCCGCAGACACCATTTTAGCGGATCCGCAGATTTACATTCACAGTGAAGTGTTCAAGCTCGCATCCTTTTTCCGTGTTTCACTGTCGATGGCCACGGAACGTCTCACATCGACAGGTGCAAGCAGCATGTACCCGCGCTCGATCGCTCCAGAGTCATGAAGCGCAGCGTCGCGTGCACGATATATCGCTTGGAGAAGTACCCATTTGCTGCTGGCTTTCAGAAATTCTGTTCACAGAAACGTTATCGTCTGCAACCAGGAATATGGACAGAATGATAGCAAGTAGTTTCCTCTTGTATCGGGCCATTGTCGTCGAGTGCACTGCAGTGTGAAGCAGAACAGGGTGTTCGCTTCGTGTCGCGTCACGGACAGCGTACCAAGTCTCTGATGAACTTGCAGCGCAAACGCTTCATATTCCGCTGTCGAAGTCATGGCCCACGCGTTTATAGCAGAAGAGTAGCACCAAACCAGGTGAGCTGAGAGCAGTTTACATCCGAAGGGTGCCTACACTGCTGGCCGCAGTTTTACGACTTTTGAGGCCTCGCTCGAGGCCAAAATACCCGGTTTCTGTGCTACACCTCTCATCATCGCACGCCGATATTCAAGAACGTCAAAAAAACGCTAAAGTCACCGAGTTTCAGTGCTAGTGCGATCCGCACCAGGTTGACTACGACTGCGGGTGCAGCTCGCTCAGCGCTCACCGCTGCTCGCCGCATATCAGTCGCTGCCAGCGCAGCGCTTGCCGGCGCACTTGACGTCTTGTTGGTTTTTCCCACAGCGTAACGAACGGGCGACAGCTTGTCAAAGCTGTAGCGCTTCGGCTACGAGCACACGACGCACAGACACTGGCCCACGGCTTGCCGAAGCGTGCGAGTGTGCCATGGGTACGCATTCTGGGCATGAGAGAAACGGGGAGAGCGCACGTGGCGGGGCCCTGCAGCGTCTAGAGCGTCGCCTGGCTGCAGCCTGGGCCGAGCAGGACGCTTACCAAATCGAGCAGCTAGCTGGAATGATCTACGATAGGCTTGTACGCTCAGATCCGTCAGCCGCTGCAACCGTGTTAGAACAGAATGCGCATCGCCTCGCGGTAGCGGGCAAACCAGCTGAAGCAGCGGAGCTGGCGACGCGTTTGATTCGGCACTGGCGCGAGCTCGAGCAGCGACCTTTCTACCTCACGCGACTCCAGCAGATGGTGCTCGAACCGTTGCAAGCTCTGAGTGGAGTCGAAGCTGCGCGGGCGCGCACCATGGTTCTCGAAGCTGTCCTGGCCTGGAAACGAGCATCGGCGACGGTGGACACAGAAGAGGCGGCACCCGCAGAGCTCGCACCCGTACAGGACGCACTCGTAGACGCGTATGTGCTCTGCGGTGAATGGGCACGCGCTCAATACCAAGTAGTCTGTCGAGGCGGACCTGCTGAACGCGATCTTGCCTTCATCGACGAGCAGCTAGGTCCGCATCTTGCAAACGATGTGGAAAGGATGCTGGCTCGAACTCGTTTGGTTCTCTTCTACGTGCTGGCTGGCAACCTGAAAGCAGGCCGGGCATTGGTCGAAGAGATTCAGCGAAAGCACCCAACTGCCCCGATGACGAACTTTGTAGTCATCCTGATGCAGGTTCTCGAGCGCGCCCGAAACGTCGACAGCAGCAAACGCCGCCTATTGCGAAACTTTTGCGATGACCTCAAGCGAGTCTATCATTGGGCGTTTTCTCTGGATCCTGAGCTTGATGCCATGCTTGATGATGTGCTCAAAGCTCAAGGTTTGTAGAACATCGCTCACGCGGGTTCAAAAAATGCGATATCCCGAAGATGGGTATCGTGGCGTGATCTGGGCGAGCGCATGTTTTCGTCCGCAGTGCAGGCTCGACGCCAACCAACAGGCATCATCGTCGTGCACGTCACGGGCGACGCGGGTTGTAGCCCGCCATAAAGAGCATGTTGTAGATGCACAGCAATTCGGGATAAGTTTGAGCCCTTGAGCGATCGATGAGAGGGGTCCGGTGGAGAAGGTCGCATCGCCAGTATCGAGACCCTGAGACGAACGTGTCGCCCTGGTATCTGATGATCTGCTCTGTGTGGAGACGCTGGGAGGTTGGTTGGGCTGCGCGGTGTCTCTCTGAGGGCACGTCACCGAAGGCGGAGTCTGAAACGATCGCACAACGCTGCGTTTTCATGGATGCAAGACTAGTTTTCCCGGTGCTGGAGCGCGAATCCTAGGCTTGCTGACCGCTGCAAGTCACCGCGCTTGAACGCGTCCTGGTGCTTTCTCCAGCCCGAGAGGTTCCTGTGCAAGTACCCTGGAAGTAGCCCATAATGCATGCCACACAACGGCACACAGCGATAGGTATCCAATATCGCATCCATATTCCGATCAATACTGATCGGCTTGGTGTTGTGCATGTACCAGCAATGTTTCGATTCCATGAAGAACGTCGCGAGTTGCTTCTCAGGCGTGCAGGTGCAAGGTCGGCGCCCCGGTTAAATGCAATCCATGGCAACTATTGAGGTATGCGCAGTAATATGGAATCATGGAATACCCGGATCGTTCATGAATTGTCCAAAACAATCCCTTCTGATGTACGTAAACGGTCCTGCAGCCTTTTTTGGATTGATGAAGCGTTCCATACCAGGGTCTTATTCGAGCGAGGAATGCAATTTGCTCTCTTCTGGCCACTGATCTATGCTTATCCGAAGTTTTTAGCGTTTGAGCACACAGCCCGAACTACGCACAAAACGATATTCTCGAAGCTTCGCTTGGCTCTACGCCGCTGGTCGCTCCGAAAGAACGAGGCATTTCCGGTCGTTGACTGAGGTACTGGATCCTAGGTGCAGAGAGTGCCAGCGTGCATTATTGCTCGTGGAATCATACCATAGCAAGCCTCTAACCCCTAAATTGCCTCGTTACGTGACGTTCGGTTCGCATCCTATACACCCTCTCGTGTATCTGTCTCTGGATGGATCTCTTGCTCCCTGCGATTTTCAGCGTGCATCCGCGCCTGCGATCCGTGTTCGTCGATCTGAACTTTTCTATACAAATTTGGTAGAACCGATACCTGCACGATTTGTAAGCGCTCGATGAATGACATGGGTGCAGCGCCTGTGCGCTGCTGTTCGTCAAGCGTCATTGGCTTCCACCGAACGACGCAATCTATCGCGTGTTCCCTTGCGAACTCTTTGAAAAAATGGCGAATGCACGCTTCTAGTCTCAGTTGAATCGAAACTGCTCGTAACCCAAGCTCCGCTTCATGCATTCGTGCCAGAGATCGTCCCGCGTGAAAGAGCAAGACGCTCATGTATGCTCTGAACGAAACAAAAAATGCAGCACTCTCTGCACCATGTGGTGCTCAGAGCATCGAAATGGATTCTGACGTCGTCATTCCACTTAATGGTATGCGTCCTGGCGTCCACCATTCCCGACGCTCGATAAGACCGATCCCCCCGAAAACTTATAGATCACATCGCATCTCTTGCCTCGAGCATCCGCTGGGATGTCGCACTGGGATTTGCTCAAAAAGTTCCAGTGGAATGCGAACAGCTGGGTGCCCTGCATCCAGGGCTCGTCCGAGCAGTTGCTCGATGAGTTTTGTCAAGGCGAGGAAAGCTGGGCGAGCGCTCCTCAAGTAGGAGACGAAACCATCCAAAATTGTACCTAGAAACTCGTTCTTTGAAAAATGCTCCCTGCTGGTCCGTTCTAGAGAGAAGGCCTTGACAACAGTTTCAGACTGATGTGTTCGCAACGACACTTGATCGTCTTTGGCTTTCCTCATTCATTTTCACTGAGCATCTTGCTCTTCTTTGTCCGGCGATTTCTGCTCCCTCTCTTCAGATTGGCGGATTGACGTGGATGTGATCGGTGTGACCCACATGCGTTCTTCCTCGGGATTCGGACACGCTGGGCGGACGGTGCCTCTAAACTCGCACTCTCGATGTACGTCAATAATATTCCTCAAGTAAGTTTGTGTCTTCGTGCCCGACGCGAGCACGCTAGCGGTCTGAAGCGCGCCTCTCCGTTCCGCCCCCGTAGACGATCAGAGGAGCAAGGGAGCCCTGCTGGACTGGAGCAGGTAAAGAAAGACTCGCCAAAGAACGGTTCTACGGATGCGAACGACCCGCCGCTGGATTCTTTAGCATAGAAATGGCATTTGACACCGGAGATGACGCTTTGGTCGGGTCTGTACCACGGAAAATAAGCTGGTATGCACAGCAACCTAACGAAAATTACAGCCTTGTTCTCTTTGACAGCCGTTGAGTCATGGAATGCGAAGATGTCTTAGACCGGAACGGAAGAACGCGGAACGGAACACCCACGTCGTAATGCGTCAGCGAAGAATGGGGTGCCAAACGATATCGTCCATTTAGTGAGATATGCAGGCGACCGTACAACGGCTACATCGCCAGGGCTGATTTGCTCGCCATGCTCGCTTATCTCTGCGTTACGAACAGTTGCTCGCCCGTCATGAACTACCCTTGTATGGTTCAACCATTCCCCTCGACTACAGCCGCAGCGATTGAGACGATGTCCCGTGCCAGGTGGAATACGTGCTCGCATCTCACGACGCGAACGATCGCGGGCTCCGCAATGCCCGACGCTCTCCGATAGAAGCGCGCTTTTTCTTTCCCATCCGAGTACTTTCATCCCTGTGCGTATGGACGAGACGTAAGCGGCACATCCTATAGCTTCATTTGTAGTGTTTCGGAAAGAACGTATAGAGCGCAATAAATTGACTTCGAGACATTCATTTCGACAGCGTTGGATATGTTCTCTCCTGGAGGCATGGCACCCAGGATATGAACCACGGCATGCGTCATTCATCATCACCGTGCTGATCGTAGAACGTCGGACGCTTTCATCTAATATGTTTTTCTGCAAGCAACTAGTCACAACGTAAAATCTTTCCGCAACCTCTCTCCAGTTCACATCGTACTTTTCTTTTATTTTTTACCCTGGAAAAAATCAAACAAAGACGACAAATAAGATCTGGCACAGGTGTTCAAGAATCCGATCCCTCAAGTACCATACGCACGCTCGATACACATCGAACGTGCTGCGAATGGAGTTTATTTGCATCGCACGGAAGCTCCGGGACGCCGTCGGCCGTGCTCGTGTTTGCACCAGAGGCCGCTGGGAAGCCCAAAACGTCACCGAGTTTTAGTGGCAGTCACACGAGCACCGGTGGCAACTTTGAAGCAAATCTTTTATCAGTGATACGCTGACTGCACATGCACACGCACACGCACATGCACATGCACATGCACATGCACATGCACACGCACACGCACATGCACATGCACATGCACACGCATCAAGTGCGCGTCGCGGCCGCCAGTAGATCCTAGCCCTCGAGCCCTAAACGGCATACAGGGATGAATGCGCGTACCATCGAGGTACACGCATCTGTCGACAGCTCATTCAACAAAGTGTGCTCATGGCTGCATGATTCATAGGCACATCTTATCGGTCAAGGAAGCGTGCAACCTCTTTCAGTGAACGGAATTTGCGTCCGTCCGGGGATACATAGACACGATCGATGCGTCCGGCTAGGGATCCACCTTTGCGGATTTGCTCCTCGAGTCGCCAGCCCGGTGGAAGCGTCAGCGTCAGCGACGGTTTGCGTCCACCCCGATGACGACGGTCCGTCGCTCCAGCACCAACAACGAGGCCGTTCTGACCTGCCACGATCTCCGTCTGGTCAAGCATTCGGCGGGTTTCCTCATTCACCCTATGGCCAGTGCGGTGGCGTTTGCGCTTACGGGCAAGTGCACGATCACTGTCTTTTTTGATCACTGGCAGTGACGATCGCGGAAATCGATGAGCGGGTTTCGAAAGTCTCGCAGCTGCACTTGCTGGCGATGTCAGCGGTGAGGTCGACGACGAACGCATCGCCGACGCGTTCCTGTTCCGAAGGGCCAAAGCCTCTTCCCGGGACGACCTGCGGGGGTGGCGGAGACCCTGCTCCGCATCTCGAGCTGGTTCTTCTGCTTCATCGCTCCATGCTTCCTCGGAGTCGTCTCCGTCGCTTAGCTCGTGGGTGTACCACGCCCGATGCGGATACATTTGCGCAGCCGGTGCGGCTATTGTCGACCGCGGGAGCGCACGCGGTAGCGATTCGGAGACAGCGTGAGGAGCCCTTGCCGTGCTGCGCGACGCGTTCAGCGTCGCAAGACGCTGAGCGGCTTCGAGTGCTCTAAAGTTCGAGTCAGCTGCATTTGAATCCTCCGCTCTCGACGATTCGGCGGGAGGTGCGGCCCCGAGTGCGCGCCTCGTCACAGCGGGAGGTGCTTTGCTTTTGACCTGCCAGTGGTCCGCACCACGCCAGATAGCGTACGGACGAAGCTGATCCAGGTGGAACCATTCGTCACTGCCGTCCGCGAAAGCGACGAGAAAGCCCTTGCGCGCTAAAAAATTTCGAACTTGGCCAACAGTCCAACAGCAGCCGTGGCCACTGGTGGACGCAGTGCGCGACGGCATGTCCGTCGAGCTTGTGCTCTTTCCTTGGATTTGATCGACCGCCGCCTGTTCTGCAGTGCTTGTCGAAGCGGATGGTGTCGCTGATGTTCCCGCACGTCCATGAGACAGCGACAAAAGCGCCTCTACAGCTTCGCCAACACCGGGACGCCATTCTGGCATTGGTGGCGGGGGATACGGCCTCAACCGTGCGCCCAGCACAACCCGGTGCGGGCCCTCGGGCATTGCTCCCGTTCCCCCAGCTGCAGCACCTTGAACATTTGCAGGGCATGCGCCAGCTGTTTCCGAGTTACCACAAGCATCTGCCCGGATGCGGAGCACCTCGTCTGCACTGAGGAATGCAATTTCATAGGCGGTCTTCGTCAACGGTGAAACATCATCGTATTCGCACACGCGATTGATACCATCATCCTGCGCGATTTCCACCGCTGAGAGAAGCGACTCGGTGCTTGATGGCCATGAAACGTCCGCCGAGATAATCCGCGCCGGACACCAGGCCCGGGCTGCTCCCGCTGAATCTAACAGCTCCACAACCTCGCCCGGCTTGTAGACTCGCTGGCACTGAAGCCGCGGCGTGGGCGGTATGCCCATTGCCGTCGACCGATGTGGAGACTGTAGAATCGCTGGCGGCTCTGAGCGAACCGGAACACATCTCCAGTTCGAATCTGGAATCGCCGCTGGTTCCTTTTGCCCGTTGTCCGCAAAAGACCCTGTATTCGACCAGTCTTGCCCCAGGGCACCGTAAGCGGGCGAGATTCGCAGCACCGAATCCGGTCGAGGCGATATCAACGGCGACGATTGCGACTGGCCCCCGGCGCCTGGTTTCGCAGCTCGACCACGTTCGTGAGGCCGCTTTGGACGTCTACGCGGCGCCGCATCCACAGTGGAATCTTGTTGCGAAGCGGAGCTTTGCATCGGCCCTAAATCCTGGGCAATCGATACAGGATTGTACATCCTTGCCTCAAGCTGGCTATCGCCTGATGGTGCCTGAGCATTCCAGGCACTCGTTGAGCGAGGCAAACTTGCGTTGGACGAGACTGCGTCGGTGGTCCCCGATGGCCCAGCGGCACGCAGCCCACGAGACTCTGAGGCCGTGCGCTTCCCCGGGGTCCGTGCGCGGCGATTCTTGAACCATAAGCGACAGGAGCGAACTGGAACGCCACTTGCCGAAGACAGCGCCTGCAACTCCGCTGTGCTCGGCATTGGATTCTGCTCGAAGACGGTTTTCAGCATCTGCATCTGCTCTGGCGTAAAGCGATGCCTCTTCATTCGTGACGCTTCTTCGGAAGATCGTTCGCTTTGAGTCGCTGCTCGGCCATCCGAGTGCGAGCCCTCAGTGCCACGAGCCAGAGCGTCCACTGCGTCCGCTGTTCGAAACTCGTGCTCAGCGGGTGCCCACGTCGGCAGCGGTGAATGCACCAAACTGTGACCGGCAACGTCCATTGGCCTCTCACAACAAAAGGGTAGCACGGGCTGTACGATAAAATGCCCACTGGCTAGTGTTCAGGGCGGCCAACGCAAGCGGCCCCGGTGCCGCTGGCTTCCGCAAAGCCAAGCGTTCTTCCGAACACACGCGCACCAGAAAGTGCCGTTCGCAAGCGTTCGTTGCTAACTTCCGTGACTTTTCTACAGTCACTCAGTGATGGCAGGCTCGAAAAAGCCCACTGGAAAACTGCGGTTTCCGCGCGAGGCTGCACGCAACGGAGCTGAACGTCGCAAGCAGTAGAGACCGGCTACGTTGATTTGCAGCGTCTCGTGGCGATCGCCGAACACGCAGCGAATCTCGGGGTTTGCAGTTGGCTTGCGGAGGTTGGCGCGCTGCGCACACGCCGAACGCCTGGCAGCAGCAGCAGCAGCAGCAGCAGCCTGCCGCATGCCATCGCGCTGTGCGTGCGCCGGCGGTGCGCTCATTGTGCGCATTTCCCGCGCATGGCGATCGATCGATCGATCGGCAGCGTCGGCACGCATCGGCAGGCTGGGTCGGATGCTGCTGTAAGGCATTGTATACACACGAGTCGTGATCTCCGTAGATGCGTACGTATGGTGATAATGGTAATGGTGATGATTCGCGGCGCTGGGCGGTCGTCGTGCGAATGAACCACTGCTGTCCTTGATGCTGTTAACGAACGCGCACTCTGAGATCCGTGGTAAGACTGGACGACTCTTGAAGTTGAAGGAATTGCGGGTGGAAGGCCGATCGCCTGGGGCCCCAGACGCAACGTCGCTGCGCTGCTCTACATCCACGCCAGGCTAGAATGGGGAGCTTTTTCAAAGCAGCTTTGGTGTACAGTGCAAAGATTTCGATTATTCCGATAGTTATCAGAATCGACTTTTCGGGATCTTTTTTCAATTGGTTTTCTTTCTGCTCCCCGTCTTTGAATACGCAGGTCTCTGCTATCAATCAAACACAATTATTGGCAGTGGCAGGGTATTGATGACAGCGTCATGGTCTAGATTTCGTTACTTGTCGCTGTTATGCTCAGACTTTTGATGTGCAGGTAAAAGTTGCGATGTGCGCTTCGTTCGCTATGTTCATCTTGGTCGTAGACCGCCTTGGTGTGCGTTTCGCAGCGTGAAACTCAACTGCGTTCAGATAGTTGCATATGTGTGCGAGAACCCCTCCTATGAAGGTCACTATGTCATGCAAGAAAGCTTGCTTCATCGCTCGGCGCATGCCCCTCACGAGAATAGAAGGCCCGCTGTGATGCCCGGCTCCATTTTCGCGCTCGTTGCAGTACCTGACCGTGACCGGCTTCGGCTGAGCGATCCCTCGGCGAGTGCGGTGTCCGCTGCACGTGCAAGCGCATGCTGTTGGATTCAATGGGGGATTTGTGGAGCGCCATGATGTTCTTGATCAGAAAGCACCAGCGGGATAATTCAGGATGGAAACCAAGTCGGGAAATTTCGATCCATTTACGCGTCCTTCTTCCAGAGCGGTAACGAACTCTCCACCGGAGGCTATAGAGTCCGAGTAGAAAACCCTTTCCAAGCAAACGGAAGAGATAGCGAGCCTCTGGGAGCGTATCCTATCAGGTTGTATGCTATGGGGGAATGCATTTTCGTCGATAGCAATTTAAAGAGGATGATTTATCTTTTCAAAGGCGCCGATTATATAGCGTGGCCAGTTGCGCGAGCGTTCCGCTTGAGCATGTGTAGAAGTTTTCAAGGGACGACGTCGAAGGCGTTTCGTCCCCAATCCAACGGTACGAGTTGCTGCGCCCAGAAGTTGCGTTGGAGCAGAAAAATACAACACTTAAAGAATGCGTGATTTGATTACTCCACACGTAAGGAACAGAGAAGCGTGGAGATTTTATTTATGAACCGGATACTAATATCGGTTAGTTTACGGATCCTTGTTAAAGGGGGCGTCGCATACCACCTGGGTTCTCGAGGTGTCACGAATTTCAGCGACAGCGCGTCGAGCGAGCCACTCCGAAACAGCGCCAGAGAATCCAAAAACTACACACGAACCCGTAACATCTTATTACTGTACCTCGAGCGTCGAAGCACCACATCTGAGACCAGTGTCGGAAATAAATGCTAGGCCCAAACATGGGCACTACTCCCGTGCGCCATTTTCATCAGAGACGGATACAGTCGAGCGCGATCCAAGATGCCGCAGCGGCTGCAAGTTGGCTGCGTTTGCCGGTGGAGCGTCAAGAACGTAAACATCAAGCTATTCCTGGAACGCGCATGCGTCGCATACATCTCCGGGGAAACGGATGTCTTTCGAGTGCACCAGCACCAGGCAAGCTGAATATACCTTGGATCTTGGAGACTGGTGTGCTCAAAGTTGATAACTCCGTGCCACATGTGCTGTCATGCGCCACGTGTGAGTCTGAGCTTTTCGTAGAGCATTTTATGCATACCGTCGGAGTGCTATGTCTATAGCATGTAGAGTGCTACTAAATCACGCTGTCGCAATCCACTCACCAACAAGTAGTTTCGAGACATGTCTTACAATTCAGTTGCACTATGCCAAAGTTCTCACGTGCCAAAAACTCATAGCTAGCGACTGAGGTATTCTTGACAGACGGATCGACAGAGAGACCTAGTTTGCTATACGAGTGCGACTCACACCTCGAACCGTGTCTCGATCAAGGTTGGCACGGTTCGATGCAACTACCAATCAAATGCACCGAATCATCATAGGGCGCGCGCGTGCAGCTGCGGCGATAGCCCGTGCAATAACAGGACGGCTCGCAGAAAAAGTACAGTTCTATACAAATTGGCCATCGGCCGATGCCGGTCGGCGGCAGCCCGTGCAATTACTGGACGGCTCGCAGAAACTGTACACTTCTACACAAATTGGGCGTCGGCCAGTGCCGAGCCCTGCGGCCGTACCTTCGTGTGCGCCCAGACTGATGCCGAGATAGCGGCTGGTATCGCTGCTCGTGCCGGGCGGCTTTAGAACGCTGCCGATTCACGCCCGTTTAGGAAGCAGGAAACCACTTTACTGAGAAGTTTATCGACGTAGACCATGTTCGTAGCAACCACGCCCTTGAAACTGCCGTTGGTTGGTTCCCACGCTACGGTTGCAAGCAGGGGCGGGCGGTGTGCTTTCCTTGGCGACGCAGTGGTCAGCGTTGCTGCTGCGTCGCTCCGAGGCGAACGCTGTCGCGGACTACCCATCGCCGGACGTTTGCACGTGCGCATGGGCTTGAATGCATCGAAACTTAAAAAACAGCAGCAACAACAGCAGGGCAAGAAGAAGAACAAAGTCTCAACGAAACAAGAGGAGGCCTCCGATGCCCCAAGTCAGATTGACACGAACCGACGCGATTACATGTTCCAAATGCTTAGGGTCAGCAAAATCCTTCCTAATGGAAAACAAATTCTCAAAGACATTTCCCTCGCCTTCTTTCCGGGGGCTAAAATTGGTGTTGTAGGGCCCAACGGCGCCGGGAAGTCGACGTTGCTTCGTATCATGGCCGGTGTGGATAAAGAGTTCGAAGGCGAGGCCCGTCCCATGCGTACCGCTTCCATCGGGTACCTGGCGCAGGAGCCTCAGCTCGATGATGGCGAGACAGTTATGGATAATATCATGGCGGGCGTGAAAGAAATACGAGATAATTTGCACCGGTTGGAGACGCTGTCTCAGCGGCTAGCGGATCCCGCTTGCTCAGCAGCCGAGAAGCAGGAAATTGCCCAAGAGATCGACCAGGTTCAAGCCCAAATTGAAGCCGCTGATGGATACAACCTCGAGTCGATTTTGGAAAGGGCAATGGAGGCGCTTCGGGTTCCTGCTCCCGAGACGCCGGTTAAAATTCTTTCGGGCGGTGAGCGCCGACGGGTTGCACTCGTTCGTCTCTTGATTCGTCGCCCTGATCTACTGCTCCTGGACGAACCAACAAATCACATGGATGCAGAGTCCGTGTTGTGGCTCGAACAGTATTTGTCCAAGTATTACACGGGAACCGTTGTTGCAGTAACACATTCGCGCTCCTTCCTCGAAAACACCTGTGAATGGATCCTAGAGCTGGAAAACGGCCGCGGCATACCGCACCAAGGCAACTACTCCTCCTGGCTTGCCGCGAAACAGCTTCGTCTGGAGCAGGACAAAAAGGAGGCGGATGCGCGGCGACGACTCATTGACGCCGAGTTGGAGTGGATCCGAGCAACGCCCGCGGCTCGAATGACGAAGAACAAAGCGCGTATCGATCGCTTCGAGGAACTTTATCAAACGCAGCAAGAGACGGCGGAGAGTCGTTCGCAATCCCTCTCAATGAATCAGATTCGCATCCCAGTCGGGCCGTACCTAGGCGAGCAGGTCATCGAAGCCGAAGGTCTCTTCAAATGGTATGGAGATCGATGCCTTATCAGTGATGCGACGTTCTCGATCCCGCGCGGCTCAGTGGTCGGTATCATTGGTGGCAACGGTGCAGGCAAATCGACGCTCTTCCGCCTGATCACCGGACGGGAGCAGCCAAGCGCTGGCACCTTGTGCCTAGGCGAGACCGTCAAACTCATGTACGCTGATCAAGACCGAGAGACACTGGATCCCAACAAGACCGTATTTGAAGAGATCTGTGGCGACGCCCATGTCGATACAGTGACCCTGGGCAATCGCACATTGAATGCTCGGGCGTACTGCGCGTGGTTCAACTTCAGGGGCGCCGACCAACAGAAGAAAGTCGGCGTGCTGAGCGGTGGCGAGCGCAACCGCCTGAACTTGGCCAAAGCGATTTTGAACCGAGAACACGGCGGTGCAGGTAACGTGCTTCTGCTGGACGAGCCTGGCAACGACCTCGATACAGCCACGCTAGCGAATTTAGAGCAAGCAATTCTGGACTTTCCCGGTGTTGTTCTGGCGATCAGCCACGATCCGTGGTTTCTCAGCCGCGTCACCACCCACATTCTCGCGTTTGAAGGTGACTCGCAGGTGCGCTTCTTCGTGGGCGGTTTCGATGCCTATCAGGAGTACCGGCGGGCGCGCTTTGGTGATGAGTTTATCAATCCTACTCGTTTGAAATTCCGACCGCTACCCAAAATGTGAAATGCGAGTTGTGCTCCACCGAATAGACGGCCATAAGAGCAGCAGTATGAGAGCAGGCCCGCGCACGAAGAATGGTGTCTCCATGCGATGACGCTGGTGTATTCCTGCATGCGTCTAGCGCTGCAGCAATGCATTCGCCAGCACCAGGTGTATCCTTCTAACTAGGGTCCAATGGCCGCACTTGTACCTTTGCTAACGATTGCCGTTGACTTTCACTGACGCGGTAACGCGCACTCTAAACAGCAGATGACGTTCGCCGTCTACTGGAAAGGGGATACTCCCGCCGGCGCGACTGCCTCCGCAATGCGTTCATATTCAGAAAATGCGAAACGAGTGCGAACTTGCTCGCGAACGAGGCCATTGCATGCGCTCTATTTCTCGAAAGAATTACTCGCACTATCCAAAAAGGGATCGGGGATTCTTTCCGCTGAGCGCGAGCACGAGCGAGCAGCGCTGCGGTTTGCCCTTCGCGCCCTCCACTTTCTATCGGTGGTCGTTTGAAGGACCCCGGGTCATGGTGCGTTGTTTTGGTGAACCCGCCTGACTCGACGACGCAGGCGGCGTGCTAGCTTCGTGCCCACGGAAGAAGCTGTTTGCGGGGCTTGATCTCGGCTCTGTCAGGCAGTCATCAGGCACAGTCGTTCTGTCTTTTTGATGAAGAACAAGTTCAAAGAACTGGTGTGCCGCAAACCCCCTAAACAAGCTTGATTTTTTCTATGGATGCAATTGCTCTCATACGTGCAGCGATACGTTTGCTGGATGCATCTGCGAACATCATACAGAATCGTGGATGCGCTCAGAGTTTGCCGAGCGCGAGAAGTGCTTCAATAATGCCAGCAGCACCCTTTTGTGATGCCTTCACCACCTGGCAACGATCTGGTGCGTTAAAGTTAACCGCCACGTCACCAGAAGCGCTTGGTAACAGAACCAGCGTTCCACGATTGGCGCGCTCGGCATTCGCAGAGCCCGTTGCACCAGGTTTGAGGTCCGTCCACTGGGATTTTCGAACGTCGGGTGCGAGCGCTTCAAGTGAGGCCACCGGATCGCTGGACTCAAACACCTGCACAGCATCCTGTAAGAGTGCACTGGATTCCGACCCTACGAGCACCAGGTCGGCGGTAGTTAGTCTCATCATCAGCATGATGAACTGAAGGCACTTGCTCATTCTCGCTTCGTCTGGAATCAGGACCAGGTTTCCAGCCAGCGGTGAGACGATACATCGGGTAGCCTCAAACCCCATCTCTTTCATTTTGCCTTGCACAGACTCGATCAGATGTGCATGGTCAATGGCCTCGTCCGGGTCGCTTCGCCAGGAGTACTCGAGATACGCCACTTCTCTTGCGGAAGGATCTGTTAGTAACTTGCGCTTACTCAGCAGTTTCTCATCAAATTCTGGCGTAAGCCATTTTTCAAATGACTCGCGCATCATCCAAGCGATCGGCTTGGGATCGAAACCAAGGCCGACAGCTGCCATTCGCTGTTCCCAGTACGGATCTGGTGCCACGTAGCCGCGTTGGTAGATCTCAGTGCCACAGAGCGTGCAAAGCACGTCAGGCTCAGCCATGATGGGGAAACGCTCAAGAAGCTCCCGTGCTTCCTTGAGAGTTCCCTCAAAGAAATAAACCAGTACAATCTGTTGCTTCGTTACTGAGACATGAACCCGTAGGCGTTCGAAAAAGTCAGCAAGGCTCGGATCCGGGCTCGGGCGCTCTTCGTCGGGGTTGTTCGCACCGCCAGGGGTGTCTCCGAAGGGCACCATAGCGCCAAGCTCAATGCATAGGAGGCAGCGCCCTGTCCATGGCAATGACCTGGCCTCGGAAGAACCGTCGCTGGCTATCAGTTGCAAGGCGGACGCGCTCGCTCTCTTTCGCGGCTCAAGTAGGCACTTCGCGCAACCATCCGTACCGACCGAAGGTCGCTGGAGCCAAGATGCGCTGTTTGCAGGGAACGGCTTCGTCCAGCGCCTCGTTCGAGGTTCGACGTCTCGGTCAGTCCAGCAGTGTCCACTCTGCTTTGCACAAAACGGCGGAACAAAGCCCCCTACGAGCTGTTGCGCAGGGCTCCAGCAAAGGCGAGTCATTTGGGGAGTCCTTGACTACGACTCCCGACGCTGCCCGCCTGGAACGCTAGAGCGCCTCCGTGTGCCCTACGCAACGTTGCCTCGCACGGGTCCAGTGCTCGGCTGTGCTGTAAGTGCTCAGACGCCAGGCACAGCAGGCGTCGCGTCCAAGGGTCCTCCCCGAGACCTCTGTAGCGTTTAAAGCTCAGTTTACCGAAGCGAAACAGACTTCGCAGCGATGGTGCCTATAACAGTGTTCAAAGAGACGCGTTTCCACCGTACCTGCAACGAGGTCGCATCCGACAACCTCCGTACATCCAGGGGAGTACTGACAAGCGCCTCCGTGTGCCGCACCGCGTCCCTAGCGTCGCGGCGATTTCTTTCGATGACAATGCGTTTCCGTGGATCAGGGATCCCGGCTTGCGGGATGGATGGGTATTGGCATTCGGGAGAGTTTCGATAATGCAGTGCAATACTCCCGAGTTCCATGACCTGTTCTCGGGTACACCGGTCGTTTTGTGGATTCTATTGTGCGCGGAGCAGCTGCATTACTGCACCCGCCTTGGTGCCTAAACCGCATGAGCACATGCATCATGGTGAAAGAGCGGCTTTGCGGTACCAGTGGGAGCGTTGGATCGAGGCGCTGGATCCATCAGTAACAAGGCAGTGCCTGACGCAAAAGGGCGTCTTGCGAGCAACGCTCTCGCAGTGTATTCGCAAATGATGGCCTCGGTCACCGGCACTGCATGTCTTCGCGCGTTTGCAGCCGGTGAATATGCATGGAAATGGATGAGCGCGTATCTATCGATTTCTGGTGGGCCGAAACGTACACCATTTTCAGGGTACTCATCTATGCAGGCTTTCCAGTATATTCTGAGAAGCTTTACAACGGGCGTGTTCTAGGTTTATGCTTTTGAGGTCATTAGGGAGCACGGAGTATCTAACACCCATTTGCAGAGCGGGAGGAGCGGAACGTGGTGCACCTGTGTGTGTGTGTGTGCAGCTTTCGCCATTGGATCGAGATTTGTCGTTGCACCCAGATACGTAGCGCTGCTGCAGCGTTCTCTTTGATGACGTTAGGCGAATTCGCGCATCACGAGCGTGCTACTTATACCTGGAATCTCGTTGGCGGTGAACGACTTGTGCGCCGGCCGCGTCACTAACGCACTTTGCTGCTGCAGAACGTCACCTATACGCGCAGACGCTGCCTCCTCCTTGAATCTCTGGTCTATTTGCAGGAGTGACTCGGCGCGCTTGCTGCTCAGCACGCGTCGCTGGTGTCCGCCTCAACGATGCAGAAAGGACGCAGTTTGGACACTTCCTCTGACGTCTGAACACCGAGCGCTCTATCGAGGCACCATGGATCGCGGTCAAGCGCAACAGCTGCTTTCAGCATGTCATCGAGCGCACGGACTGCTTCTCTCATGCTATGCCTATTCGGGTACATGAACGTTGTGTACACTTCATCCAAGTGTGGAGTGTGCGGACTGCTTCTCTCATGCTATGATCATTCGGGTACATGAACGTTGTGTGCACTTCATCCAAGTGTGGAGTGTGCGGACTGCTCGTCGCAACCTGTGATCATTCGGGTATGTGAACAATGCGGCTACGTCATCCAAGTCAGCCCATCCGTGTCCATGACCGAATGCTTGTGCGACTGTGACGAAGTCCGCCGCTGCGAACGCCTCCTCAGCTGGCACGACGCAAGACTTCACTCACGGGTGCGGCATCATGAACACGATCTCTGGATACCCATTCGGACTAGGCATATGAACGTCCGGGAGCGCGTTGATCACGCCGCACCTCATCTTCAAGTTCCATCTAAAATCAACAGCACTACCAACAACCATACTTTTCTTCAGTAGTACTGGATCGTTCATTCGATCCTTTATGTGTGTCGAGCCTGGGATGAGCGTCGGTGGCACCCAGCCCCACTGGATCGGCGCAATGGACGACGACGACGACCGCAGCCTTCATCCACGCGCTTTCGCGAACGGCACGTCGTCGGCCTGCTCCGTAACACGGGCTCGTACACGTACGCCTTCTGGTGAGCATGGACGTTTCAGCTATCGCAGAATCTGTACGTCGGAAACTGGATGAGCGGATCCCTCGTACAGAATGGACGGAAGAGGAGCGCACCTGGTACAAAGAAGATAAGAAACGGCGAAAGGAGGCGGAGGCAGCCCTGAAAAAGCACGTCGATCTCGAGGGAAACGTTCCGTCGCCCAGTGAAGAAGCGGTTCTCTCTGCGCAGCTAGAGTCCCTGAAAATGGACGCTGACGCGCCCGCGTTTGGCCGCTATACGTTAAAGGCGCTGACGACGAGCTCTTGTGGCGATGACTCTGTGCGACGCACCTGGGTAGAGGCTGGAACGCTGGGTGTCGCACATCCGGCGTGTGCCACGAACCAGGAGGTCTGGTTGAGGGGACGTGTTCAGACCGTGCGCGCCCAGGGCTCCAAGGTGGCCTTCTTGGTGCTTCGTCACCAGTACGCCACTGTGCAAGTAGTTCTCGTGGCTGACTCAGTACCATCCGTAACCCGTGACATGGTTCGCTGGCTGGCACGCTCCGGGGAAGTGACCCCCGAAAGCGTTGTGGATATCTGCGGCATCTTGGTGCCTGCACAGGTCAAGTCGTGCACACAGAACGATGTCGAAGTTCACGCCCGACGCATTTATCTAGTGAGCCGGGCGCGAGTCCCGCTTCCGTTTGAAATCGCTGACGCTAGCAGGAGGGCGGATGAAGATGGCCCCCATGTACACCGGGACACTCGACTAGACCACCGTTTTATGGATTTGCGAGTTCCAGCGCACCAGGCGATTTTGCGTTTGCAGTCCGGAGTTTCGACGCTATTTCGTGAATGGCTCGTTGCACATGGATTTACGGAAATCCATACGCCCAAAATCATCGGCGGATCCAGCGAGGGTGGCGCAGAGGTATTCCGTCTACGCTACTTCGACGAAAATGCGTGTCTATCGCAATCGCCCCAGCTGTACAAGCAAATGGCGATTTGCGGAGACATGCGTCGAGTATTCGAAGTAGGGCCAGTCTTTCGAGCGGAGAACTCAAATACTTACCGCCACCTTACCGAATTTGTAGGTCTTGATATTGAAATGGAGATCCAGGAAAGCTATCACGAGATCCTGGACGTCCTCGAACAACTCTTTCAGCACATTTTCGAAGGTCTGGAGCAGCGCTTTGGGGCGGAGCTTTCTAGCATCCAGCGCCAATATCCGTTTCAACCGCTCCGTTATAAGCGAGGTCGCGGTCTCCGCTTAACCCATCGCCAGGCAGTGGACCTGTTACGTGAGCACGGCGAGCAAGTCGACGATCTGGTCGACTTTACCAGCGAGCAGGAAAAGGCACTCGGCGAAATCGTGAGCAAGGAGTTTCAAACGGACTTTTATGTGATTGACCGGTTCCCCGCAAAGTGCCGTCCTTTTTATACAATGCCTTCGCCCGACGACTCGCGGTACAGCAACGCTTTCGATGTTTTCATGCGGGGCGAGGAAATCGTCTCGGGTGCACAGCGTATCCATGACGTCGACCTGCTCCGACAACGCATCACCGAGAAAGGCCTCGACCCCGCCACCTTGCAGAGCTACGTTGAAGCTTTTCAGTATGGAGTTTTTCCCCATGGCGGTGCTGGGATCGGTCTAGAAAGGGTGGTCATGCTGTACCTAGGAATCGGAAACATTCGAGAGTGTTCGATGTTTCCTCGTGATCCGAAGCGCCTCTATCCTTGAACGAGCTGAATGTCACACTTGGATACGTCCGAGCGCACCCCGATTGGTGAGGCAGTCGTGTGTGCAGTCTGGATGCGGTGCAGGAAGCGCTTTAAACGTACCGCTGTTCGAATATGCGGTCACTGTCATCGACTCGGAATGTAGCGCTGCCGTTGGTAGCACGGATCGCTACAGCGTTTAGCGCAATTGCTTCGCTTGACGTTCAAAGCCGTCCCACAGAAAACAGTGCTAATTCGAAGATCGCAGGCACAGGAGAGGAAGCTTTTCAGAGCGTGCGCGAGAAGAGCAAATTCTGCCTAGATTGATTCCAGTCCTTGTCGTGGTAGAGTCTCGAATAGCGCACGGACTGCTGTGCACATTGTGTCCACAAGCAACGCTTCATAAAAGCCGAGTCAGTTCCGAGCACCTCACTCGCACGTATTGTGCGTGAGGTGGTTATCAGCGCGTTGGGCCAAGTTGAAAAGTCTGGCGGAGGTCGCTCGACTCCATGGGGTCAGGGGTTTTCGTGGCCGTCCATGTCCACCACTGCAGGTACCCGTGCAACGCCGCATTGCATAGACATTGATTGTTCCGGTTTTGTGATGTTACACGGAACGTTCCAGTAGAACGGTACGAGTACACGGGCCGCTTCAAGGTGAAGAAAATCACCGCTTACCGACGAGTTTGGTCCATGACCAACTGAGTGAACGGGTGCCGCACACTGCACGCGTGTTCAGCGTTATGTGCCCTGTAGTACGGCACTGTGCAGACTTGAGCGCATGTGTGCAGTTTTTATCCAGTGCCGAAGTTTGAACGTCTCCATTACGAGCTCGATGGTGCGCGAAACCGCACCGTTGAGAAGCTGGTGCTTCCTGCCCTGCGGCGAGCTGCCTTCATCTACTTGATACAAGTACTATGCGGCTGTCGAGTACAGCTTTATGGATGATTGGAAGAGAGGAGCTTATTTCTTTCAAATGGACTCGTTAATCGTACTACGTGACAAGTACAGTGAGGTTCTCGATGAGCTTGTCAGCAAGTTGGCAAGAGACGACATTGCGTATTTGCTTCCTTATCAGAACAGCGGCCCGCATTGCTGCGTTCACTTGTCCCATGGACACAGGAAGATCGGAAACTTGAAGCTTGCGTGATTTAAGCGCGTGAAATGTTAGCAAAGGAGAAGTGTGGATGCTTGTACGTATGCATTGGGTAATGATATCGGTTATGTAACGAACGCTGATTCGAATGCGTCGTGAATGAACTCGATTCCGTTGCCGTAGCGAATACCAGCGGCAAATACTCTATGGAGATACTCGGAAAACAAGACCAAGCATCGTAAACCTACATATCGATCCACAAGCGCTTGTCGCTGCATTCGGCATGTCGAAGCTGTGCATCTGAAAATTTCCGAAAGACATCGACAAGGCAGAAAAAGAGCGAGCACTTCAGTGTCCCATGTCAGGTTGATGTGGGTGTAGCGCACCTTCATATAATAAGGTAATCTTTGTTCCAGTCGCTGATAAACCAGAGACACCTGCGCTCATGAGAGAATCGAGTGAGCGACTTGGTAGCCCTCAATGACTATGAGCGATTTTTTTCCGTATCGTATGGTTTTTACGGAACAAGAACCCCGCTGCCGATCATATAATTGATGCATTGTCGTTCTGCGGATCGTTGGTCTCCACGAGAAACACGCGGAAACCGGATACGTGCACAGGTGCAGTGTTTCACCATGGCGGCCGAAAGTTGAGCCCACAACGAGCTCTATACGCTACTGTGTTTCAATCGCTCGTTCTGGCTCCGTGATGACGTCTGAGAAAAGCGCAACTGGTGCGGCTGACCGAGCCCGCGCGTCGCTGCCACAGCTGCACCACCAAGCCAAAAGTCTCCGAGCTGCAACCAGTGAAGCGGAGCGCGTATCCGAGCAACAGCTCCAAGAGCAGTTAGCAATATTCTACGAGCAAGTTCCGAAAGATTTCGCTCGAGTTCAAGAGGCGTTGCGGCTCCTCCTCCAAAGTCGGAGCGAGTTCTTCGCACTGCTTACTTTAGCCAAAACACAGGCAGAACGTTTATTCGCGGACACGACGGAGCTGCGACGGTTCGATGGACACTTGCGCAAGATAGAAACGGCGTTGAAACTAGTGGAAGATTTGTTGGCCCTCCGGCAGACAGCACAGACGCTGCAGAAGCTCCTTCAAGCGCCGGACGTTGATACTGAGCGAGCAGCTGCGCTTATCGCCGAGTTTCACGCTCGCTTGCAGCAGTCTGTGTTCCATTCTCAAAGGGACCTCTTCGGTTCCGCTGAAGTAGCTGCACTACAGCAGCAAGTCGAAGAAGCTCGACATCAACTGCGTGCGCTCGTTGTGTATCAAGCTGAACAGGTACTCAGCAGCGCAGCTTCAGCACCAGAGGTGCCTGCGACATCCGAGCACCCAATGCAGGCTCACATCATGCGTCTGCATGCGCTGGGATATGTAGACGACGCTCGACGGCTGCTGGTACAGCACACCAAAGCGCAGGCACTCTCTCGCATGAGCCAAAGGACGGCATCAGCGCTTGAACCAGAGACAGCGCACTTGGAGGAACTGACCGCGCTCTACGAGGCGATTGCGGAGACCATCGCGTATACGGAGCGTTCCGCGCAACGCTTCGATTCGGATGATGGAAAAGTCATTCTTGCCCTAGAAGAACTAGCGAATGAACTAGGGGCTGATATACTACAGCGTTTCTGCGATGCAACCAAGCTCGCCGAACGATGCCGTCAGCTGAACCGCCGTCGAGAGGCGAATGTCAAAGCAGCAACGGAGTCTGTGTATCGCTCACATGCGGGTCCTGTTTTCGATATAGAGTACGCACCGCTGAGCAATATGGCTGCAATCGGGGACTCACGAACCGGAGCTACCGCGCATGATTTCGATATGACTCGGGAGCAAAGCGAAACGAATGAACTTGAAGCGCTTCTGGAACAGATTGTGGTCATGAGCCGTCGCACGGCCATGTTTCGCCATTTCATGATGACTCGTCTGGGACTCGGAAATGATTTTGAACAGGAGCGTCGGCGTGAGGGTGCTCTTTACCTCAAAATGCAGGAGGTCATGGGGATGTACGTGCTTCTGGAGCGGGCTCTCCTGGACAGCGAATGGAAGCTTGCGCAACGCCTGGAAGCGCTACCCGCCTCGGGGTCTGCCGGTGAGCCTCCAGCAGCCTCGTCGGAGACAGTCTCGCGAGCGATCGACTACACGTTCTACGCGATCAAACGCATCATCGGTCGATCGTTGCAGGCATTCGATCCGGACGCTTTGTGTGCATCGCTGAACCACGTGCAGGCGCTGCTCGCCGGACCGCTCCTTGAACATCTTCGCCGAAGCCTTCCAACGCATGCCGCGTTGCCCAGTGTCTTCCCGTCGGCGCAAATGGTGTTCGGATCCAGTTTCAGAGCTGAAGCACTTGAAGGTTTGATCAAGGTGGCGAATGATGCACGCACCAGCGGAAGCTACCTGCGACACTTGGTAACAGTCAGTGTGTCTCGGGGACTAGCGGAACAGCAGCTGCCCCGCTCGGCGGCGCTAACAGCAATCATTTCTGATTTAGAAACGACCATCGAGGAGTTACGATGCGTAGCGAGTCAAGGTGTCCGACGAATCTTTCAGACACTCGTTTCAAATGTTCTGGAGCAAGCTGCGACGCACGCTGAGCGCCTACTTCTGGGCGCTTCGCCGACTTCTGGAGCATCCAATGGCTCGCCGTATCTCGTCTCCGAATCCAGCTTTCAACCAGGCCCGAGTGCTTTTGTTACCGAACTATTCGAGCAGATGTACCGTGGCGGCTTGGACAGGATCCTCGCGCAGTTAGAGCCCGAAAACACCGCTGAACTTGTCTGCCTCGTTTCCGAATGGACACGGGATCGTCTGGATCAGGCGATACGCAGCCGTTCGCTGTCCATGAATGCGCTGGGCGGTCTCATATTCGATGCCGATGTGCGTTACCTAGTGAACCGATTCGCGGGCCTGGTGCTGGAGACCCAGCGCGCCAATATACGCGCTATTTTTCGGCCGCTCTTCCACATGGCGTTGGTGTTGACAGTTGATCGACCCGCCGAAGTCCTAGATCTCTGGGAACAAATTCGAGAGACGCAGAGTCCGGACCGTGTCCGACAACTCCTACGGATGCGGGTTGAATTTCGTGCAGAAACTATCGCGTCTCTAGAGCTCCCGACGTAAACCAAGAGGCTACAGTGCGTTGCGAATGCATGGCTTGCGGGCGCACGCTCCACTGGTACTATCCTTGGCGAAGCTCGTTTTCAGCGATTCCATGGCCACTAGTCGACGCGGTAGTATCGAATATGTGGCAAGTGCCGAGACACACGACAAGAAACACGACCATTGGGAAACGCGTTCGGCAGACGCGAGCCTTTCCTGGCAATCACCCACGGGCACCGTTTCGACAGACGTGTTGGAGACGACGTCGGGTGTCGACCCTGTCGGCGCGCGGGCTAGCGACGTCCGAAGCAGCAACACGCTTTTTAGCGGACAGTCAGTTTTTGTTCATGGGCATTGCAGGCGCTGTGCGGTGGTATGTTCATGGGCCTCGCTGAGACGCAACGTCGATCCCGAATCGATGCCTGGTGTCTGGAATGAGGCTTCAACTCGTGCGTTCACTAGACAGGTTTCGATATGCTCCAAATGCGATATTCTACATGCTCGATATGATCTAGAGAACAGCGTACGTTGAAGATGCCTCGTATCACGAGTACATCGGCAACACTCTTGGAATGTATTGCAGCTTTGTGATTCATTCAAAACACGGTCAGCAAAGCGAGAAAAGATTTCACGACTACGGAGTGTATATACACATCCACTCGCAGACGCCTCTCAGGTTTTTTTGAACGGCCGCCTGTTATCGGTATCAGTTTATCCTTTTGCAGATTGAGAGCCTCAGACGCTAATCTACACAGATGGATCGCGTCAGCTCAGCGGGTCTCGGCTTCAACAACGCACAACATCTGATACGAAAGGCAGTGTTGAATTCTCGGTTCATGAACTCCATGCGTCTATTACTTCTGATGGAACTCACCGTTTCAAGGAATCCTCGAACTCGTGCCCTCTGTGCCGTTTGTTGCAGAGTCAGCTCTCAGAACTTTTCGATCGCCAAAGCGCGCCGATGTCTTCTCTTCATCTCGACTTTTTGAAGTGTACGCCCCGGCGCATCCATTAGGTTTCTTATTTTTGAAAATGAATGCACTTTTTTATGCTCATTGTGAAAACCTTCCTGGAGCGAGAAGGATTTGCGGAAGAAACACAAAGCAAGGGGAATGGTGAGACGTCACATTGTCCAATCGAAGTTTGTCGGTAGGCTTCAGGGGAAAAGTCTGCAATGATTCGAAAAAGTGGTTGTTGCTGCTGTATAAGCCTTCTGGACGCGTGAAACTTAGGCTGCCAGATGAGTCCACTGCAGCTAGAACAGATGATGATGTCGTCGTTCTCCACGAATTCGATCGCATATACAACGGATTCCTTCTCCGCGAATACCCATATACGCTCCGACCGTTTCGTCTGGAGCAAATCTCATCAACTGAGAAAAAAAACGACGTCCCTGTGCTTCATACGGATGGCGACGTTCGAGGAACGTCAAAGCACCGATTTCCGTCCAAGATGGCCGTGGGTAAACTAGGAATCTTTTTTCGCGACTGAATCCCAACGTACTCAGGCCCGCACAAACGAGCTGTTTGAAAACCTAGGCCGGAGTAGAGCATCAGTCCTCTTTTTCAACCTTCCAAGGTAGATGAAGAGCTACGTTTCGTGGATGGCGTCGATCCCGAGCTGAAGGACCTGATCGCCGTCACCCTAGATGTATGTAAAATAGACGGTGGTAATGACGCTCAGTCAAGCAGATGAAACTGCTCAACTGTCCCAGGGTTCTATATTATCGAGAGCCGGGCATGACAGACGCCAGGAGGCATTGCAACAAGTGGAACGACAGCGTCAGAGCCCTTCTCGACACCCTGAGCGCCGTATTGAGCAGAGTCTGATGCTTTGAATGCTTCTCTCAGAGAGTACATGAGAACGCGCTGGGCAGTCACCAACAAATGCGGGAATACAAAGGCAAGAAACTCGCCTTCACCAACTGTCTCAATGAGTTGGAAAAGGAAACGACCGATAGGTCGGCTCGTTTCGAAGCAGGTCATAGCGCAAAAAGTGCTATAGCCGACAGGAGCTGCACTGCTGCTCTTTCGAAAAGAGCGTACAACGAATGCTGGAATCGATGCGATTCGATATGTTCAGGACAACATATTAGCATCAAGAGCACTCGTACGAGTTGAAGCTTGTAGAGCAGCAGCGCATGAGACAGCATCGGAATCACGCGATATTGCATGGTACGCTAACCGATCGTCATATGGCAAGGCACTCGATATTGAGCAGCACTTTGTGGAATGATCCCAGCAGCCATAATGCGGGTAAGCGCTTTCCGAACCAGGAAATCAAAGCGTCAATCGACATCCGGGTCATGTATCGCGCCGTGGAAACTTGCATCGCCTTTGCATCGAGAGAACGCTCCAGGAAATCGTTGAATTTCAGTATTCGCTTCGTCCTGAAACGCTGAAGACTTTCGATGAAACAATATCAGCGACCAGAAGAGAGGCGGTATCGCATTCCCATCTGGATCAAGGCAATCGTATGGTACGATCCATCAATCCAGAACGTCTGGATTGCCAGACACCTGCACCGGTAACGATTTTCCTGGGCAATGAATACACCATAATGTTATTGCAATACTCGATACGACGAAGCATACTAGATATGATGACGGCACTGCTTGAGATTCACAGCTATGAACCACAACGCGTAGCACGAGACTTCAGCTACCCAGTCTCTCGAAAACGAAAAATTCCAACTCGACAACTTGGAGCATCGACCTCCTGCAGGGCATATCCGGAATGGACTCGGACGCGTAGTCCCCAAGCGCCCGCCAGCACGGTCATGACATTTCGTACATCACGAGTGCCGATGCAGTCGCGCGTTCCAGGGTCCTGCTGATCAACACGTGCGCTGCATACCACGAAGCGCAACTGTACGCCAAACTGAAAGCATTGTCACCATTGCGCCGTAATAAAATAAATGAGTTTCCTGCTGCATTCCGGGTGATGTATCTAAAACTCACTGCCTCCGCAGCTGCTTCTAATACCCACTTGCTGGACTATCGCAGGTCATCGGACGACGCGGGTACCGCGTCGAAACTGGCGGCTGTAGGAGCCACCGCAACCCCATGCGGCGTCGACTCGGAGCACGCTGACGCCAGTGCCTCGAGTTCAGCTCGTACACCGAATACCAATTCATCCACATGTTCATCTCGGACACCGTTTTCATCAAGACTTTCCTTTAAGCGGAATAAATAGGTCGCGTTATCACCGGATGGACCACGAGCGCGGGCAATAATACGACAAAGAACGGGTATCTGCCGCTCGTCCGCGGCTCGCACAAAATGCGGGTTATCCTCTCGAGCGATATAGACTAGAGCATGCTTCGTTATCTGCTCAGCGCTACGCGCATCATACACAGGTAAAGCGAGTCGAGAGTATCCTTGTTTCTCTCGTTCGTCCAGGTACGCCAGAACGTCAGCGGCCGCTTCGTTATCGACGCGGTACGCGCGGCCGTAGCAGCGCTCTCCTGGCTGCTCTGCTAGCACCAGCGTCGCAACGCGTCCCGGGTACGATTCCGTACCCCGGTGGTCCGTCGAGTGCTGCCAGAATCGTCTCCTCCAACCGGTTATGAACGCATCCCGACACTCCTCGAACGGAATGTCTGGCTTCCAGATCAGACTCCCAAACCCGAAAACCCAAAAGTCAGCACCGTCCCCAGTGCCGAGCGTCACGTTCATAGCCGTCCTACGAGGCGCCTGTACCTACGTTGCTATGCAGCGCATTCGCTTGCTCTTGGTACGCACAGGGCGTGCCTGCAGCATGTCCAACGTACTGTCCAATCATGTTCAGTTTAATCCATAAATATCCACTCATAAGTATTCTTGTACAAGCTGCCTCATGGATCCATCGCATTGCTGCGGAGCCGCGCCAGAAGAGGCCGATTCGCGCCCTGCGCCTCAACGTACCGCATCCGCTTCATGCAGCAGCGCGTTATAGGAAACGCTGCGCGCTATCGTTTGCTGCGGCGTTGCAGGTAGGCTCGTCACATCGGTTCTGCCCGGATGATAACCGGTGAAACCGAACCTGCCTGTGTGGAGGATGCGAGTCAGCTGGCGGAGCAACGTAACGGGGCACCGGTGATGGAAGCCGGCTGCGCTGCCGTACCCGTGGAAGCCAACGCTACCAAGCGAGGGTACTGGCGCCAGCGGACCCTTCACTCGTGGTTTATAGGCCGAAAACCACAGCGAACCTGTATAGCTGTCGATATTGATGAAGTGCTGGCGTTTTTTGTACCGGAACTCTGTGCTTTTCATAACAAGCGGTACGGAACGCGGCTGCAAGCCACTGATTTCCACAGTTATCGCTTTGCGGAGGTCTGGGGCGGTACCGACACGGACGCGATTCGAAAAGTGCACGAGTTTTTTCGCACGCCTGCGTTTCAGGAGCTCCAGCCGATACCAGGTGCAAAGCAGGTCCTTCAGTCGCGGCTGGCTCGCTTTCGCTTCGTCGTGGTGACCTCTCGTCAGTTGGTGATTGAGCAAGAAACGCGCGCATGGTTAGACAAGCACTTTAGCGGTATTTTTGAAGCAATCTACCTTGGTAATCAATGGGCACTACACCCCAATGGTGAACACGGTACCGGAGTCGGTAGCGCTGCACAGGAACCACAGCGTCTCTTTGCGAACAGGCGCCGCAAGTCTCAAGTCTGTAAGGCCTGCGGCGCGGCCGTCTTAATCGACGACTTGCCCCACAATCTGCTGGATTGCTCGGAAAATGGTGTGTTTGGTGTTCTTTTTGACTTTCAGGGGCAGTACGGATGGAGTAAATCTCCTGCATTCGAGTCAAAGGATATCGCCGTCGTGCATTCATGGGAAGCGGTAGGAGAGCTCCTTGACCGGCTCTAGGTTGTGAGGGAATGATCAAGGTCCCTAGTTCGCTATGCAGCTTGTACTCAGGACACTCTTGGGCCGAGTGCTGTTTGAAATGGTGCGGTTGCGACGTGTAACGCGACGTGTCTGCAATGTACAGCATAGATGGCTTTCGCACCAGGTAATTCTATGGTGCAGATTCGATGAAGTCTCTCATGCTCGCGCGACCTAGGTCATGAAGCGTCATACAGGATGTGCGAGTCTTTCTATTTAATTAGAGATTATCCATTGATGCTTGAACATAGCCAGAGCAGCGAATGCGCGGAGAGTCCGGCAGCAGCGACACGGTCGTCGTCGCATACATAGACTTGTCAAAATGTCGATTCTGTTTCTAGACGCCTTGTGTACCAAGCCTTGCTCTTGGTCGATATAGGACGAGTGTACTGGACCGAGGTCCGCATCGGCGCAGTGAAGCCGCACGAACATCGGCCGGAGGAGCCGCTTTGAGGACGTCCAGCCTGACGAGTACCTATCCATCTTCGTAACAGCGGTTCCCGGCGTAGAGCGTTGTTCATTAATGAGCACCATGACGCTCCGTTCAGGAAAAGGGAGCATATGCGACGTAGACGACGATATCTGTGAGTGTAGTCTTGGATAAAACGAACCGTGCTAATGGACCGGCATGGTAAATCGAGTGTTTGTCAAAAATTTGTTTATTGCTGTCGAGCAGCGAATTCTAGAGCCATCCGTTGTCACATTTTAAGAAGCAAATGAAATTCTGATCAATAAGAAGCGAGGCCTTCCAATGGATGCGCGATGGACTTTTGCTCCGATTTGTTTTCGTCGGCAGCAGGATCGTTTACATGAACCAGGGATTCCAGATGAAGCGATTACGACCGACATCCGGGGAGCGGGGCATCCACCATTCCGCACCATATCTTCAATTGGGACCAGTGACCGCCGCTGCCACCACCACGACCATCATCATTACTACTACTACTACCACTACTACCATCCATACTTTCATTCGAACTACGGCGCTGCGGACAGTGTGCGCTCAGGGGATCATTCGGATTGCGCAGCGGCTCCTCCATGTAGGTCATCGATATTGTGGTCTAAAATGCACGATGCCACGTTCTCGATGATCTGGCATCCATGCATCCAGTCAGATGTACCCCGGTGCTGTGCAAACGCGACCAGTAACAGGAGCAGAGCGCTCAGCTCACACGCATCTCTTTCTGCGCTCTTTTTCGAGTCCAGAACAGTGCACTCCTCCAAAATAGAGACTCGACAAACTCAGCGAAGTTCTTGATGAACAACTTAACACAGCATCGCGGTTGCGTTTTATATTACAGGCCGTCCCTTCTTCATAGACACTCGATAGATCCAGCAGGCTTCCGCGAGTGCAGCGTAACACGGTGTTGCAGTTGCGTCCACGTTACATGGAAGTAACCGACGAGAGGTACCGCGCCCCGTTCGACCAACTGACCCGTTCAGACGTACCACATTTTTCTGCGTAGGCATGGTTGCCACGGACGCAAGGGCCATGTTCACGGACAAAGTGTATGATACACAAACCAAAATCCCGCTTCCGCGTCTCGAAGACGGGAACAAGCGTCTCGATGCTGACTAGCGTCTCAGCGGCCGATACAGCATGCGGATGCGAGCAATGCGACCGCCACCGATACAAACTAGCACCGGTTGTTTGCTCTGCAAACACGTGTCCGGGTCAAGGCGATGGCCCTTCGTGCAAAATTTCACATAGGCGGCTAGCCTTGCAAGAGGATACGAAAAGACACTCGCATGAGGCTGCAGCCTCAACGTCCATTCCAGAGCGACACGACATCACGCCTCGCAAAAGGAAACGCGCACCACTACTGCTGCGTCATGACGACGGGTCCTGCACCCGTGCATGCTCCAAAGCTTGGATTTGGACGTTCGATACCTCTTCAGATAGCGAAAAGCAACAACAGTAGCTATGATTCATTGTCGATGGGGTTGCAATGGGTCCAACTGCTTGCCATCTCTGAAGGCGCCTCGTCCCCCGAATAAGCATTGCAGATGGCAGTCGCCAGACGCCAGGTGTTTCATGGGCAGCGATCCTCTAGAATCGAGGGAGGTGATGCCTCCCAATCGGATCGAGATACCCATAGTTGATGAAAAACGCCGAGCGTTCCACAGAGACTTGCACCCACCCAGGCGGCCGACACACCTGGATGAAACAGCTGCTCATTAGAGGCGTTCACAACTCGTGGGCGAAAGAGATGTGGGCAGACCTCTCCCAGGGTTTCGTCAAGTCGCTGCACCAGTGCTTGCTCCTCGAGCTGCGATAGGCCATCTCCCGTCACGATTACGTTGTAAAAGAGCTCACGACGCACATCAATATCGGCGGCCATAATGGCATCAAACACCAGTCGCGTTAAACGGGGAAAAAGCTTCGCTTCGACTTTCTTCAGCGGCAGTCTGGTCATTTCGGCAGTGGACGAGTCTCGCTGAGGCCACGGAAGGCCTACCAGAGGATCGGAACGCAAGCAGTTTAGTAACAAGTAGCCCTCAAGAACCGGTGCGGCGACTGCCCCGACTCGATCGATGTGCAAGACGAGGGCAGTCTTCCGGGCCCAGGCGAAAGTCGTAGCCACCGCTGAGCGCATGAGGTATACGGCAGGCACGTGCAGCGTCTCGAACGCGAAGCGAACGAGTTCTTGGCGGGTCTCCTGCTCCCAGGGTTGCGCAGGCTCCACGAGCAGCAACGGTGTTCGTTCGCTGCCCAATGATTCGGACTCGGCGGGCCTATTGTCTTCGGACATGGCTTCTCCAGCGCCGAAGATAGACACCAGTGACTCTCTCCAAGCGTCCTGGATAGAAGCGAGACTCTCTGGCCCTGTGGTCAGCTCAGGCAGAAGACGAACGCACGATGGACACGCACTACCCGCAAAGCCAGCACGGACCCGGTCCGAGGTAGTTTCGAGCACCACCGCCGACACGTCGTCGACAGCAGTCATGCCCAAACAGAGAACGTAGATGGAAATGTTGCGTTTGCCAGGCAGTAAGTGCGCAACCACCCGAGATAAAACTAGGGCGTGACCCGATGCCGTAGACCAGTGGCAGCGCCGGCGAGTACCGCCGACTCGACTGACAGTCTTGTTCTGTAAAAGGCCAGGACCCCAGACCAATTAGGCGAAAAGGTGCAGGTAGGGATCAACTTCTAAGGAAGATAGCCACTCGAAACTTTCTGGCTCCACACTGGCTATGTCGTACTGATGTATGCCGATAGTTTATGAGGCTTTGCAAGTAGGTTGCACGCAGATTTCAAATGAACTGTGCTCTACCAAGGTACGTCTATACTTCATGAAGCGTTACCAGCAAACAGTAGGCACTCTGACTCCAATCTAACTGTCCGACGCCTAGGTACGTATGTGAATCTTGCGTCCTCGCAAGCAGTAGGCACTCCCTGTGTAGCTGCTGCCAGCTCAAGTCCAGCATATACCACCCAAATAGCGTCCCTGCACGGAAACGCAAACCATACGAAACCTATGCCTCATTGAACGTATCTGTCATTCGAACGACCATGCCTCAGTTGCCTTCGGGCACAGACTCCTGCCCTCCTGAGCACTGGGGACATACAC
>Ga0080006_1169420_pt1 | contig 41528 bp, 44 predicted proteins | sample RS3BMetagenome_FD_69209 | JGI IMG/M metagenome (GOLD analysis project Ga0080006, IMG submission 69209) | Ferric oxide microbial mat and aquatic microbial communities from Rainbow Spring, Yellowstone National Park, USA - RS3B (SPADES... ...
CTTCTAAACCTAAGATTTGAGATGAATTGATATATAAAGGTGAATCTTTAACTTTGCTTTTAACTTCAATAACTAAAATTTTTCCATCTTTTATAGCAACTAAATCAGGGGCATATCTTTTTGTAACTCCAGCACCACTTGATGGCCCTCTAACAACTGCAAATCCTTGATCCCAGAAAAAATTAGCTAACTCGTTTTCTATTCTAGAGGCCTTAGCTTTTGGTTTCATCTTTCAGCACCAGAGACCCTATTTATGAGTTCGGGGAGGAGGTCAGTATTTTAAGGTTTCTACTATAATTTTTTAACGGGATGTGATATGGACAATCCAGAAACTTCATATTGGGACATTGTTTACGATATACTTAGTGGGGTCGAGAAAGTGGCTGAATGTAAGAACATTCCACAGGACGTCTTGATGGATAGCGTGTATAAGCTGTTTTATAATGATGAATTCCTTACAACATTAACAGAGATAGCTGATGATATAATGAATGGATATATGACAATAGATGAAGCGGCTAAGGAGCTTTGCCATATTATCATAAGGCTCAACAGTAGGGGGAGTTGATATGGCAGCCACACCAATCCCATCTTCAGCTATGGAAATCTACATAGCTTTAGGGTTTGCAATGGGCATATTCATTGGCGTCCTTGTAGGTTTTTTCATTGGTGCTAGGGCGCCTATGAGAAGCCCGATAATTCGTTTGCTTTCTCATACTGGTATGGTAGGATTATTCTATGATGTTGACAGTGACTCAATTTCCATAGAGCCTATAGAAAAGCGTGGAGACATCTATATAGCAAAGGGTAACCCACCAGCAATTTACATACCAACACCAAGTGCAACCCCAATAAGGATAAAGGGCACAAGAGTGACAGCTGTTTTTGGAATAAGTGGAGGCATGTTCAACCTAGCTATGGATTTAAAGGCGCTTCACGATCTCGGCATAGCTGAGGTCAGGATTAATGAGAAAAGGATATCAACTGAGAAAAGTAACCCATACAGCGAGATAGTTGATGCTGCACGTATCTTAGCATCAGCTGACTCTGATACATTGCATTCATTAACAGCTGATATCTCACCAGACGTTAGGATAGGCGTCACATACTCTATAGGTACATTGGCCAGAAGACTTGCCCAAACTGCAAAGAACTCTATGTTGTCAGTGTTTGAGGGTGCTAACTATGCCTATGCTACTGGGAGCAGGATGGAAGCATTACTATCACGTATTTACTCCTACAAGCAGGGTGGTGGGGCTACATGGCTCAGGTACATTGTATTGTTTGCCATAATAGGACTCGTAGCGCTTATAATAATGCAGGTACTCAAGGGCTCACCATCAGCTATACATTCAGTAAGTGGGGTTGTCACGCATATAATCAGCTCTACATCAACTCCGTGAGGTGACAGTCATGGTATATTATGAGTTATATTTTGATCCAGAGAGGATGCTCAGATATGGTCTTGGTGTCATCTTCAAGAATGAGGAGGGGCCAAACTCGCTTGCAAAACTAAATACTGCTCTCTTCTTTAAAAATGGTATATTCAGCAGAGCTATGAGGCCGACTATACGCTCGCACATCTATGGATCCATCTATGGATTTCATATTTTTACATCAGATTACCTTGCCAGCGGCCCTCGTATCAAGTTTGTGAAGTATGAGAATCCGACTGTCTTGTGGTTCAAGTCACATGTCATGAATATATTACATCAGCTATCCACAAGGCCAGGGTACTACGTAATGTTATCATGGGCCTTTGCTGTTCCAGGAAAATACTTCAGAAGGCCTGGAGTTATCAGGCCTTGGCTTCGCCTTATAACAAGGGAATATGACAGGGCTTCAGAAGGTGAGAATCCAATCTTTGCCCTAGGTGGACGACATGTCGATGAGAAAGCACTGATGGAAAGTCCAAATATAATAGCTGGCCCACCGTTTGGCATGGCTGCACTGTCCTTAAAGGAGATAATAATTGTTGCTACATGGATTGATAGGAGCTGGTATGCTGACTTCCTGGAAAGACAACTGACTAGGAATGTGAGCGGTGGCAAAGTTGAGGAAATCAAGCTAGAGAGGGGTGATGATAATCGCACAAAGTGATAAAGCACTCCCATGCGACCTGATAATTTTAGCATGTCAGGAAAACGAAACAGCTGAACTGCACTTAGGCCAAAGGGTTGAGACCGATTCAAGACTCGGGAATTGTGATGTTAAGAGGGTACAGCCAAGCCCCTGTGTGTACACAGATGAGGCCTTGATAAGGGTCGAGCACGTTCGAATGCCTAATATTGAGAGACACAACGGGCTTGTGATATTAAAGGATGCTGGCAACATCTATGTATATCAAGCTGAGGTGTGGGACAGGATCAAAGAAGACTATATAGACCCAATGACTTTTGGTGAACCACCAGCAGAGCCTGGACTACTTATCTATGGCCCACCTGGTACTGGAAAAACACAGATGATGGAGCTGATAACAAGGATAACTGGATTTGCCACATTTAGACTAGGCTCTCATGATGTATATGACAAATATGTTGGATCCTCGGAGAGGAATTTAAAGGGAATGCTGGAGAGAGCATTGAAAGAGGAGCCATCAGTAGTCCTAATTGATGATGCTGAGTGGCTCTTATCGTCAAGAAGTTTTATTGGAGGTGAGACCGATGTATATGGGCAAGTTAGGGTCAACCTTTTCAATTACTTCTTTACTTATATGCAGAACCTGAAGAACATGGGGAGACGTGTGCTTGTGGTTGCTGCTACAAATATGTCGCCATCAGCCATAGACCTAGCCCTCAAGAGGTCTGGACGTTTTGGCAGGCCTATCTTCGTACCTTTACCATCTTATGAAACATTGATGACATACTTCAAGGTGAAAGGTATGCCAGAGGATGAAGCAGACAAGGCAGCTAGATACTTAGCCAGTATGGGAGGATCAATGGCTGATGCTGAGGCCTACTATGAGTCGTGGAGGAAAGGAAAGCAATTCAAATTTGAGAGCACTGAGGGCAGAGGATATGTTCGTCCAGTACCACCAATACCTGTAAACCTTATCTCAGATGAGCGCAATGAGGGGGTTAAGAGTGTATTGGATAGGCTCGGGCTTACCCCAAGGGCACTAAGCTCAAGCTCTACGAGGGTTGGACTCATAGGGCCAGTTCCGTTCTGGGAGGCATTCATAGTTGATCTATTGCTGGAGCATGGTAGGGGAAGCATAGTTGTTAGCGATGCCAGATATGTTGACGAGGCCGTTATGACCGCTGAGGGAGCAAATGCAGCCCTTATAGCAATAGTCCCAGCCCTGAGTCCACCAGCTATAAATTTTGTGCACACTACAGCCAAGGTTCCCGTCTTCTATATAGCCTCAAGACAAGACGTCGAGAGGGGCCTTTTACCAGGTGGTCTACCTACCATTATTGATGCCGCCAGTCTAATTGAAGCACTTAGACCCATTAGGTCAGCGATCTCCTATGTCCTTAAGGTTCAGCTTAGCTTCGCTAACATAAATTACAAAGATTCTGAGATTCAGGAAGTCATTTTGACAATAAACAGCCCAGGCAGTCTGCCTAGAGACACATTGATCAATGTATTGACTAAGTTGACTTCATTGCCGCTTGTTGAAAGTGCGCGTGATCTTAAGACATTGAATGTGCTTCAGTATTACACAAAACCAGGCGGTGCCATCAATGGCTAGCTTTGTAGAAAAGCTTTTGGCTACAGCTATTAAGAGTGACAGAAGTTATCTTGTTCTTGTCAGCGGTCAACAAGGAATAGGTAAGACATCATTTGCTATTCATGCTACCTTTACCGCTTACCGCAACTATGCAAAGGTGCTAAGGCATCTATACTTTGAGGCAGATGATTTCTTCAAGGATACAGCAACTATGACAGAGCCACTCCCAGTTGCCATATTTGATGACGCAGGCGTGTGGCTGTCGCGTCAGAGATGGTATGAGAAAGAGACTGTATATCTTGGGAATCTCCTACAACTTTCTAGAAATCTCTTTAGGTTAGTCATATTTACCACACCATCAGAAAACCTTCCGAAGCAGATCGTTACTCATTTGAACTATGTCATAAGGGCTCTCAGTGTTGAAGAGAGGGGCAACATGACTGCTGGGGTCATCTACAAGAAGTCATACACACATGCATTTGAGAACTCCTATGGGAGGGTCGAGGGGATCATAAGGTGGCCCAGGCGTTATCCTGATGATGTATATGAGGCCTACAACATCATAAGGTCAGTAAAGGCAGCTAAATTCAAAGCTATGGCAGCTGTAGCTAGTGGCTTCAAGGAGGAGGCTAGAAAGGCAATAGAGGTAACCAGGGAATCTATAGACCTAGGAAGGCTAAGAGAACTCATAGTTAAGCTTGGTGGAGACGAGGATGATGTGAAGGTCATCGAGGAGAGAGTTATAGCAACGTTAAACTACTCTATAGAGTGAGCTTTTTTTCCTAACTCGCACTTTCATATTCTCATATTCTGCTTTCTACAAATTTGTAGCAAAACAAAGACGAGTGAGGCTTGTAGGTTTTAAACGTCGCATGCCTACTATACTTTGGGGTTGCATATGGTCAAGATTAGACGATCCACTCTTATAGTCGCTGCAGTTGTACTCCTCTTTTTCCTAGCTTTGACAGCAGTTGCCTACATCAATGCTTTGAGGCAGGCTAAGGCAGTTCAGATCTTCGATGCTACGGTGAAGTATGTGTTGGTGCCTCATGGAATAGCTGTGAGTAACTTTACTGTTAATTCATTTTCAAGAATAGCATGTATGGCAATATCAAATGGAAGCGTTGAGTTTTACCTACTTTCGCCAGCGCAATACCAGACTGTAACACATAACCACACAATATCTTCGGCAATATACGCCACAGCACCAGGAGATTACATTAACGTGACAAATGTGTATGCTGAACCTGGCACATACTATGTTGTGATTTACAATCCATCAAATCAGACAATTAGCCTTATATTTAGCGGATACTGTGAGGTTGTTCAATATGGTTGATCACGAGTGAGGCAGTTACAAATGAAAACCTCGCCTCTTAAGGCGGGGATGAGAAAAGCTCATAAAGTCTTGCTTTCCATCAAGAGGATGAAACTTAGCAAGATGGGGGGATCTTTGGTCACTCCAACTACCTCTCAGATGACAGATGTAATCCCGAACAGATGGGGGGAACCTGTGAGCCGTCCTTCAGGATGGGGAGGAGGTCAGCATGGCTAAACATAATAATGGTGTCATTGCTGAGCTTGAGAGGCTGGTAGGATGCGAATGGGCATGGATTCTGATGTTTATGTCTAGTAGTGGGTCAGCTTTGCTAAGCGATGTTGAGGCAAAGATAAATGAATGCAAAGAGAGGAATGTAAGACGGACAAAAGTAGATTATGACATCTGTGTTCAGAGAGTAAGCTTAATATTGAAGGAGTTCCACTACACCAGGAAACAGGCATGCCTTAATGCAGTTTTTGCATGTCTGGACTCACGCCTCGACAACGGAAGGGTCAGTCAAGTGTTAAAAGACTGTGAAAATGCGAGAAGCACTATAGCTGAGGAAAAAGAGGATGTAAAGTCTGAGGAGCTCGCCGAAGCTAAAGCATAGCTGTAGTTTACCCTTTAGGGCGGGAGGAGGTCAGTTGAGCTTATTCTGTTTTTAAGCTTTCTGGCAAAATATAAATGTGGCGATAGGTATGAATACCAGAAGGTCTATTGCTATATTGAGTGTGCCTATTCTAGTTGTTGCATTGGTAATGGCTTTGTCATTACCATATTTTAACTATAACTCTATGCATACTTATACGTATCAATTGATGATAACAAGGGGAAAGAATACCTCTCTCATAATTAAGAATGGTGTCGTAATGCTTACAATAGCTTATAATAATAGCTATGGTAATGCAAGTGGCACATTGATTTCAAATCTTTTTGTAGGAAAGGCAGAAAAAGTATATGTAAGTTATGTTTCAAACTTCTGTGCAGCAAAGCCCACATCAGTTCCTCAAACTTCTACAGCATTTAACAACTCAGATATATCTTTACCATCACCAAGTGCTTCGCACCTTATCATTGTGCAACCACCGCCTCCACCACCTCCATCGCCCATACTTCCACCACCTTTGCCTCCACCAACACCACCGCTACAGCCACAGCCACATCTACCTACACAAAATCCCTTGGGCATCCTTGAACTCTACATAAGTTTTATACCGCTTACGCCTACCATGAAGCCAGTAAACATCTCAGTGCAATTGCTTCCATGTCTGCCGTTCTCTAATGTTAATAGCCCTGTCACATTACAGCCTGGATTTTACAACGTGTCTGTAAAGTTCAAGTGGATTCTAACGGGTACATTTACTGGCCTCAATGGCACCTTAAACATAGACCTCAGCCATATTAATATAATAACACCTGCTCCTCCAATACATCCATAAAAAATTAGGGATTTTTTTAAAAACCTTAACTTATTTTCTATTTTCTAATTGCAATGGAACTTTCCATCGGCATCATTACTGATGCCTTGATTTTATCAACTTTGGTATTATTGTGACGGTATTTAAATATCACCTTAACTGAACGTAAAATAAGGCGGTTATTATCCCAGATTTTAGCGCCGCAATGAGGACATACAGATGGAATGTGGAGTGGTATATGAGTAATGTTAGGATTCATTGGTGTTGGTGGCTTATACTCTATGCTATATAGCGTTGTACCACACTTTGCACAGACAGCCATTGCTGTTCTTGACTCTACATCAGGAGCCTCTTTGTTACCTATGCCTAGTGAGAGGCTGACACTATCAACGATGAACTTCTTCTTATCAATAGGTGGCCATACCATTTTCCAGAGAGATTCACTGTTTGCTTTTATACGCATTAAGTCTTTGAAAAACTCGACAGAGGTAGCTGCTGAATATGTAGGCTTAGACCTGTTTATTGCCCTTGCAAGGACTATCATCGGAACTCTTGACGTGTTATCAGCACCTATAGCATTTGCTAAGAGATTAACATAAGATACTGTAAGCCTGTCCCAGTTACTTTTTATGCCAAATTCCATCATTATCTTCATGAGCTTTTTCTTGATTTTGCTGTGTATCTCATCTGTTGTTTTGTTTGAAGCTAAACTTAACTTTTCATATGCTCTTTCAACACTTTCTCGAGATATGGCTACTCCTTTCTCCATAGCGGCCGCTATAGTAGCTGCTATAATTTCACTAGTTCTTATACCACCTTGTTGTTCGTAAATTTTTAATGCTATTCTTGCGGCTTCTTTGCCCGTCTCTTTGTCCAACTCCATTATCCTGATTGTTTTATAAACATTACTGAAGATCCCAAGTTTCATCCTCTCCTCAGATGTGAGAGATCTGCCATCAAAAAATGTAATATATGGCAACCTATTTACCGAGAATCCAGGACTTTTATCAGGATCTAACTTTTCATAAGAAACAAAGGGGAGCTCATCAAGAATCTGATCATCACCAGTCACACCTATCACCTGTAACACAAATGTGAGGTAGATGTCATAGTTAAAATACTTTTGTCTTTCTACACCAGTTTATGATATGAAAAACGACATGGTTTTCTCGATATATTTATAAGTCCGCTTGGTATCATTTATTTGTTGGTGATGCACTACGAGTTGGGGAGATGTTAGTAGTCCAGAAGGATTGAAAAAGGTCATCTTAGGCATTGTTGTTGGGATAGTCTTAGTCATAGTAGGTGCAGTAGGGGCAAGCATCGCTACTGGCGTTGGAGACTATATATTAGGTTCATTAAACAAGACTGGCTTCACAATACCTAGTTCAGCAAATTATCTTACTCCAATAGGCAATTTACCAAGCTCAGTATTTCTAATATTGATGATAGTATTCATAGTAGTAGGTGTAGTGGTAATAATAGAGGCCCTATTAAAGTCTTTCAGCGGGTTAAGCACATAAAGCCTCTAAGCACCATATTAACAAAAATAAAATTTTTTACCTTTTTAATTTTCGCTTAGGCATTTTGCGATAAATTAATTGCTTCCTATTTCCGATATTGTATCTGGTGGAGGCTATGCCAGGTAATCAAATCGTAAATCCTGTATCTAATCCAGGTGAATCAATTGTTACTTATAGCGGTGCCTCTATAGCACCAATTAACGTTGTTAGTGTGGTTCCAGCCGCGCTTGCAGTTGCATCTACAATAGGTAATATTCAGCCAAACGTAAACCTTGCTCCATCCACCGAGCTCTCTTGGCCTCCAAGGTTGTCTATGTTTGAGTCAATAGAGGGGCTAAACCCTCAGCGCTTCCATGATTTTGAGATCAGGATGGCCCTCTACCAGGCTGAGCAAGCTATCCAGAATGCGCTTAGCACGCTTTCAAATACAGGCGCTAACCTAATGGGTTTAGCCAGACTTGGTATAGTGAGCCCATCAGCCGCTATGTTTGGCGGCCGCAGGATATTTCTAGATGAGGTTGCAGTGCCAAACTTACCAGTTGCCAGGCTTACACAGATATCTAATGAGTTATCATCACTTAATGCAGCAGAGTCTGCAATAAGATCGCTCCCGAACCCGTATATAATGCCCTTAACGGCCGCGAATGTAAACAGATTCCTTAGTACACTCAATACAGCCCAGAACGCTATAGGTCAGACTGAGAAAGTATTGCCAACACTCTACAACTTTGCATCTGAGAGCTTCTGGAAGGGGGTTAATGTTACCCCCCAGAGAGCATTAAACCTGATGGCTTATGGTCAACTGGTAAGCAATATGCTCAATGGCCTTGGAACGGCCCAGCTATCCCAGCTTACTGGGGGACAGGTCGGCACCATGTGGCTTACGCGTTCCCTTGGGGGGACGCATATTTTTGAAGGCCCTACAGCTAGGATACTAAGGCTTAGTAATGAGATAAATGGGTCTGTGAGTAGTGCTGTTCAGGCCCTTCAATCACTTAATATCAATGCCTTCAGGAACGCCTTCGGGAGTCTAAACAACTATCTTGCCCAATTTGTATCAAGTCTACCCTCAATGGTTAATGAAATAGGCCCCTTCAGAGCGGCTGAACTTATCCTTATGGCTAACCAGTTTGGTGTCCCGACAGCAACAAGGGTGCTTGGGAGCATAAACAATGCCCTGCAACTTTACATTAACCAGGCAACCTCAGCCGTGAATAACACATTAGGCTTTGTGCAGACACTCCAGCAATTTTTAGGAACAACAAGTCAATGGGCTCAAGTTAATGCGCAGGGATCACAAGTTGTTGCACCACCTTTAGGTACAGCAATTAATATAGGGCCCAGTAGTTCAAGCATTACAAAGACAACCACAACACAGGTTAACGTTAACATTCCTGCGCAAACTAAACAATATGCTATCGAGATGGTTCAGCTTGGACAGGTGGAGGCTGGGGTTTATAATGCTATGTCAAACTATATACCCCAGCTTAATAATGTAGCTACGCAACTCAATCAAGCCATCAGTCAACTGTCAAACGCCTGGAACAACTATATCAGTGCAGTTAACTCAGGAGAATATGGCAATGCCCTCAGGGCTCTTCAAGGGCTTATGTCAAACTTTGGGCAGACCGTAAATACAATTAACAGCTTCAACAATACCTTTAATGAGATAGCAAAAAGTGCAGTACCATACCTTCAGCAACTTGGAAATACACTTTCACAAGAGCTGGGGGAGTCCCTAGGAAGGGTGACAAGCAATATTAATACAATAAATAACCTTCTCAATTCTAACAATAATCTCTCCGCCCTTGTTACGGGATCCCTCCTTGGGTCTGTTAATTTCTTCACGGGGCGTGTGAATAACCCACAGATAGTTATTGGCTCAAATGCAGTAAATCTATCAAACTTTGTACATGGTGTCAGACAGCTCCTAATTAATGCACAAAACTATGTCAATCAGTTACACAATATCATTAATGTCCTCCAGAATGCACAGAATAACCCAGCACAAGCACTTTCATATGCCATCAGCTTACTTGGTGGCGGCACACAACAAATAACTAATGTTGCAAGCAACCTTAATTCAATCTCTAATCAGCTCTCGTTAGCAACTAACACGCTATCCGAATATATTAACGCTGGAAGGATGACTAGCGAAATTGGCAATATACCAGCAGAGGTTGAAAGCAATATCTCCAATTTGGGCAGGTTTTTCGCTGACATAGGGGTTGACTTCAGGAATTTTATAAATGGGGTTAGAAACGGCAATATACTCATAGGAATTAAGGACGACCTCTCTCAAATGGGTAGGCTCATAGCTAACATGGGGGTTAACCTCCTCTCAATGAAGACAATTGACGCCATAGATACTATGGCTACAAACCATAACCTGTTGCCCCTTCTGGCTCCCCTGGAGGGTAATCGCCTCCTAAGTCAGATAAGCTCCCTAGTAAACAGTGTCGACGCATTTATATCAACTGCAAGAAACATACTCGCCCAATTACAGACAGCCATAAATGAAGGTCTCTCGCTTGCACAGGTAGGAGGCTCTCATACATGGTTATCACTTTATGATGCTTCAAAAACGGCGGCCTATGACCTCATAAAGGGATTGCTAACGGGGATTGGGTCTGAGATTTACGGCATGGGTGAGGGGCTAAGCGCAGTTCCGCAGCTCAGGAATAATGCTGGTGACCTCCTTAAGTCATATGGCGCTACACTAATAAACATGAAGCCCCCAGAGACTATTGTTAATGCAGCAGCTAACATAATTACATACAGCATCCCAGTAGTAGGCCCGCTCTCTCATTTGACTGCTTACTGGAACGAGGAATCTGACCTTGAGAAGGCCTTCGATGTAGTGATGGCTGGACTTGGAGCATTTATGATGTTTGATGCAGTTGATAACTTCGCTGCTGGTTTCTACAGGGGCCTCTCAGATATTGTAGCTCAAGAAGCAAGGACAAGCCTCAACTCCGTTGATGTTATGAACTTCCTTGCTGAAAATCCAAGTGCGCTGGCTAGGGCCTTTACGGCTGGGCTAAATTCTATGTTTATGGGAGGTGCAATAAAGAATCTACCAGGCCTGCTAACATTATTAAAGAACATAGGTGTATCAGTTGGCTTTAGTGAAGCTTTTACCCTTGGGATGGCCGCGGCTGAGCACAGGCTTAGTAGCAATGATATTACTGCACTCCTCCTAAGCGGCGCAATGCTTGGTATAATGACATACGCAATGAGTGCCGTGCTTGGTGTAACAGAGGAAGCTGCGCTTAACCTTTTGTCAAATCCATCGTTCAGGGGTGCATTTCAAGAGGCATTAGCATCGGTGTTGACCAAGTTTGGCAATATCATTGGCATCAGCGTCGACTCTGCCAATGAGCTTGCTGCAAACGCTACTAGCACACTATTCAATGTACTTTCATCTAATGCGTTTAGGTCAATATTTACCCGTATCCTTGAAATAAATAACGCTGGCCTTATCAATGCTGGCATAGCGCTTGCAGCAACTAATGGAAGGTTATCAGGAGAGCAGTTAAGAGATGTTTACTTACAGGGTGCCCTATTTGGAGCCCTATTCTTTGTTGGTACACAATACCTGGCTAATGCTATATCAATGATTAAGGGCACAAGTGCTCCATTGGTTTATGTTTATGGAGACACACCAGTAGATGCACCACCAGCGGGATTCCGCGGACAGCTCTCATTCTTCGATGCAATGAAAGCTATATTGTTATCAGACTCTGGCATACCAGGGGATGAAGCGCAAAGTCTCGCTACCAGTGATAGAGTAGTATTGCTTCGCGCCTCAACATCTAGCTTTGATGCAGATGACGCGCTTAACACAGCTACAGCTGAGTACGGGCCTAACAACTTCATTTATACTGTAGTTAAAATAGCAGGTGATAAGAATGAGGCTCTTGCACTCCCTAACCTTCAGTCCCTTGCTGATGGTAGAGAGATAACAGCTGACCAGCTAAGTAATGAAGAAATACTTTCAATAATCAAGGCTAATTCCAGGCCTGATATGGCCAATGTCCTCGTTTATGAAGGGCCAGAAGGCATCTCCAATCAGCCCAAGTTCTATTATCTTACAACTAAAATGGATTACATTGGTGGTCATGAAGCCCTTGGAGACCCTATAGCTACATTTAACAGCCCCGATGATTTGGTGAAATTTCTCAGATCTGCTCAGGATCCCCAAGATCTTATGATAATAACTGATGGAAATACATTTAGGATCTATCCAAGGGATTTCTATCTCCCACAGCTTGACAATGGGAAGACACTTGTGATCGTTGACAGCGACACCATGGATAGGTTTCTTAAAGCATTTAACTACATAAAGGGTGGTGGTAATGTTAATGCAAACACTGTAGATATGTTAAATAGAATGCCAGTATATTTGTTACGTGACCCTACTGGTAAGCTGATTATGACGATAGGATATGATAGCCTTGTAAAGCCTATCAGTAACGCTGAAATAACAAATCTTCTATTTGGTGAAGGTGTTAATCCCAACGATGTTGACGAAGTTGTTGCAGTTCATGCAACCACAAACTTGCCAGCGAAGCCTGGTGAAGAATTCCCCACACAACAGGCTATGTCAACCCCATACAGGATGGCCGCAGCCAACAACTTTTACGTTGCCCCAGGGCTCTATGTAAGAGGTGCAGTTATTGATCTAGGTGATGATGGTACAATAACGAATGTCACAAACGGCCCGTTCTGGCTCAGGCTTGGTTATTACTTCTATATGGGAGGTAGAAATGAGAACCTTGTACCAGGGGTGCCAAGGGGAGGAAACTTCATAGAGATTAGGGAGATGCCCTTCATGAACCCAGAGGTGGGCGACCTCTCTTATGCGGAAGTGTTAGAACGTTATGAACAGGCAACAAACCTTAGCTATACTCTGGGGAATAGACCAGTGATTACAACACCCTATGAGAACACATTAGTACTTAGGGGCAGGGTACCGCTCTATCCTGAGTATCAGGCTTATATATCTTCTGCTGGTGAGGTACCATATTACTTCATAATACCTAGGAATGATCCTAACTTCTATAATTATTTGGGTACATTGCTTGACCCAACTGGGGGCAATGCGAGGTACGTTGAGATAGTTGACAATAACGGCAACATAATTACCTCAAGTAATTTGAACGGCCCAGGTGACCTCGGGAGGTTTATAATTGAAAATGCTGATAAAATACAGCCTAGCTACATGATACATATAGTAGATACATCCCCAGAGAATACATTGAACTTCTCTGCAAATGGCACATTGCACAACATAGCAGTAGATAATACAATGGCTGCACAACTCAGAGAGCTTGCTAATGGTGGTAGCTTAGCCTTAAGTATGTTTGATGCAAGGGGTACACCAGCCTTTGATTGGGGTGTTGGTCTGTTCAATATGAAGGGTGGAGAGGCTGGGATAACCCAAGCCTTTATACCAGACATTAGGATCGGGGACGCGGCTGTGACTCTTGGTGTTAGCTTCGATAGACCACTCTCCCCTGATGATTTCAGGGCATTCACTCAATCACTTCTGAGCGCTACAAGTCCAGACGATGTGATAAATACATTCAAAAACTATGGTGCAACAATCAATATGGCACGTGTAGATAACAATGCAATGTTTTTCAACTCACTTAATGGAGAGGCACTAGTTAATACGCTCCTCTCTGGTAGTGTCGACTCACTGAGGGGAATGGCTAACAACATTATAAACCTCAACGATTGGGCCAACAATGATATTGCTGCTTACACACTGTGGATTGGGCAAGAAGCTAGAGGTGCCCCAACAATGCTTAATCCTACTGAGACTGCAAACCTCAGATTTATGAGTTGGGCCAATGGTGGTGAGAACTATCTTAATGCATTGCTCTACAATGCTGATTCGGACTCCTTCTACGGCTTCTATATGAGGCCTGGTGCTAATATAGAGCTCGGAGAGGAAGTACAACCAAATAGTATTTATTATTCAGGTGCATACGGTCTTGTCAGTGAACTCAGCAACCTAGGACGCGGGAGTCCAAGCCCATTGGGTGAACTGGCCAATGTTTTTGGGAGGCTTGGTGGGGAGCTATTACAAGGGCTTACTGGAAATTACGTTCCAATAAATGTAGTTATAGGAACGCCAAACGGTGCATACACCCCTAGAGCTGATGTGTTTTTGGGCCAAGCTGAGGAAGCACCACAGGCAGTTGAGGCATCACAAGAGCAGTTACAGGTAGAAACACCGATAGCAAGACCTTTAGCATATATAGCGCCTAGTGCTATGGGAGAACAGTTCTTTGCTGGCGAAAGGATATCACAACCATCTTTTGAGCCATCTAGATACATACTAGGAGAAACACCGATGTTGAGGAATCTAAATAATGTAGCCATGGCTCCCCTTCAGAACATAGGTGGCATTAATGCACAGAACATCATGGAGGCATTACAGGCTAACATTATGTCATCTACAGCATTGCCTTCGTTTTCAGAGGCTCTAAGGCAGGTTCAAAATAGAAACGTACAGCCTGGGCAAGGTGCACTCAATTATACTCCACAAGAAATGCCGTCAGTACAGGCTAACATTATGTCACCGCAGGAAGCTGGGCCGAGTACCTTACAACAATTAGGTCAAGTTCAGCAGACATTAGGAGCACAGGTAGCATTACAACCAGAAAGGCAGTTAGGTCAGATAGCACAAGGCTATGCAGTTCAGCCTGTGCAACGGCTTGTTCAACCGCAGTTAGGTCAGACCATTGCTGAGTTAAAGCAAACTGGGGTACAAACAAGACAACAACCGCAATTAGGTCAAGTTCAGCAGATAGTGAGAGGCTATGCAGCACAAGGCTATGTAACTCAACCTCAGGCAATACAAAGATATGCAACACAGCCATACCAGCAAGTGGAGGCACAGAGCTATGAGACTCAGACTGTCCAGCAACCTACTCAGCCTCAGGCATATCAGGCCCAGGGCTATCAAGGTCAGCCATATGGTAGACAGCAGGCAGAACAGCTCCAGCCTGTCCAGCAACTTGGTCAGGTTCAACTTAATCAGGCCCAGTTATATGAGGCTCAACCATATCAAGCCCAGTCAAGTTATCAGCCTATGCAACAGACCGCACAACAACCTGCACAACAGGCCCAAAACCAAGGGCAGACACAACAACAGCTACTACAAGCAGTCCAGCCTCAGGAACAAGAGCAGATACCAGAGACATTGCCATCTGGCCTCCTCTACATGTTTACTCAGCCTATGCAACCGTGGTGGTTTAGAATCAACAAAGAGCCCGAGGAAAAGGCATACCTGAAAGAGGTGCTGGCGTTGTAAATGTTTCAACTTTACGACTTTAGCCAGAAGGATAGTGACGTTGAAGGTAAGGCAGCAACAAATGCAGGCTCACTCTTAATTGTCATTGTCATTATCGCTGTAGTTATTGCGGGGCTTACATTCATTACACTTACAGTACATGCAATACCAGTATATACAGTTAAAACAATCATAACAACGGTCACATCGACAAAATCGTATTATACAGTATATATTGATACTGAAACTACACTCGACACCATATATGCTACGACGGATACACTTAGCGCAACAACTGTAATTACGACTACTGTGACAGATACGGCAACAGCTACGGCAACTAACACAGTTACGAATACTGTGACAACAACTTTGACATCATTGGTTACAGCTACATCAACAACAACAGTTACGACAACTTTGACAACGACTGTTACAGTTAACACGACTACAGTTACATCTACTGTCGCTACAACAACACTCTATACAACTTTGACAACGTATGTCAGCACTGTGTCAACGGAAACCATGACAAGCGTATTGACGGCGGAAACGGTCATAACCGAGGTTCAAGCAACAGTAACAGAGACACTTACTGGCACATCAACTGTTACAGTAACCTTGAACAAAACAATGACGGCATTCAGCACCGTTAATAAAACAATGACGTATACAACCAGTCTAGCTGGTATCACAACTGTCACGATGGCCAACACTACAACAATAACATATCATGGTACAATGGCAACTACAATTACTAATACGACAACTATAACGGTCAATGTAACGAAGACTATCTATAGTAACACCACGACTGTTTATGCATCATTTACAAACACTGTATATAAAAATACCACAATAACAACGCTTTTCTTCACAACACTCTTCAGAACCTTTAACAGTACCACAACCTTAAACACGACAATTAAGAATACAACAGTCATAACTACATCCCTCCCATCAAATGTCACAAGCATATATCTCACGAACGTTACAACAACAGTTACTTCACTCTCGATCACATGGAATTTGACTATCTATATGACTGGTTATAAGTACACCTCAGCGACAGCAGTGGCCACCGTGCCACTCGCAGAGTCGACTACAACAAAAGTCTCATATATCCATTCTACTAACACAACCGTGACATCAACTATTGTAGTTCATATATCTATTATTACAACAAAAGAGAAAACTATGGTAATCTATGTGACACCAAGCTCTCCAGGGGTTTATGTTAGTACTGGCTTCTATGTTGTAATGCCAAGCCAGAAGATAACGCTTCCTGACTGGCTTGTGTATGCTGTTCCAGTTAACAATAGCGAGGCCGTGCTAGTTGCACAGCCCCAAGGAAGTTCTACTGAGACAGCAACGCTGATCATTAATGGAACCACCTATGCAGTTATAAATACAACCGAAGTAACAATGCCAATAAATGCCACATTTGAGGCACTTGCTGACGGGGTTACTTTAGGGCCCATGACAATGGCTCCTGCACCTATAACCCCAGTTGTGACTTCCTTACCAGCTGGAGCACTAAGGGGCATTGGTGCTATCCTCCTTCTTGCTATAATGGCAGTCCCATTGCTGGCCGCTGGTCGCAAGAAGATGGTTTATGTACTCCCCGCGGTTCTCATTGTTACAATATTCCTGGCAGATGCCATGGGCATTGGATTTGGCTATGTGATGTTAGCCATGGTAATAGCGGCGGTGGCTGCAGTAATAGTTGTCCTGGTTAGCAAGGGTGAAAACGATTGAATTATAGAGAGCTACCGCTTATTATTATTACTGTAGTCATCATAGTAGTAACGATACTTACTGTTATATATGCACCACGTGTAAGTGCCATCGGCATAGCCACTACCACCACAATACATACATCGACCACAATACATACATCTTCCACATCAACAATTACTTCATATACTGTCGTAGCAGCATCAACATCAACAGTAACTGATACAACCACCATTACATCGACACCGACCACAACATCGACAGCGACAAACATAGTAAGTAGTACCGTGTCCACGGTATGGGCTACAGCTACATCGACAGCAACTTCAACAGTATCTACGACAGCAACAGCTGTTGCATCAGCGACAGCAACTACAACTGCCACAACATATACATCTACCGCAATTACTTCATATACTACTGTAACAACATCAACAGTAACAACCACAGTAACTGATACAACCACCATTACATCGACACCGACCACAACAGCGACAGTGACAAACATAGTAAGTAGTACTGTATCCACGTTATGGGTTACAGCGACAGCAACAGCGACAGCAACAGTGTCTACAACAGCGACGGCTGTCGCATCAGCTACCGCGACTACAACCGTGACGGGAACGAGCACCGCAACTGTCTATACTGCCACCACGATAGTCATCGTAACCTCAACAAACACAATACCATACACGATTACCTCTACCGTCACAGGGACAGAGTATCTTTACAAGAACACTACATCGGTTACCTTCACAGCAGCGAGAAACGTCACAACGACGATACCTATAACGCAGTACGTCAACACTACTATTATAAAATATGCGTCGACTCAGACGGCCCTCTACAACATCTCAAACAGCGTCACCATAATGAATACTACCTATGTAGCTATGTCTAATTCAGTCTACATAACTATGAACAGGACGATAAGGTTAACTGGCTTCTACACAATTTATGTGACTCCAACTGTAGTCACTAACAGAACTATAAATGCGAACGCAACGAAAACTACAACAGTGACAGTAACAAGTAACATAACCCAGCTTACAGTATTTCTTAAGAACCTCGAGGAGAGGGATATTACATTAACGATGAACAGCACGGCAACACATACAACAGCATATGTCATGGGAGAGACCGTGGTCATTATTGGCACTGCTACCAATTACATCAGGTTCATAAACTCCACTACATACAACACAATAACTAACTTCTTCAATGTAACTTACATCAAGGGCACTGTTATCTCTACGATGTACGTAAGCTCATCAACAACCACTATAACAGCAACAAAATACACAAGGACTGCTATCTACACAACAAGTTATATTACCAACGGCACGGTAAATATAACATCAACAGTGGCCCCTATAGTACAGGGTTTCACGATGAATGTAAGTGGTGCTTTTATAAGTGGCGCATACTATATAAGTGTAGGCCCTCAGGCCTACGCAAATGTTTTCTATATTAATCCAAGCACAGCAGTAGCTCTCCTTGGTAACTATACACCACTTAATGCCACCATGTATGTTGAATATAACGACAGCACATTAGCAATCGTAACAGCTGGTGAGGTGAGCACCATATCTAATGCTCCACCTAATGTGACTGCCTATGTTACTGCATCAGGCTATACTGGGGCCTTTACTATATATGATGCAAATGACTCGCCAACATCATATCTATCTGACTATGAAGACCTTGCATATGTTGCGTTTATGATAGGAGTTGGGCTCCTTAGTAACCTCTTCTTTAGAGGTAATAGATTGCATGTTGCTATAGGAATGCTCTCGGTTGCTGTCCTAGGAGGTGTTGTTGGTTATGCATTTGGCATCCCTCTAGCTTATAGCTCCCTAGCAACAGTCGTCCTGGTAGTATCGGCCGTTTTATTAATGATTGTAGAGAGGAACAGGGAAAATACAACAGATGGGCAAGCTACAAATTTGTAGCAAATACGGTAACCTCCACCCCATTTAAGGATTCTCTGACAAAGTTGTTTGGGGAGAGTGAAATGGGAGACGAAGATCAGAAGGATTGTGTTCATATTCTAGCTGACTATGCTACAGATATTATTTCGAAGGATCCGCTCGAATCAGTACAGATACTAGCAAATGCAGGGTTTGGAACTGAGGCTGGAGTTATACTTTCTTGTCTTGCCTCTTCAGGCCCTAAGATCCATCTATTGCCACATGGGTATACAGCTGTAGCTGTCTACAAGTTTAACATGAAAAACAACGACATTGATAAAAGAGATATTACAGACACCATACTTATCGTATTTGGTGTTGATGTAACAAAGCCACCTTCTGAAAGGACATCATTCGGATTCTGTTACAGGTTTAGGTATGCACCGCTTCTTGGTAAGATAAGTCATATCTATCCGTGTTCAAAGGAGGAGCTTGATATATATTTTGCAAAGGCACAAGCCGAGGCACAGGGAGTTAGTCAACAGCAATCAACCCCTACTAAACACACAGGATCAAGACAACGCAAGGTCAAAGAAGAAGAACCAAAAGATGAAGAGGTGAATGATAGTGAGTGAAAACAAGGGAAATCAAAAGGCAGATCAAAAAGCAGTATCAATCCCCATAGTTAGGCTCACAAGAGATGAGATGAAGGATCTAATAGAGGACATAAGGAAGAATGTTAAGCTTAAGCTTCCGCAGATGGCTGAGGATGGGTCTGAAATCATAGAGGATGCTCTACAGCTTGTGATAAGGGCTGTTATGGCACAGAATAACATGCTTGATGTAGTTGTCCCTATGCAACAGGTAATGGGTACTATATGGATGCTTCTCTCAAGGGTTACCGAATCCTTGAGAGCAGTTGCTGATAATGCGGCAAACAGAGTTGATAGTGCTGTAACAATTATAGAGCATCAGAGACAGAACGAAGATGTAGTTAGAACATTTGAGGAAGCTGAACATACAGTAAACATTGCTAATTTGGCCCTTAAGATTGCACCGCTTGTGGTAGTCAGATTAGTTGCCACTAACTTACCACCTGAGATTAGACCACCTATCATGAATGAGGCTGAGGGCGTTATGATGCCCGTAATAGAGCAACCAAAGAAGAGCAAGGGATGGTTCTAATGATTTCCTCTACTAAAGGGTAGATTTTCAACTAGAGGGGATTTCTGTGAGATGGATCCTGATCCTTCCGTTAGTTCTTCTATTATTAATTACTATCATGCCAGCAACAAACGCCTTCATATTTTCAAAGGTTTCAATAACAACGTTTAGTGTAACAGCACCAGCAACAGTTGAGCAGGGAGTAAAATTTACAATATCAGCAACAATAGGTGTATCAGGAGCAACATATCCCATCTCTGTATTCCTAGTTGCAAACGGTAGTGTTTGGGGTTCTCCAATTGTAACTAATATAACTGGTGTCAACATATATACCTTTATCATAAATTTCCCTGTGCCTCCTGGTATATATCATATATATTTCCTCATTGTAGATTCCGCTGGCTATGCCACTAAGTCACTGAATTTTACATTAAATGTAGCCCCAAGACTTAAGGCTAGCATCAGTATGTCTGCCCCACCAATCCTTGAGAATATAACTAACATTACATTGATAGCTGACATAAGTGGGGGTGTACCCCCATACGGCATAACTTGGTTTGTTAATGGAACTCCATATGTTGTTAACACAAGTAGTCTACCTCTTACACTCAGCACAGCTGGAAAATACAACATAAGTATGATAGTCAAGGATAGTATGGGTGCTACTTCCACCTCAGGAATCCTTTTAACAGTACTAAAAGGCCCATCGCTTTTAGCTTCAGGGTCAAGTGATGTAGATGTTAACTCCCCAGTTAACATAGCTCTCGCTGCATCAGGTGGACATCCACCATATACGGTTTATGCTTATCTGAACGGTTCACAGGTAGCTGAGAGCATAATAAAGACGCCAGGAACTGCATCAATAAGCTTTATTCCATCAAAACCAGGAAACTATATAGCTATGGTTGTACTTCATGATGCATATAATGGTACTGCATATATCTTTCTCCCAATAACGGTTAACCCTAACGTCTCAGTCAGCATAACACCGATCAATGTGGGTGACTACCTAATATTGTCTAGAGCATGTTACACTCTGAAGAGCAACATACATGGGGGGACATCACCATACAGCATAACTTGGTACGTTGATGGAACACCAGTGGCATATAACATAACGACGTTTAAGACTTGTTTTACAAACACTAAAGCTAATCTTATCATGGTTTCCGTGAGTGATAGATATGGAAGATCATCATCGGCAGGTTTTTATGCTAAGGCATCAATTAACATTGTTGATATAATAGTTGCAGGTGTTATTCTCTTAATAGCTTTCCTTATATTTAAAGTAACTACATCATGGCGTTCAAGGTACCTGCCATATTAGATTCTCTGACCTCCTCCCAGACTAAAAGACAAGGCTTTCATTTGTAACGGAAATCAATACTTACTATTTTTATATTTTAGGCTACCTTGGAGTTTATAATAATTCTATCTGCCTAGGTCGATATACTTATTAGCCTCGAATAATACTTTAAAAATTGAACATAAAGCATGGGGTGTTATTATGGATAACAAACTGGTCGAAGCTCCTTATATTAACACATTAGTGTATGAACTCTCATATCGCATTGATGTCAATTTAAGTCATGTAGATATGCCCTGGGATATTGCTGATCAATTTATCAGTTATATATCGGGCTATTATGATGACCATGACTATGATGGCCTAGTAGAGTTCCTGGATGAGATTAGCGGACTTGGCTACTCTAAACTTAAGGAGGCTTGGGATAGCCTTACTGAGAAACAGAAAAAGGAGGTTGTAGAACAGCTAATTCATAACATAGCAGAGACAGGTTTAGATGAACTATTTGGTGAGATTAAGGCTGAATTAGTATTGGAAAAACCCTTAAAGGCAAAAGCTAAGATAAAGCAGGCTGCTAAGAACTACTTAGACGGGAGAATTGATATTAGTGATTTTGCTGCTGAAATATCAAAAATATTTTGGCCCAAGGATTATGAGAAGTTAGATGAAGAGGAAAGAGAGCTTTTAGAGAAGTATATGAGAAGTTTTTATGATTTATCAAACTACTTAGATGAAGCTGAAGTTAAGGAACTAGTTCGACACTATTTTATAGATAAGCTAAGCGACTGAGATAACACCAGACCTTAGAAGACCAGCACCTTAGCCTTAAGGTTTTTTCTTTTCTTTATTGATATGATAGGGGTAGCCTAGGGATTAGAGAATAACCTTTCAATATTTTAATTCTATAGGATTAAAAATAGAAAATAATTTTTTATTTTCTTCCTTCAAAATATATTTTCTTCAAAATATAATATTCTTTGTCATGTGATAAGACACGATAATACTCAAGGACTAATGAATTATCGGTGTAATTCCAATCATTGTCTATTTTTCTATATTCCTCAATAACATAAAATTCATCATAATTTACATAATGAGTTACCTGGTTTTGCGCACCGTTAACATCAATGTATCTATTTGATCTTAGCCACTCTTTCAGTTTTTCAAATTGATTATCTGAGAGTTCAGCATCTAATTCAATTTCATTATCATATATATTTATTATTTCAAGATTTCCCTTTGTTATTCTTTTTAATTCGGTTAAAACCTTTCTTAAATCACGAGCCATTCTCTTATTCTTTTCCTCTAATTCTGCACTCACACCTAACACCTATATAGAATATAGATAAATAGGGGTTAAATTTTTGTCATTTTTTTGTCAAATTGCCAAATATTTTGCCATTAAAATTAAAAAATAATCTGGCTCCAGATTTTGGGGCAATTTCTAAGAATTCTAATTATATATAGGATTCTAGTGTTAAAAAATATGAAAAAATTATGGATCTTCGCAATCTTCAGTCTCGGTCGCACCACTAACATGATAAAGAATATAATCTCCTTCATTATCCTTTTTATATTTGATATAAAGTCTTTTTGTAATTTCTTTACATTTGCCGAAAATTATTTTAGGCAATAAGTAGTAGTTATATATGTCATTAAACACACCGTCATTAACTACTCTATTTGAAGAACCATAAAATCCTATCAATTCATTAAACTCATAATCATAAACTTTTAATGGTTTTTCTAACTTTATGTCAAAATCAAAATCGGCAAACACATCTCTCAAAAATTTCTTAACTAATTTCTCAACATCTCTTATATTACTTATATTTTTTATTTTGCTCATGATTAACACCTCTGGGGAATAGGTTGTTTACCCTATTCCCCAACTAGTATTAGGTTATCTAGAGTTTATAAACATTTCTACCTTGGGACTAGGGGAAAAGGTTTATTAATCCCTGAATACTATAAAAAATGTGGGGGTAAACACCCCTAGAACCCTTAACCCCCAGCCCTTGTAGGGTAAAGGGGGAAGGGGATAAAATTCTATCTAGTTTTCTTATAAAAAATATTAAATTTTAATCCTATGGAATTAAAAAGAAGGAAAAAATTAATCAATAGACCTCCTAGGCTTGGGATGAGAAAACAAATAGAACCCCATCCCAAATTTATTAGAAAGGGTAAAGATTCTGTTTCCATGATCAGGGCTTTCAGCCCTGACAAATATTTCTTTATCAGCAAAAACAAGAATTCCATCTCCTGGAGTTACATGAAGATTTTTGTAAACTTTCACGGGATTATCAAAATATAACTTGTGATTATAAATTTCTGTCTCTTTTATTTCTTCCCATTCATTCTCTTTCATTTCACCATTATAATCAAACCCTTCCCAAGGGAAGGGAACCTTAAATATCTTTAGATTTCCTTGCTCTTCAAATTTTTCAAAATTAATTATTCTACCTTTTTTGAATTTATTGTACGCCTTTGCACCGTAATTTGACCATTTTACTAGAATATTTTCATCTCCCCTGTAATTTATTTGTTTTAACAAATTAAAGACCTCATCAATCTCCCAAAAAATTTTTCTGCTTGAATCTATATCTAAAATCTCATTCAAAACCAAGTATATACCTCTTACTTCTTTATAATCAATTTGATTTTCATTGAATTTCATCAGAAAACAGCCCTCCTGGGTTGCTCCACTTCTTGAACTATATCTAGCACAATTGATATAATTATTTACCATAGAAAACTTATTCAGTGTTTCCCCCTCTACAAAAACAGGGGGTAAATACACCATTCTCTTTTTTTCCTCCTTAATTTCCTCATTTAATTCTCCACTCATTTTTCGCACCTCTGGGGAATAGGGTGCTAACCCTATTCCCCAACTCTCTTATAGTATTCTGGAATTTATAAGCCTTTCCCCCCTATTTCAAAATAGAAAGGTTTAAATATACCCTATACCATATAGGTATTTGGGGCTTTAAGCCCCAGTGGTGCAAAATATGGAGAAGATAGGTATAGGTAAGGAGTTGATTGAAGAAAATTTTAATTTTGATAAATATATTAAAAAAATCTGCGAAGCAGATTGTAAAAATAAGTATTCCAGCCAAAAGAAAATAGAGGAATGTGTAGAAGGCTGCAATGATATTATAGCTATATTTTAAAGGTGATATATATGGAAGAGAATATGGAAATAAAGCTTAGAATTCCTCCAAGTCTAATGTTTGAGTTAAAGATTTTAAGAGATTATTATAAGAGGAATAAATCAGGGCCAACAACATTAGCTGATATAGCTAATGTTGCATTGCAACAATATTTAGAAAGAAATAAAGAAGATTTGCAAAAAGCAAAAGAATACTATAAAAAAATGCTTGAAGAATAAAGAAAAAATAATTAAATTAAATTTTTTCTTTTTCTTTTTTTTTTCCTTTACAATACTACTCTAGGGGCGGGGTAAAGTTTTTTAAATCAAAAATACTATTTCTATTTGAGATGCTTTTAGATGCCTTCGTCTGGTCAACTCTTAAAACATGAGGAACGGGAGCCGATTTTTCCTAATCGGCTTGGAGGATAATAGAGTGACATAAAAGGGGTGTAACTCTCTAGACCTCAGGAAACCCTTCAGGGCAGGGAGGATGCCAAAAATAGAGTGATATAATATGGTTAAAAAAAACTACTTTCTTTTTAAGATTTCTTTGATCCCTCTATAAAAACAATAAAATAATCGCCATCTTCGCAGTATCTGTAATATTGTATTACCAATTTCTTTGACCCCTTAAAAAACCAATCTTGATATCTGTCTTCATCTTCATACAATCTTTCTTTTTGCTTCGGCTCGCCGAATTTTTCGTAATCCTCTTTTTTTACCTTCATTTCGTTAAATTTCACAAAGACATATTCAATTGACTCTATTCCAAAGAATGAATCCATAACATTTTTAATAGCCATAAATCCATTATCCACCTCACTCATTTTTTGCACCTCTGGGGAATTGGGTTAGCACCCTATTCCCCAACTAACACTAGTTTATCCAGAGTTTATAAGTTTTTCCATTTTAGGACTAGGGGAAAAAGGTTTATTAATCTCTGAATACTATAAAAAATGCGGGGGTAAACACCCCTAGAACCCTTAACCCCCAGCCCTTGTAGGGTAAAGGGGGAAGGGGATAAAATTCTATCTAAAATTTTCTTATAAAAATATTAAATTTTGGACAGAACTCATTTAAAAATGCTAGACCAAATATTTTTAAATAGGTGGTTTGCATGGATTTATGTGAAGGATTAAATGAATACCAATGTGAAGCACTATATTCTTTAGCAAAATTTTTAAAAGGAAATGATAAATACAGCAAAGAAGTAAATGATTTAATTAATAGCTATAGCGGTGATATTATACAATTATTAATTTTAAACTATATAATCCTAAGAAATACAATATTAGATGACCAAATATTAAGAGAGATGTTATTAGGAAAAGATAATATAAAATGGATTTAAAAAAGAAAAAATTATTGTAGATTATTACAATCCAATTCAATTTTTTCTGATAATCCTCTGACATGGTGAATAATATATTTTGTTTTGTCATCATCATCCTCTATATTAAACTTTATATATAATCTTTTTATTGGTATTGTGCATTCAGAATCTCTTCTTTTATCATATAAAATATAAAAGAAATTTTCCTCAAAAATTCCATTATCAACAACCCCCTTTAAGCTATCATAATATCCAATTAGTTCTCTAAATTCATCTTCATTAATTTTTAATGGCTTTTCAAGTTTTAAATCAAAATCATTTTGTTTTCCTCCCAAGAATTGGTCAACATACTCACTAAGCTTTTTTAATGTTTCTTCTCTTTCCTTATCATTATAATCTAAGACATTTTTGTTATCTTTTTGGCTCATATCTTTACACCTCAAGAAATTATGTATAAATTTTCAATCTTTTTGTTACAAAGGGTTTGTCCTTTTGTGCGTTAAAGTAATTTTGGAGCGCTTTTCTTATTATTTCTGATTTTGGTATGTTTGTCTTTTTAGACAAATACTCTAAATAATCAGCGTCTTCCTCAGGAAGTTTAAAGGAAACTACTTTCATTGTGCTGTCACCTCTCTTAAGATTTCTCTAATTAATGATTTTATTTTTACAAAGGCAACAGGATCAGCATTTATGATAATTTCTTTAATAAACCCATCTTTTGACACTATCTTTAAACCATCAATTTTTACATCATAATAGCTTAGCATTTTATTAAAGACTTCTTCCTTTAAAACCTGTTTCTTGATTATAATAAAAATTTTTTTCTTTAAAAATATTGCCTTTGAAAAATCGTTTATTTCCTTTTCTTTCGGTGACTTCTGTATTACATCTAATAAATTCTTATAATAGTTTAACTTTCTTTCCAACTTTTTAATCTCATTTTCCAAATAAGAAACCAGTTCCTCCTTATTTCCGATCTCCATACCTGTCTCGCCTCTCTGGGTTTTTGTTTACATAAAAAGGTATAAAAGGGTATTACCTAGGGGCTCATTATGAAAAGGTATTTATACCTTTGCATTAGTTGCAGTAGAAACCAATGCTTCCCATTTTCTATACTCTCTGCAAGCATCTTTACTTAAAAAGAAAACTACACTCTTTTTATAATCTTTTCTCAGTAAAAATCCAGACTCAGCCAAATCCCTTAATTTTCTTTCAGATGTATGCCTTGAAACAAATTTAAAATCATTAACCTTAATTTTTGATGTAAAAGCTTCAAAATTGCCATAGGTTATATAACAGTCTTCACAACTACCAAAATATTGCTTACAATATCTAAATATAATTACCCCCCAATCATTTTTGGGCATTGTATTTCTCCCCTCTAACATTTACATTAACTGTTAAGGTTAGTAAACCCTCATTGCCCATAGACATAGTTACTCAACCTTGTATTTAGCTATATTGACTTTTATCATACAATTTGGGCATGTTGCATAATATTGCTTTTTACCCTTATACTCCCATACATACCCACACCTAGGACATTTAAGTTTTACCACCACTTATCACCAAATAACTTATAAACTAACAAACCTTATAAGCCTATCTCCTCCCGCCTTGAAGAGTGAGAGTTCTAGTCAGAGACCGTTGCTATAGAGCTGTAAGGTAACAGAAAAGCCTTGGGAAGACCATGACCTGATAGGCTGGGGTGGTGCTACCTTTTTAATTTCTGGCTGATAACAAAGGTAACAGGTGGATGGAGAGTGACAACTGGAACGGGTGAGTTAAAGGGAGGGCCCAAGCGGGGATGGGATGCTGGGCTTGAATATAATGATACCTATCAAAGGATTTTGTCGCATCTTAATAAAAAAAGGAAGCCTCAGGACGTGGTTCTTCTAATACAGTTAAGGAATGGCTCAAGAGTAGGGGAGGCCGTAGATGCGTTAAAAGAATTCTGTGAATCAGGAAAGATCGAGGTATATATAAGAGTAGAAAAACATAGAAATTCCAATGACCAGAGGCTTATGATGTTACCAGAAGAACTTAGGACTAGCCAAGGAAAAATACTTCTGCAATCAGCCTGCAGTTGGATATCAGGAATTGAAAATCCAAAGGCTGCAATCAAGACATATTGTAAAAGAACCTTTGGTTTTAATACACATGGTCTAAGATACGCCTTTGTTACATATATGCTTGGGAAAGGCGTTAATCCTTCTATCATAGCCAAGATTACTGGACACAAAAACCTAAGCTACATCCTGCATTACACTGAGTTAAAGACAGCAGAAGATTTACTTAGAGGGCCGCCCTGAAGGGCAAGACTAACTACAAAGGAGAGGAGCAGATTTATTTTGAGACCCAACAGGATTAATAGATATGATCCACGCATAGCCCAGTTGCGCTTTTTTGCTGCTCTTTCTGTTGCTTTTTACCATCTTTGGACATTACAGATTGCCCCTCTCGCAATTTTTAGGCCAGGTTGGATGGGGGTACCTCTGTTTTTTGAGTTATCAATCTTTTTACTTTTAAATAGACTCGATACAAATCCTTCTCTTCCTCATTACTTTAAGAGAAGAATAATGAGAATATGGCCGCTCTACTTTCTCGCTATTATTGTGGTGTTTTTAGTAAATAAATATATGCTTAACATAAATGTAACGTACTATGACCTTGCACTCCACTTTGTCTTTGTTTCCTTTGTTTTAGCTCCGTTCTCCTTTCAGTATTTGTTTTGGACTCTTCAACTAGAGGAATGGATGTACGTCGCTATTCCTTTTATTCATAGACTTGATAATAAGCGGAAGTTTCAGGTGGCAATTTCGCTTATATTGATCTCTATTATCTATAGCCTCTTAATTGCATCATTACCCTATAATGAATTTCACTTACTTTACTTCATGCCCCCGTTTTGGCTAGGGGCATATGGGTGGGGGATAATTGCCTACCTTCTGCAGAAAAAACAAACAAATATACATTATATTATATTGATATTACTGTATGGACTGTATATTTTTGTTGCATTATATATACATAATGAGTTCATATATGAATTTTTTACTAGGTTTATAATATATAATTTGACATTACCTGCTTTCGCCCTTTTAATATTGAATCCACCAAGGGTCTTGAGCCGTGTAACTGTTTTCCTTGGCGAGGTAAGTTATGGATTTTATTTATGGACATTACTTTTTCAAGAACTTTTCGGAGCTATTGGAATAGTTTATGGTATATTAGCAGCTATTGCAACGGAGTTCCCACTTAGAAAAAGAGAAATAATTAATAGAATAAAAACATCCGCTTAATTTTTTGCTCAGAGCCTATGCCCCGAAGTTTCTCCTTTGATGATCAAACCAATCAATGGCCTTTTTTAGTTCTTCTCTACTGAATTCAGGCCAGAGCATGTTTGTGAAATAGAGTTCTGAATAGATTGTTTGCAATGGGAAGAAGCCGCTAAGCCTTCTCATACTACCAGTCCTTATGACTAGGTCTATTTGTGGCACACCAGCAGTTAATGATGGAGCTCCCATACCAAGAAGTACCATCTGCCTCTCCCATTCTCCACTATAACATATGCCTAAGTGAAGGGAACCCCCGTTATATTGGGCGGTCTCAGCCTCAAGGGCCATGGCCTCCTCTCTAGCGACTCCTGAGACAAGACCCAGATCACCAACAACCTTGACCCTTAGCCTTTCTCCATTAATCACCTCATCCCTGCGGAGATCCCTCAACCCATTGGCTAAGAGCCCATCAAGGACTGCCCTCTCCATAGATGATCTCTTGGCACAGTTCTCATAGCTTAGCACGTAGACAACGGCATGCCTTACCCTCTCCTCTATAGCCCATCTGAGAGCCTGCCTAAGTCTTTCATATCCCTGTCTATAGGCCTGAGGATAGATGAGACCGTACTTCTTTGCAAACCTCCTGTTTCCATCTGGTATTATACCTATAACATTTGGTAACATTTTCTATACCCTAAGAAAAATATACTGAGAAAGCTTTTAAGAGGAAAACTTTTTATCTATCTCTGTTTTAAAAGAAAAAGTCTTCATTCGTTATGAGCTACAAATTTGTAGAAAATTTGATTATTATGACCCAGGCACAATATAGTTTATGACCTTCCTAAGTCTTTCCTTAAAATTATCATAACTAAAGCCCTTGGCCACCCCTCTAGCTCTTGTAGATAAGACCTTAATCCTCTCGGTATCATTAAGCAACGACTTAATTATGTGGGTTGCATCATCAACATTAGTATATCCAAGGCTTGAATCAACTCTTGAAGCTATGTCAGTCCACCCCCCTCCATCTCTATAGACTACAGGTACTAGTCCAGCCGCTGCTGCCTCAGCTATAGAAATACCAAAATGCTCAGCAAAAGGTGGATGAAGATAAATAGAAGCTTGAGACATTAACTCAAGAATCCTACTTCTTGGCACATCAGTTTCAAGATGGAAATTCCTCAGACCTTTGGCCCTTTCCTCTAAATCCCTTAACACAGGCCCCGAGTAGATACTTGTGCTTCCAACTAAGTAGAACTCGGCCTCAGGGACAAGCCTAGCAATCTCAGCTATGGAAGTAGGTCTCTTCTCAGGTGACATTCTGATAACTGTAAGCACTATTTTGCCCCTTTCCCCTCCGAGCGGTAGGAGCTCCTCCATGTTAACTGGAGGGTAAACAATGTAGACCTTAGAGTTGCCGTACAACTTAAGTATGTGATCTGCAGTCCAAGTGCTATTAGTCAACATTGGCTTGGTGGTATCACTAATTTTATTCACCTCTCTGATAACTAGCCAGTCATAGAGTTTCCTGAGACCACCAGCCTTACCCTGTATTGCCATGAAGTCTATGATAGCAGGAAAGTGAATGTAGGAAACATCTGCCCATGGCACTGGAACATTGGTCTGTGTCTCTATAACTAGATCATAGTCTCTCCGAAGCCATTTCTCCCTGTCCATCAGATGCGTTATCGTGTAGAGCCTCCTGAGGCGTACAAACCTCCCAGTTCTCCTGAGTAATATGCTTGGTAGTGGTTCACCAAGCTGTATTGGGGTAGGAGGATCATCAACACCACTAGTTAGAATGTCCCAAGCCCTCTTATCTACATGCGCCGTGAAGAGGTCTGTTTTATTGCCTAGATCCCTGAGCGCCCTATACATGTCAAGGGCCAACCTCTCTCCCCCACCAGCTTCATCAAAGAATGTATGCACAATGGCTATCTTCAATTTCAACGTGACCACCTCCATTTATTTTTGTTTAAATAGCTTATAAGGTTATTAGTATAACTACGGTTTAACTTTAAGACATTTTATGTAGCCATTCTTCACTATTACTATAATAATACCATTATGGGAGAAGGCATTGCTATTTACACCAATAACACTTACGTTTATGTCATTGATAAACGTTGCCTGAGAAAAGTATGCAGTACCATTAACATAGAGTGTGTTGTTTAAATAGAGGAGCCTTGTCCCAGGCGTTATAACAATTGCCCAATACCAGGGCACGTATGTACCGTAAAGGTCACTGTAATACCGCAAGGTAAAGCAAGGATTAACTATTATAGGCATTGCCTCTTGTGGAGCCTTGTAGACATTTGATGTTACCGAGTCAAACGTTGACATGTTATACATCTGGACGTAGATGAGGGCCCCTGAAGGTACTATGTAAAGGGGTGATGGAGAGGAAACGTTTATGAGAACCCAGCTATGGGGCTTTATAGCTATCACATTGAAAAGCGGTGCCATGAAAGTGACATTGCTTGATATGGCCCACCTCTTCCCAACACCATTAAAGTACACTATTATAATTGGATACAGCGGTTTTTCCGATGGGTTTGTAACATTTAGCGTTATAGTATCCCAACCACCTGTACTACCAACATCATAGAGAGCTACTACAGATACCTTTGCATTAAGGGATTTATGAAACATAAGCGTCGGGACGGCAAGCGAGAGCACAACAACAAGTGCTATGAAAAGGTACACAATTGTTAACCTCAAAGCCCTGTCACCTTTGGTTGTTCATCTTTACGCAACCAGAATGATAGAACCCATACTGCTAAATAAAAGTTGAAGTAGTTCAGGTCGCGCCAGCTCACCAGCCATAGGAAAGCTGGCATAAACCACTTCCACCTTGTGTTAGGCCTATATGCAATCAAGAGACCAATATACATGACTACCATAGCTATCGTATATGCATAATGCGGTACAGCAACGCCTATTGAATTGAGCAATGAGACGGAGAGACCCTCATCGGCTATCGGCTGGAGTAGTGGGCCCAAAGCATCTTCGGCCCAATGAAGTGAAATAAAGGGAGCATTAGGTATTAGGAAAGCTAAAATTGGGAGGGCTATAGTGAGGGCCAGGCGCCTTGGGTTTCTGAGGTTGTCCTTCCATATAAACGGTAGGTAAAGCAATGGATATTGCATTATAGCACCAACCAGCCCGAGCAGGGATGATGCGTAAACATCATCAAGCGAGATTGCTACAACGGTAAGTGCAAATACAAGGACTGCTAGGGAGCCGCCAGTAAAGAAATACGAGAAATAGCCTCCATAGACAAGGGCCATTATGAAGAACGCCTCCTCAAATCCCTTCTTTCTAAGGAAGAGATAAAGCAGGAAAGCAACAGGGACGGTAATGAATTGTGGATGGGGAAACACTAGAGAGACGAGCTCAAAATAGAGCGCAGGATATCCAAGCATTGTGACATAATATTGTGGTGTCAGAGTCACAGTTACAACAGGTTCAGACACAGGGAACATAGCATACGCCTTGCTTAGATTTGTTATGTATGGATTAACACCATGTCTGAAAAGGTATGCTGCATAGAGCACCAGACTTTCCTCATCGGAGACAGGAGGCAACCTATAGATGGCAAGTGCGGTTGCTGCCATAGCTACTGCAAGCACTACTATTATATCAAGGAGCCTCCTGATTCCAGTAGCAAAGTAGACCAGTCCTAAAAAAACAAGAAGCACATAGGAGATAACGATCAGGGGAGAATATACACCCATTGATGAGAGAGAACTGGCTAATATCAAAATCCCTGCAAATACTGCAACCCTTTTTATTGTTGGTAAAAGCTCCATTTAGTCCCCTAAAAATCTTTTAGGAGGATAAGGTTAAAGCACTAACACCTTCGTTTATATTTGTACCGCTAAAGTTTTGTTGATTTGCTACAAATTTGTAGCTCAACAACTGAAGCCTGTTAAGCAACCGTTTATCTCTAATGCAGAAATAAAAAAGAAGTAACTCCATTAACGGCGCCAGCTGTATGCAACATAGACAGCTAGCCCAGCGAAGACTACAGCAACTATTATGAGAGCCCATGATGAAGCATAATTAGATACTGTGGGCCCTACAGCGGTTGCAGGTAATGGACTGACCAAAGAGGCGTTTGGAAATTCCGTAGTCATATTATTCACCATGACCGTTGTACCATACATTGTATATAGAAATAGGCCGACAAGTGATATTATGAATATAAACGCTATCACTATTATTGTAAATGCTATTACACCAAGGGTTATACGCATTTTAATCGCCTATCTATATTATGTTATCAAAAAGTAAAAAAGGTTAGCAGGTCTCTATTGTTTTGACTTCGTTTGTTAACGTTAGAACAAGGACTTTACAGGGATCATCTGATGAAAGAATCTTCTTAATAAGGTGCTTGCGGCCCTTCTTATCAATAACATAAATAACTGACCCTATCTCTTGTACACCGCTTGAATCATCGATCTCTACCAATTCCGCTGCCATTAGGATCCTCCAACTTTAATGCTAGATCACAAAGGCTTTTAAACCTAGCTCCCTTAGCCAATGTAACAATAATCAACGAGGCTAATATTTTATCATCAGAATGTTTTAATTTTGGTATCATTTCCACGAGATCCTTAAACATGAGATATCCTGAGATCCCACCTCTGAAGCAATCTCCCCCATTAATAACAGCATATAATGTTCTTGCATCAACATGCTTTACTAGCTCGCGTGGTTTGGCTTCACTACAAAAATTAAGGAGTCTTAACTTGAAGGTGTCCCAGTTGATAGTCATAGCCCGCCCTCCTGATCGTAGCAGGTCTAATTTGTAGCTTCCGCTAAAATTTTGCCTTTATTAGTAACACAATTCTTTATAAATTCATCCCGCTTACTAGAAGGAAGCCCTCTTGCCATTGCCGTACATTTAGCTATAAGCTCACCTTCATCATTTGACATACTAATCACCTAGAATATTATATCAGAGAAAGGTTAAAAAGAGTATAAGCTGATTATGAACTGTTTGGGCCCATATATATGACCCTGTATCTGCGCTGTAACAACAATGCAGCCACAAATATCAGTATGGTGAGCGCAGCAATGGCATACACCTTCTGTCCCAGTATAGCCATAAATGAACCAGTAACTGCTGATGCAAGTATAAGGCTCCTCAAAACATCTTTTATGGCTCTTGCCATCCCTATAAATATTGCTATGAAAAACGCAGTAACCATTGGCACACCAGCAAATCCATTAGAGCTAAGGTAGTTTACACTTGGGTAATTAACGGGAAGTGCTGGAGGTGCACCAGGGCTGACAGGGCCCGTGGGCTGTTTAAGTATTGGTAAGGCTGACAGGTTTGTTGGCACACTTGAAATAAGAACCATAGTGGTGGTCACGGTTCCATTTATTGTCTGCACCACGTAGCTCACGGCTGTGCCGCTGAGAACTTGGTAGTAGGATGAGACAACTGTACCTGTGTTTATCACGCTAAGTGTTGATGTAACAGTACCAGTATAAACTATTGTACCTGTTGATGTTACCGTTCCACTTATCTTCTGCGTTATAAGTGTCGTTACATTACCTGTGTTTACTATTGTTGCGTGACTTGTTACATTGCCAGTCACAAGGTTTAAAATCCTTGTAGTCACGTTGCCAGTATAAACTATTGTACCAGTAGTCGTTACAGTACCATAATACTTTACGCTCTGATTAACGCTGTTTATTACAGTTCCTGTGTTTATGACGCTGTTTATTATAGTCCCCATCTGTGAGAGTGTTGTAGTTACATCACCAGTATAAAGTATTGTACCTGTAGTCACCACTGTAGCGTTACCAGTGGTTTTAACAACAACGGTTCCACTTGAAGATACAAGGACGGTGCCAGATGTATGGAATGTCACATTTCCTGTCGATACAACCATAACGGTGCCTGTGCTGGATACAACAACGGTGCCTGTGCTCTTTATTGTCAGATTACCAGTCGTGATAAAATAGACGGTTCCACCAGAAGTAAACACTACGGTGCCTGTGTTCAAGTTCGTTATGGTTCCAGTTACCTCCTCAGTAAGGTTTGCTGCATAAGCAGGTCTTGCCGATATGCCCATGAACAGGATTACGACCACAACTATGAGTGCTGTTGTTATGATAATATATCTATATTTCACTTCTCAGACCTCAGGGCCGCGATTAACCTTAGCAAGCCATATATAACAATGCCGCCTATCATTACCTCGAAGAAGATGTAAATGTAGTTTGCATTAATCCAGCCGTAGCTTATCTTTATATTCATTGCATAACTTACAGCAGAGCCAGTCAAGTTAAGGCTACTCATTACAAACCCAATCGCATACGCTACTATGATGAGAATTAAAATTAGTATCAGTGTAGTCCATGAATGTACTAGATTATCCCATAGATCCATCGCGGCTCCCCTCTATGTTATGAGCTGTAGAAGAATGTTGCTCTATTTATAAAATCAAGGGCCTTGCCAAGAGATTTCTCGTCTAGGGTGACACCAGGTGTGTTTGATTTAAGTTTCACTAATGCTAACCTTGCCAGTGTGGTTATAAAGTCCAACGCACTAGCGGCATCCATATCCATGTCACTTGAGCTTAAAGCAATTCTCAAGGCCTCGACCTCTTCATCTGTAATAGGTACAGTTATGGCTGGTGTCACACCTCCATCTTTTATAAAGAAAATTGTAAGAGTTCTCTCAACATAGTCTGCCCTAGCTGCGATACCCTCACCATCAAGGATAACTTCTATGTAGGCCCCATTATCATTTATTATAGTCCTGAGGCCACTCCTCTCAATTACAATAGATTTTGCCTTGAACGCCATTTATACCCCTGGTAATAATTTGAAATTAGGAGGTAATAAAAATATAATGATATAATTTAATATGGGATGAAAAATTGCTTAGGCTCTAGCTTCAAGGCCAGCCTTCTCTTCATAGAGTTCATGAACTGTTTGTTTCATGCATGCTTTGAAGTGTTCAAATCTTTCTCCTTTAGGATACCCAGCGCTTTTCTCTTTGCAATGTTTAGCTGCTTCTCTGAAAATACCTCTCATGGTTTCCCTACTTACCAATCCTCTTTTTGCCATGCCCTTTCACACCTCACCTTACGATCTATATAGTATGAAGTTAATAGCACCTTAAAAATATATCGTTCGATCTATGTCATCAGTGATATCATCATTTGAGATAGGTGTATTTTCATGATATTAGCCAGCACTTCAAAATTCAGTCTGCTTTTCTACAAATTTGTAGCAAGGTATGAGAGTGGTAAATGCTCAAGTTAAATTTATGAAACCTCCTCAGTTTCCTCAGCAAGCCTGTTTAAGAGCGAGCCAACCGTTTTCCTTAAGGAACGAAGGCCTGGGTATATACTGCTTATTACCTCTGACCATACCATGGCTGTCACAGGCACGAATATTATTGAATAGAAACTATAGAACGTATGATTGAATATAAACACAACGCTGAACGTAGCAAAGCCTATCACAAAGAAAAGTGTGCCAAGATCCCTAGGTATCGACCTATGCACTAAGAGCAAGTAGATGAAGTATCCCATCGCTATAAGAAATGCTGGGGCCTCTATAAAGGGATTCATTGAAAACTTCAGCAATAGTTGCTTTACAATGTAATTATTACCCACATGCAACGTCTCTGTAATTATACCTCCTATCATTGCATTTACCCCAAAGAACCAGTCAATTGGTGATGATGGTATTGGCCCGCTGGGCCTGTTTTGAAGATCCCAATGTAATGTTGTCTTCATGCCAAGTATCGCGTTCTTTAAGCCTAGAAAAGTTACTAGTGGTGCATAGGAGAGAACAAGAACAGCAACTGGAACAACTATAAGTGCTAATGATGTTATGATTTTATCCTTTAGGGTATCCTTTGAGTTAAGGTAGTAATAAACTGCTAGTGCAAGCACAAATGGGAGGGCCGTCTCCTTGCTTGCTAAAGCTAAACCCATGGCTATAGCTGCAAGGCCCCAGCGCTTATTAATTGCAAGAGCTATCGCTATTGTTAAGAAGAATGTAACATATGTGTCAAGGAGGGCCAAGGAACCTACAGTAGCCGTTATCGACTCCAATGGAAAGACAAGGGCTCCAGCTACCCCACCTATGAGGCGCCTCTCATCCTTTGGATTACCAATCGTGATCCCAAGAAAGATTATGAGTGGCTCAAGGGATGTTAGTATGATTGAAGGTACACGCCATACAAAGGCATATGAGCTGTGCTCTGCCATGAGGGTCAGTGCAATTATATATTTCCCTAGGGGTGGGTGCTCAAGGTTCCAGTAGAAAGCAGCTATACCACTCGCTGGGGCATGAACTGGCCCAACATAACCAAACATGTAAACGGCCATCTTCTCAGCTATCGTTGCATAGTAAACCTCGTCAGATATGAAGCCGTGGCTGAAGGGGCCTGTGGCTGTGGCCCAAGCCCTGAGACCTGTTGCTATGCTAGAGACAATTGCTATTATGAGAGCTGCTGTGAACTCAGGTGATGCTTTTATCTTCAGTCGTGGTAGTCTTATCTCTATCTTCTCTTCCTCGCTCATATCTCCTCTACCTTGAAGATTTGATATGTGCCTTCTGCCATCATGATTAGACCAATAATTATTGTTGCAACAAAGAATATGGCAAATGGGATGTATAAAGAGGTCACATAGGGGTTAGAGGCATAAACTATTGTAGCGTTCTCAAATTGTGAAGTACCGTTTGGTGCGTTAAGCAGGTAGCTGTGGATTATATAGAGGTGCTGGTAAAGTTGAAAAACAGAGACACTAAGCAATGATGCTATAAGCCCAATAATGGCTAGAAGAAGTGATACTAGATTTGCACGCCTCCTCGATATGAAGTAATAGAAGACAAAGCCACCATATCCAATGAGGACTATTGAGACAACGGCAGGAATGGGTGACGGTGTGAGAACCTTAATACTTGAGCCAGTTGGCACTATTACTAATGATGGTAAGACATAGCTAACATTATTAGTAGCAGTCACAGTTGTTGTTATAACGCTTGTAGTGGTGTTTGTTATATGGGTGACCTTGGTAACCATGGGATATTCTGCAGTAACAAAGACTGTAGCATTAGAGATCCATGCCACAGGGGCCTTTGCCGTGCCCTCTATGTCATTAGATATTCTATATACCTGCGTTGCATTCCCCTCTATCACTGATAGATTAAAGTTGGTTACTGGCCCATTTGACGTTGTAACTGTAACTGTTAATGTTGAATTGAAGAAATTAACTGACATACCTAGGGCCTGCGGTATTGCAACAAGGGCTATGAATATCATGACAATCAATACAGCAACTGTGCTCTTCATATTTCTCCCCAATGCTATCTTAATCAGGAAAACCTTAAAATATGAAACCCACCCCGTTCAAAAAAATAGGCCTTTTTGTGCTACAAATTCGTAGCAAAATCATGCTGATTAGTTAAAACCTTTTAAATTAAGTCATAAGATTAAGTTTCCCTATTCCTCTCAACTATGATTAATATCACAGCCCCTATCACAGCTATAAATGTAGCTAAAGAAGCATATGCAAATAATGGAGCACTTGATAATGAGAGTATGAATACTGCAAGCATACTGAATGCCACTAGGCCCAATGCAGTATCCCTTCTATTTGAGTGAAACATAAAGCCGCCAGCTATAGCTGCCACTATCATTATAGTGACATCAATGAGGTATATACTGTTAAATGAAGGTAGCTGGACTGGCACGTTAACGGCCCACAATATTGGGTCGAAGTGCTGTTGCCCAAAGTAAACCGTAGGTGTATCGTTTACAGTAAGTGTTGTGCTAACCGTCTGGTTGACAAGTACTGTTGACAGCATTATGTGTTGTACTCCAGAGGTTAGGTTATAGCCTACAACAAGTGTGTAGTTGCCGCTGATAGTGCTGTAGAGTGGACTAGCTATTACCACAAGCTGGGAATAGTTGGCAAAATATGCGTAAACCATATAGGAAAGATAGTTTACTGGTGATGGAGTTGATATTACTATATAGAAGCCATAGCCATTAGCGAAGACGCCGTAGGTGGGTATGACTGTCGTTATGTTCTCATAGACTGTAATGTCGGTGACGTTGTACTTAATGTACTTCGTCGTGAAAGTTTCGTTGACATATACCTTGCCACCGCTTATCGTCTCCTCCGTCACCGTGTAGATCGTTGTAATTCCAGTAGAGCTTATCGTGAAGGTGTTGACGGTCGGGCTCGTGGTGACCGCAGTGGAGGTTCCAGATATGACAAGCGTGGTGGCCGTAAGCGTGGTTGCTGAGAGAGTCCTGTCCTCCGTGGTCGTCGAGGTGACGGCCGTGGATATTGAGACCGTGTTCACACCGCTTGAGGTCGAGGCCGTGCTATTGACTATGACCTGCGTCGCCGTTGAATTGACCTTCGTGGTGACGGTGCCAAAGCTTGTAAGCGTGGCCAGGGAGGCCCCGTTCATTACCGTCGTACTGTTTGTCGTTGTGGTGCGCCTTGACGTTGATGATGTGGCGCTCTCTATGGCTGTCGTGCTGTAGTACGACGTGCTCATGTTGTATGAGGTCTTATACTGGGTGACGTAGAAGGTCTGCGTGGCTGTCGTGCTCATGGTAGTAGTTATGCCTGTGACGTTGATGTAGGTGGCAGGAGTGTAGATAGTAGTAATAGTGGCCTCGGTTGCGTTGAAGACGTAAGTCTGGGCTGTAGCGTATGGGGTTACCATGGTATAATTAATGCTGAAGGAGCGCTCCGTTATTGCTGTCGGGGTTACGTTCGCATATGCGCCCGTGAAGACGACGGTGAGCGGGCTTGAGGTCGAGTTCACGGTAACATACGTCATGCTCGTGCCGACAACAAGTATCTGCCCGCTGTTAGTGGTGTATGAGGTCGTTGTTATGCTCGGTGCCGTCGTCAGGCTTGTGCTCATGAGTGTCGTCAGGCTCGCAACTGTTACTATTGCCGTGCCAGTCGTGGAGGTGCTTATCGTTGTGCTCTCATATGTGGTGACCGCCGTCACAGTGCTCGTGTTCCCTACTACAACAGAGGCGCCTGTCATGGTTATGTTGAGCACCTGCCAGTTGGCGTAGTCGAGGCCGTTCCCAGCGCCCACAAAGAACGCATACCACCCAGCCCCAGCCTTGAAGCCCACGCTGAAGACGTCCTTCTCTGATGCTCCCGTGTTGAGGTTCTTCGCGAGCACAACCAGCTCCCCGCTGGCTGACACATATGTTACCGTGAAGTTTATGAGATCGCCTGGCGACGGGATACCTATCTTAGCCGTGCCGTTGTAATAAGATATGACACCCCTGCTCGTAGTGCTGTTGAAATAAACAAGGGCAGCTCTTGTATCGTAAGAAAGGCCCTTGTATGTTAAGTAAGGACTCCATGTAGTAAGGATATAATTAGTAGAGCTCATAAGGGCTGGTGCAACGCCTAATGTTGATAGTGAGGCTGGTGCTATAGGTAATGTGAAGTTACTCTGTGGGTTTACGCCCCAGCCCATTGATGTGAGGAAAAGACCTATATCAAGATCATCGCCTGGCGGGCTTGATCCCTGTGTATAAGTTCCTACGAAGCTAATTGTTAGGTTAGCATTACCGTTGTAGTAGGCCTGCCATGCTATGGCACCCCAAGTCATACTTGAGGCTGGCGTAAGATAGAGTCTTGACGTAGCGAAATAGGGGCCTAGGTAGGCTGGAGAGACAGTCATGTATGTAACATTGAAGTTGTCATTTTTACCTAACTCAATACCAACATACGATATCTGTCCCCAAGGGAACGGTGTGGCCTTATTTACCTGGTACGCCGTGCCGTTGATGTAGATTGTCTGAACGACGACGTACCCGCTGGCGTTCTCCGCGAAGATCACAGTAAAGGTGGACGGGTAGCTCGGGTTAGGTTGCGGGCCCCCGCTGTATATGACCGTGGAGTTGGTCTGCGAGGTGCCCTTGAAGGTTATGATCCCATTGCTCGAGGAGTTGTCAAAGAGCGACACGCCAAGGTAGTAGTAGCCCAAGGACGAGTATATGCTGTTCGTGTTCCCCAGGCCAGACGAGGCCAAGAATATTGAAGAGTTGGTGCCGCTCGGCACGGTAGCCTTGGACAGGCGTACGGTGACGTTAAGCGTGTTTGAGATGGGGACATAGCCCCAGGCTATGTAATCACCTGCGCCAGGCGAGCTGAAGACTAGCTGTCCGTTGGCCAGGTAGGGCAGGGTGCTCCAGCCTGATGTGGACTCTATATTGTTAATGAAGTCATCGACGCCGCCGAGGAGTGAGGGCGATACGCCGAAGTATGAGACGTAGAACAAGTTGTCAGGACTGGCCCTCAGGCCGACATAGCCTATGCCAGCCCAGGGCATGGGCGTGACAAGGTTAACCGCATATGCCGTGCCGTTGATGTAAACATATGA